>ERZ1673695.456-NODE-456-length-63865-cov-21.313446_pt1 | contig 63865 bp, 62 predicted proteins | sample MGYA00580225_ERZ1673695 | MGnify/ENA primary metagenome ERZ1673695 (study PRJEB41218, sample SAMN15661739) | gut metagenome | host: Homo sapiens | place: Canada: London | collected 2015-08-20/2019-03-30 | study: EMG produced TPA metagenomics assembly of... | reverse complement strand
GCCGTCTGGTCGACGTCTCTCAGGACGTGATCATCCGCGAGGAGGACTGCGGCGCCACCGAGGGCATCGTCGTCAGCGACATCCGCGAGGGCAAAGAGGAGATCGAGACCTTCCGCGAGCGTCTGATCGGCCGCTTCGCCGTGGGCGATGTGGTCAATCCCACCACTGGTGAGGTCATCGTGCCCGAGGGCAAGATGATGGACCTGTTCGACGCCGACAAGATCATGGCCGCCGGCATCACCAGCCTGGAGATCCGCAGCGTTCTGAGCTGCCGCAGCAAGCTGGGCGTGTGCGCTCACTGCTACGGCGCCAACCTGGCCAACGGCAACCCCGTCCATGTGGGCGAGAGCGTGGGCGTCATCGCGGCTCAGTCCATCGGCGAGCCCGGTACCCAGCTGACCATGCGTACCTTCCACACCGGCGGTATCGCCTCTGCGGAAGACATCACCCAGGGTCTGCCCCGCGTTGAGGAGCTGTTCGAGAGCCGCCGCCCCAAGGCACTGGCCATCATGACCGAGATCGCGGGCACTGCCCACATCGACGACACCAAGAAGAACCGCCATGTGGTGGTCAGCGGTGTGGACGAGAACGGCGCCCCCTGCGAGAAGAGCTACCTGATCCCCTTCGGCCAGCGCGTGCGCGTCACCGAGGGCGAGCAGCTGGAAAAGGGCGACATGATCACCGAAGGTCATGCCTACCCCCACGACATCCTGGCCATCAAGGGCCGCACCGCCGTGGAGAACTACCTCATCCAGGAAGTGCAGAAGGTCTACCGCCTGCAGGGCGTTGAGATCAACGACAAGCACATCGAGGTCATCGTGCGGCAGATGCTGCGCAAGGTCCGGGTGGACGACGCCGGTTCCACCAACCTCATCGGCGGCGCTCTGGCCGACAAGATGAAGGTGGAGGAGCAGAACGAGATCATCCGTCAGCGCATCGCCAACGGCGAGGAGGGCCTGAAGGAGGCCAAGTGGACCCAGGTCCTGCTGGGCATCACCAAGGCTTCTCTGGCCACCGACAGCTTCATGTCCGCCGCCTCCTTCCAGGAGACCACCCGCGTGCTCACCGAAGCCGCCATCAAGGGCAAGGTGGACCCGCTCATGGGCCTGAAGGAGAACGTCATCATCGGCAAGCTGATCCCCGCGGGCACCGGCCTGCCGGAGGTGGAGGAGGAACTCATCCGCCGCGAAGCCGAGCAGCTGGGCCTGCCCATCCCCGAGAAGACCGAGGAGCCCGAAGCGGCCCCCGCCGCCTCCGTGGAGGAATGAGCCACCTGGCTTAAAGCAAACCAAAGCGCGGCGCTTTCCCCGTTGAGGGAGAGCGCCGCGCTTTTCCTTTGCGCAAGATTGTGCAATAAACCGGCGATTTATATCGTTTTTTGGTATAGACAAAAACACTGCAAAAGGGGGAGGAACATATGAAACATTTCCGCCGCGGAGCGCTGGCCGCCCTGGCAGCGCTGCTGCTCCTTTCCGGCTGCGCCGCGCCCGCGTCCAGCGTTCCGCCTGCCGCCACGGCGGCTCCCACCCCCAGCCCCACGCCTGCGCCCACCCCGGAGCCCACGCCCCGGCCCGCCGCGCAGCAGCTGGAGCTCACCGCCAGCGGCGAAGGGCTGGCCCTTGGCGGCATCAACGACCATGACAATTTCAGCAAGGTGCGCCTCTCCGCCGACACTGCCGTCACTCTGCAGGCAGAGACGGACATCGGCGAACTTTACATCATCTTTGACCGCCCGGTGGAGTGGCGGCTGGAGACTTCCGACGGCACGGCGCAGGCCTGCGGGCAGAACGGCTTCATCCACGAGTATGTGGAGCTGGAGCAGCCCACCTCCTCGGTGACGCTCCACCTGCCCGAGGGCACGGTGCTCTGCCAGGTGTACGCTTTCACGCCGGGGCAGGTGCCCGACTGGGTGCAGCAGTGGCAACCGCCCTGCGAAAAGGCGGACCTGCTGGTGCTGCCCACCCACGCCGACGACGAGCACCTCTGGTTCGGCGGGGCTCTGCCCTGGTACGCCGGGGAAAAGGGCTACGCGGTGCAGGTGGCCTACATGACCAACCACTGGGGCGAGCCCTACCGCCCCCACGAACTGCTGAACGGCCTGTGGACGGTGGGGGTCCGCAATTACCCCGTCATTTCCGACTTCCCGGACCTGTACGCTTCCAAAGAGAGCCTGGAAAGCGCCCGGCAGGTCTATGACGAAGAAGCGGTCACCGCCTGGCAGGTGGAGCAGCTGCGCCGCTTCAAACCCAGCGTGGTGCTGGGCCATGACATCGACGGCGAGTACGGCCACGGGGCCCACATGCTCAACGCGGCCACCCTGCTGGCTGCCCTGGAATGCAGCGGCGACGCGGCCCGGTATCCAGAGAGCGCCGAGACCTATGGCGTGTGGCAGGTGCCCAAGTGCTACCTGCATCTCTGGCCGGAGAACACCATACAGATGGAGTGGGGCGAGATGCCCATGGCCGCCTTTGACGGACGCACCGCGCTGGAACTGGCCGCCGAGGGCTTTGCCTGCCACGTCAGCCAGACCCAGTGGTTCGAGGTGAAGGCGGGCGGCAGCAACGACTGCCGCAAGTTCGGCCTGGCCTACACCAACGTGGGGCCGGACGAAGCGAAGAACGACTTTTTTGAGCACATCCCCTCCGCCCTGCCGGCGGACTGACGGGAAGGAGCGCGAGATATTTTGACTACTCTGCAAGACCCTGCGGACAGGACCGCCGCCCAGGCCCGCTGGCCCGGGCGGCCCCGGCATCCGGTGCTTCGCGTGCTGGCGATGGCGGGCGTGTTTCTGTGCGCGCTGACCGCTTTTCTGCTGGGCGCGATCTACATCATCTGCAAAGGCCCCAGCCCCGCCGCGCGGGACCTGTTCGTGCACACGGTGATGGAGACCAGCGCCGCCAAATTCACCGCCCGCATTTTCCTCAGTGAAGAGGAGGTCCAGGCCATCCTGGACAAAAACGGCGTGCTGGAGACCGGCGAGGTCACCCAGGCCGGGGGCGAATTCGAGACCGGCGACGCCCAGGTGCCCAAGGACACCATCGAACTTCACGACGTCACCGGCGGCAGCTTCAAGGGCAAGATGCTGGTGGTCCACGACCCCAGCCGGGTGCGGGTGGCGGCCATCGCCTCCTTCGACCCCGAGGGCAAAGGCCAGAAGCTGGAACAGCTGGTGGCGGACGCGGGCGCGGTGGCCGGCATCAACGGCGGCGGCTTTGCCGACGAGAACGGCGTGGGCAGCGGCAGCGTGCCGCTGGGCCTCGTCATCCAGCAGGGCCAGCTGCGGGCCGGCGGCATGGACCAGGAGTATTCCGTCATCGGCTTTGACGAGAGCGACCATCTGGTGGTGGGCCGCATGACCGGCCGCCAGGCGGTGGAGCGCGGCCTGCGGGACGCCCTCAGCTTTGGCCCGGCCTTCATTATCAACGGCGAGGCCGCCGAGATCTCCGGCACCGGCGGCGGGCTGAACCCCCGCACGGTGATCGGCCAGCGGGCGGACGGCGCGGTGCTGCTGCTGGTCATCGACGGGCGGCAGCCCCAGAGCCTGGGCGCGACCTATCAGGACTGCATCCAGGTCATGCAGGAGTGGGGCGCGGTGAACGCCGCCAATCTGGACGGCGGTTCCAGCACCCAAATGATCTACCAGGGCGAAACGGTGAACGTCAGCGCTTCGCTCTACGGTCCGCGCAACATCCCCACCGCCTTTGTGGTGGACGCGGCAGGGGAGGGTGAAGCATGAGCGAACAGAAATGGCGCTATGGCCGCCCCCGTCCCTTCTGGCCCTGGCCGGTGGGCTTCGCCCTTGTGCTCTTTGCCCTGGGCGGCGCGGCGCTGGCGGTGCTCTGGGGCGCGCTGGAACGCTACGAGGAGTCTACCCCCGAGGCGGCCATCCTGCGCAGCGTGCAGGCGGTGCAGTCCGAGCAGCTGAAAGAAGAGGATGTGCCCGCGGCGGTGCTGCCGGGGCGCTTTGCCACTGCGGCCCAGTATCTGGAAGAGGCCCGGACCCTGCTGAACGACCTGCCCACTGACCGGGACAGCCTGCGCTTCGTGCGCAAGGGCGAGGCCGACGGGGCCGAGGAATACGTGGTGGTGGACGAAGAAGGGGGCCGGGTGGAGTTCCTGCTCTTCCCTCAGGAGAAGGGCTGGCAGGCCTGGCCCAAGGTGCAGGCGCTTTCCACGGTGACCATCCGCGCGCCTTTGGGGGTGGCCCTCACGGTGGACGGCCGCCCGCTGGAAGAGAGCGAACGAAGCGAGACTTCCGCCGCGCCCGGCTTTGAGGCGCTGGGCGATGCCGCGCCGCAGGAGTGCGTCTGGCAGGTGGAGGGCCTTCTGGAACAGCCGGAGGTGACCGCCCAAAGCGAGGCGGGCAGCTGCCGGGTGGAGTGGGAGACTCCGCTGAATGCTGTGGTCACGGTGGAGCCGAACGGGGAGGATGCCGCCTCTCTGGAGGACTTCCTCGACCGCACCGCCCGTGTCTACGCCCGCTACGTCTCCGCCGACGCCTCCTTCGCGGAACTGAAGGGAGCCCTCGTGCCGGACACGGAGTTTTACAACAGCCTGCGCACCTTCGACTCCAGCTGGTACGTGAGCCACGACTCCACCGCCTTCGAGGAGTTCTCGGTCTCGGAGCTGGAAAGCCTCGGCCCCGACGCGGCGGCCGGCACGGTGCGCTTCACCTACATGGTCTACAAGGAGGGCCTGCGCCCCCGCAGCTATCCCTCGGTGTACCGCATGTACGCGGTGCGGAAAGGGGAGAGCTGGAAGCTGCTGGACCTGCAGGTGCAATAAATATAAAGGGCCGCCCGTTGCCGGGGTGGCATAAGAAAACGACGGTTCTGCCGTAGGATTTTGGAGCATAAAACACGCAGAGCGGCCCCACAAGCCACCAAGGCTTGCGGGGCCACTCTTTGTGCTTTCTTCATCCAAAATCCTGGGGCGTGGGCTGCGGGCGCAATAAAGATGCGCCCGCTCTGCTTTGCAGACCGCCCAGCCGGTCCAAGGCCCCGGCGTGGCCTTGGCCGCTTCGCGGACCCGGACTGCGCAGCACCAGGAAGCTGGCGATTTTGATGGGAACGCAAGGAAAAGCGCCGCAGGCACCCTTGGTGGTTGTCAAGGCGCTTTGACGCCGCGATACCGCAAAAGCGCCTGCTTCCCGGCGCCGTTTTCTTACGGCACCCCGGCTTTGCCGGGCGGCTCTCTTTCTGCCACGCAAAAAGCGGGCTGGCGCGGCGGCGGTGTGTGTTGTATAATGAACGGGGAAAAACGACCAAAAGGGGAGAAGAGCCGAGTGAGAGGGATACGGAAAACGCAGGATCGCGGCCGGGCGCTGCGGACGCTGGAGTGGTGCCTGTGGGCGCTGGCGGTGGCCGCGGTGAGCCTGAGCCTGGCCCTGGCGCGCATCGAGACCTGCGACTACGTTTCGGTCAACGGCGATTTTCAGAGCTACAATGTGTTCCGCCGGATGCTGGCGGGCCAGACCCCCTATGTGGATTTTGTCAACTACATCGGCATGGCCCCGGTGTGGGTGAACCTGCCGCTGGTGGCGCTGAACAACACCTTCGCCGGCAGCCTGTTCGCCACAAACTTCACCTCCAACATTCTGTTCAGCGTCACGGTGCTGCTGTGGGTCTGGCTCATCACCAAAAGCCGCCCGGCGGCCATGCTGGCCTCGGTGTTCCTCACCAAGTTCGTCTCCTCCGGGCTGATGGCCACCCTCTTCGGCCCGGCGCTGGGGGGCTACTGGGCGGGCCTGTTCGAGAACCTTTACGCCCCGGGCAATTCCATGCGCATCGCCCGGCTGTTTTTGGCGTTCCTGCTGGTGGGGCTGGGCCTTGTCTGGCTGCGCGTGAAGGGCGAGCCGGCGGAGGGCACGGCCCTGCAAACGGCTTTCAACCGCCTGCCCGCCTGCGGCGTGCTGGGGGCGCTGGCCGGGGCGGGCCTTTTGTGGAGCAGCGATTTCGGCCTTGCCGCCGCCTTCTGCGTCACGGTGCTGTTTTTGCTGGAACAGGCGCTGCGGCTGTGGGCCGGGCCCCGGGCCTTTTTCGCCCGGCTGGGCGTTTATGCCGCAGGCTTTGCTTTGGGCCTGCTTGTCTGCGCCAGCCTTGTCACCGGCTTCCGTCCCGGCGCGTGGCTGCAAAGCCTTGCGGCCACCGGCGGCTGGCAGTATTTCTACTTCAACGGCACCGGGGGCAAAGCCCTGCTGCTCTATGTGTTCACCACCCCCCGGCTCCTGCTGTTCGCGGTGCCCTGCGCGGCCTTTCTGATTTGGTGCCTTGTGCGGCTGTGGCAGAAAAAACTCACCGACCGGCAGCTGCTGCTGGGGTTTGCGGCGTTCACCATCCTCGCCGCCACCGGCACCTATGTGCTCAGCGGCAGCGGCTATAATTTCAAGGAGGCGCTGGAAGGTTATTTCTGGCTGGCGGCCTTCGCCTTGGCAGGGCGCGGCCTTCTGTGGCTCACCCGCCGCTTTGCCCGCCGCCGGGACCTGCTGATGCGGGCCGCTGCCGGCACGCTGGCGCTGGCCCTCATCGCCCTGGCGGGGCTGGATGCGGTCCGCTGGCCCTCCGCCGCCCACAACGGGCAGTATCTGGAAGCCCTGGGCGGCTATACCACCTATCAAAAGGCCCTGGTGGAACTGCCCGAAGTCACCGGCGGCGAGCCGGTGTTCTCCATGTACGCCACCGGCTTGGAAGCGGCGGAAGGCACGTTCCAGCCCACCGGCTGTGACTACATTATCCACGCCCTGGGCGACGAAAAGCGTGCGGAATACGTCTCCGCTTTCACGGAGGGCGGCTGGGCCTGGGCCCAGCCCCCCCGCATGGACCTGGAAAACTGGCTCACGGTGCAGAACTGGGACGTCTACCGCCATCTCTGGGCGGGATACGAGCGCTGCTATGCCACTGAATACAGCTGGCTGTGGCGGGCCTGCGGCGACCGCAGCCTGCCGGTGAAGGCTGAGGTGAGCGTCCAGCGGCAGAGTGGTTCCGGCTGGACCGTCACGGTGAGCGCCCCGGAAGGGGAGACCTTCACCGCCGACCTTTACATCCGCTGGGAGAGCGGCTTCACCAGTGCCGGGGGCGCGTTTCTCTCCCTGGGGCGCAGCATGGTGGGCTGCGCGGTGCCCCTCTTCGGTGACATGCCGGGGGTGGCGGGCTATTTCCCCGCGTCGGGGGAAGGCTATATCCCTGTGCGGGTGGAGAACGGGCAGGGGACAGCCACCCTCTGGAGCGCCGATGAGAATTTCACCGAACTGACCGTCACCGAGGCGCGCCTTGAGCGGGCGCTGCCCGCCCTCGACCTCTACGAACAGGAGGCGGCCCAATGAAACAGACCTTTCGACGCGCCGCCCCCTCTCTGGCAGGACTGACCATCGGCCTTGCGGTGTTCCTTCTGGTGTACGGCCCGGTGCCCCTTGACCCAACCCGGGACGACTGGCTGCTGGGCGGCTACATCGAGACCGACCTTTTGCAGCACTACGCCGCCTGGCTGGCCATCAAGAACCAGGGTCTGGGCTGGCCGCTCACCTTCACCACCGGCCTCAACTGGCCGGCAGGCGCGGCGGCGGCCCTGGCGGACTGCATCCCGCTGCTGGCGGTGCCCTTTGGCCTGCTCCGTGGCTTGCTGCCCGGCACCTTCCAGTACTTCGGCCTCTTCGTCTGCGGCAGCCTGATGCTGCAGGGCGAGGCGGCGGTGCGCCTTCTGCGCCTGTTCACAAAGCGGATGGAATGGGTGCTGGGCGGCGCGGTGATCTTCTGCCTTTCGCCCATCCTGCTGGAACGTGCCTTCCGCCACACCGCCCTCTGCGCCCACTGGCTCATCCTCTACGCCCTCTGGCTCTACTTCAAAAGCGCCGAAGAGGGCCTCTCCCTGCGGCGGGCGGCGGGATTTGCCGCACTGGCGGCTTTGGCGGCTTCCGTCCATCTGTATTTCGTGCCCATGGTGCTGGCCATCGCCTTTGCCGCGGGCCTGCGGACGCTGGTGCGCACCCGCCGCTGGCAGTCCTTCGCCCTCGCCGCGGGCGGCGGCAGCCTTGCCGCCCTGGCGGTGGCCTGGGCGTTGGGATTCTTCACCGTCAGCGGCAGCGCCGACGGCGGCTATGGCACCTTCGGCATGAACCTGAACGCGCTGTGGAACCCGGTCAGCCTGGACTGGAACTGGTGGGTGCCGGGCTGCGGCCAGCTGCACTGGTCCCGGGTGCTGCCCATCCGGCCGCTGGTGGCCAACAGCCTGGACTCCTTCAACTATCTGGGCCTGGGCCTGCTGGCAGCCCTGGCGGGGTGTGCCCTGGCGGCGGCGTGGCTGCTGGCGCGCCGCCGTGCCCAGGCAAAGGCGCTGGCAAAACAGGCGCTGAGCCATTGGCCGCTGGCGCTGGTGTGCTGTGCGCTGGCCGCCTTCGCGGTGAGCAATGTGGTCACCGCCAACAGCCGTACCCTCTTCACCCTGCCCCTGCCCCAGTGGCTCACCGCCCTGTGCGGGGTGTTCCGGGCAAGCGGCCGGATGTTCTGGCCGGTGTGGTATCTGGTCGCGGCGCTGGCGCTGGCGGCTCTGGCAAAACTGCCCCGCCGCAGGCTGGCCGCCGCCGCGCTGGCGGCGGTGCTGGCGCTGCAGGTGTTCGACCTTTCGGGGGCGCTGGCACAAAAGCACGACTGGTTCGCCGAGCCTGCCCTGCGCACCGCCGCGCCGGCCCCCACGAAAGAAGAGCTGACCCTATTGGAAGACTGCGACACTTTCTACACGCTGGAAGTGTGCACCGACCGGGGGCTGGCGGTGGCGCTGGGCCGGGCGGGCCTTGCCACCAACATCAGCCTGCTGGCCCGGGGGGACGACTCCGCCCTGACCGCCGGCATCGAAACGGTGCGCGCCGCCCTCGAAGCAGGGGAGAGCGCGCCCCTGGGCGAAGGGGTGGCTTTTTACACCACGGACGAGGCCTTTGCCGACGCCGCATCCGCCGCTTCGGGCCTTCGCAAAACGCCGTTTTATCAGGGCTGGGCGCTTTTGGCGCCCTGAAAACGGCCCGCATGGAAAAGTTTTTGAAAATTCAGTGTTTTGGACAATCTTTTTCGGCAAATACTGTTGACATGCACAGCCCCAGTGTGTAAAATAAAACTGTTGCGCCCCCTGGCGCAATTATGCCCTTTTGGTGTTTTGGCGGCTCTGCCGCCTGAACATAAATCATTGAAGAAAGGAGATCACAATGCCTACTTTCAACCAGCTTGTACGCAAAGGCCGTGAGGTGTCTGTCCGCAAGTCTACCGCCCCTGCTCTGCAGAAGGCTTACAACTCTCTGGACAAGTCCTACAGCAATGCCAACAGCCCCCAGAAGCGTGGTGTTTGCACCGCTGTTCGTACCATGACCCCCAAAAAGCCGAACTCTGCTCTGCGTAAGGTAGCCCGTGTTAAGCTCACGAATGGTATCGAGGTAACCTCTTACATTCCGGGTATCGGCCACAACCTGCAGGAGCATAGCGTAGTACTGATCCGTGGCGGCCGTGTTAAGGACCTTCCCGGTGTGCGTTACCACATCATCCGTGGTACTCTGGACACCCAGGGTGTGGCCAACCGCAACCAGGCCCGCTCCAAGTACGGCGCGAAACGCCCCAAGGCCGGTGCCGCGAAGAAGTAATCAAACGTATACCCCGCCATCAAAGGCTTATTTATATAAATAGTAAGACCTTGAATGGCACAACGGGAGTTTATTGCTTTCGAGTACCGATGATATCATTCTGTGAAGGAGGGAAGAAAGATGCCTAGAAGAGGTATTACTGCAAAGCGTGACGTTTTGGCTGATCCTGTTTACAATTCCAAGATGGTCACTCGTCTGATCAACAGCGTTATGCTGGACGGCAAGAAGGGCGTTGCCCAGAAGATCGTTTACGATGCGTTCGACATCGTGAAGGAGAAGAGCGGCAACGATCCCCTGGAGATGTTCGAGAAAGCTCTCGAGAACATCATGCCCAGCCTGGAGGTCAAGGCCCGCCGCGTGGGTGGTTCCACCTACCAGGTGCCCATGGAAGTGCGCCCCGAGCGCCGCGAGACCCTGGGCCTGCGGTGGCTGACCAGCTACTCTCGCAGCCGCAGCGAGCGCACCATGCGCGAGCGTCTGGCCAACGAGATCATGGACGCCGTGAACGGTACCGGTAACGCCGTCAAGAAGCGTGAGGATACCCACAAGATGGCCGAGGCCAACAAGGCTTTCGCCCATTACCGCTGTTGATCCTGTCTGGAGTTTTAGGAGGTTAATATGCCAAGAGACGTTTCTCTGGAAATGACCAGAAACATCGGCATTATGGCGCACATCGACGCCGGCAAGACCACCACCACCGAGCGTATCCTTTACTACACCGGCGTGAACCACAAGATCGGTGAGACGCACGATGGCGCGGCTACCATGGACTGGATGGCGCAGGAGCAGGAGCGTGGTATCACCATCACTTCTGCTGCCACCACCTGCTACTGGAGCCACACGGAATTGCTGAACGATCCCGCCGCCGCTAAAAAGAACCGGCACCGGATCAACATCATCGACACCCCGGGCCACGTGGACTTCACCGTTGAGGTGGAGCGCAGCCTGCGCGTTCTGGACGGTTCTGTCACCGTTCTGTGCGCCAAGGGCGGCGTGGAGCCCCAGTCCGAGACTGTCTGGCGTCAGGCCGACAAGTATCACGTTCCCCGCATGGCTTACGTGAACAAGATGGACATCATGGGCGCCGATTTCTACCGTGTTGTGAAGATGATGCGCGAGCGTCTGAAGTGCAACGCGGTGCCCATCCAGCTGCCGATCGGCAAGGAAGACGATTTCAAGGGCATCATCGATCTGATCGACATGAAGGCCGACGTCTACTACGACGATATGGGCAAGGATATCCGCGTGGAAGAGATCCCCGAGGATATGCGCGAGCTGGCTGAGCAGTATCATGCCGAGCTCATCGAGGCCGTGGCCGAGAGCGACGAAGAGCTGATGATGAAGTACCTGGAGGGCGAGGAGCTCACCAAGGACGAGATCAAGAAGGCCCTGCGCCGCGAGACCATCGCCAACACTGTGGTGCCTGTGACCTGCGGTACTTCCTACCGCAACAAGGGCGTGCAGAAGCTGCTGGACGCCATTGTGGATTACATGCCCGCCCCCACCGACATCGAGGACATCAAGGGTGTCGATCCCCGCACCGGCGAGGAGACCAGCCGTCCTTCCGACGACAACGCTCCCTTCGCCGCCTTGGCGTTCAAGATCGCCACTGACCCCTTTGTCGGCAAGCTGTGCTTCTTCCGCGTTTACTCCGGTAAGGTCGAAGCCGGCAGCACCGTGTACAACTCGGTGAAAGACAGCAACGAGCGCATGGGCCGCATCCTGCAGATGCACGCCAATCACCGGCAGGACATCGACATCTGCTACGCCGGCGACATCGCCGCCGCCGTGGGCCTGAAGAACACCACCACCGGCGACACCCTGTGCGATCCCAAGAACCCCGTCATCCTGGAGAGCATGGAGTTCCCCGAGCCCGTTATCCGCGTTGCCATCGAGCCCAAGACCAAGGCTGGCCAGGAGAAGATGGGCATTGCGCTGAACAAGCTGGCTGAAGAGGACCCCACCTTCCGCACCTGGACCGACGAGGAGACCGGCCAGACCATCATCGCCGGCATGGGCGAGCTGCACCTGGAGATCATCGTGGACCGTCTGCTCCGCGAGTTCAAGGTGGAGGCCAACGTGGGCGCGCCTCAGGTCGCTTACCGCGAGTGCATCCGCCGTCCGGCCAGCGCCAACACCAAGTATGCCCGTCAGTCCGGTGGTAAGGGCCAGTACGGTCATTGTATCATCAACATCGAGCCCAACGAGCCTGGCAAGGGCTACGAGTTCATCAACGCCGTTGTTGGCGGTGATGTGCCCAAGGAGTTCATCCCCGCCATTGACCAGGGCATTCAGGGCGCCATGAAGGCCGGCATCCTGGCCGGCTACCCGGTGGAAGACGTGAAGGTCACCCTGAAGGGTGGTTCCTACCACGAGGTCGACTCCTCTGAAATGGCGTTCAAGATCGCCGGCTCCATGGCCTTCAAGGAGGCTATGGCCAAGGCCGATCCCGCCATCATGGAGCCCATCATGAAGGTCGCCGTCATCGTTCCCGATGAGTACATGGGCGACGTCATCGGCGACCTGAACAGCCGCCGCGGCCAGATCCAGGGCATGGAAGCCCTGACCGGCTCGCAGCAGATCAACGCCTTCGTCCCGCTGAGCAACATGTTCGGTTATTCCACCGACCTGCGCAGCAAGACCCAGGGCCGCGGTCAGTATTCCATGGAGCCCAGCCACTACGCTGAGGTCCCCAAGAACATTGCCGAGAGCATCATGGCCGGCCGCAAGAAGGACTGAGCCATCGCCCCCAAAAAGAACTTGATTTTTGGCAAATGTTTTAGTATTATAACCATAGGTTCAATGGTTCAAAAAAAGGAGGACTATTAAAATGGCAAAAGCTAAGTTTGAGCGTACTAAGCCTCATGTCAACATTGGCACCATCGGCCACGTTGACCACGGCAAGACCACCCTGACCGCCGCCATCACCAAGGTGCTGGCCCTGAAGGGCGACGCTGAGTTCACCGATTACGCCAACATCGATAAGGCCCCCGAAGAGCGCGAGCGCGGCATCACCATCAACACCGCCCACGTGGAGTACGAGACCGACAAGCGTCACTACGCCCATGTGGACTGCCCGGGCCACGCCGACTACGTGAAGAACATGATCACCGGTGCTGCCCAGATGGACGGCGCTATCCTGGTCGTGTCCGCCGCTGACGGCCCCATGCCCCAGACCCGTGAGCACATCCTGCTGAGCCGTCAGGTCGGCGTGCCCTACATCGTTGTGTTCATGAACAAGGTGGATCAGGTCGACGATCCCGAGCTGCTGGATCTGGTCGAGATGGAGATCCGTGACCTGCTGACCGAGTACGACTTCCCCGGCGACGACACCCCCATCATCAAGGGTTCCGCCCTGGCCGTGCTGGAGAGCACCTCCACCGACATCAACGCCCCCGAGTACAAGTGCATCCTCGACCTGATGGACGCGGTGGACAACTACATCCCCACCCCCGACCGCAAGGCCGATCTGCCCTTCCTGATGCCTGTTGAGGACGTGTTCACCATCACCGGTCGCGGCACCGTGGCTACCGGTCGTGTGGAGCGCGGCATGATCAAGGTCGGCGAGGAAGTTGAGATCGTCGGTCTGAAGGAAGAGAAGATGAAGACCACCGTTACTGGCCTGGAGATGTTCCGCAAGCTGCTGGACGACGCCGAGGCCGGCGACAACATCGGCGCTCTGCTCCGTGGTGTGCAGCGCACCGACATCGAGCGCGGCCAGGTTCTGGCTAAGCCCGGTTCCATCCATCCCCACACCAAGTTCCAGGGCCAGGTCTACGTCCTGAAGAAGGACGAGGGCGGCCGTCATACCCCCTTCTTCAACAACTATCGTCCTCAGTTCTACTTCCGTACCACCGACGTGACCGGCGTCATCACCCTGCCCGAGGGCACCGAGATGTGCATGCCCGGCGATAACGTCACCATGGACGTTGAGCTGATCACCTCCATCGCTATGGACGAGGGTCTGCGTTTCGCTATCCGTGAGGGTGGCCGCACCGTTGGTTCCGGCGTTGTTTCCAAGATCTACGAGTAATCGAAAGAGCTTGTGAGGCTTTCAAAGGCCCCCTGCCGCAAGGCAGGGGGCCTTTTTCTGCTTCTTCTGCGGCTGCAAACTTTTGCCATCGCCGTTTAACGGCGGTGCGCCCGCCCATACTGCCCTTAGAAAAATTCAAAGGGGCAGTGAAGCACACCATGCAGTATCGTTTTAAAGGTTTTTCACGCCAGGGGGCGAAAATGCTCAACCAGGCGCTCATCATCGCGGGGGAGATGGGCCAGACCCAGGCAGGCACAGGCCACATCCTGCTGGCCATTCTCAGGGGCGAGGCCACCCCCGCGGCCCGTTTTTTGCAGTCGCGCCAGATCGCTGAAACCCAGGTCATGCAGCGGGTGGCCGCGCTGGGCGGCATGAACGAGAGCCGCCGCCTCTCGCCCAGGGACTTTCAGCCCGAGGCCTGCAAAGCGCTGGACTTCGCGGTGCTGGGGGCCCACGCCGCCCGCATGAAGGAGGCTCAGCCCGAGCATGTGCTCTGCGCTATCCTGGAAGACCCCAACTGTACCGCCAGCCGGTGGCTGACGGAGTGGGGCGTGGAGCTGAGCGAAGCCGCCCGGGAGTGCCGGCAGCTCTCCGGCCAGCTGGTGCTTCCGCTGCAGCCGCGGCTTTCCGCTCCCACCCGCGGCGGCAAGGCCACTGAGAAGTACGGCCGCGACCTGACCCAGATGGCGGCGGAAAGCCGGCTGGACCCGGTGCTCTGCCGGGAACAGGAATTGGAGCGGGTCTTCGAGATACTCTGCCGCCGCCAGAAGAATAACCCCTGCCTTGTGGGGGAGCCGGGCGTGGGTAAGACCGCCCTGGCGGAAGCGCTGGCCCAGGCCATCGCGGCGGGTCGCGCCCCGGCCCAGCTGCTGCACAAGCGCATCCTGAGCCTGGATATGGCCAGTCTGGTGGCGGGCACCAAGTACCGGGGCGACTTTGAGGAACGGTTCAAAAACCTGCTGGACGAGATATACAAGGACCGCAGCACCATCCTGTTCATCGACGAGATCCATGTCATCGTGGGTGCGGGCGCGGCGGAGGGGGCGATCGACGCCGCCAGCATCCTTAAGCCCCTGCTGGCCCGGGGCGAGATACAGGTCATCGGCGCCACCACTCAGGAGGAGTACCGCCGGTGCATCCAGAAGGACGCGGCGCTGGAGCGGCGCTTCGGGCGGGTGGTGGTGGAGGAGCCGGACCCGGACACCGCCAAGCGCATCCTTGCGGGCCTTGTGCCCCGCTATGAGCGCTACCATCAGGTGACCATCCCGGCCCAGGCGGTGGCGGCGGCGGTGGACCTGTCGGTGCGGTATCTGCCGGGGCGTTTTTTGCCGGACAAGGCCGTGGACCTGCTGGACGAGGCCGCCGCCGCTCTGCGCATCCACTGCGAGCGGGAGAATGACCGCAGCCGTGAGCTGACCGCCGAGGACGTGGCCCGGGTGGTGGCCCGGGCCAGCGGTGTGCCGGTGCAGCGCATCACCGAGGCCGAGCGGGAAAAATTGGCCCGGCTGGAACAGAGGCTCTCCGAGAGCGTGGTGGGCCAGCAAGGAGCGGTGCACACGGTGGCGGGGGCGGTGCGCCGGGCCCGCACCGGCCTGCGGGAGGCAGGCAGGCCCCTGGGTGCGATGCTGTTCCTCGGTCCCACCGGGGTGGGAAAGACCCATCTGGCCCGCACCCTGGCCCGTCAGTGGTTCGGCACCGAAAAGGCGCTGCTGCGCTTTGACATGAGCGAATATATGGAGGCCCATGCCGCAGCCAAACTCATCGGCGCGCCTCCGGGCTATGTGGGCCACGACGAGGGCGGCCTGCTCACCGAGGCAGTGCGCCGCCGGCCCTATGCCGTGGTGCTGTTCGACGAGATAGAAAAAGCCCACCCGGACGTGCAGAACCTGCTGCTGCAAATCTTGGAGGACGGCCGCCTGACCGATTCCATGGGCCGCAGCGCCAGCTTTTGCAACACCATCATCCTGCTCACCTCCAACCTGGGGGCGGAGCACCTTGCGGGGCAGGGGGGGCTGGTGGGCTTTGGCGCAACGCCAGAGACCATCCCTCAGCGCCAGCGCCAGCAGGTGATCGGGGAGGCAAAGAAGTACTTCCGTCCCGAACTGCTGGGCCGCATGGACGAGCTGGTGGTGTTTGGTCCGCTGCTGCACGAGGACCTGGCCCGCATCGCGGAACAGATGCTGACGGAGCTGGAACAGCGGGCCCAGGCCCGGGGCTATCGTTTGCACCACAGCCCCGACCTGCCCGCCATGCTGGCGGGAGGGGACCGCCCGGTGTACGGCGCGCGGGACCTGCGCCGCACGGTGAGCCGGGCGGTGGAGCAGGCCCTGGCGGACAGCATCGCCGCCGGGCAGGTGCATCCAGGCGAGAGCTTCACCGCCTGTGTGCAGGATGGGCAGGTGGTGCTGCGCAGTGAAAACGACGCCGCAGGCCAGCGCGCCGAGGCCACCGTGTAACAAAAAACAGCCGCCCGCGCCATTCCGCAAAAGGAACGGCGCGGGCGGCTGTTCGGTTCAGAGGCGGCAGGAAGTGCCGCCCGGTTCAGAATTTTTTGCGCAGCAGCGCAAAATCGAAGAAGGCAGTGTAGTAAGAAAGAGAATACATCACCGGCTTCGCCAGCTTGGTGTAGCTCACTTCCTCCATCAGAAGAAGGGCTTCGTGCGGCTGGACTGCCAGGATGCGCCGGGAGGCGGGGTCGCCCATCACGGCGCTCACATGGGCCACGGTGCTCACCACCGAAACGCCGGCCACCTCTTCCAGAATGTCAAACACCGGGCGGCCGAAGTCCAGCCGGTCCACCAGTGCGGGAGGGAAGAGGGCGATGGGCAGATAGTCCACCGACCAGATCACCGGCTGGCGGTCCGCCAGCACCCGTTTTTTCACCATCAGCACCGGCTGGCCCGGCTCGATGCCCAGCCGGGCGGCCATGGCTTCGTCCGCGTCCAGGCGCTGCACCAGAACGTGGTCGGCGTGGGGCGTGCGGCCCATGGAACGGATCATGGCGTTGTATTCGAATTTCTGGTCCAGGCGGCCCCGCACGGCCACCACCTGCCGGTTGATGACGGTGCCGATGCCCCGCACCCGCTCCACATAGCCTTCCCGTTCCAGTTCCGCCAGCGCGTCCCGGATGACGGTGCGGCTCACGCCCAGATTCGCGGCCAGCTCCACTTCCGCGGGCAGCCGGTCGGCCCCGGCATAACACCCGCTCCGGAGCTCCTCCAGCAGACGCGCGGCGATCTGCTGGCTGATCACCGCACCGCCCAGCGGGCCGTCCTCCGCTCTGTGTGTTCTTGCCATCAAGCGCACCTCCGCTCCGTGCTCGGCCGGGCACGGACAAAAATCATACTTTTCAACTCAGTATACCACATTCAGCGAAAAAATGCACTATTCCTGTCGCATTGTCCTTGCCGGAGAGGCAAAACCATGGTATCATGGCGGTGCATTCCTGAAAAGGGGAGGGAACATGATGCGGATACGCCCTTACTGCCCGTCTGACTGCGGCGCGATGGCGGAACTGTTTTATAACACGGTCCACACGGTGAACGCCGCCGATTACACGCCCCGGCAGCTGGACGCCTGGGCCGACGGTCAGGTGGACCTGACGGGCTGGGACCGCTCCTTCCGGGCGCACTGCACCCTTGTGGCCGAAGAAAGCGGCGTGCTCATCGGTTTTGGAGACATCACCGCCGACGGCTATCTGGACCGGCTCTATGTCCATCATTTACACCAGAGGCAAGGCGTTGCCGCGGCCCTCTGTGACCGGCTGGAAGAAACGGTGAAGGGCCCTGTCACCACCCACGCCTCCATCACCGCGCGCCCGTTCTTTGAAAAGCGGGGCTATCGGGTGGTGAAGGAGCAGCAGGTGGAGCGCCACGGCGTTCTGCTGACCAATTTCGTGATGAAAAAACCGCGCTGAAATCAAAGACCGGGCAGGGAAGGGAAACCTTCTCTGCCCGGTCTTATATGTTCGTTTCAGCGGTTCTGGATGTACTCGTCGATGGCCTTGGCGGCTTCCTTGCCCGCGCCCATGGCCAGAATGACGGTGGCCGCGCCGGTCACCGCGTCGCCGCCGGCAAACACGCCCGGCCGGCTGGTGGCGCCGGTCTCGTCCGTCACGATGCAGCCGCGCCGGTCGGTGTCAAGACCCGGCGTGGTGGAGCGGATGAGGGGATTGGGGCTGGTGCCGATGGCCATGATGACCGTGTCCAGCGGCAGCTCAAAGCGGCTGTCCGGCTTTTCCACCGGGCGGCGGCGGCCGGAGGCGTCCGGCTCACCCAGTTCCATCTCCACGCAGGCGATGCCACGCACCCGCTTGTTCTCGTCGCCCAGCACTTCCACGGGGTTGGTGAGCAGCTTGAAGACGATGCCTTCCTCCTGGGCGTGTTCCACCTCTTCACGGCGGGCGGGCAGTTCTTCCATGCTGCGGCGGTAGACGATGTACACTTCCTCCGCGCCAAGGCGTTTGGCGCAGCGGGCCGCGTCCATGGCCACGTTGCCGCCGCCCACCACCGCTACCTTGCGGCTGTGCTGGATGGGGGTGCGGCTGCCCGGCTGATAGGCCTTCATCAGGTTCACCCGGGTCAGATACTCGTTGGCGGAGTAAACGCCGTTCAGGCTCTCGCCGGGGATGTTCATGAAACGGGGCAGCCCCGCGCCGGAGGCCACATACACCGCCTCAAAGCCCTCTTCTTCCATCAGCTCGTCCACAGTGAGCACCTTGCCGATGACCATGTTGGTCTCGATGGAAACACCCAAGGCCTTGAGCCCGTCGATCTCCTGCTGCACGATGTCCTTGGGCAGGCGGAACTCCGGGATGCCGTAGACCAGCACGCCGCCCGCCAGATGCAGGGCTTCGAACACCGTCACGGCGTAGCCTTTTTTGGCCAGCTCGCCCGCGGCGGTGAGGCCCGAGGGGCCGGAGCCAATGATGGCCACCTTGTGGCCGTTGGGGGCGGGCTTTTCGGGGGCGGCGGTGGAGTGGGTGCGGTGCCAGTCGGCGGCAAAACGCTCCAAACGGCCGATGCCCACGCTCTCGCCCTTGATGCCCCGCACGCATTTGCCCTCGCACTGGTTCTCCTGAGGGCAAACCCGGCCGCACACCGCGGGCAGGGCGCTGCTGGCGCTGAGCACCTGATAGGCGCCCTCAAAATCCTCTTCCGCGATTTTTTCGATGAATTCGGGGATATGGATGCCCACCGGGCACCCGGAAACACAGGGCATGTTCTTGCAGTGCAGGCAGCGCTTGGCCTCGTTCACCGCCATCTCGGGGGTGTAGCCCAGGGCCACCTCGTCAAAATTCTTGTTGCGCACGTGCGCCGCCTGGCTGGGCATGGGGCAGCGCTTCGGGTCCATATTCCGTTCCATCAGCGCACCTCCTTGTTCAGCAGATTGCAGCTTTCCTCGCGGGCGTGGGCCTCGAACTCCCGGTACATGCCGCCCCGCTGCAAAGCCTCGTCGAAATCCACCAGATGACCGTCGAAGTCCGGCCCGTCCACACAGGCGAACTTCGTCTGCCCGCCCACCGTCAGGCGGCAGCCGCCGCACATGCCGGTGCCGTCGATCATGATGGGGTTCATGGAAACGATGGTCTTGACGTTATATTTCTTGGTGGTCAGGCTGACGAACTTCATCATCACCAGCGGGCCGATGGCGATGACCTCGTCGTAGCCCTCGCCGGCGGCGATGAGCTCTTCCAGGGGCTTGGTCACAACGCCCTTCTCGCCCCGGCTGCCGTCGTCGGTCATCAGGATGAAGCGGTCGCTCACCGCCTTGAACTCGTCCTCCAGAATGACCAGGTCCTGGCTGCGGAAGCCCGCGATGGTGTGCACCACGCAGCCCATCTCGTGCAGCTTCTTCGCCACGGGATAGGCGATGGCGCAGCCCACACCGCCGCCCACCACGGCCACCTTTTTCAGGCCTTCCAGTTCGGTGGGGCGGCCCAGCGGGCCCACGAAATCGTGCAGTGCATCGCCCACGGCCAGACCGTTCAGCTGCATGGTGCCCGCACCCACCACCTGGAAGATGACGGTCACGGTGCCGGCGGCGGGGTCCTGGTCGGCGATGGTCAGCGGGATGCGCTCGGAGTCGGCGCAGGCCCGCAGAATGACGAACTGCCCCGGCTGGGCTTTCTTTGCGATCAGCGGCGCTTTTACCACCAGTTTGGTCACGGTGGGGTTCAGTTCGCTGCGCTCCACAATGGTAAACATGGCTTTCCCTCTTTCCCTTGTTTGCCCTCTATGGGTACTTCTTTATAGTATAGCGGAAAAGCGCCGCCCGCGCAAGGGCCCGGCGGCGTCGTTAAAAAGAAAACGGCGGGCCGTGCGCCCGCCGTTTTCTTTAAGGATTGAGGGAATAGGTGCTCTCGCTGCCGCTGTTGTCCAGGATGTGCAGCTGATAGTCGATCTCGGGCCGGCTGCCTTCCTCATACTCGTCTTTCCAGGGCTGTTCAAAGGTCTTTGCCTCCAGCGAAAAGCGGAGGTAGAAGGTCACGGTCCCAGAGGGTTCGCTGGGGCCGTTCTCGCTGCCCGGCTGGATGAAATCGGTGTCCAGCGCAAGGTTCAGGACTTCTTCGCCGGCCAGCGTGCCCGTCACCCACGCCTTCACGGGCCACTGATAGGGCCGGCCGTCCCTTGCGTAGGACACGTCCACGGGGATCTCGTAATCGCCCGCTTCCTGCCGCACAGTATAGGTCTTGGAAAAAGGCGTGTGGCTGGCGCTTTGCATCACGGGGGGCAGCTCCTGGATCTGCATCTCGTACTGGCAGGAAAAGGCGGGCTCGGTATAAAGCTGCTCCACCTTTGTCTCGCCGCTGCGGATGAGGCTGACATTCAGGGTGTAGCTCTCCGCCAGAGGCACCCAGCCCTCGGCAAAGAACACACCTCCCTCGCCTGGCACCGCGTCCAGCGAGAGGCTCTGCCCGTCGCTCAACACAAAGGTGAAGCGGAGGGCGCAGTCCTCGGTGATGGTGCGGGGCGTGGCGGAAAGGCTCATCAGCACCCGGCTCTCGGCGGGGGAGTACTCTTTGACCTGCACGTCCCAGCTGGCCAGCAGGCTCTCGGAGAAAGTGGTCTGCCCCTGGCCGAGAATGCCCGCGCTCAGCTGGCTTTGCAGCGCGGCAACGGAACCGTCCAGTGTGGCAACGCTGCCCTGCACCGTGCCCAGCTGGTTTCGCAGCGAGGCCAGCTGCCCGCCCTGCCAGACAAGGCCCGCCGCCAGCGCCAGCACCGCCAGCGTGGCCGGTACGCCCAGCCGGAGCAGGGTGCGCTTTTGCCGCCGGCGGTCGCTCCGGGCCTGCCCTTCCAGCAGGGCCTGCACCCCCTCCAGCGAGAGGGGCGTCTGAGGCGGCCCGGCCTCAGAGGCGCTTTGCGCGTCCGTCTCTTCGCCGGTGAGCAGCGCGTCGATGCTCACCCCCAGCTCCTTTGCCAGCTGATGCAGATTGTCCAGGCTGGGCAGGGTGGCGTCCGCCTCCCATTTGCCGATGGCCTGCCGGCTGACGCCCAACTTTGCGGCCAGCGCCTCCTGAGAGAGCCCGGCAGCTTTTCGCAGTGACGCGATGCGGTTGCCCAAGGTCATAGCGGTGTTCCTCCTTGTGGTTTCTGAACTTATTCTATCAGAAACGACTCGTTTTCGCCACCAACATGGTTTTCCATTCCCTGCAACCAGCGGTTGCCGGGGCAAAAAAGGCCGCCCCGGCGGGGCGGCCTTTGCAAAAACGGGATGAGCGCTTAGCCCTGGCGGTTGAACAGCTTGGGAGCAACGCTGGCCAGCACCACCATGGCGATCACGGTGAGGATGGTCTCGGGGATCATGTAAGTGGCGTTGTAGACGGCGCTGTACAGCCAGCACAGGGCGTTCTCGCCCATGTTGGCGATGGCCGCGCCCCAGCCGAAGCCTTCCATCCACTCAAAAGCGGTCTCATAGTCCTTCCAGACGATGTAGCCGGAAAGGAAGCTGCACAGATAGCGGCCAAAGCACATGATGACGGTGCTCACGCCAATGCCCAGCGCCAGGGGCTTTTTGGGCTTGGCCACCAGGCAGGCCAGACCCAGCAGGGTGAAGGCCAGCACATAGTCCAGCAGGATGCAGCCCACCACGGCCCCGAAGGTCTGGCACCAGGCCAGATTCTTGATGCCCAGCATCAGCTGGATGAGGCTGTGGACAAAGGCGGTCAGCACGCCCCACTTCACGCCGTGACGGTGGCTCACCAGCAGGATGGGCGCCATGCTCACCAGCGTCACCGAGCCGCCCCGGGGCAGCTCGTAGACAGGAATGAAGCCCAGAACGGTGGCCAGGGCCACCATCAGCGCGCATTCCACCAGGATGCGGGTCTTGGAGAAGGTTTTGTTCATACAGGTTCAGCGACCTTTCAATGGATAGTACATAAAAACAAAAACGCCCCCGCGCAAAACTGCACAGGGGCGCTCGTCAAGCGTCCGATCCTCAAACTTCCTACGCCGGCATTACCCGGATCAGGTTCAAGGTGACCCGAGGCTGCGTTTCGCCTCGATCTCAGCCGGGTATGGCACCCAGCGCCCCTGTTTTTATGTCCGGGGTAAAGTATAGCGCCGTGCGAAAAGATTGTCAAGCTTTGGCGGCGGCTTTGCCCGTCTTGCAGATGTCCCGAAGGCAGCAGGCGGCGCAGTCGGGCTTACGGGCGTCGCACACCGCCCGCCCGTGCAGCACGAACCGGTGGCACAGGTCGTTGCCCTCCTCGGGGGGCACGATCTTCCACAGGGCCATCTCCACCTTCTTGGGGTCCTTCTCATCCTTCACCAGACCGATGCGGTTGCACAGCCGGATGCAGTGGGTGTCGGTGACGATGGCGGGCTTGCCGAACACATCGCCCATGATGAGGTTGGCGCTCTTGCGGCCCACGCCGGGCAGGCTCAGCAGGGCGTCGAAGTCATCCGGCACCTTGCAGTCGTATTCGTCCCGCAGCTTGCGCATGCACAGGCTGATGTCCCGCGCCTTGGAGCGGCCCAGCCCGCAGGGCTTCACGATGGCCTCGATGTCCTCCGGCTCGGCGTCGGCCAGTTCCTTCACGCCGGGGTATTTGGCAAACAGGTCCTTCACCACCACGTTCACCCGCGCGTCGGTGCACTGGGCGGCAAGGCGCACCTCCACCAGCAGCTGCCATGCATGGTCATAGTCCAGCGTGCACTCCGCCAGCGGATAGGCCTGTTTCAGCCGTTCGATCACTTCCAGTGCAAGGGCCTTTGTGGTCATGATTTCTCCCTCGTTTCCGATGTTTTCCGCCATTATAGCATGAATTCTCACAAAGCGCAAACCGGCCCTTGTGCCGGCGGCCCGGCGGGGGTATAATGATACATATACTGTCCGTCGGGGCAAAAGCACACTGAGAAAAGAGGGGAACTTCATGTACAAGGAAATGATCGACACCATCGGCTTTGTGGCCGGGCAGGACCCGGAACTGGCCGCGGCCATGGACCGGGAACTGGTCCGCCAGCGGCAGAACATCGAGCTCATCGCCAGCGAGAACATCGTCAGCCCGGCGGTGATGGCCGCCATGGGCAGCGTGCTCACCAACAAGTACGCCGAGGGCTATCCTGCCCACCGCTATTACGGCGGCTGTGCCTGTGTGGACGAGGTGGAGAACCTGGCCATCCAGCGCGCTTGCCAGCTGTTCGGCGCGAAGTTCGCCAACGTGCAGCCCCACTCCGGCGCGCAGGCCAACCTGGGCGTCTATTTCGCCCTGCTGGACCTGGGCGACACCATCCTGGGCATGGACCTTGCCGCCGGCGGTCATCTGACCCACGGCAGCCCGGTGAACATGAGCGGTAAAAACTACAACTTCGTGGCCTACGGCGTGGACGAGAACGGCTTCCTCGACTATGAAGCCCTGCGCCGTCAGGCTCTGGAAGTGCGGCCCAAGATGATCGTGGCGGGCGCCTCCGCCTATCCCCGCGCCATCAAGTTCGATGTGCTGGCGGACATCGCCCATGAGGCGGGCGCGCTCTTGATGGTGGACATGGCCCACATCGCGGGCCTCGTGGCGGGCGGCGCTCACATGAGCCCCATCCCTTATGCCGACGTGGTCACCACCACCACCCACAAGACCCTGCGCGGGCCCCGGGGCGGCATGATCCTCACCAACAACGAGGAAATCGCCAAGAAGGTGAACAAGGCCATCTTCCCCGGCACCCAGGGCGGCCCGCTGGAGCACATCATCGCCTCCAAGGCGGTCTGCTTCGGCGAGGCGCTGAAGCCCGAGTTCAAGACCTACGCTCGGAACATCGTGACCAACGCAAAAGCGCTGGCCGACGGCCTGCAAAGCCGGGGCGTGAAGCTGGTGAGCGGCGGCACCGACAATCACATGATGCTCATCGACCTCTCCGATTTGGAGTGCACCGGCAAGGAGCTGGAGCACAACCTGGACGAGGTGCACATCACCGCCAACAAGAACTCGGTGCCCGGCGAAAAGCGCAGCCCCTTCATCACCAGCGGCCTGCGCGTGGGCACCCCGGCGGTGACCACCCGCGGCTTCGGCGTGGCGGAGATGGACGTCATCGCCGGCTGCATCGCCGACTGCATCTTTGACTTTGAGGGCAAGAAAGCGGACGTGGCCGCCCGTGTGGAGGAGCTGGTGCGCCGCTTCCCGCTGTACGAATAAAAACGCGCGTTCCCGGCGGCCGGGCCTTCGTTCGGCCGCCGGGGCTGTTTTGAGGAGAAAAGGCTATGGCTTATATTGAGTGCAAACTGAAATCCCAGCGGCTGCTCACCACCGTGGGCGTCAAGATCTATCTGCCCTGCGACCTGCCGGTGGAGGTGGGCAACAAGGTGAAGGGCGTGTTCACCCTGCTTCACGGCTTCACCAACAGCGGCGACGACTGGATGCAGATGACCGCCGCCCCCCGCTACGCCGCCGACAACGGTCTGGCGCTGGTAGCGCCGGACTGCGGCAACTCCTTCTATCAGGACATGACCTATGGCGGGGCCTGGGCGGGCTTCGTCACCGAGGAGCTGCCGGTGCTGCTGCGGGAGATGTTCCACCTGCCCGCCGGGCGGGAGAAAAACTTCATCGGTGGCCTTTCCATGGGCGGCTACGGCGCGCTGTATCTGGGCCTCAGCCGTCCCGACCTCTATGCCGGCTGCGCCTCCTTCTCCGGCGCGGTGGATGTGGCCATGATGCTGGAGCACTCCCACATCCCCGGCGTTAAGGAGGTGTTCGAGCCCATCTTCGGGCCAGACCTGCGCCTGCCGGAGGCCAGCGAAGTCCGGCAGCTGGCGGCCAAGGTGGCCGCGCTGCCCGCCGACCAGCAGCCGAAGATCCTGCTCACCAACGGCTTCCAGGACCAGGAGCCCTACTACATCCGCTACCAGAACGACTCGGTGGACGAGTGCCTGCGGGCGCTGCCTCTGGCCCACTACCGCCGCCTGCAGTGGGACGGCGTGCACGAGTGGAACTTCTGGGACCGCAGCCTTGTCTATGCCATCGACGACTTTGTGAACCCCGGCTATGCGGCCAAAAAGCTGAACGACTGGGCCGCGCCGGTCACCGAGACGGGAGGTGCCCCCCGTGGCTGAACCGCTGGCCCAGCGCCTGCGACCCCGCACCCTCGGCCAGGTGTGGGGACAAAAGCATCTGCTGGGGGAGGGGTGCGTGTTCCGCCGCGCCATCGAGAGCGGAACGGTGCCCAACATGATCTTCTACGGCCCGCCGGGAGTGGGCAAGACCACCGTGGCCCGCATCATCGCGGAACAGAGCGGCATGCGGCTGCACAAACTCAACGGCACCTCTGCCTCCACCGGGGACATCAAGGCCGTGCTGGCGGAGATCGGCACCCTGCAGAGCCAGGGCGGCCTGCTGCTCTATCTGGACGAGATACAGTACCTGAACAAAAAACAGCAGCAGAGCCTGCTGGAGTGCATCGAGGACGGCACCGTCACCCTCATCGCCTCCACCACCGAGAACCCCTATTTCTACATCTACAACGCGCTGCTCAGCCGGTGCGCCGTGTTTGAATTCAAATCCCTCACTCCCGCCGACGTGGCCGACGGCCTGCGCAGCGCGGCCCAGCGCCTCTCCGAGATGGACGGCGCGCCCCTGGCGGTGGATGAGGAAGCCCTGGACATCCTGGCCCACGGCTGCGGCGGCGACATGCGCAAGGCGCTGGGCTGCCTGGAACTGGCGGCCGCCGCGGCGCCCGCTGATTCGGATGGTGTGCGCCGGGTGGACGGGGAGATGGCCCGTCAGGTCACCGGGCGCACCGCCATGCGGTACGACAAAAACGGCGACGACCACTACGACATCCTCTCCGCCTATCAGAAATCCATGCGCGGATCCGACCCGGACGCGGCGCTGCACTATCTGGCCCGCCTGCTGGAAGCGGGGGACTTGGTGAGCGCCTGCCGGCGGCTGATGGTCTGCGCCTGCGAGGACGTGGGCCTTGCCTGGCCCCAGATCATCCCCATCGTCAAGGCGGCGGTGGACGCTGCCACCATGCTGGGCCTGCCGGAAGGACGCATCCCCCTGGCGGACGCGGTCATCCTGGTGGCCACCGCGCCCAAGTCCAACAGCGGCGAGGCGGGCATCAACGCCGCCATGGCCGACCTGCAGAAGGGCCGCAGCGGCCCCATCCCGCGCCAGTTGCAGAACAAGCACTTCGACGGCGAGGACGCGGCGGTGAAGGGCCAGCACTACAAATACCCCCACGCCTATCCCGGCAGCTGGGTGGCCCAGCAGTACCTGCCCGACGCGCTGGTGGGCACTCAATACTACCATTGGGGTGAAAACAAGACTGAGCAGGCGGCCAAAGCCTATTGGCAGCGGGTCAAGGGCCAGCAGGGAAGCGGCGAAGAAAGCTGAAACCAAGCGCCCTTGACAAAATATGTGAAAACAATTACTATTATAAAAAACATGACCATGCACCGCGCGGCGGGGGAGCCGCGGCGGGCGAGAACAGGAGGGAAAGGACCATGCGCTATTCGCGGCAGCGGGAGCTGGTGATGCGGCAGGTGCAGAGCCGCTGCGATCACCCCACCGCCGACGAGATCTATACCGCCGTGCGGGACGACTGCCCCGGCCTGAGCCTGGGTACGGTGTACCGCAACCTGAACGGCCTTGTGGAGGCCGGGCGTGTGCGCCGGGTGAGCGTTCCCGGTCAGGCCGACCGGTTTGACCGCACCCTGGCCGATCACGACCATATGTTCTGCACCCGGTGCGGCCGGGTGGAGGACGTTCAGCTGGACAAAACGCCGCTGGACGAGATGATCGCCAGCCGGCCGGAACTTGCCATCGAGGGCTATGCGCTCACTCTATATGGGGTGTGCAGCGCCTGCCGCGAGGCGAGCGGTTCCTGACGCATAAAGAAATCCCCGCCTGTTTGTTTTGGCAAACAGGCGGGGATTTTCTATGTCCGAAACAGTCTGGCTTACTTCTCGGCGATGGCCTCGATCTCGCACAGAACGCCCTTCGGCAGGGCCTTCACAGCCACGCAGCTGCGGGCGGGCTTGGAAACGAAGTACTTGGCGTACACTTCGTTGAAAGCGGCAAAATCGCCCATGTCAGCCAGGAAGCAGGTGGTCTTGATCACGTTCTCAAAGCCCACGCCGGCAGCCTCCAGAATGGCGCCCACGTTCTTGCAGCTCCACTCAGCCTGCGCAGCGATGCCCTCGGGCACGTTGCCGGTGGAGGGGTCCACGGGGATCTGGCCGCTGGTGAATACGAAGCCGTTCACCTCAAAACCCTGAGAATAGGGGCCGATGGCGCCCGGCGCCTTGCTGGTCTCGATAACTTTCATCTTGTATGACCTCCTTGCAGTATTCCGTCGTTCAAAGGAGAGGCCTTTTTTGTGAAAAGGCCGTCTTTATCTTTATTATAACAGACCCGTCTGTGAAATCAACCTTTTTTGCACGATGCGAAAAAAATTGCAGGGCCGCCCCGTTTTTGAGCGGGGCAGCCCTGCGCGCCTCACTCCGCAGGCTCGCTCTGGCAGCCGCAGCCGCGCTGGTCCGGGCCGCACTCTTCGGGTCCGACAGGCTTGCGCTGCTCGAAGGCGGCGCCCCCGAACACCGAGGGGAAATAGGCGCCCATGCCCAGCCCCTCGTAAAAGGCGTCGGCCTCGGTCACAAGGCCCTCCGCCCGGGGTGGGCGGCAGCCGGGCTGGTGAGGGTCGGGCACGCCCACCTCGGTCACGGCGTTCTGGTCCTCATGATGCGTTTCATGGTATTCGTGGTCCATAGATCGTTCCTTCCTTTCTTTTTCAAGCGGGGCTCATCGCCCCGCTTTTAGTATGCCCCGCGCCCGCGGGATTTCTCACAAAAGAGCCAGCTTGACAACCGTCCGAAATCGTACTAAAATGGCAAGTACGATTTCGGACCAAAAGGGGAGCGAAGAATGACCAGGACCACTCAGGAAAGACTGAACCGATTCAACTACCTGCTCGGCGAGACCGAGGCTGCCTACCACGAGCTAAGCCTCAAGATGGGCTACCCGGACAGCGCCATGAAAGTGCTGTACGCGATCTGCGACAATGGGGGCAGCTGCCCGCTGCGCACCATCCGCCGGCGTTCAGGCCTGAGCAAGCAGACGATGAACTCCGCCATCCGTAAGCTGGAGGCGGAGGACGTGCTGCAACTGGAACTGGACGGAGGCCGGGCAAAAAACGCGCGTCTGACTGCCCACGGGCAGGCGGTGGCCGAAGCTACGGCGATGCGCATCATCCAGATCGAAAAAGACATATTCGCGTGCTGGTCCGAAGAGGAAGTGGAGACCTATCTGCGCCTGACAGAGCGGTATCTCGCCGATTTCAAGGAAAGAACGGCACAGCTGGAAAGAAAGGTATAACATGCGGATACGATTCTCTGACCATTTCACCTGCAAAAAACTTCTGCGCCTGACCTTCCCCTCCATGATCATGCTGGTGTTCACCTCCATCTACGGCGTGGTGGACGGGTTCTTCGTGTCCAATTTTGTGGGCAAAAACGCCTTCACCGCGGTGAATTTCATCATGCCTTTTCTGATGATACTGGGCGCGGTGGGCTTCATGTTCGGCACGGGCGGCGGCGCGCTGATCGCCAAGACCCTGGGCGAAGGGGACAAAGAAAAGGCCGGGCGGCTGTTCTCGCTGGTGGTGTACACCTCGGCGGGGCTGGGCGTGGTGCTGGCGGTGGCGGGCCTTCTGCTGCTTCGCCCGCTGCTGGTGCTGCTGGGGGCCGAGGGCCAGCTGCTGGAAAACTGCGTGCTCTACGGCCGCATCATCCTGCTGGCAAACCCCATGTACATCCTGCAATATGAATTCCAGTGCCTGTTCCCCACGGCGGGCAAGCCTGCCCTCGGGCTGTATGTCACTGTGGCGGCGGGGCTCACCAATATGGTGCTGGACGCGCTGTTCGTGGCGGTGCTGCCCTGGGGCATCCAGGGCGCGGCGGCGGCCACGGCCATCAGCCAGTGCGTGGGCGGGCTCATCCCGCTGGTCTATTTTGCGCTGCCCAACCGCAGCCTGCTCCGCCTGGGCCGCACGCGCATGGAACCCCGGGCGCTGGGCAAGGTGTGCGCCAACGGCTCCTCCGAGCTGATGAGCAATATTTCCATCCCGCTGGTGAGCATGCTCTACAATCTGCAGCTTCTGGCCATGGCAGGGGAGGACGGTGTGGCCGCCTACGGCGTGCTGATGTATGTCAGCCTCATTTTTCAGGCGGTGTTCCTGGGCTATTCCGTGGGCACTGCGCCGGTCATCAGCTATCACTACGGCGCGCGGAACGCCGCAGAGGTCAAGGGCATTTTGCGCCGCAGCCTGGGGCTGGTAAGCGTGTTCGCCCTGGCGATGTTCGCGGCGGCTCTGGGCTTGGCGCAGCCGCTGTCCCGCCTGTTCGTGGGCTACGACCAGGCGCTCTATGAGCTCACGGTGCGCGCCTTCGGCATTTTTGCCTTTTCCTTCCTGTGCACCGGCTTTGCCATCTTTGGCTCGGCATTCTTCACCGCGCTGAACAACGGCCTTGTGTCGGCGGTCATCTCCTTTTTGCGCACCCTGCTGTTCCAGGTGGCGGCGGTGCTGATCCTGCCGCTGTTCTGGCAGGTGGACGGCATCTGGGCCGCCACCGTCGCGGCGGAATGTATGGCCGCCCTGGTGGCCGGGGCGTTCCTCTGGCGCTGCCGGGATGAGGCAAACCTCATGGCCGCGTGAGAAAATAAAAAAAGAGCCGCGCCCGCAAGCATCTGCTTGCGGGCGCGGCTTTTTTGATGCGATTTTACTCCAATTTGCGCAAATGAGCCTCGGTCTCGCGCAGAAAAGCCTCCTCCTCCGGGCGCAGAAGATGGTCCTTGCGCCATATCACCGAGAAGTGGGCGCGCCGGTTGGTCTCAAGGGGGATGGCGCGGATCTCCGGGTCATTGTCGAACAGGCCCTGTAACAGCACGCAGGAAGCCCGTCCCTCCCGGATGGCCTGACCGATGCCGTTCAGATCTGTGGAGAAAAACAGGATGTTCTCCGGCCAGACGTTGTTGAGCAGGGTGCTCATCATCTCGCCGAACTCTGAGCGGCTCATGGGATATTCGGTGAAGGCGGCCAGCGGCACTTGCTGCAGTTGACGGGGGTCCAGGGTGCTGAAACTGCACAAGGGGTCGTCCCGGCGGGTGTACAGTACCACATCGAAACTGGCCAGGTCGTAAACGCAGAATTCCTCCAGGTCCCGGCTGTCCACCGAGGAGATGATGGCAAGGTCAAGAAGCCCGTCCCGCACCGACTGCATCAGATAATCACAGCCGTAAAACCCCAAAAAGGCGAGAGACTCGCGGGACATGTCAAAGCCGCCGGCGAACATCCGCTGCACCAGCTGCTGCACGATGATGGAAATGCCCACCCGCAGGGGCGAGCGCTGGCTGCCGATGCTGCGCATCTGGCGGGAGATGTCCTCAAACCCATTCAGCAGCGGGCCTGCCAGCTGGGCGAGGCGCTGCCCGGCCTGGGTGGGCTGCAGCGGCTTGGTGCGCAGGAACAGCTTGACGCTGAACTCGTCCTCCAGCTCCTGAATGGCAGTGGAGACCGACGGCTGCGAAACATACAGCGCGTTGGCCGCTCTCGTCATGTTGCGGTATTCATACACCGCCTGAAAGTATTGAAGCTGCAAAATGGTCATACCCACACCCCCTGACACTCAGTATAGCAAAAACCGGCCTGCCTTGTAAGCTGTTTGTGAAAAAGCAAACATAGTTTTCTTTTATGCCTTTGCCGTTTGCATCGCAAACCCGTATTTCCATTTTGGCGGCGGGGATGTGTACAATGAAAACAGCGCTGAAAGCCAAAGCGCAAAAACAAAAAACGGAAGGATGAGGAAGTATGAAACGGCTGGAAAACAAGGTGGCCATCATCACGGGAGCGGCCATGGGGCAGGGCGCGGCCGAAGCGTATCTGTTCGCCAAAGAGGGCGCAAAAGTGGTGGCAGCGGACATGGCGGAGGACGCACTGAAAGAGACCGTGGACGCCATCAACGCGGATTTCCCCGGCATGGCGCTGGGCGTGCACCTGGATGTGGCCAGCGAAGAGAACTGGCAGCAGGTGGTGAAGCAGGCCGTGGAAACGTTCGGCACGGTGGACATCCTTGTGAACAACGCGGGCGTGGGTTCCCGGGGCATCAACTATGACAAGACCGACCGGGAAGCCTTTGACCGCATCATGGGCATCAACGCCTGGGGCTCCTTTGCGGGCATCAAAACGGTGGTGCCGGTGATGAAGAAGGCCGGCGGCGGTTCCATCGTGAACGTGTCCTCGCTGGCCGCGGTGGTGGGCGTGGAGTTCAACGCCTACACGCTGACCAAGGGCGCCGTGGTCTCCATGACCCGCGCCGCCGCCGTGGACCTGGGCAAGGACAACATCCGGGTCAACACCATCATCCCGGGGACCATCGTGACCCCCATGACCAAGATCATCTGTGATTACCCCAAGGTGCTCAAGTCCTGTGAGGAAAAGACCTGCCTGGGCCACATTGGCGAGCCCAACGACATCGCCTACGGCGTTTTGTATCTGGCCAGCGACGAGGCCAAGTATGTCACCGGCTCCGATCTGACCATCGACGGCGGCGAGCGGTTCAAGGACGCGCTGGAGCTGGAACTGTGAAAAAGGGGGAGCGGGAATGAACGAAAAAAACAAACGCTGGACCATGCTGGCCCTCTTCCTGGGCCTGCTTGAGATCCTGTTCATCGACGCCATGAGCTCCATCGTGGGGCCGGGCATCGTGGCCGAGCTGGGCAGCACCGATCTGTATGCCTTCATGTACACGCTGACCTTCCTGTGCAACACCCTGGCTCTGCCCATCACCTCCATGCTGGGCAACAAAAGCGGACGGAAATACATCATCGTGGCCGGCGTTCTGGTCTACGGAGTGTCCTCGCTGCTGGCGGGCCTTGCGGGCAGCATGATGTTCCATGTGGTGATGCGCGGCGTGCAGGGCATCGGCAAGGGCTGCATCCTGGGCAATGTGCTGGCCTTCTTTGGCGAATCGCTGGACGAACAGGGCCGCGCCAAGGCCATGGGCTTTTACGGGACCCTCACCGGCGTGGTGTTCGTGGTGGCTCCTCTGGCCGGCGGCGCCATCGGCGACCTGCTGGGCTGGCGGCTGACCTTCTATCTGTCCGTGCCGCTGACGGCGGTGGTGCTGGCAGTGCTGCTGCTCAAAATGCCCAACCTGCGCCCCAAGGACCCGGCGGGCGGTCTGGACTGGGCCGGCACCCTGCTGCTCTCGGTGCTGACCATCGCCATCGTGATGTTCTTCTCCTGGGGCGGGCAGACCTACAGCTGGGTCTCGGTGCAGGTGCTGGGGTCGCTGGCGGTGTTCCTCGTGTCGCTGGTGCTGTTCGTGCGGCACATCAACCGCTGCGAGCACCCGGTGCTCTCTCCTGCGCTGTTCCGCAACCGTGAATTCGTGCTGGTGATCCTGGGCGTGGTGCTCATCGGGCCCACCCTCTACGCGGTGGGCTCCTACCTGCCCATGCTGTGCCAGGCGCTGGCGGGAATGAACGCCACCATGTCCGGCGCCATCACCGCGCTGAAATCCGTGGTGCAGCTGGCCCTGGGCTACGCGGTGGGCGCATTCATCGGCAAGACCGGGCGCATCAAGCTGGTGCTGGTGACCACCTCGGTGGTCTATGCTGCGTCCAACTTCCTGATGGACCTCACCCGCTCGCCCGCCGACATGGTCTGGCTCGTCCTGGGCGTGCTGCTCTCCGGCCTGGGCACCACCACCTATTCCATGGTCTACACGCTGCATGCGCAGAACGAGCTGCCGGAGTCCCTGGTGGGCGAGGGCACCAGCGCCATCCAGTTCCTGCAGTCCATGAGCGGCACCATCGGCCTGTCCATCGCGGGCATGGTGTTGAACACCTCCTTTGCCCGCGGGCTGACCGGGGTTGTGCCCGAAGGACTGGACGCCTTCCTCTCCGCGGAGGAGCTGAACGGCTACATGGGCACGACTTTGCTCACCGATCCCACTGCCGTGGAAAAGGCCATGGCCGGCCTGAGCGAGCAGGGCCAGACGCTGTTTACGCAGTTTGTGGAGAACCTGCGCTCGGCCTACGCCGGCGCCATGTTCAACACCTTCTGCGTGCTGGGCGTGCTGGCGGCCATCACTCTGATTTTCTCCTTGATGGCGCGCAGCAGCCGGCAGGCAGCCAAAAACTGAGCTTTCCTCTCATAAACAAACGAAGCCCCGCCTCCCGCCGGAATTTCCGGAGGGAGGCGGGGCGTTTTGCGTGCAAAGCTGAAATGGCAGTTCAGCCGGTGACGTCGGTGACCTGCGAGGCCTCCAGCATGGAGGTGAGGCCGCACGCGTCCATGAACACCGGCAGATAGTGGTCCCAGAAGTCCCAGTGATGGGTCCCGGGCCCTTTTTCGTAGGTGAAGGCCGGGGCGGCGAGCCCGCGGGCGGCGATGTGCTGCGCCATGGAATCGGAAAGCGGCAGCACAAAATCCTCCGTGCCGCAGTACATCTTGATTTGCGGCAGAGCCTTGCCGGCATCGAGGTCCGTGTCGAGCAGGTGCTTCACATCGTGCTCGGTGCCCAGGGCGTCGGCCATTTTTTCGGTACCGAAGGCGTTGCGCGCCACGCCGTACATGGGGCGCATGAAAAGGGGAGCCTCCTCCACCGTGGGGGGCAGGATGGAGCCGATCTCCAGCAGGTTCCCGGCGGAGAAGCAGCCGATGGCGGCGTACCGCTCAGGGTAGGTCAGGCCGATCTTCAGTGCGCCGTATCCGCCCATGGAAAGGCCGGCGATGAAGTTGTCCTCCGGCGCGTCCGAGAGCTGGGGGAACATCTCCCGGAACAGCGCGGGCACCTCGTTGGCAATGTGGTCAAAGTAGGGCAGACCCTTGACCATGTTGCTGTAAAAACACTGGCTGAGCACGCCGGGCATCACAACAGCGATGCCGCGGGCCAGAGCGTAGCGCTCCACGTGGGTGTAGCGCTCCCAGCTGGTGGAATCGTCGCCGAAACCGTGAAGAAGCCAGAGAACGGGGATCTTGCCATCCTTGTTCCTCCGCACCCCGCCGGACAAAAAATCCTTGCCCGTCTGGGGCAGGATGACAGTGGCGTGGGTGTTCATGTTCAGGGAAAAGGAGTAGTAGTCCACTTGGATGCGCGGCATGAAAAATTCCTCCTTGTCTATGCCGTCCCGGCGTTGTGTGTTTGAGGCCGAAAACAGTCCGGATGTTGCATCCATCATATCACACGAAAAATCCCTTTGCAACGCTTCAATATGCCGTTTTTCGGGGGAAATTCACAAAAAAGTTATATAATTTGCGTGGACTTCCATGCAAATCTCTTGACCGATTGTGCATTTCGTTGTATAATTTTCTAAACAAGTGCTACGTTAGCTAAACATTTATCGTGGAGGTGACAGGATGACCCAGCGAGAACGTCAGATCCTCCGATGGATCGAAGAGAATCCGTTTATCTCCCAGCAGGAGCTGGCCGAAAAAGCCGGGATCACCCGCTCTTCGGCGGCGGTGCATATTTCGAATCTGATGAAAAAGGGCTACATCACCGGCAAAGGCTACATCGTTTCTCCGGCCTCCTATGTCGTTGTGGTGGGCGGCGTGAACATGGACATCGGCGGCATCTCCCACGCGCAGCTGGTGTCTGCCGATTCCAACCCCGGCCGGGTGCGCATAAGCCTGGGCGGCGTCGGCCGCAACATCGCCCATAACATGGCCCTGATGGGGTTGGACGTCCGCATGGTCACCGTGCTGGGCGGAGATTTTTATGCCCAAAAAATCGTCTCAACCTGCGGCGAAATGGGTATCGACATCAGCCGGTCCCTCCGGGTGGCCGATGCGATCACCTCCACCTACCTCTTCATCTCCGGGCCCGACGGTGACATGAAACTGGCCATCTCCGACATGGACATCTATTCCCATCTCACCCCGGCCTTTCTCGCATCAAAACTGTCCCTTTTCAACAACGCAAAGCTGCTGGTGGTGGATACCAATATCCCCGCCGAGTCCATTGCCTGGCTGGTGGAGCATGTGGAAGTGCCTGTCTTTGCCGACCCGGTCTCCACCGCAAAAGCGGAAAAGCTGCGCCCCGTGCTGGGCAAGCTCCACACCATCAAGCCCAACCGCATCGAAGCGGAACTGCTCAGCGGCGTGCCCATCACCGACGAGCGCAGCCTGCGCCGGGCGGCCAACGTGCTGCTGAAAACCGGGCTGCGGCAGGTCTTTATCTCCCTGGGGGCCGGCGGCGTGTTCGCCGCCAATCAGGACCGGGGCCTGCATCTGCCCAGCATCCCCGGCTCCATGGTCAACGCCACCGGCTGCGGCGACGCCTTCATGGCGGCCCTCGCCTGGGCGTATATGGAAGGGATGGACCTGGAGCAGAGCGCTTATGCCGGCCTGGCGGCGTCCTCCATTGCCCTGGAGGGCAGTGAGACCATCAACCCTGAGATGAGCGTGGACGCCATAAAGAGCCGGCTGGCCTGAAAAAACCGACCCGATAAAAATCATCGTGCCGCATATAAAATTCTTTGGAGGAGGTCATGAGTATGGAATTGAACAAGCATCTTGATGTATCCCCGGAGGTCGCCGAAGCACTTGCCGTGGGCAAGCCTGTGGTGGCGCTGGAGTCCACGATCATCTCCCACGGGATGCCGTATCCTCAGAATGTGCAGACCGCCCTTGCCGTGGAAAAGGTCATCCGTGACAACGGCGCTGTTCCGGCGACCATCTGCATCATCAACGGCCGGCTGAAAGCGGGCTGTACCCCGGAGGAGATCGAGTATCTGGGCAAGTCCGGGCCTCGTGTTGCCAAAGCCAGCCGCCGCGACCTGGCCATGCTCGTGGCCCGCAAGGCGGACGGCGCCACCACCGTGACCACCACCATGATGATCGCCCACATGGCCGGCATCAAGGTGTTCGCCACCGGCGGCATCGGCGGCGTGCACCGGGGCGCCGAGACAACCATGGACATCTCCGCCGACCTGGAAGAGCTGGCCCGCACTCCCGTCATGGTGGTCTGCGCCGGCGCCAAGTCCATCCTCGACCTGGGGCTGACCCTGGAATACCTGGAGACCCACGGCGTGCCCGTCATCGGCTACGGCACGGAGGAACTGCCCGCCTTCTACACCAGAAAGTCCGGCTTCAAGGTGGACTACCGGGTGGACTCTCCCGAGGAGCTGGCCGAACTGTTCCGCACCAGTGCCGAGCTGGGTGTGGAGTCCGGCATCCTGGTGACCAACCCCATCCCCGAAGAGTATTCCATGGACCCCGACGTCATCAACAAGGCCATCTCCGAAGCTGTTGACGAGGCCAACGCCAAGGGCATCCACGGCAAAGAGATCACCCCGTTCCTGCTGGGCCGCATCAAGGACATCACCGGAGGCGACAGCCTGGACGCCAACATCCAGCTGGTGTTCAACAATGCCCGCCTGGCGGCCCAAACGGCCAAATGCCTCGCCGGGAACTGAGACGCGCAGAAAAGAAGGTGAACCATGGACAACCAGCATAACGACACGATACTGAAAATAGAAGGTGTTACCAAGGTCTATCCCGGCGTCTGCGCCCTGAACGATGTTTCCTTCGAGGTGAAGAAGGGGCAGGTCCATGCCCTGATGGGCGAAAACGGCGCGGGAAAGTCCACCCTCATCAAGGTCATCAGCGGCGCCATCCACCCTGAAAAGGGCAGCATCTGGATCGATGGCAAAAGCTATGAGCACCTGACGCCGGCCCGCGCCATGGAACTGGGCATCGGCGTTATTTATCAGGAGTTCAACAACGTGCCGTCCCTCTCGGTGACCCAGAACGTGTTCCTGGGCAAGAGGGTAGGCGGCAGGTTCATGTTCGACCTCAAGGAGATGCGCCGGCGCACCAAGGAGATCTTCGAGTCTCTGGGAGTGTCCATCCCCGTGGACGCCATGGTGGGCAATCTTTCCGTGGCGCAGCAGCAGATCGTGGAGATCGCCCGCGCCCTTTCCCAGAACATCAAGGTCCTCATCATGGACGAGCCCAGCGCCACACTGGCCATCGCCGAGGTGCGCCGCCTGTTCGACATCATCCTCAAGCTGAAAAAACAGGGGGTCACCATCATCTACATCTCCCACCGCATGGAGGAGGTCTTTGAGCTGGCCGACAGCATCACCATCCTGCGGGATGGCTGCCATGTCAAGACCTGCCCCATGGAGGGCATGACCCGCAAGGAGATCATCCGCGCCATGGTCGGCCGGGAGCTGGTGGAGGACTACCCGTCGCGCAGCACGCAGATCGGTCCGCCGGTCCTGGAGGTGGAGCACCTCACCGGCAACGGCGACACCGACATCAGCCTGACGCTTCACAAAGGCGAGGTGCTGGGCCTTGCCGGACTGGTGGGCGCGGGGCGCACCGAACTGGCAAAAGTCATTTACGGCGTGACCCACAAGGAGTCGGGCACCATCAAGCTCAAGGGCGAGCCGGTGGACTTCCGTGCGCCCCGGGACGCGCTGAACGCGGGCGTGGGCTATATCTCGGAGAACCGCAAGACCGAGGGCGTTTTCCTGGATTTCCCCATTTCCTGGAACATCACCATTTCCGCGCTGCGCCGCTATTCAAAGCTCTCGTTTACCAACAAAGCTGCGCTGGAGAACGTGGTGAAAAGCATGTCGGACCGGTTCCGCATCAAGGCGCCCACCATGGAACAGCTGGTGCGCAACCTGTCGGGCGGCAACCAGCAGAAGGTGGCGTTGGCCAAGGTCCTGGCGCTGGACACCGACGTCGTCATCTTTGACGAGCCCACCCGCGGCATCGACGTGGGTGTGAAACAGGAGATATACCAGATCATCAACGAGATGGTGGAGCGCGGCATTTCCATCATCATGATCTCTTCCGAGATGGAGGAACTGATCGGCATGTCAGACCGCATCGTGGTGCTTCATGAAGGACGGATAACCGGTGAACTGGAAAAGAAGGACTTCGATCAGCAGAAGATACTGGAATATGCGTCCGGCATACAGCACTGAGGAGGAAGAGAAATGAATGTGAATATGAAAGACCGCCTGGTCCGGTTGGTGCGCAACAACATGCCATGGTTCATCCTCCTTGTGGTGGCCGTGATCTTTTCGTTCAGCTCCAGCAACTTTTTCAGCCTGCAGAACATCATCAACATCCTCAACCAGAACGCCTACGTCATCGTCTGCTCCATCGGCATCACCTTCATCATGATGGCCGGGCAGATCGACCTGTCGGTGGGCTATCAGATGTCTCTCATCGGCGTTTCGCTGGGCATCCTGGTCAAGTACTTTGACCCGCCGGTCTGGGTGCTGCTGCTGGCCGGCATCCTGATGGGCGTTGTGCTCTGCGAGCTCAACATGATCCTCGCGGTGAAGCTGCGCATTACCCTTTTGATGGTGACCGTCAGCACCTCCATGCTCTATCAGGGCATCTCTTACACGGTCTCCGGCTCCAAGACCCTCAGCGGGTTCAGCGATTCGTTCAAGTTCATCAGCCAGGGCTACATCGGCAGCATCCCCTTTGCGGTCATCCTCACGCTGGTGCTGGTGGTCATTATGAGCATCTTCCTCACCAAGACCTATTGGGGCACCTACATCTACGCCCTGGGCGGCAACGAGGACGCCGCGCGCCTGGCCGGCATCAGTGTTACCGCCGCCAAAATGATGATCGGCGCCATCGCCGGCATCTTTGTGGGCCTGTCCTCCATCATGCTGGTCGCCCGCGTGGGCACCGCGCAGTCCGGCGTGGGCCCCGGCACCGAGTTCACCGTCATCACCGGCATCCTGCTGGGCGGTGTCAGCGCCCGCGGCGGTGAGGGTCGGCTTTCCGGCGTGGTGGCCGGCATCCTCATCATGGCCATCCTGGGCAACGGCATGCAGCTTGGCGGCTGGGGCGTCTATCTCCAGTATGTGGCCAAGGGCATCATCATGCTGGTGGCCATCGGCGTTGACGTGTATCAGTACAATCACCGCAAGATCATTGTGGACAAGCTGCCCGGCGCTGAGGAAGAAAGCCCGGTCACCCAGTAAGCAAACCTTGGAAAAAGGTTCTGTTTATATGCCAAAAAACACGATCAGAAAAGGAGAGTTCGAAATGAAAAAACTGCGCAAGGCAATTTCGCTGCTCATCGCCTGCACGCTGGCCTTCTCGCTGGTGGCTTGCGGCGGTGCACCCTCGTCCACTGTCACCTCCGCCACCTCCGGGTCCACCCCCGCCTCGGGCGCCTCTGAGACCTCGGAGCCGGAACAGCACGTGCTGAGCATCGTCTGGCCCACCCTGAGCATCGACTTCTACACCACCATGGCCGACGTGATGAAGGCCCAGGCCGAGGCCGAAGGCTGGCAGGTGGATGTTGTGTCCTATGACTTCAACTCCGCCACCCAGGTCACCCAGCTGGAAAACTGCGAGACCATGGGCGCCACCGACATCATCACCTGCGCGCTGGACCCCGATGCCATTGAGGACGTCTGCGTCCGCCTGCGCGAGAAAGGCATCAACATCAACATGTTCGCCATGGCGCCTGACAACCTGGACGCTTATGACTCTGTGACTGTGGCCGACCAGTACCAGATCGGCGAAGCCATCGCCCAGAATGCTTCCGACTGGGTGGACGCGACCTTCCCCGACGCAGAGGACGGCTCCATCGACGCTGTTATCATCAAGCTGCCCACCGACGCGGAGAACATCAAGCGCGACGAAGGCATGGATACCATCGCCAACAACCCCAAGATCAACGTGGTCCGCAGCTATGAGCTCAGTGCGGAAGACCCCGTCGAGGCCCAGAACGCCATCGATATGATGATGCTGGAATACCCCGATACCAAGGTGGTCCTGTGCCACTTCGCCTCCCTGGCTCTGGCCGCTGACGTGACCGCCATGGGCTACTCCCAAATCGACCGCGAGCACTTCGGCATCTTCTCCGGCGACTGGGACAGCGAGCTGGCCAACCGCATCCAGGCCTCTGTGAACAACGAGAGTCTGATCCGCGCCACCGGCACCTACTCCACCAACGCCATGGAACTGCAGTTCTATGTCTGCGCTGGTGAGTACGACGACGAACTCAACGACCAGAAGCAGTACGTGTATCCCATCGTTCGCATCACTCCTGAAAACATCAACGAGTATCTCTGATCCTGCGTTTTTCTTCCGGCATATCTGAAAAGGCATAATTAAAAGGGCCCCCTTCGGGAAGAAGGGGGCCCTTTTGTGCGGCAAAAAATCAATTGGCGAAATGGGTGTGCTTTGCTTTCCATTTGCGCAGGGCGATGCCAAGCCAAAAACCATAGATGCCAAGGGTGATGATGGTGAGGAAGAACCACTTGATCCAGTTCCCGAACAGCTGAACGGCGCTGCCGTCAAAGGTGAGGCGGTGGCCGTTCACAACGGTGTGTTTGGTCTCCCAGCCATATACCATGCACACGGCCCAGGGATAGCAGATGCCGCAGGTGCATACGGTGATGAGCGTGCCCAGCAGCCGCCAGCCGATCAGCTGCAGCAGGCCGCCGTCAAAATACGAGTCGTTCATGAACGATCCCTCCTGTTTGTCTGGTGTCTGTCGGCTTTTGTCTGCCGCCGCTTTTAATGTAGTATACTGGCAACGGATTGTCAATCAAGCAGGGGAAAAGGACGAGCAGCGAACAACAAAAAAGCGCCGCAAGCGTTTGACCGCTTGCGGCGTTTTGGTGCGAGGGAGGGGACTTGAACCCCCATGGTATATACCACACGCACCTCAAACGTGCGCGTCTGCCGGTTCCGCCACCCTCGCGTATCAGGCGGGAAATTCCGCAAAGAGTATTCTACCATAGGATGCTGGCGAAGTCAATACCCAGAATTCTGTTCGCCGGAGGTTTCCTCTTCGCCGGGCATAAGGGTCACCTGCTGCAACTTGCGCTGGATCTGCCGGGTGCGCACGCCCACCAGATTTTCCAGTTCGCTGCTGGCCTGATTCAGCCGGTTCTGCGCCTGCGCCAGCGCCTGGCCAAAGGTGTCGAACTCGGCCTTCACGCTGCCCAGCACCTTCCACACCTCGCTGCTGCGCTTCTGGATGGCCAGCGTCTTGAAGCCCATCTGCAGGCTGTTCAGCAGCGCCGCCATGGTGGTGGGCCCCGCCACCACGATTTTGTATTCCCGCTGCAGCCGCTCGGCGGTGCCCCGGCGCACCACCTCGGCATAAAGGCCCTCCACCGGCAGGAACATCACCCCGAAATCGGTGGTGTGGCCGGGGGCGAGGTATTTGTCGTGGATGTCCTTGCCGAAGCCGCGCACCCGCCTGTCCAGCTCCTTGGCGGCCAATTCCACCGCGGCCTTGTCCGCCGTGTCGTAGGCCGCCAGCAGTGCGGCGTAGGCGTCCTGGGGGAACTTCGCGTCAATGGGCAGCCACACCGGGCCGTCGCCGTCGCCCGGCAGCTTGACCGCAAACTCCACCCGCTCGGAACTGCCCGGCACGGTGGCCACGTTCTCGGCGTACTGCCCGGGGGCCAGCAGCTGCTCCAGAATGGCCCCCAGCTGCACTTCGCCCAGAATGCCCCGGGTCTTGACGTTGCTCAGCACCTTTTTCAGATCGCCCACGCCTGCGGCCAGCGTGCGCATCTCGCCCAGCCCTTTGTACACCAGCTCCAGCTGCTGGCTCACAAGGCCGAAACTTTTTTGCAGCCGGTCCTCCAGCGTCTTTTGCAGCTTTTCGTCCACCGTCTGGCGCATCTCGCCCAGCCGCCGGTCGGTCACCGCCTGCATGGCGTTCAGGCGCACCTCCATGGTGGTGCGGATGCTCTCCAGCTTCTGCTCGGTCTGCACGTTGCTGGCCTGCAGCCCGGAGGCCACGCTGCCGGAAAGTTCCTGCCGCGTCTGGCGTATCTCGGCCAGCAGGTCCTGCCGCACCTTTTCCAGGTCCTCGCCGGACAGCCCCCGCGGGCGGCGAAGCAGATTGGCGAGGCTCAGCACGCAGGCCAGCCCCGCCAGAACCAAAGTCACAATTTCCATCATTTTCTCCTTGCAAAGGGGGATAACCTGCCCCCTGACTTCATAGCTATAAGTATACGTGGTTTGCCGGGGCAAATCAACATTACAGAAGGCGGCGAGATGATATGGGAAACTCTCTGAAACGAAAACGCAGGCTCTGGGTGCTGGTCTGGTGCGCCTGCTGCGCGGGGGCGGCCAGCGCCATGCTGTGGGCGGTGCAGCGCGCTCAGCCGGTGTGCCGTCAGTCGGACCTGGAGGCGACCACCTTCGTGTCTGCCCAGGCCCTGGCAGAGGAAGACGGGGAAAAGCGGGTGTTCCTCACCTTCGACGACGGCCCCAGCTCCACCACCGAGACGGTGCTGGATATATTGAAAGAAAAGGGGGTGCCCGCCACCTTTTTTGTGGTGTCGGCGGATAACAACAAGGACCACCTGCCCCTCATCAAGCGGGCGGTGGAGGAGGGCCACCAGATCGCGCTCCACAGCTGTACCCATTCCTATAAGACCATCTATGCCAGCACCACCGCCTTCTGGGCGGACATCAAGGAGCTGCGCCAGCAGATAGGTCCCTACGTGGACCTGGAGACGGTGCACTGGATACGTTTCCCCGGCGGCAGCACCAATACTGTCAGCCACAAATACGGCGGCAGCTCCATCATGAAGAATCTGGTGGCGCAGGCGGGGGAGAAGGGCTACCGTTATGTTGACTGGAACGTCTGCGCCGAGGATGCGGCGGGCGGTCACCCCAGCGCCAATGACGTCTACCGCAACGTGGTCAAGGGAGCCGAGGGCAAAAATGTCTGTGTGGTGCTGATGCACGACACAAAAGCCACCCGCAAGACCACCGCCGAGGCTCTGCCGGACATTATCGACTGGTTCAAGGAGCAGGGCTACCGCTTCTGCCGCATCGACGAGCTGGACCGGCAGATATAAGCGCCGCGATTGTAAATTTTTTGGGAATTATCGGCCCCGCCAGGGCTGGCGAATTGTAAACAGGGGCAAAATAGTGTATGATAATAGGGTTGACAGCGCCGCCCGCCGGATGGTGAGGCAGCCTGCTGTCAGCCCATTTTCTTGTGGAAAGGGGCGCGCGGCGTGTTCGGCTATGTCACCCCCGACAAAGGCGAAATGAAGGTGCGGGAGTACGAGTGCTACCGGGCCGTTTACTGCGGGCTGTGCATGCAGCTGAAAGCGGACTACGGCTTCGTGAGTCGGATGCTCCTCAACTATGACCTGGTCACCGTGGCCCTGCTGGCCGACGGCATCAGCGGTGAAAAGGGCAGCCCCTGTATGAAACGCTGCATGGCCAACCCCTTGCGCCGCCGCTGCATGCACGCGGGCACCCAAGGGCTGCGGCTCGCGGCCGCGTCGCTGGTGCTGCTGAGCTGGTACAAGCTGGCGGACGATTTGGCGGACGAGCCCTTCGCCCGGAGATTTGCCTCGGGCGCGCTTCGATTCCTGTTGTGCCGGGCCCACAAAAAGGCCGCCGTCGCCCAGCCTGAACTGGACAGGCTGCTGGCGGAACAGACCGTCTGCCAGCAAACGCTGGAGCAGGCGGGCTGTGCAAACCCAGACGAGGCGGCGGAGCCGACGGGACGCATGACCGCGGCCATTCTGGAAAAATGCGCGGTGCGGCCTGAAGACGCGCATATCCTGAGTCGCATGGGCCTGTTCCTGGGCAAGATACTCTACTGGCTTGACGCCGCCGAGGACTACGACAAAGACAAGGAAAAAGGCCGCTACAACGTGTTCCTGCGCATGGGGCTGGACCGGGCCGCCGCCATCGAGCAGGCCGCTCTTCAGTGCCGGCTGGCGGCAGGGGAAGTGGCCCGCTGCTACAATCTGCTGCGGCTGGAGCTCAACCGCCCCATTCTGGACAACATCATCTTCCTGGGACTGCCTGCCGGCATCCGCCGCGCCGGGCAGCCGCAAAAACATGAAAAACACGCAGCGCCGGTGTGATGCCGGCGCGGAAAGGAAACGAACATGGACGCATATCAGGTGCTGGGCCTGCGGCGCGGCGCGAGCGAGGACGAAGTGAAAGCCGCCTACCGCGCGCTGGCGCAGAAGTATAACCCCGATAATTACGAGGCCGGCCCTCTGAAAGAGGACGCGCTGAAAAAGATGGAAGAGATCAACGCCGCCTTCGACCAGGTCATGGCCGAACTGCGGGGCGCCCCGGCCCACACCGGCGAGACCGACCCCCGGCAGGACGGGCAGCAGACCGATCCCGGCAGCCTGCCGGAGATACGGGCACTGATCCAGCAGGGCAGGGTGGACGAAGCCCTGGCTCGTCTGCAGGCGATGCCCGACGGCCCCGCCAACGCCGAGTGGAACTTTTTGATGGGCAGCGCCTATTATTACAAGGGCTGGCTGAACGAGGCGCTGCGCTTCTTCCAGGAAGCCTGCCGTCTGGCGCCCACCAACCGGGAGTATGCGGCGGCGCTGCACAACCTGCAGAGCACGGCGAACGGCCAGATGCCCGGCAACCCCTACGGCGCTTACGGAACGGGTCCCCAGGCAAACGCGGTCGGGTGCAGCTGCTGTGACATCTGCACGGCCATGATGTGCATGGACCTGTGCTGCAACTGCGGTCAGTGCTGACCATGCACCGGAGAAAAAGCGGGCGGATCGCCCTGTGCGGCGTGCTGTGCGCGCTGGCAATGACACTGATGCTGGGCGGCAGCGTGCTGCCCTTCGCCACATTCTGCGCCCCTGCCATGGGCGGCATCCTGCTGGTGCCCATCGCCATGGAGTGCGGCATGCGCCTTGCATGGGTGAGTTACGCCGCCCTTTCGATTTTGAGCGTTCTCTTCGTGCCCGACAAGGAGAGCGCCTTTATCTTTGTGTTCCTGCTGGGGCATTATCCGCTTCTGAAAGCCTACCTGCAGCGCATTCCCTGGCGCTGGCTGCGGGCGGTGGTGAAAACGGTGGTGTTCAACGGTCTGGTGTTCGCCTGCTATGGCGTGGTGCTGTACATCCTGCCCATCCAGGCCATCGTGCAGGAATTTGCCCACACCGCGCCCCTGGCGCTGGCAGGGCTGCTGGCGCTGGCCAACGTTTGCTTCTGGGTCTACGACGCGGCGCTGAACAATCTGATACGGGCCTATGCCCTGCGCATGCGCCCGCTGCTGCGGCGCTTTTTGTAAATTGCGGCATATTTGCGGAAATCCCAACGAAAAGGAGCGGTGTGAATGAATCAGAACAACAGATGGAGACCCAACCCGAACTTCTTTTCCAACCTTGCTGTGGTCATCATCGGCATCTCCTTTTATCTGGCCATGTCCAATCTGGACCTGGTGCACCAGGCCATCAGCGGGGTGCTGGGGGTGCTCTCGCCCTTCGTGGGCGGTTTTGTGGTCGCCTATCTGCTGGACGGCCCCGTGCGCTTTTTTGAAGAGAAGTTCTCCATGAAGCGCGGCCTGAGCATCGCGGTGAGCTACCTGCTGGCCATCGCCCTGTTCGGCGTTCTTCTGAGCTTTGTGCTGCCCCAGGTGGTGCAGAGCGTGATGGTGCTGGGCAACAACCTGAACTCCTATCTGAGCAGCCTCAACACCTTTGTGGCGGATATATCCACCCGCTTCGACCTGGACGAGGAACTGATCGAGGGCATGATGGTCTCCTACACCGACCTGATGCAGCAGGCCACCGCCCTTCTGCGCGACTTCATGCCCCAGCTGCTGGATTACAGCATGGCGGTGGGCAGCGGCCTTGTGTCCGCGCTCACGGCCCTCATCGCCTCGGTGTACATGCTCATGGGCAAGCAGCGGCTGCTGGGCCAGATGCGCAAGGTCATTTATGCCTTCCTGCCCCTGCAGAAAGCCCGGCGGATGCTGGCCGTGTGCAGCAATGCCAACCGGGTGTTCAACGGTTTCATCTACGGCAAGCTGATCGACAGCGCCATTATCGGCGTGCTCTGCTTCATCCTGATGAGCCTGTTCAAGATGCCCTTCGCGCTGCTCATCAGCGTGGTGGTGGGCGTCACCAACGTCATTCCCTTCTTCGGCCCCTTCATCGGCGCCATCCCCAGCGTGATGATCCTGCTGATGGTGGACCCCATCGTGGCCATCGAGTTCGGTGTGCTCATTCTGGTCTTGCAGCAGTTCGACGGCAATATCCTTGGCCCCAAGATCCTGGGCGACTCCACCGGCCTGTCGGCCATCTGGGTGCTGGTGGCCATCATCGTGGGCGGCGGCCTGTTCGGCTTTGTGGGCATGGTCATCGGCGTGCCCACCTTCGCCGTGCTCTACTCGCTCACCAGTGACCTGCTGGCCCGCCGCCTGAAGGCAAAAGGCATCGACAAAAACGGCGACCCGCTGCCGCAGGCTCCCATGCCTGCCGAAGAGCAAGCGGCCGCAGAGAATAACGCCGGGCCTGTGCGCCCCTGAAAGGAACCGACTATGTGGTTTGACCGGGCAAATGTTTATCAGATCTATCCTCTGGGCCTGTGCGGCGCGCCGGAGTATAACGACGGCGTGTGCGAGCACCGCATTCTGAAATTGCTGGACTGGGTGGAGCACATCAAGGCATTAAGCATGACCTGTGTGCTGCTGAACCCTGTGTTCGAGAGCGACAAGCACGGCTATGACACCCGCGATTATTTCCGGGTGGACTGCCGCCTTGGCACCAATGAGGACTTGAAGAAGGTGTGCGACGCCTTTCACGCCGCGGGCATCCGCGTCATGCTGGACGGCGTGTTCAACCATGTGGGCCGGGGCTTCTGGGCCTTCGAGGACGTGCGGCAAAAGAAATGGGACAGCCCTTATAAGGACTGGTTCCATCTGAGCTTCGACGGCAACACCGAATACAACGACGGCTTCTGGTACGAAGGCTGGGAAGGCCACAACGAGCTGGTGAAGCTGAATCTGAACAATCCGGCGGTGGTGGACCATCTCTTCGCGGCGGTGAAAAGCTGGGTGGAGGAGTATGGCGTCGACGGTCTGCGGCTGGACGTGGCTTACTGCCTGTCGCCGGAGTTCCTTGCAAAGCTGCGCGGCTTTACATACTCTCTCAAGCCGGAGTTCGTGCTGATGGGGGAGACGCTCCACGGCGACTACAACCGCTGGATGAACGATCATGCCTGTCATTCGGTGACCAACTACGAATGCTACAAGGGCCTTTATTCCAGCTTCAACAGCATGAACATGTTCGAGATCGGCCACAGCCTGAACCGGCAGTTCGGCCCCGAACAGTGGACGCTCTACAAAGGAAAGCATCTGCTGGCCTTTCTGGATAACCACGATGTGGAACGCGTCGCAAGCATCCTGACCAATCCCGCCCACATCCGCCCGGCCTATGGCCTTCTGTTCGGCATGCCCGGCACGCCTGCGGTGTATTACGGCAGCGAGTGGGGCCAGACGGGCAGAAAGCGGGACGGCGACGCCGCTCTGCGCCCCGCGCTGGACGGACCGCAGAAAAACGAGCTGACCGAATGGGTGGCGGCGCTGGCAGCCGCCCGCGCTTCCGGCCGGGCCCTGTGCGAAGGGGACTACCGCACTCTGGCGCTGACCAACCGCCAGTTCGTGTTCCAGCGCGCGGTGGACGGCGAGCGGGTCATCGTTGCGGTGAACGCCGACGGCGAGGAGTACACCACCCATTTTGACGCCGGTGCGGGTCGTGCCACCGACCTCATCACCGGCGAGCCCCACGACTTCGGCGGGGGCAGCCGCCTTGCGCCATACGGCGTTTACTTCTGGCGGACTGAGTAAAGAAGAATAACTTTACACATAAAAAGCCGGGCCTGACATCGGGCCCGGCTTTTATATATGCAGTGGGAATAGGTTGAATTCCACCTATTTGATGGTATAATACAGGGGAGGTGATGTTTCTATGATGCTTGACACCCGCGAAATGATTTCCGTGACCGAGGCCAACCAGAATTTCTCACGTGCAACGCGAATCGCCGACCAGCGCGGCAAGGCAGTGATTTTGAAGGGCAACCGCCCCAAGTATGTTTTGCTGGACATCGAAGCAGACCCCCGCCTGCTTTTGTCAGACGATGAACTGATCGGGATCTCCGCCACCCGTATTTTCAAAAATCATCGGGCAGCGTTTGAGAAGCTTGCAAAATGATTGTGCTATCTGCGCAAAAAGTGCTTCAGCTTCACCGGTTCCTGATGCAGGAGACCGGCGGGCTGGACGGTCTTCGGGATGAAGGTCTGTTTGATTCCGCTGTGCAAGGCCCTTTCGCCACGTTTGGAGGACAGGAGCTTTATCCCGGCATCGAAGAGAAAGCGGCAAAGCTGGGAGTCACCCTCACCAAGAACCATGCCTTCCTGGACGGAAACAAGCGTATCGGCGCCTTTGCGCTGCTTATCTTCCTGGACGTAAACGGAGTGGCGATGGAATACTCCGACGATGACCTGATCGCTCTGGGCCTTGGCATGGCCGACGGCACGCTGGATTACGAAGAGGTTCTGGGCTGGATCATAAAACATAAGGCAGGGGAGGGCTCCCCGCTCTGACCAAACAGGCCTCAGCATCGTGAAAAAGCTGAGGCCTGAAATTTTTTGTTTTAACGCTGCAAAAGGGGCGGCTCCGAATCCCGGAACCGCCCGCAACGCTGCATAAGGGAAAGAAAAAAGCACCCATCTTTCGATGGATGCTTTCTGGTGGAGATAAGCGGGATCGAACCGCTGACCTCTTGAATGCCATTCAAGCGCTCTCCCAGCTGAGCTATACCCCCAGATTTTGTGCCGCCGTCTCAAGGCCGCTCCGCTATTATAGCAAACAACAATTTTCTTGTCAAGTGTTGTTGAAAAGAAAATGGAAATGTATAAGTTGACGAAAAAATTCAAAGCACTTGTTTCACCTTTCAATTAGGTTTATAATAAAGCTGATTTGGCCTTCGATCACTTATGTATTATACATAAGTATAAGAAGCGCCAAACAGCAATCCGCAATGGCAGGCGTTGTTCCTGTGTTTTTTGGAAGGAGATGTTTAACTATGAATGGCACCAATGAACTGCTGCGCGCCATTTTAAAGATCGACGAGGAGGAGCGGGCACGCACCCAGGCCACCGAGGAGTATCGCCAAAAAGCGCAGGCCGATAAGGCCGCTAAGGCAAAGCAGATGGAAGAGCAGGCCATGGAAGACATGCGCCGTGATGTGGACGAGTTCGCCCAGGCCGAGAAGACCCGCGCCGAAGGCGAGCTGGCCGCCCAGGCAAAGCGCAAACAGCAGATCCTGGACCAGCTGGACCAGCAGCTGCAGAAAAACAAAGACGCCTGGGTCGACACCATCCTGACCCGGGTGTTGGGCGGGGGGCAGTAACATGGGCAACACCCAGGCGTCCAACGCCATTCTGGCAAAGGCGCGGGCGATGTACGGCCGCCGGCTCACGGCACGCAACTATCAGGAGCTGCTGAACTGCCGCGATCTGCCGGACCTGATCAGCTACCTCAAGACCCGGACCTCTTACTCCGAGGCTCTGCAGGCGGCGAACCCGGCCACCACCCACCGTGCCCAGCTGGAGACGCTTTTGCGGCTCAATCTGTTTGAGCAGTATGCTTCTCTGTGCAGGTACGAAATGAACATCGGCCACGACTTTTACCGTTACTTCATCATCCGCAGCGAGGTGCAGGCCATCACCACCCGCCTTCAGGAGCTCCATGCGCCGGATGGGGATGTGTCCATCTACACCATGCCGGACTTCATCAAAAAGCATTCCTGTCTGAATCTGAATGCCATGTCCATGGCCACCAGCTTCAAGATGCTGGTGCTGGCGCTGGAGGGCACGCCCTACGCCAAGGTGCTGCAGCCCTTTGCCGACGACCCGGACTTCGCGCTGGAGAACAGCGGCCTGCTGGAACTGGAGGCGGCGCTGGACAGCTTCGTGAACAGTCAGGTGGAGCAGATCGCTTCCACCAAGCTTTCGGGCAAGAGCAAAGAGGAGATGCTGTATCTGCTGCGCCGGCAGAGCGATCTGCGGGCCATCGCAGACATCTACCGTCTCAAGAGCGTGCTTCACGCCGACCGGGCCTTCATCAAGAAGCGGGTCAGCCTGAGCGTTTCCAACATGACCCCGCGTCAGCTGGACAGCCTCATGGACGCGCAGGACGCCCAGGATGTGATCCACCGGCTGGTGAACACGCCCTACGCCTCCGAGTTCTACGGTGCGAGCTTCGATTATATCGAAGAGGGCGTGCGCAAGATCGACTACCGCTGGCATCTGAAAAAGCTGCGCTTTTCCACCAACCCCAGCGTGGTGCTGTTCTGCTACATCTTTTTGGCCGAAAACGAGCTTACCAACATCGTACATATCATCGAGGGCGTGCGCTACGGCCTTGCCCCAGACGATATTGCCACGCTGCTGGTAGGCGTGGGCGATTAAGGGGGTGCTGCAATGTTTTTTGACCCCAAGATGCAGCTTGTCTGGGTGGACGGCCCCCTGGAAAAGCTGGACGCATTCATCGAAAACTGCTGTGTGGACGGCAAGCGGGTGCATCCCACCCGGGCACTGGACCACATGAGCGCATCCGCGGGCTATGCCGCGCTGAACGAGGACAACCCCTGGGGCCCGATGGTGGAGCAGATCGAGGCTCTGGCCAAGGGCTTTGAGATCCCGGTGGTGGAACCCACCCTTGCCGACGGACGTGCCCAGGGCACAAAGGACTACCTGGCCGGCCTGCAGGAGCGGCTGGAAGCCCACCGCAAGGACCGGGAACTGCTGGAAAAGCAGCTGGAGATCTGCACGAAGGGCGCCGAGTCCTTTGCACATTTCTCCTCGCTGGACGTTCCGGTGGAACTTACCCAGCAGTGCGAATATGTGAAGATCCGTTTCGGCCGCCTGCCCAAGCGCGGGTATGCGATGCTCCAGAAGGACTTCACCTCCGACCCCTACATCCTGTTCGTGCCCTGCAGCGAGGATGACAAGGCCCTCTGGGGCGTCTACTTCGCACCGCAGAAGGACGCCGCCCGGGTGGACGGCATCTTCTCTGAGGCGTTCTTCGAGCGCATCCGCCTGCCCGGCGCGGCGGGCACTCCCGAGCAGATCGTGGCGAACCTGCGCAGGAACATCGAGCTTCTGAACAGCGAGATCGCCGAGGTCAACGGGCAGATGGCCCGGCTCTGGAACGAGGAAAAATGAAAGGTCGCCGGCATCTATGCCTCGGTGTGCAGCCTCGCCCGGCTGTTTGAGCTCCGCCGCTGTGCGGCGGTGCGTGGCGCGCACTTCTTCTACTGCGTGTGGGTGGCGCAGCCGGACATTCCGGCATTCACCGAAAGCTGCACCGGCGTGGGCGGGCTGAACACCGCCCAGGATATGGTGCTGCCGATGCGCCGCTGGAAGCAGGAGAACCCCGAGCAGTGATGAGGACCGCCCAAAGCCGCCAGCGCGGCGGCGGTCAACGTGATCGAAGGTCGGTATGACCCGAAAGGAAGATGAGGATACATTGGCCATTGAAAAAATGAAACTGGTGCGGGTGGACGGCCTGCTCAAAAATCTGGACAGCGTTATCTACAACTGCTGCCTGGATGGCAACTTCCATCCCGAACCGGCGATCCAGCACATGTCCGGCTCCCTGGGCTATATCACCCTCAGCGAGGACAACCCCTACACCTCCCATGTGCAGAAGATGGAGGAGCTGTTCCAGCTGGTGGGGGAGAGCGCCCCTGCGCTGAGCGCCCAGACCGCCCGGGACATTCAGCCGGAAGACAAGGAAAAGATCCAGGAGCTGGCCGAGCGGCTGGCTCAGATGCAGAATGAAAAGGCGGACCTGGAAAAGCAGAAGAGCGAACTGGAAGAAAAAAAGACCCAGTTCAGCCACTTCACCGGTCTGGACATGCCCTTTGACGAGATCATCAAGGGCGAATACATCAAGGTGCGCTTCGGCTTTCTGCCCAAAGCCAGCTACGCCCGCATGATGGTGGCGTACGCCGAGAACCCCCATGTGCTGTTCGTCACCTGCAGCGAGGACAAGGGTGGTTACTGGGGCATCTACTTCACCCCGCGGCAGAACGCCGACGAGATCGACGGCATCTTCGCCACCCTGTTCTTCGAGCGCCTGCACCTGCCCGAGGCTTCCGGCACGCCAGAGTCCATCGTGAAGCAGCTGGGCCAGGAGATCGACGAGTGCCAGAAGAAAATCGAGGAGAAGGAAGCGGAGATCACCCGCTGCTGGGCCGAGCAGAAAGAGACCTGCAGCGAGATCTATCAGCAGCTGAAATGGCACGAGCAGGCCTTTGACCTGCGCCATTACGCCGCCTACCGCGACAATTACTTCTTCCTGGTGGGTTGGGTGCCCGCCGCCCAGGCGGACGCCTTTGCCGAAAAGGTCAAGCAGATCCGCCACATGCGGGTGACCATCTCCGACCCGGAAGAGGTGGAGAACGCCACCCCGCCCACCAAGCTGAAGAACCCCTGGTTCGTCAAGCCCTTCGAGTTCTTCGTGGACATGTACGGCCTGCCCAGCTACGGCGAGATGGACATCACCGCCTTTGTGGCCATCACCTTCACGGTGCTGTTCGGCATCATGTTCGGCGACCTGGGCCAGGGCGCTGTGCTGGCCGTGGGCGGCTTCATCCTGTGGAAGTGGAAGAAGATGGCCCTTGCCCGGCTCATCGTGCCCTGCGGCATCTCCAGCATGGTGTTCGGCTTCATGTTCGGCTCGGTGTTCGGCTTTGAGGAAGCGCTGGACCCGGTGTATGAGATGCTGGGCATGTCCGGCAAGCCCATCAGCAGCTGGCCCGGCACTCCTCACTCGGTGCTGGACACCGCCGCCATCAATCCCATCCTGGTCTGCGCCATCTTCATCGGCGTGGCGCTGGTGCTGGCCGCCATGGCGCTGCACATCATCGCCGCTGTGCGCAAGGGCCAGTGGGGCGAAGCGATCTTCTCCAACAACGGCCTGGTGGGCATCCTGGTCTATTGCGGCGGCGTTTCCTTCGTCAGCGATTTCATGAGCGGCCCCCACTTCCTGCCCTCGGGCGTTGCCTTTGCCCTGATCGGCGGCGGTCTGGTGCTGCTGTTCTTCAAGGAGATCCTGATCGGCCTTGTGGACCATCACCCCAACTGGAAGCCCGAAAGCTGGGCGGACTACTGCATGCAGAACATCTTCGAGCTGCTGGAGTACGTGCTGAGCTACTTCAGCAACACCGTCTCTTTCCTGCGTGTGGGCGCTTTCGTGTTCGTCCACGCGGCCATGATGATGGCCATCTTCAGCCTGGCCGGCGACCCGGTGAACCCCGTCGTCGTGATCCTGGGCAACGCCCTCATCATCGCGCTGGAGGGCCTGCTCTCCGGCATCCAGGGCCTGCGTCTTGAGTTCTACGAGATGTTCAGCCGCTGCTATGAGGGCGGCGGCCACCCCTTCAAGGGCGTGAGCATCACCGACAAGGCCGAGTAAGCCTTCCTTTTGCCAGAACAGGCCGCCGGAGATTGCGCCGTGACTGCCTGTTTTCAATACAACAAGACATTAAATTGATTTGGAGGACCTAACCATGAATACTTTTCTGACCATCTGCCTGATCGTTCTGCCCCTGAGCCTGCTCATGGGCTTCGCCGCCTATCTGGCTCGTCAGTCTGCCAAGGGCATGCCTGTCAAGCGCACCCTGAGCCTGAACATCACCGCCTTCGTGGTCGTTCTGCTGCTGGCCGCCTGCTTTGCCTTCGCCGTAAGCGCTGAGGGCGAGACCACCACCGCTGTCATGACCGCTGCCGAGCGCGCTGCCAGCAACGAGAGCATGGGCCTGGGCCTGATCGCTGCCGCTCTGGTCACCGGTCTTGCCGGCATCGGCGGCGGCATGGCTGTTGCCGCCGGCGCTCCTGCCGCTATCGCCGCCGCTTCCGAGGACCCCAAGAGCTTCGGTAAGAGCCTGATCTTCGTTGCTCTGGGCGAGTCCATCGCTCTGTACGGCGTCGTTATCTCCATCCTGATCCTGAACAAACTGGTATAAAGGAGGCGCAGCAATGCGTTTCTTTCTGATCAGCGACAACACCGACACCCAGACCGGCATGCGGCTGGCGGGCATCGAAGGCGTGGTGGCCCACACCGCCGAGGAAGTGACCAACGCCTTTGAACTGGCCCTCTCTCAGCCGGACATCGGCATGATCCTGGTGACGGAAAAGATCGCCGACGATTTCACCGAGATCGTCAACGACGCGAAGAAGGACCAGGAGGGCCCGCTGGTGCTGGCCATCCCGGACCGGCACGGTTCGGCCCTTGGCCGTGACCGCATCACCCGCTATGTGCGCGAAGCCATCGGCGTTAAGATTTGAGGTGCAGCATAAATGATTGAAGAAAACGAGCGCGCGGCAAAATTCATGCAAGCCATCCAGCGGGACGGCGAAAAGCGCCGCACCGCCATCATCCAGTCCATCGACGAGGAGATCGCCGCCGAGCTGGAAAAAGTGAAGACTGCCGCCGAAGCCAAAGCGCGGCAGATGGGCGACTATGAGAAGGTCCGCCTGCAGGAAGAGACCAACCGCAAGCTGTCTCACAGCGTGGTGGAGACCGGCGCCGAGCTGGCCGCCCGCCGCAGCGAGATCGCCCAGCAGGTGTTCGACGCCTGCGAAGAGAAGCTTGCTGCCTTCACCGCCAAGGCGGACTATGCCGATTATCTGAAAAAGAGCGCCGAGGCGCTTCTGACGCTGCTCCACGCGGACAAGGCCGTGTTCTACGCCCGCCCGCAGGATGTGGAGGCTGCCAAGTCGGCTGTTCCCGCCGGCTGCGAGGTGACCGCCGACGCCACCATCCGCCTGGGCGGCCTGCGCGCCAAGAGCGGCGCGGTGGAGGCGGACGACACGCTGGACATGAAGCTGGAAGCCCAGAAAGACTGGTTCCTGCAGAACTCCGGCATGTCCATCGCCCTTTAATTTCTAAAACCGAGGTGAACCGAATTGGCTCAAAATCTCATTTACAGCATCAACGGCCCGGTGGTCACCATCAAAGGCAAGACCGGCCTTTCCATGATGGAAATGGTCCATGTCGGCAACGACCATCTGGTGGGCGAAGTCATCCGCATGGATGAGGAACTCACCACCATTCAGGTCTACGAGGAGACCAGCGGCCTTGCGCCCGGCGAGCCTGTGACCACCACCGGCGGCCCCCTGTGCGTTACCCTGGGCCCCGGCATCCTGCGCAACATCTACGACGGCATCCAGCGGCCGCTGCCCGCCCTCGAAAAGGAGAGCGGCCCCTTCATCGCCCGCGGCTGCAACATTCCCAGCCTTGACCCCGACGCCAAGTGGGATGTGACCGTGACCGTGAAGGTGGGGGACAAGATCGTTCCCGGCCAGGTGTACGCCACCTGCCCCGAGACCCCGGTCATCCTGCACAAGTGCATGGCTGCCCCCGGCGTGGAGGGCACCGTGACCTGGGTGGCGGAGAACGGCAGCTACACCGTGAACGACACCGTCGTGCGCATCACCGATAAAAACGGCAACGAGCGGGAGCTGACCTTGTGCCAGAAGTGGCCCATCCGCCGTCCCCGTCCCGTGCAGGCCCGCATGCCCGCCCAGCGCCCGCTGATCACCGGCATGCGCGTGGTGGACACCATGTTCCCCATCGCAAAGGGCGGCGCCGCCGCCATCCCCGGCGGTTTCGGCACCGGCAAGACCATGACCCAGCATCAGCTGGCCAAATGGTGCGACGCCGACATCATCATCTACGTCGGTTGCGGCGAACGCGGCAACGAGATGACCCAGGCGCTGACCGAGTTCGGCGAACTGATCGACCCTAAGACCGGCCGGCCCCTGGCCGACCGCACGGTGCTCATCGCCAACACTTCCAACATGCCTGTGGCCGCCCGTGAGGCGTCCATCTACACCGGCATCACCCTGGCGGAGTACTACCGCGACATGGGTTACCACACCGCCATGATGGCCGACTCCACCAGCCGCTGGGCCGAGGCCCTGCGCGAGATCAGCGGCCGTCTGGAAGAGATGCCCGCCGATGAAGGCTATCCCGCCTACCTGCCCAGCCGTCTGGCCGAGTTCTACGAGCGCGCCGGCTACGTGCGCGCCCTGAACGGGGAAGAGGGCTCCGTCACTGTTATCGGCGCTGTCAGCCCTCCGGGCGCTGACTTCTCCGAGCCCGTCACCCAGAACACCAAGCGTTTCACCCGCTGCTTCTGGGCGCTGGACAAGGCCCTGGCCTATGCCCGCCACTACCCGGCCATCAACTGGAACACCAGCTACACCGAGTATCTCACCGACTTGGCCCCCTGGTACTACGACAATGTGGGCCCGGATTTCCTGTCCTGCCGCGAGCAGATCGCAAGCCTGCTGCTGCAGGAGACCAGCCTGATGGAGATCGTCAAGCTGATCGGCTCCGACGTGCTGCCCGACGACCAGAAGCTGGTCATCGAGATCGCCCGTGTCATCCGCGTGGGCTTTTTGCAGCAGAACTTCTTCCATGACCAGGATACGTATGTGAGCCTGGAGAAGCAGTTGAAGATGATGAAGGTCATCCTGCATCTCTACGAGAAGAGCCAGGCGCTGGTGGCCCGTCAGATCCCCATCAGCAAGCTGCTGCGTCTGGGCCTGTTCGACAAGCTGGTCAAGATGAAGTATGACATCCCCAACGACAAGCTGGAAATGTTCGACGAGTACACCGCCGAGATCGACCAGAAGATCGGCGAGCTGCTGCGCGCTTAACAAGGGAAAGGAGCGAAAGAGAGACATATGATCCTTGAACATGTTGGCTTAAGCCAGATCAACGGCTCGCTGGTGGTCCTGGACGGCGTGCAGAACGCTTCCTACGACGAGATGGTGGTGATGAAGCTCACCGACGGCACCCAGCGCGTGGGCCGTATCGTTATGATCGAGGGTGAGAAGTGCGTCATTCAGGTGTTTGAAGGCACCACCGGCTTCTCGCTGGACAACACCCGCACCACCCTGTCCGGCCACCCCATGATGGTGGACCTGAGCCCCGAGATTCTGGGCCGCACCCTGGACGGCCTGGGCCGCCCCATCGACGGCCTGGGCGAGATTTACCCCGAGTTCCGGCGTGACGTGAACGGCTCTCCCATCAACCCGGTGAGCCGTGTCTATCCCCGTAACTACATCCGCACCGGCATTTCTTCCATCGACGCGCTGGCCACCCTTATCCGCGGCCAGAAGCTGCCCATCTTCTCCGGCTCCGGCATGAAGCACAACGAGCTGGCGGTGCAGATCGTCAAGCAGGCGGACGTTTCCGATGGCGAGGACTTCGCCATCGTGTTCGCCGCCATGGGCGTGAAGAACGACGTTGCCGACTACTTCAAAAAGAGCTTTGAGGCCGCCAACGTCATGGACCGCGTGGTCATGCTGCTGAACCTGGCCAACGACCCCATCGTCGAGCGTATCATCACCCCCCGTGCGGCGCTGACCATCGCCGAGTATCTGGCCTTTGACCTGGGCAAGAACATCCTGGTCATCCTCACCGATATGACCAGCTACTGCGAGGCTCTGCGTGAGTTCTCCTCCTCCAAGGGCGAGATCCCCGGCCGTAAGGGCTACCCCGGATACCTCTACTCCGATCTGGCGTCTCTGTACGAGCGCGCCGGCATCATCGAGGGCCGCAAGGGCTCTGTGACCCAGATCCCCATCCTCACCATGCCCGGCGACGACATCACTCACCCCATCCCCGACCTGACCGGTTACATCACCGAGGGCCAGATCGTGCTGGACCGCGGCATGGACGCCACCGGCGTCTATCCGCCGGTGAGCGTGCTGCCCAGCCTGTCCCGTCTGATGAAGGACGGCATCGGCGCGGGCTATACCCGTGAGGACCACAACCCCCTGGCCAACCAGCTCTTCGCCACCTACGCCCGCGTGCAGGATGCCAAGGCTCTGGCCAGCGTTATCGGCGAGGAAGAGCTGTCCGCCAGCGACAAGCGGGTCATGGAGTTCGGCCGTGCCTTCGAGCAGAAGTTCGTGGGCCAGGGCAACACCAACCGCACCATCGAGGAGACGCTGGACCTGGGCTGGGAGCTGCTGTCCATGCTGCCCCGCGAGGAGCTGGACCGTGTGGACCAGGTCATGCTGGACCACTACTACAAGCCGCAGGTGAACGCCGCCCATCGGGACCTCTCTGCGGTGCTGAAAGGCAGCAAGTGATTTCTAACAGAGAGGAGGCTGCCGTATGGCACAGGTTTTCCCCACAAAATCGAACCTGATGGCGCAAAAGCGCAGCCTTGCGCTCGCCAGCCAGGGCTATGACCTGATGGATCGCAAGCGGAACATCCTCGTGCGGGAAATGATGCAGCTGATCGATCGGGCGGCGGTCATCCAGGACGAGATCGCCACCGCCTACTCCTCGGCCTATAAGGCCTTGCAACGCGCCAACATCACCCTTGGCGTGGTGGGCGAGTTCGCCAAGACGGTGCCGGTGGAGACCGGCCTCAAGCTGGACTACCGCAGCGTCATGGGTGTGGAGCTGCCCATCGTCAAGATGGAGGAGAGCGCCCCCGGCCTTTATTACGGGCTGGATTCCACCAACAGCCAGTTGGATGATGTGTATCTGAAATTCTGCGAGGTCAAGCGCCTCACCGTGGAGCTGGCCGAGGTGGAGAGCAGTGTCTACCGCCTGGCTGTGGCCATCCAGAAGACCCAGAAGCGGGCCAACGCCCTGAACAACATCATGATCCCCCAGTTTACCGCCACCATCAAGTACATCACCGAGGTGCTGGAGGAAAAGGAACGGGAGGACTTCTCCCGCCTGAAGGTCATCAAAAAGCAGCGGGACGGCTGAACCGCCGCTGCAAAGCTGTAAAGCAAAGCCCCTTTGCAGAACTTCCGCAAAGGGGCTTTTTGTTTGCTTTTATGTTACAGGGTGAATCCCAGCCTGCGCCGGGCGGGCCAGGCAAAGTCGCGCCACTGGCCGCCGGAACCGTCGGCCTTGCCCACCAGAAGGGTGGTGGCCGCGTCGGCCAGATAGCCCAGGTATCCCGCCGCGGGGCTGTTGCAGAGCAGCTTCCACATCAGGCCGCCGAAGAGGTAGGATTGGGCGAATTCCCGCCAGCCGCCCAGGTCCTGGGCGGCCCGCTGTGCCAGGTCCCACAGGATGCCCTGGGCCTCTTCCGGGGTGATCCAGCCCAGATAGCTGCCCCAGCGGGCCAGCATGGCGGCACGGCCCACGTCCCAGCCGGCCATGAAGGCAGGGGAGTACCGTTCCTTGTAGTGTTGGGCAAAGGCCCAGGCGCGGACAACGCCCTCCCGGTCGTCCTCGTCGCCGGTCATCAGCTCCTCCGGCGTTTCCGCCTCACAGTAAAAGCGGTAGCGCTCGGTGTATCCGCCCTGGCTCAGGTAGCGGAGAGTTTCCAGAAGGCCGCCCCGCCCGTCGATGCCCCAGGAGCGGCGTACCACCGACAGGACCTGCTGTTCCAGCACGGGGATGTGTTCCTCCACATCCAGCCCGTCCAGGCTGTGGTCGTTGAGGGTGGACACGATGCCCGAGAGCAGGATGCCGAACCGGCCCCAAAGTGCCGGGTCTCTGCCGTATTCCGCGGGGGCGGGCTCGGGCAGAGCCTCCAGCCGCGCCATGGTCTCGTCCAGCAGAGCGTAGAGAGCATCATCGGTCTCTTCTTCTTCGTCAAGGCCTTCTCCTTCACAGTTGTTGTCCATGGCAAGGGTCTCCAGTGCGGCGGCCAGCACGCCCATGTCCTCGCCGAACAGCTGGTTCATCACGGCTTCGGTGCTGGCAGAAGCGGCTTCGGCCACCCGCTGCTCCATCATCCGCTGCAGCTGTTCCTGATTCGCCGCCATCTGTGCCATCGTCTGGCCGTCGAACACCTGTCCGAGGATCTCCACCTGTCGCTGGGCGTTCGCGGCCATCTGTTCCGCCTCCCGGGCGGCGGCTTCCTCCGGCGGTGCGGCCGGTTCAGGGGAAGAAGCGCTGGCCAGCGCTTCGGCTTTTTCCTCTGTTTCGTGCAGACTTGCCAGAGCCTGCGCCTGCGCGGCCTTCGCGCGGTTCATAATTTCATTGATGTCCATCGTCATCCTCCTTTTCGCCGGGCAGCGTGTGCCAGACCGGTGGCTGACCGCGGCGGAACAGCAGGCGCTTTGCCCGCTCCAGCAGTGAATCCACAAAATGGAACCACAGCTGCCCGAAAATTGCCACCACCGTGAGCAGGATAAACATCCATAAAAGCTCGTCCCAGGGCATCACAGCCTCACTTCTTCGCAAAGCGGTTCATAAAGAACTCGGTGAAGGCGACCAGTTCCTCGTCCTGGGACACATAGACGTACAGGCTCTCGTCCTCCAGCCAGTCGTAGGCGTTGATGGCGATGTAGCCCCGCTTGTCCGGGTAAATGACAAAAGCATCGGTGGGGTATTTGTTCCGATAGGCCTTCAAAATGTCGGCGCGGCGGTAGAAAGTGGGGTCGCCGCAGCCGGAAAGGTCGGGCACGGTGGGCACCACCACGATGGTCTCCTGCGCCTCGTTCCAGCCCACGATGAGGTTGCCGATCTTGGTCTTGCTGCCGTGGACAAAGCCGTAGTTGAAGCGGCTCACATCCTCGGTGTAGCCGAAAATGAGCCGGTATTCACTGCCGCCCTCTACCACATGGTCAAACAGCGCCCGCATCTTTTTGGCGTTGGCGGCGCTCTTTTCCATGTCGATCTCCGGGCCCTTGAACAGCTTGCTGAAAATTCCCATTTCAAAATCCTCCTGAGTGTTTATTATCTCTCCGCCGCAAGACGGAGAAAATACTGTATAAAGATTAAATCTTGAATTTGTCTTTATTGTGAGTTGAAGAATGGCCCGTTTGAAAAACACCGCAAAAGGGGCCAAACGGGCCGCAAAGTTATTGGTTTTGGGCGTCCTGGGCGCGCAGGGAAGCCAGCCAGTCCACGATCGAGTTTATCTGCACATCGATGGTGGCCTCCGCCGCCTCGGGCACCAGCAGGGGAAGGCTGCCGGGGATGGCCCGCTGGATGACCATCACCGCAAGACAGAGATTGGTGAACAGGCTGATGCGCTCGGGAGTGGGGCGCACACCGAAAATTTCCATCAGCTGTCCGAACAGCCGCTGCTGTTTTTCCCGGAAGGACTGATAGCTCTCGGGAGACAGGCGGTGGAAAATCTTCTGCTGCTCTTCCACCGTGAGCACCGCGATGCCGTTGCGCTCACCGTAGCAGCAGATGCGAAGAAATCTGGTGACGGCCTGCCGCCAGTCCAGCTTGGGGTCGGTCAGCAGCTGCCGGGCATACGCCACCACCCTGGGCTGCTGGAGATAGAGCATCTCCACCACCAGGTCCTCCTTGGTGGGGAAGAAGGTGTAGAAAAAGGAACGGGAGATGCCCACCTTCTGATAGATCTGCTCCACCGTGGTGTGCTGGATGCCCTGCTTTGTCATCAGTTCCAGGCCCACGGCCACAAGATCCCTGCGGATCTGTTCCCGCTGCGCCTCGGAATAGGCCACCTTCGGCATGCCGGCACCTCCCTTATGATAAAAACACAAACTGCGGATTTGTTTTTATTGTAGCATGGGTGTGGAAAAAACACAAGAAAAAACCAGCCGGGAACTTCGGTTCCCGGCTGGTGTCTGAAACAAAACTGGCGGCAGGTCAAACGCGGACTTTGGGATGCCGCTGATAGAACTTTTCCCGCTCGGCAAAATAGCACTGCGCGCAAAGGCTCTGGTATTCCACGTTGTTCTCCTGGTCGATGGCCACCTGGTCGCCCTCGAACACGAATTCGCCGTTCACCTTGCGCCCGTTGCAGGTGGCTTTGCGCCCGCAGGTGCAGATGGTCTTCATCTCCTCAATGGCGTGGGCCAGTTCCAGAAGGCGGGTGGAGCCGGGGAACCCCTGCATGGAGAAGTCGGTGCGCAGACCGTAGGCGATGACGGGGATATTCAGCTTCACGGTCACCATGAACAGCTGCTCCGCCTGCTGGGGGGTGAAAAACTGGCTCTCGTCGGTGAGCACGCAGGCCAGGGGCTTGTCGCCGCGGGCGGCCTCCTGCTTCACCAGCTCGAACACGTCCATGTCGGGGGTGACGGCCTTGTCCACCGGGCGGCTCACGCCCAGGCGGCTGAGCAGGCATTCTCCGCCCTTTGTGTCGATGCTGGGCTTGAGGATGAACACCCGCATGCCCCGCTCTTCGTAGTTGAATGCCACCTGCATCAAAGCGGTGCTTTTGCCGCTGTTCATCGCGCCGTAGCGGTAATAAAGTTTAGCCATAAACGAGGGACGCTCACTTTCGTTGTGGTGTTTATTTGTTGCGCAGCCGGTACCCCAGGCTCATCAGGCTGTCGCCCAGGTGGGCGTTCTCCACAGTGACGTTGGGGTAGGCGACGGAGAGGTCATAGTGGCTGAAGTTCCAGAAGCCCTTGATGCCCAGCTCTACCAGCTGGCCGGAAACTTCCTTCGCGCTCTCCCGGGGCAGGCACAGCACCGCAACGGTGGGGTGGTTGGCCTTGCAGAACTCGTCCAGTTCGTCGATGTGATGAATGGGCACACCGTCCAAATCGTGCCCCACCAGCTCCTGACGGATGTCGAACACCGCCAGCAGGTTGTAGCCGTTGGTGTCGGTGGTCAGAAAGCGGGACACGGCGGTGCCCAGGCGGCCGGCGCCCAGCAGGATGGTGGGCAGCTTTTCGCCGTGGCCGAACAGAAGATGGCCGATCTCTTTTTCCAGCACTTCCACATTGTAGCCGATGCCCTGCTGCCCGAAGCCGCCGAAGCAGTTGAAGTCCTGCCGGACCTGGCTGGCGGTGGTGCCCATCATGCGGGCCAGTTCGCTGGAAGAAATTGTCGCCACACCGGATTTGTGCAGCTGCGCGATGTAGCGGTAGTACTTCGGCAGCCGTTTGATGACCGGCAGTGATACCTTGCCCTGAGAGTTGTTCATTCGTTTCACCATCTTTTATCAGATTCTTCAAGCGTGGCTTGCAAAAGGCAAAGCAGCAGCAGGCCGCTTTTTATTCCCCGGCCCGGCTGTGCTGCGGACCACAGACCGGGGCAAAGCGCCGAAAACAGACGCCCTTTTTATATAGTATAATCTTTGAAGCGGCTTTGTCAAACAGAATACAAAGTTTTTGAACACACTGCGTCTTTTTGTATAACTGAGGCCCGAAGGGGGGAACACTGTCAGGGAAGACCGAAAAGGAGGCGCACAAAGCCATGGAACCGAACGAGAACAAGCAGCCGCCCACCGACGCGCAGGTGGAGCAGGAAAAACTGGAACAGGAATATATGATGGACACCGGCTCGGTGATCCGCACCAAGGGCCGCCACGCCATCCACTGCCTGACGGTGGTGGGGCTGATCGAGGGTCATGTCAGCGCGGACCAGAGCCAGAAGGTGACCAAATATGAGCATGTGATCCCCCAGCTGGTGGCCATCGAGGAGGACCCGGACATCGAGGCGCTGCTGGTCATCCTGAACACGGTGGGCGGCGACGTGGAGGCGGGCCTGGCCCTCTCGGAGCTCATCAGCGGGGTCAGCAAGCCCAGCGCCACGCTGGTGCTGGGCGGCGGCCACTCCATCGGCATCCCGCTGGCGGTCAGCGGTCGGCGCAGCTTCATCGTGCCCACCGCCACCATGACCATCCACCCGGTGCGCCATTCCGGGCTGGTGCTGGGCGTGCCCCAGACCATGCGCTATTTCGAGCAGATGCAGGAACGCATCGCCGGTTTTGTGGAGAGCCACTCGAAGATCAGCAAGGAACGCTTTGTGGAACTGATGATGCACACCGGCGAGCTGGTGATGGATGTGGGCACGGTGCTCACCGGCCAGCAGGCGGTGCACGAGGGCCTGATCGACCAGCTGGGCAGTTTGAACGACGCGCTGGATTACCTGTATGGCGAGATCGAACGCCGGGGCTGAAGGCCCCGGCGCTTTCCATTCATATAAGAACCACAAGCTATGCTTGTGGACGAGAAGAGCACGAGCGTTGAAA
>ERZ1673695.449-NODE-449-length-64640-cov-12.465991_pt1 | contig 64640 bp, 52 predicted proteins | sample MGYA00580225_ERZ1673695 | MGnify/ENA primary metagenome ERZ1673695 (study PRJEB41218, sample SAMN15661739) | gut metagenome | host: Homo sapiens | place: Canada: London | collected 2015-08-20/2019-03-30 | study: EMG produced TPA metagenomics assembly of... | reverse complement strand
CAAAGTATCTCTCTTTTTTTATTATTTCTGTAACATATGTCTTATCACATTACATCCCGGCGAATTTCACGATTGCTTTGCAGGTCTGGAAATGATATAATGAGACACGTTGTTTTTTTTATAAAAATAACATACCCCGCTATGTTGCGCTTTATTATACATAATAAGGAGTCCTTTTCATGCAGCCTGCCTTTAACAACGAGCTTTACATCGAAAAACAAACAAAGCATATCAGAGAACGAATCGGTCTGTTCGGCGATAAGCTGTATCTGGAATTTGGGGGTAAAATTTTTGATGATTATCACGCCGCGCGCGTTCTGCCCGGCTTCGCTCCCGACAATAAAATCAAACTGCTTTTGGAATTTAAGGAAATCTGCGAAATCCTGTTCTGCATCAACGCCGCCGATATCGAAAAGAATAAAATTCGGGCGGATCTGGGCATCACCTACGATTTGGAAGTTCTACGCCTGATCGATTCCATAAGGGGACTGGGGCTGCTGGTAAACAATGTCGTAATTACGCAATACAGCGGGCAGCAGGCGGCCGACATGTTCCGCAGCAGGCTGGAAAAGCGCGGCATTCATACCTATCTGCACTATCCGATCCCGGGCTATCCCGGAAACGTGGATCTGGTTGTCAGCGATGAGGGATACGGCAAAAATGAATTTGTCGAAACGACGCGCCAGCTTGTCGTCGTAACCGCTCCCGGTCCGTGCAGCGGAAAAATGGCAACCTGTCTTTCTCAGCTTTATCATGAGCATCAAAGGGGCGTTCAGGCCGGCTACGCAAAATTTGAAACGTTCCCGATCTGGAACCTGCCGCTCAAGCATCCTGTCAATCTCGCTTACGAGGCGGCGACCGCCGATCTCAAGGACGTCAATATGATCGATCCTTATCACCTGGAGGCGTACAATATCCGCACGGTAAATTACAACAGGGATATTGAGGTCTTCCCGGTTGTCAAAACGATCCTCAAGCGGATTCTCGGGAAAAATGTTTATCTTTCTCCGACAGATATGGGCGTCAATATGGCTGGCTATGCAATCGAAGACGACCAGCAGGTCCGCGCTGCCGCAAACGAGGAAATTATCCGCAGATACTTTAAAATCCGCTGCGATTTTATCCAGGGGCTGGTCGATGCGGAAACAGTGGAAAAAATCGAGCTGATTATGAACGAAGCCGACCTGAAGCCCTCAGACCGCAGGGTCGTGCAGCCCGCACTGGAAAAGGCGCGCTTAAAAAATGCGCCGGCAATGGCCATGCACCTTCGCACGGGAGAGATCGTGACCGGACGCAATACAAATCTTATGACCGCCGCCGCAAGCTGTACGCTGAACGCTTTAAAAGTCCTGTCCGGTCTGGACGACGCTATGCTTTTGATTGCGCCTGTAGTGCTTGAACCAATTTTACGCCTGAAGAAAGATATTTACGGCTCGGACAAGCCGCTGCTCAGCCTGGAGGAGGTTCTGATTTCCCTCAGCATTTCCGCCGTTACAAACACGATGGCGGATATCGCATTAAAAAATTTAGACCGGCTTTCCGGCTGTGAAGCGCATTCCACCGTAATATTATCGCCGGGCGACGATATTGTTTGTAAAAAATTGGGGTATAATTTAACGTGCGAGCCTGCCTTTGCCAGCAACGATCTTTATGATGGAAAATAAATAAATAAGTTGGGAGCTGTTTTTATGAATTCTACTCCGGCGGTGCTGTATATCGTAGTGCCATGCTATAACGAATGCGAGGTTTTTCCGACGACAGCTGCGGAGCTTACGAAGCTTGTCGCCTCTCTTTCGGAGGAGGGAAAAATTTCCGAGAAAAGCCGAATTCTCTTCATTGACGACGGAAGCAAGGATAACACCTGGGAGTTGATCGATGCGGAATACAGGAAAAACAAATATATCTGCGGGCTTAAGCTGGCCGGGAACGTTGGTCATCAAAACGCGCTGTTTGCCGGTCTGATGGCGGCAAAGGACCTATGCGATATTTCCATTTCCATCGACGCCGATTTGCAGGACGATACGCAGGCGATTCCCCAAATGATAGACAAGTACTATGAAGGCTGCGATATCGTTTACGGAGTGCGCAGCGGCCGGAAGAGCGATTCCTTTTTCAAACGCACAACCGCGCAGGGCTTTTATAAATTCATGAAGGGCATGGGCGTAAAAACAGTATATAATCATGCGGATTTTCGTCTGATGAGCGCACGCGCGATGGCGCAGCTTGGAAATTACGAAGAGCGCAATATGTTTCTAAGAGGGATCGTTCCGCTGATCGGCTACAAAACGGACTGCGTATATTATGAAAGAAAAGAACGCCTGGCCGGCGAGTCGAAATATCCTCTTAAGAAAATGCTCAGCTTTGCCTTTGACGGAATCACGTCCTTCAGCATCAAGCCCATTACGCTGATTTCAGCCGTTGGAATCCTTATTATCGTCGTATCAATCATTGCGGCGATCTATTCGCTGATCTCCTATTTCTGTGGAAACGCTACGCCGGGCTGGACTTCCCTGATCCTTTCCATCTGGTTTCTGGGTGGCGTGCAGCTCGTTTCTATTGGTCTGATCGGTCAGTACATCGGCAAAATCTATGTGGAATCCAAGCATCGGCCGCGTTATAATCCTGAAATATTTTTATCTGACGAAACAAGAGCCGAGGAAACGAAATAATTTTTAATACCCTCCGCAATCCGTTCCTGATAGGCTTCGGTATTCAGCAGACGGTCTTCCCTTTCGTTGGAAAGAAAACCGCATTCTACAATAATGCAGGTGTTTTGGCACCAGTTGATCCCTGTATAGGCGTCTGAACGGAAAACGCCGCGGGAAACGGCTCCCGTTTCGGCGCAAAGAAATTGGATCAGCGATTCCGCTTTCTGAAAATCGTCCTCCGATCGTTTGCGGTATTCCGCCGTTCCGTCTCCAGCGCCTCTGACATAAAGCTCGATGCCCTCAACCGTCTCTGTTTCCGCAGAATTGCAGTGGATCCGAAGAGTGATATCCGCACCGAAGCGATTCGCGGCTTCCGCTCTTTCCCGATTAGACAGATTGACGGCGTGGATTTCCCGCGTCATATAAACCTCCGCACCAAGCGAGGAAAGCTTTTCCTTTATTTTCTGCGCAATTGATAAATTTAAGACGTATTCATCGGTGCCGGTAAAATTTCCACGGGCTCCGGAAGTACATTTCGCCTTTCGTTCCTCATTCCATGGCGCGCAGAATTCCATTTCCGCGTTTCCGGCGGCCTGATGCCCGGGATCGATGCAAATTCGCCAGCCTTTTAAAACGCATTCCTCCCGTATCGCTTCCCCGGCTTCCGGAGAAGGCTCGGAAGGGTGCGGAGTTTCTTCCCCCGGAGAGCGCGCCGGTCCGGAGACCGGCGCGGACGAACCGGAGGAATGCTCCTGCCGTACGGTTTCAGCGGTACAGGAGGAAAGGCAGAGGCAAAGAGCAAAAAAGTACAATGCGCTTTTCTTCATGATGCAAATCCGCTCCATTTTCGTTCCTATCGCAGCGCTTCGATCTGATGCTTTCCACAAGGCAGATGCAGAACCAGGCAATCTCCTTCCCTGGGAAAGCTGTCTGCTGCGTAAACCTTGCCGTCTACGGTTACCGTTTCCGCATTCGGATCAAACACGGGCAGATACAGCGTTGCGTAGGATTCCTTCGGAACCGTAACAATATAGGTAAAAGTATCCTCTTCCATGTACCATGCCGCCTCTATCGTTCCGGAAACGGATTCGTAGGAAGCGCGTACCCATTGGATTCGTTCCTGGCCGCAGGGCATTTCGGACTCTTGGCGTGTGTCCGGCTTTGGGCGGAAAAGAATATGCTTAAAGCCCGGCTTTTCCTCGTCGGTGTCGATTCCCGCCATATATTTATACATCCATTCTCCCACCGCGCCGTAGGCATAATGATTGAAGGAGTTCATCCCCACGTCTCCAAAGCCGCTTTCTCTGGTATAAGAATTCCAGCGCTCCCAGATTGTCGTCGCTCCCTGATATACGCTGTAAAGCCAAGAAGGATTTTCTTTCTGAAGCAGCAGAGAGTACGCAAGATTTCCTTCTCCGATTTCGCTCAGCGTCTGATTCAGGATTGCGGATCCAACGAAGCCCGTGCTCAGCCGGTAACCGTTTTTTACAATTTTTTCGGCCAGAGCCTTTCTTGCTGCCTCCCGACAATCCTGTGGAAGCAAATCAAATTTCAGCGCCAGAAGATATGCCGTCTGAGAGGTCTGCTTCAGGGTTCCGTCCGCATTCAGATAAACATTCTGAAAATGACGGCAGATCTTTGTATACAAGTCGCGGTATTCCTCTGCCCTTTCCGCATATTCGTCATCCGGCTTTTTCGACAGAGCAGCCGAGGCCTTGCTGACAAGCAGCGCGTCATATGCGTAATAGGCGATGCTGATCAGCCGGCTTTCTGTAGGTTCATAAGCAAGCCAGTCGCCGTAGGTCTGATGAGGGCCCTCCAGATTCGTAACACTGAGATAATCCATATAGTCCAGCATGGAAGAATAGCATTCTTCCAAAATGCTGAGATCCCCATACATTTTATAAATAATATACGGTACGATAATTCCCGCGTCGCTCCACGCCGCGCCGCCCTCGCCGACTACGCGCGAGCGCGGAATTACGTCAGGGAAAGCGCCGTACTCCCGCTGACTGTCTCTGGCATCCTGAAGCCATTTATGGAAAAATGAGCATACGTTTGCGTTGTAAGCCGCCGTGCAGGCAAAAACCTGCGTATCTCCCGTCCATCCCAGACGTTCATCTCGCTGCGGACAGTCCGTCGGAACGCTCAAATAGTTTCCGCGCTGTCCCCAAAGGATATTGCGGAACAAGCGGTTGACGTCGGGATCCGACGTTTCAATGTAACCCGTTTCCTGATTGTCAGAGCCGACTACGTCGCACCGGAAGGCCAGCAGCTCAATGTCATCATCTGCGGTCAGTTCAACGTAGCGAAATCCGTAAAAGGTAAAAGCCGGCCTGTATTCTTCTCCCGCTTCTTTTCCGCGCAGGGTGTATTTTCCTTTCGCTTTGGCGCTTCTGTAGTTAGCAGTATACAGCGAGCCCTCCGGTCCGTCGTTGCCGCGGGACGCCTTTCCGCTATCATTCAGCATCTCCGCATGACGGATCACTATTGTCGTATTCTGCGCTCCCCGCACCGTAAAATGTTCCCAGCCAACCATATTCTGTCCCATATCGTATATAACCGTTTCGCCCTTTTTCAGAGAAAGCACGGCGTTTTCAGGAGGATTTTCGATCGTGCGGAGCACGCGGATCGCCCCGAAATCCGTCCCATTTTGATCCACGCCGTCATATACAACTGCAGTCAGCGGCTTCATGTCCAAAAACTCGCGGATCCGTACGCTCGGCCCTACTTTCGGTGATACGACGCCTTTAAAATTCTTAAATTCATACGGAACCTTCCATGTCTTGCTCCTGGGATACGACGGCATGGAAATCTCTTCGTAAGAGTCAAAATTCGCATTATATACTTCTCCGTCCCAGATGTCGGCATACCGCACGGGCCCGGACGTCGTGCCGCGCCAGGTCAGATCAGAGCAGATCGTTTCTGTTTCTCCGCTTTCATATATCGTTTCGATGACGCAGAGAAAGGCCGTGTCGTTGTCTCCGTATGTATCAAGAGAAATCCTTCCCTGCCACCAGCCGGAAGAAACCGGTACGGCGACTGCGTTGTCCTGCGCCGCCACGTCCGTTACATCGTACGTATAATACAAAACCCTTTTTTCATAATCCGTCCATCCCGGCATCAGTTCGTCCGTTCCGATTTTCCGGCCATTCATATACAGATTAAAACAGCCGAGCGCGGTAAGGTGGATCTTGCAGCTTTGAATGCCCTCTTTTAATTTAAATCGCTTGTGAAATACCGGCAGCCCGGAGCCTTTCTCAATGTCGGTCTTCCGGATTTCTGCGTCAATCACGTTCTCCCAGGGATTCACCTTGCTTTTCTTCCCTCGTGCATTCGATTTAAAGCTGATCCACATTGCATTTTGAAACAAATTTTCCATACTAACACCCTCCTATCGTTTCCATTTCCTTTTTTAACAGATTCAGTGAATGTTCTGATATATATCTTTTTCTAAGACGCTTATCCCTGATGCGCCCAAAGCCATCTTCAGGGATGCCGCGCAGAAGTCCGAAATTAGCCCCCATCGGCTGAAAGTCTGTGCCGGAGTATTCCGAAACGTAGGAAGCAAGCGCCCCGATCTGCGTAGCGCAGGAAAAGACAATCGGTTCAAGCCCGCGCACCGTCCTGGCCGCATTGATGCCGGCGACAAGGCCTGAGGAGGTCGATTCCATATACCCTTCTACACCGGTAATCTGCCCTGCAAAGTAGACAGGAATTCCAGTTGTATTTTTATCGCTGTGCAGACAGTACGTCCGATCCAGCATTTCCGGGGACTGAATGTAAAGATTTTTATGCATTACCCCATATCTTGCATATTCCGCATGCGCAAGCCCTGGGATCATTCCAAATACTCTTTTTTGTTCGCCAAATTTCAGACGCGTCTGGAAACCAACCATGTTGTACAGCGTTCCTTCTCGATTGTCCTGCCGCAGCTGTACGACTGCATAATATTCTGCTTTCGTTTCGGGATGGCGGAGCCCGACAGGCTTCAGCGGTCCGAAGCGCAGGGTATCGATTCCCCGTTTCGCCATAGACTCAACCGGCATGCAGCCCTCGTACAGATCGATGCTGTCAAAATCCTTTACGTCCGCACAGTCTGCATGGATCAACGCGTCGTAAAAAGCAAAATATTCTTCACGCGACATCGGGCAGTTGATATAGTCCGCGTCGCCTTTCCCATATCTCGCCGCTCGGAACACGAATTCGCTTTCGATGCTTTCTGCCAGGATTACCGGCGCAGCGGCGTCAAAAAAATGCAGGCGTTTCAGTCCGAACATTTCCGCAATCTCATCCGCGAGATCCTTCGCGGTAAGCGGCCCCGTCGCTATGATTACGCATTCGCAGTCCCGATTTTCGGCAATCAGGTTCCGCACAGAATGGATTTCCTGGCGAATCACTTCAATGTCGGGATGCATTTCCATTTTCTTTGTAATTTCTTCCGAGAAGCGGCTCCGATCTACCGCCAGCGCGCCGCCGGCAGGAACCGTATTGTGATCTGCGCAGGAAATGACAAGGCCCTGCAGTACGCGCATCTCTTCTTTCAGAAGTCCGGATGCGTTTTCCAGGTTTGCCGCTTTAAAAGAATTGCTGCATACAAGCTCTGCCAGCCCTTCAGAAGTATGCGCTTCGGAAAAGCGGTGTGGCTTCATCTCGTACAGTTTTACTTTTGTGCCATATTTTGCAGCCTGCCATGCCGCTTCACAGCCGGCAAGACCGCCTCCGACAATATAAACAGCCATAAATGACGTCCTTTATTCTGACTTACTCTTTTTAAAAAAGGAAGTATAATCGCATTCCTTGTTGCTGCATTTCAAATATTTTCCCTTTTTCCCCTGAGCGATTTCCAAATATTGTCCGCACTTGGGGCACGGATCTTTTGTCGGTATATTCCAGGAAGAAAACTTGCAGTCGGGATAATTGCTGCACGCGACATACTTCTTTCCGGTTTTTGTTTTGCGGTAAATCAGGGCATTGCCGCACAGGGGGCAATCTGCTCCAACTTCTTCGATAATCGGCTTTGTGTTTTTACACTCCGGATATCCGGGACAAGCCAGGAACTTTCCGTATTTCCCCGTTTTGATGACCATCATTTTTCCGCATTTATCGCAGGGCACATCGCTGACAGGATCTTCCAGCTTCACATGCTCCAGCTCCTGCGTTGCCTTTTCGACTTCTTTTTCAAAGTCTCCATAGAATTCCCGTACGACATCTACCCAGACTTTGTTCCCCTGTTCTATTTTATCAAGGTTTTCCTCCATCTGCGCCGTAAACTCTACATTGACGATATCGGAGAAGCTCTTTTTCATGATCTCGTTCACGATTCTCCCCAGCTCTGTGGGATACAGCGCTTTTTTCTCTTTTCCCACATAGCCTCTGGCCTGAATTACGGAAACCGTAGGAGCGTACGTGCTCGGACGGCCGATCCCGTTTTCTTCCAGTGCCTTTACCAGCGTAGCTTCCGTATATCTCGGCGGAGGCTGCGTAAAGTGCTGCTCCGGTTTGATCGCCTCTACGATGACACGCTCGCGCTGCTCCAAATATGGCAGTTTGTCATCGGCGTCTTCTGCCTTTTCATCCATGGTTTCTTGATATAGCTTTGTATAGCCGGCAAATTTCACTGTCGTTCCCACCGCACGGAAGGTGTGTCCCGAGACGTCAAACTCCACCGTACAGACGCTGTAAATCGCATCCGCCATCTGGCTCGCAATAAAACGCTCATAAATCAGCTTATACAATTTGTATTGATCGCTCGTAAGCTTCTCTTTGATGTCGGCCGGTTTGTATTCGATATGAGCAGGACGGATCGCTTCATGCGCGTCCTGCGCAGCATTTTTGTTCTGATAGATTCTTCTGCGAGCAGGCAGATACGTTTCGCCGAACTCCCGCAGAATCTCCTCTTTCGCCGCAGCCGCCGCTTCGTCGGAAATCCGGGTGGAATCCGTTCTGATATATGTGACAAGGCCGGTTGGTCCTCCGGAGCCAACGCTGACACCCTCATAAAGAGACTGTACCACCGACATGGTTTTTGATGCGGTAAATCCAAGCTTCCGGGAGGCCTCCTGCTGCAAAGTGCTCGTAATGAAAGGCGGAGGAGGCGATTTTTTCTTTTCCGTTGTTTTCACGGAGGCAACAATAAAGTCCTTGCCGAGCACATCCTGATAGACCTGATCCGCTTCCTCCTTTGTTTTCAGCTGGTGCTTCTTTCCGTTTTCTCCGAAATATTTTGCAGTAAACCGATTTGATTTCAGCGCTTTGTTCGTATTGCTGTCCTTTAAAAGCTCCGCCGTAATGGTCCAGTATTCCTGAGGGACAAAATTTTCAATTTCATCCTCGCGGTCGCAGACCAGCCGCGTTGCCACGGACTGTACGCGCCCTGCACTCAGGCCTTTTTTCACTTTCTTCCACAGTACGGGACTGATGGAATATCCGACGAGCCGGTCCAGCACGCGTCTTGCCTGATATGCATCTACCAATTCCATATCAATCTTTCTCGGTTCCTTAAATGCCTCAGTAACCGCATTTTTCGTCACTTCGTTAAAGGTAACACGGCACACCGCGTTTTCGTCAATATCGAGTATTTTGGACAAATGCCAGGAAATTGCTTCGCCCTCCCGATCCGGGTCGGTTGCAAGAAAAACACGGTCCGCTTCTTTCGCGTCCTTTTTGAGCGCCTTAATCAGGTCTCCCTTCCCGCGGATATTCATATACTGCGGTTTAAAATCGTGTTCTATATCGATTGCGAGCTTGCTCACCGGTAAATCTCTCAGATGCCCTACGGATGCTTCGACTTTGTATTTTTTGCCTAAAATTCTTCCGATCGTTTTTGCCTTTGCAGGGGATTCCACGATCACTAAATATCCGGACATAAATCACTCAGCCTTTCAAAATTCAAGTGCATTATATAATAATCACAAACCCTCGAAATGTAAAGTTATTATTTTATCAGCCTGTACGTTCCATCCCGGCCTTTCGTAACAATACCTTTTATTTCAAGCATTGTCAAGGCACTCAAAATACTTGCCGTGCTTCTGTCCGCATCTCGTACAATTTCATCAATATGATAGCTTCCCCGTTTCAGCGCCGCCGCAGCGGCCGCTTCCGCCTCTGTAAGTCCCCCGATCCATCCGCACTTTTCTGAAAGGGGCGCGGGCTGCTTCAGACCGTAATCTTCCAGGATATCAAGATAGGAAGTAACGCAGACGCCCTGATTTTTCAGCAGCTCATTGCAGCCCTCGGACTGTTCGGAACCAATATTTCCCGGTATTGCATATACCGTTCTGTTTTGTTCATAAGCACGATCCACGGTAATCATAGCACCGCTTCTTTTGGAAGCCTCCGCTACGAGTGTGCCCAGGGTAAGTCCTGATATAATTCTATTTCTGGCCGGAAAGTGTGCTTTCAGCGGAGGCGTCCCGGGCGGATATTCGGAGAGAACGCACCCTTTTTCACAAATCTCCGCATAGAGCTTCTGATGCTCCCCGGGATAGACGACATCGGCGCCGCCTCCCAGAACGGCTATCGTATAGCCGGCTCCGGCCAAAGCCCCTTTATGCGCTTCCGCGTCGATCCCACGCGCCATTCCGCTGACAATTCCAATTCCCTGTTCCGCCAAATGCTTTGAAAACAGAAATGCATTCGTTCTTCCATACGGCGTACACCTTCTGGAGCCGACCACCGACAGCAGAAGCCGTTCTGCAACGCCGGCTGCATTCGGGAGCCTTCCCTTATAATACAATACAGTGGGGCGATTGGTCACCTGCCGGAGATAAAACGGATATTCCGGATCCTCCACCGCAGCGATCCGAATCTCCCGTTTGTCGCATTCGTTCAAAATCCGGCAAGCCTTCATACGAAGCGAGCTGTCACACAGCCTGCAAAATAATTTTTCTTTTTTTTGCAGGATTTCCGGTATTTGCTTCCGGTCGGCGGCCCTCCACGCCTCTTCCGGCGTTCCAAACGTCTCCAAAATCAGAGCGGTGACGAAATGATTGGGCCTGCCAAGGAGGGAAAGCCAGATCCAGAACAATCTCTTGTCCGTTTCCATCAGGCCGCCTCCGAGAAAAAAGAATCCAAAAATCTGTATTGAAGCGCCTCCGCGATATCCTCCTCCGCGATGCGCTCGTGAAGCGCAAGATCTGCTATGGTCCTTGCTACCTTTAAAATCTTTTCGTAACCGCGCATACTGATGCAGGCTGCATCCGAAGCTCTACGGAGCAGCGCCTCACAGGCGCGCCCGGGATTGCAATACCGGCGGATCATGGAAGCATTGAGTTTCCCGTTCACAAAAACGTTCTCATTTCGATATCTGTTTTTTTGGAGAGCTCTTGCTGCAATTACGCGTTCCCGGATCGCCTGCGAGCTTTCATTTGCGGTGAAGCCGCCATTCTGAAAGGGAATGCGTCTGAGCGGAACGTGAAGGTCGATCCGATCCAAAATCGGTCTGGAAATTCGGGAAAGGTACTGACGTGCCCGGAACGGCGTGCAGCTGCATTTTCCCTCTGCTTCCAGCAGCTTTCCGCAGCCGCAGGGATTTGTAGCCGCCACCAGCAAAAAGTCCGCCGGAAATTCTACGAATTCACCGCAGCGTGAAATAGAAATTTTACCGGTTTCCAGCGGCTGTCGAAGGCTTTGAATTACATTTCTGTCAAATTCCGCAAGCTCATCCAGAAACAGGACGCCTTTGTGCGCCAGACTGATTTCTCCCGGTACGGGACGGCTGCCGCCGCCAATCAATCCCGATTTTGTAATATCTGGATAAGCCGTTCGGAACGGAACCTCATTGGGAAGGAGGCTCTCCTTCCGAAGCATGCCGAGCGCGCTGTATACCGGCGCAGTCTCCAGAGCCTCTTCTCTGGTAAGGTTCGGCAGAATCCCGGGAAGTCTGCCGGCAATCATGCTTTTCCCGCAGCCCGGCGCGCCGATAAACAATACATTATGTCCGCCCGCGGCCGCAATCTCCGCAGCGCGTACAGCATGAGCCTGGCCCTTTACCTCTCGGTAATCTCCGCAGCCGCTCCGGGAAGGCGCCGGTTCTTCAGGAATCGGCCAAGCAGTCCGCTTTGAAGTCAGAATTTGAAGAACCTCCGGCAGGGACGCCGCGGGATAAATCCGGCAGGCATCCGTCAGCGCCGCTTCATCCGCATTTTCCAGAGGCACAATGCAGTTTGCAATGCCGCGCCGCGCGGCTTCCTGCATCATGGGTAAAACACCGCGCACCGGCCGCAGAAATCCGTCCAGGGAAAGTTCTCCGACAAACGCAAAGGCGTCCGTGCGTACGCCGGCACAGCTGCCGCACAGCAAGATTCCCACCGCAATTGCAAGATCGTAGCACGCGCCTTCCTTCCGGATTCCGGCCGGTGCGAGATTGACCGTGACTCTTCCCAACGGAAACGGATACCCCGAATTCTCCAGCGCAGCCCGAATTCTTCCCGCAGCCTCCCGTACCGCCATATTTCCCATACCGATAATATCGAAATCCGGCAGACCTTTGGCAATATTGATTTCGGCATCCACAGAAAAGCCCGTAATTCCGGACAGCCCGAAGGTTCTGACATGTGTCACCATATTGTCTCTCCCCTTTCCGTTTTCTGTGTGACATGATATCAGATTCGGGCTGCCTGAGACAGATTTCCCGGGAAATAATCAATTTTTATTTTCGCTGATAATTTTCGAAAGCTCCGCCATAAAAGTATCCACATCCTTAAATTGTTTATATACAGAGGCGAAGCGGACATAAGCGACCTCGTCGAGCTCTTTGAGCCGCTTCATAATCATTTCTCCGATTTCCGCAGACTGAACCTCGCGTTTCATCGTATTCAGCAGCTGCTGCTCTACATCAGCCGCAAGATTTTCGGCCTGCTGCAGGGAAACGGGCCGTTTTCCGCAGGCCTTCATGACGCAGTTGATCACCTTGTCCCGGTCGTAGATCTGTCGGGAGCCGTCTTTCTTGATCACCATCAGCGGCGTGTCTTCGATTTTTTCATACGTCGTAAAGCGGGAATTACATTTTATGCATTCTCTTCTTCTTCTGATCGCGCTTCCTTCTTCCGTCGGCCGGGAATCGATTACCCGGTCTTCCATATGGCCGCAAAATGGGCATTTCATAAGTGTAACACTCCTTGAATCTTTATAAAAACTCGGCTGTTATCGCATATCCGCCGGCTTCTTTACTGATAATATACCGTTTTTCCCTTATTTTTTCAATCCCCTCCGCGATCCGCCCGGCCGTCTTCTGCAGAAAATCCGTTCCGCGCCCAAAGCGGTCGCATACCGTCAAATAATATTTTCCGCCCGGCTCGCAGGGGCAACGAAGCAGTGCAAACACGTTTCCGTCCTCTTCAGAAAAAAACGCGGCATCGCCTTTTACCAGCGTTCTGGAGTCCTTTCGCAGGAGGGAAAGCCCGGCGAACCATTCGATCATTTCCCGGTCCTGCGCGTTCCAGGGATACGTACGGCGGTTATCCGGATCCCTTTCTCCCTCCAGACAGGTTTCATCCCCGTAGTATATCAGCGGGACGCCGGGAATCGTAAACTGTATCAGAGAGAACGCTTTTACAAGGTCACGCGCAAGACGGCGGTCATCCTTTGTAATGCGGAGCATGACCGTCATCAGGCGTTCCACGTCGTGCGAGCCCGTCATATTGATCTGCGCGTAATAATTATGAACCGGATAATTTTCCCGGATCGTCTCAAAAACCGAAGCCGCGTCCTTGGCGGAAAGCGAGCCCTCCAGAAAAGAAAGAAGCGTGCTGCGAAACACGTAATTCGTATGCGTATGCAGCTCTCTTGCGGTAAAATACGTTTTTCTTTCTCCGTAGCTGATTTTATTGGAGGCGTCTTCCCATACCTCTCCGATCAGGACAGAGTCCGGCCTTTCTGCCTCCGCGGCGGCACGGATTTTCCGGATCATCGAATCAGGCAGCTCATCCGCCACGTCAAGCCGCCATCCCGAAATGCCCTTTCTGCTCCAGCAGCGCACGACGGAATCCGTGCCGTCCGCAATAAAATCCAGATAGCTTTTACTGCTTTTATTGACGGCGGGCAAATCCCCGACGCCCCACCAGCAATCGTACGTTCCATCGTCTCGAAATGTATACCAGTCTTTATACTCCGACTCCCGCGCTTTAAAATATTTGCTGTTTTTCCCGGTATGATTGAAAACGCCGTCGAGCACAATGCGAATCCCCCGGCTTTTTGCTTCCCGCAGCAGAAGATCAAAGGCCTCTTCCCCGCCCAGAAGTCCATCGACTTTTTTGTAATCCGCCGTATCGTACCGGTGATTGCTTTCCGCCTCGAAAATCGGATTCAGATAAATTGCCGTACAGCCAAGCGCTTCGACATACGGAAGCTTCTCCGCAATTCCCTTTAAATTTCCTCCGTAAAATTCCCATCGCTCGATGGTGCCGTCGTCTTTTCTGAGATAGATCGGCAAATCATCCCAGCAGCCGTACAGAAAAGAATTTTTCTTATTTTGTACATTCGGATCCTCCGCTTTATAATACCGATCGGGAAAAATCTGGTAGATTACCGTCTCCAGAAACCATTCCGGTACGGAAAGATCCTTTTCGTAAACTGTAATCTGATGCTCTTCTCCGGCTTCCTCTCCACAGAGGGAAAATGAATAGAAATATACTCCGTATCTCTGAAGCCGCGTTCCCTCGAGATGATATTCCGCGAGCATACCGTCCTCCGTCCGGGTGACAGAAGCAGGCTCCAGAGAAAAATGCTCCCGCTCCGTTCCTGCCTCGTACCGGACGGACAGCACGGGAGCTGCCGAAGCTTCCGCAAAGACGCAGCGAAGCGTCACGGACGTACCGCAGGGAACGGCGCCGAACGGATCTCTGTAAAACAATTCTTTTGAGCAGTGCAGGATCTTCATCACTTAAACGTTCCAGATTTCATCGGCATATTTTCGGATCGTATTGTCGCTTGAGAATACGCCGGAGGCCGCCGTATTGATTACGGACATCTTATTCCAGGCGTTTCGATCCGCATACAGCGTATTGATCCTCTCCTGGGCGCGTACGTAAGCATCAAAGTCCTTCAGTGTAAAATACGGATCGTTTTCTTCCGTGAGATGTTTGACGATCAGATCAAATTCATGCTGCGGCGCCAGCCCGAAATATCCCTCCTGCAGCTGCCGCAGCAGCCTCTGCAGGCGCGGATCCGAGCGAATCACCTCTGCTGCGCTGTAGCTCCCGTTTTTCTGATATGCAATTACTTCGTCGGAGCGGAGTCCGAATAAAACGATGTTTTCATCTCCGACCTCCCTGTGGATCTCCACGTTCGCGCCGTCCAGCGTCGCCACGGTCACGGCGCCGTTCATCATAAATTTCATGTTTCCCGTCCCGGAGGCCTCTTTCGATGCCGTAGAGATCTGCTCGCTGACCTCGCCTGCAGGGATCATACGCTGCGCCAGGCTCACGCCATAGTTCGGCATGAAAACAACCTTCAGCTTTTGGCTCACGGAAGAATCGCGGTTAATTCTGTCCGCTACGGTACAGATCAGCTTAATCGTGTTCTTCGCCAGAAGATAGCCCGGGAAAGCCTTTGCGCCAAATATAAATGTCCGGGGGATCATGTCCAGAGCCGGATTGTCACAGAGCCGGTTGTATAAATCCATGATATGCAGGATATTCAGCAGCTGCCGTTTATACATGTGGAGCCGCTTGACCTGGATATCGAAAACAGAGGAAGGATCCGCAGCAATGTCATATTTCTCTTTGATGAACGCGGCAAGCTGTTCTTTTTTTGTGCGTTTGACCGCCGCCGCCCGTTCCAGGAACGCGCTGTCCTCCGCCCAGCGCCGGAGCGTTCCCAGCTCCGACGGATGCAGCTGCCAGTCCGTACCGATCGTTTCGTTAATCAGACCGGAGAGCTCCGGATTTGCTTCCAGAAGCCAGCGCCGGTGGCTGATTCCGTTCGTTTTGTTGTTGAATTTTCCGGGGTAAAATTCATGGAAATTCTTCAGCTCCTGGTTCTTTAAGATCTCGGTATGCAGCTCTGCCACGCCGTTCACGCTGTGGCTTCCCACAATGGAAAGGTAAGCCATTTTCACGACGCCGTCCTGGATCACGGACATGGCGTTCAATCTGTTCCAATCGCCGTTGTACCGCCTGGAAATCTCCGCTGTAAAACGGCGGTTAATTTCCTCTACAATCATATAAATCCGCGGGAGCAGCTTCCGGAACATCCGTACGTCCCATTTTTCCAGAGCCTCCGCCAGAATCGTATGATTGGTGTAAGCGGCCGTCTGAACCGTAACGTTCCATGCGGTATCCCAGCTCAGTCCTTCTTCGTCCATCAGGATTCGCATCAGTTCCGGAATGGCCAGGGCGGGATGCGTATCGTTGATATGAATCGCGGCATAACGATGCAGCTCGGAGGGGGAAACCCCGTTTTGTTTCATGCGGCGGAGAATGCTCTGTACGCCGGCGCTTGTAAAAAAGTATTCCTGCTTCAGCCGGAGCAGCTTGCCCCGTTCTGTAGAATCGTCGGGATACAGCACATTTGTAATCGCGTTCACAGCGGTCTGGCTTTCTGTCGCTTTTTCGTAATCGCCCTTGCTGAACATGGCAAAGTCAAAGCCCGGGCCATCCGTTTCCGCGCTCCAGAGGCGCAGCGTATTGACCGTTCCGTTGCGGAAGCCGGGAACCGGCATATCGTATGGCACTGCCAGAATCGGCTCATAGTCCTGATATTCCACGCTCAGCCTCCCGTCCGGGCCTCCTCCCCAGTTCATTCGAACCGTTCCGCCGAAGCGTACCATGCAAGCCTCATCGTCTCGCCGTGTTTCCCACACATTTTTGATCTTGAGCCAGTTATCCGGGCTTTCAATCTGGTATCCATTTCTGATCTGCTGCTCGAACAGACCGTACCGGTAGCGGATTCCGATCCCGGTGCCGGCAATCCCCAGGGATGCCATGGAATCAAGGAAGCAGGCCGCAAGCCTGCCAAGGCCGCCGTTGCCCAGACCCGCGTCCGGTTCAATTTCCTCGAGCCTGGAAAGCTCCGTTCCGAATTCTCTAAGTCCTTCTTCAACAACCGATTTAATTCCCAGATTGATCAAAGCCGCGTCCATCAGTCTTCCGATGAGAAATTCCATGGAAAAATAAAAAACCTGCTTTCGTTTTTCCGTCTCGTATTTCACGTCGGTGTCGTGCCAAGCGCCGGCCATATAATCCATCAGCAGCGAGCCCAGGGCAAGATATTTCAAGGTATCCCCTGCATCCTCCACAGCTTCGCGGTACAGAGAAATCATTTTTCTTTTAAAGTCTTTTATAAATTTTTCTTTATCCAGATTCATTGATTCTGTCAGTCCTCCGAAAGTTCGCGGTATAATTTCAGATATTTAGCGGATTGCGTGCTCCAGTCATATTTCGCGTTCATGGCGTTCTTTACAAGCTTTTGCCAGGCCTCACGGTTCTTATGCTGCGCCACGGCATATTCGATTACATGAAGCATGTCGTGCGCATTATAATTCGTAAACGAGAAGCCGTTTCCTTCTCCCGTAAATTCATTGTACGCTGTAACGGTATCGCGGAGTCCTCCCGTTTCACGCACGATCGGCAGCGTACCGTATGCCATTGCGATCATCTGGCTGAGCCCGCACGGCTCGAACAGCGAGGGCATCAGGAACAGGTCAGAGCCCGCATAGATCTTCGAAGCAAGCACATGGTCGAAGCGGATCAACGCGGAAACCTTCCCCGGATAGGAATATGCGTAGTATTCAAAAAAGTCCTGATAATCCTGATCGCCCGTGCCGAGCAGCACAAACTGTATATCCATTTTTAAAATTTCCTCCATCACCCTTGTCACAAGGTCAATCCCCTTCTGCCGTACGAGACGCGTGATCATAGATAGGATGGGAACGTCCGGATTTTCCGGAAGACCTGCCGTTTTCTGCAGATCCGTTTTGTTCGCCGCCTTTCTCTGCAGCGAGCGGGAGGTGTAATTCGAAACGATATTCGGATCCGTTTTCGGATTGTTCTGTCCGTAATCGATTCCGTTGGTAATTCCGACAAGCTTATAGGAATTCTGGCGCAGCAGTCCATCCAGGCCTTCCCCGTAATAAGGCGTCTGAATTTCTTTCGCATACGTCTCGCTCACAGTCGTGACGCGGTCGGAAAAAACGATGCCGCCCTTCATAAAAGAGATTCCATCGTGATATTTCAGCTTATCCTCGCAGTTATACTGCGGCCCCAGCCCAAGAAGCTCTTCTAGGACGGAGGGAGAAAACACGCCCTGATATTTCAGATTGTGGATTGTATATACGGAGCGTGTGCGGGAGAATTCAGGTCTTCCAAAATAAACGTCTTTCAGAAATACTGGAATCATGGCAGTCTGCCAGTCGTTGCAGTGGATGATATCCGGAGAGAACGCGTCCATATACCGGACCGCTTCCATGACGGCCCGGCAGAAAAACGAAAAACGCTCGCCATCATCAAAATACCCGTAGCAGCCCGGCCTTTTAAAATAATATTCGTTATCAATGAAATAAACCGGGATGCCGTCGTAATTCAGGTATTCAAGCCCGCAGTACTGATTTCTCCAGCCGACGCTCACTCCAAAGGATGCGATAAGACTCGTTTTAGACGTATAATTCAAGGAAATATCGCCATATTTAGGCAATATGATCCGAACGTCCTCTCCCTTCTCGCGCAGCGCTTTCGGAAGCGCGAAAGAAACGTCCGCCAGCCCGCCTGTTTTGATAAAAGGCTGTACCTCGGCCGATACAAACAAAATTTTCATGCTGCGTTCCTCCTTATGCCTTTTGGGCGTTTATTTGAACAGATTCTTCTTTTCTATCACAAGCGGGAAGGTTTCGTTTCCCTTGAGCTCGGTGCCGCTGTCGATGTCTACGTTTTTATCCACAATGACGTGGGAAAGGCGCGCTCCTCTGTGAATTCTGATGTTCTGCAGAATGATGCAGTTGCGAATCGATACGCCATCCTCGATTTCGACATATCTTCCAATTACAGAATTTTCCACGCTGCCCCGGATCACGCAGCCGTCGGCGATCAGAGAATTCGTCACGGTACAGCCCTTGACGTAAAGCGTAGGCGGCTCATCCTTGATTTTGGTATAAATCGGCCGATCGGAGCGGAACAGCGCGCTGCTTACCTCAGGATCAAGCATATTCATATTACTCTTATAATATGAAGAAATCGTATTGATACAAAAAACATATCCCTGATAGCGATACGCATTGATTTCCAGATTGTACAGCTCGTTAAAAATGATATTGTAAAAGCTGCCGGAATTGATGTTATGCGCGCTTTTATAAATCAAATCTACCAGCTGTTCTTTTTTCATAATGAAAATTTCCATGCAGATATTTGCTTTCTTGCCGAAGCCGATGTTCTTGCCGACGCCCTTCAGCCTGCCGCTCCGTTTGTCGACATCCAATGTATAGCAGTTGAGAAATTCCGTATCTGCATGGTCCGTTTCCGTATACACGACCGTCATGTCTGCGCCGGACGCCTCGTGCGCTTCCACCACCTCCGTCAGATCCATGTTGCATACCATATAGGAAGACGTCAGAATCACGTTTTCACTGCTGCTCCGGTAAATATATTCCATATTGTTTTTGAGAAGCTTGGAATCATGGTTTACAAAATCGCAGAGCCCGTGATTGAAAAGAAACAGCCCGTCAATCTTTCTGTTCAGATCCCATGCCTTGCCTGTTCCGACGTGATCCGTAAGAGACCTGGAATTTGTGCTGGAAAAGATTCCGACGTTTTTGATCCCGCTGTTTACGATATTCGAAAGCATGAAATCAATGACGCGGTATCTGCTCCCGATTGGGATCGATGCGATCGGCCGGTTTGTCGTGAGGCTTCTGATATCGTTTTCGTTTTCGTCCAGATTGATAATCGCCATATAATCCTTTATCATTTTAAAACCTCCTTACCCCATTCTGGCCTGGGACGGAATCGTTTTTCCGGCGTCAATCACTGCGATTTCTCTGCCGTTTCCAATCGCGTTATGCGATTCCACCCGCACATTCTCCAGCAGGATGCTCTTGCTGATGATCACATTATCGTCCACAACGGAATTTTCCATAATAATCGAGTTTTCTATCCGCGTATTTTTCCCGATCTGCACGCCGGGAAAAACGATGGAATTGACGAGCTGACCGAGAATGACACAGCCCTCCGTCACAATTGAGTTTTCCAGCCGCGCTCCCGGGCCGATATACTGCGACGGCCGCGCCGCCGTATCGGTATAAATTTTCCAGTCGTTAGAAAACAGCTTCACTTCGTTGTCCGGGCTCAGCAAATCCATATGAGCCTCCCAATAGCTCTGGACTGTGCCCACGTCCTTCCAGTAGCCGCTGAAGCGGTAAGCGACGAGCGTCTCCCCCTTTTCAAGCATCGTGGGAATCACGTTCTTTCCAAAGTCATTTTCCGACGCAGGATCCTCCGCATCGGCGATCAGGTATTTTCTGAGCTTTTCATATGTAAAAATATAAATTCCCATCGAAGCAAGCGTGCTTTTCGGCTCTTTCGGCTTTTCTTCAAACGCCGTGATCACGCCGTCCTCGTCCGTATGCATGATGCCGAAGCGAGATGCCTCGACAAGCGGCACCTCGATCACGGCGATCGTTGCGTCCGCCGCCGCGTCAATATGGCGCGCAAGCATTTTGCGGTAATCCATTTTGTAAATATGGTCTCCCGACAGAATCAGCACATATTCGGGATTATAATCATCAAGAAAATTCAGATTCTGATAGATGGCGTTCGCTGTTCCCTTGTACCAGTCGCCTCCCGCTTCACTCATATACGGAGGCAGCATTGCCGCGCCGCCGTGTACGCGGTCCAGATCCCACGGCGTTCCGATTCCGATATGCGCATTCAACCGCTGCGGTTTGTACTGCGTTAGGATTCCCACCGTGTCGATGCCGGAATTTGAGCAGTTGCTGAGCGCAAAGTCAATGATCCTGTATTTTCCGCCGAACGGCACTGCGGGCTTTGCCATATGCTTTGTCAGAAGCCCAAGCCGGCTTCCCTGTCCTCCCGCGAGTATCATTGCAACCATGTTCTTCTTGGCCATACGCGTTACACTCCTCTGTCTTATTCTCTATTCTTCCGCCGGAATACGGGCCGGTATATCATTGCGCCGTATCCCGGAAGCTTGATCCTGATATGGAACGGGAGGCCATTCCACGGCTCCGGCTCCGGTTTCAGCATGATTTCAGCCGGCTCCGCTTGGGAGTCCGGCGGGAAGGGGAACGCAAGCACATAATCTGCAAAGCGCGGAACGCCGAGCTTGAATTCCTCATACGCAGCCGGCGTAAAATTGCAGATTACGACAAGAAAATCCTCCTCGTCGTCCGCATAGCGGAGATACGAAAACACGCTCTGCGACGAGTTGTTTGCGTCGATCCAGCGAAAGCCCTCGCGGCAGTCGTCCTTCTCCCACAGCGCCTTATGTTCCGCATAGAATGCGTTCAAATCACGGACATAGCGCCGCAGACGTTCATGCTTCGGATATAACAGCAGCTTCCATTCCAGCTCTTCATAATAGCGCCATTCTACAAACTGTCCAAATTCGTTCCCCATAAACTGCAGCTTTTTGCCGGGATGCGTCATCATGAATAAATAATAGCACGCAAGCGCCTCGAATTTTGCGTCATAGTCCCCGAACATTTTTTCGATCATGGAACGTTTCCCGTGGACGACCTCATCGTGGGAAAGCGGAAGAATATAATTCTCCGAAAATGCGTATAAGATGGAAAACGTCATTTGATTATGATGCCACTGTCTGTATATGGGATCCATCCTCATGTATTCCAGCGTATCGTTCATCCAGCCCATGTTCCATTTAAAGTTAAAGCCGAGTCCTCCCAGATACGTCGGCTTCGTTACCAGCGGCCAGGCGCTTGAATCCTCCGCAATCATCAGAGGATTGGGGATTTCTTCGAAAACAGCGCGGTTAAGAGCCCGCAAAAATTCAATTCCCTCAATGCACTCATTTCCGCCGTATTTGTTTTTTAATGCGGGAGAGGGCTTTTTTGCATAATCCAGATACAGCATATTTGCAACGGCATCCACGCGCAGCCCGTCGACGTGAAATTCGCGAAAGAAGTACAAGGCATTCGAAATCAGAAAGCTCCGAACGGCTCCCTTTCCGAAATCAAAATTTGCAGTTCCCCACTGAAGATTCTCCCGCCGTTCTTCCATCTCCGATTCGTACGCCCAATCCCCATCAAAGTTGTAAAGTCCGGATTCATCCTTGCAGAAATGACCGGGCACCCAGTCCAGAATGACGCCGATCCCCGCCTGATGAAGGCGGTCCACAAAATACCGGAAATCGTCCGGCGAGCCATATCGGCTTGTAATCGAATAAAAGCAAAGCGTCTGATAGCCCCAGGAGGCATCCAGAGGATGCTCCGAAACGGGCATGATTTCCACATGCGTATAATGCATCTCGCGTAAATAGACAGCAAGCTGCTCTGCAAGCTCCCGATAATTTAAAAACGGCTCTTCCGCCTTTCTTTTGTCGACTTCCTGCCACTGCGTTTCATAATCAATTCCTGGAATCGCTCCGCGCTTCCAGGAGCCGAGATGCACCTCATAAATATTCAGCGGGCCGTGAATCCAATCCTTCCCCGCCCGCTGCTTCATCCATTCTTTATCTCCCCACGCATATTTCCCCGACTCATAGATGACGGAAGCCGTTCCCGGCCTGCATTCGCTCAGAAGCGCATACGGATCGGATTTATATACCGTTCTGCCGTTTTTTTGTTCGACGGCATATTTGTATTTCTGTCCCACAGCCGCATCCGGAGTAAAAAACGACCAGACGCCGTTCTTTCCGCGCTTCATGGCTCCTGATTCTGTATCGTTCTTTCCCCAGTCGTTAAACTCTCCAATCACGCGCACGCCGGCGGCTCCCGGCGCCCACAGCGTAAAACGGATACCGGACGTTCTGACTCCGCCGACCGTCCGGACGCAGCTGCGGCTTCCAAAAAACTGATAGCTGTCCGTACAGTTTCCCGTTTGAAAATCTCGGAAGCGTTTTTTGGAAAGGAACTCAGCCATACGTTTTTCTCCTTTAAATAAAACCTTTTATTAAAAAATTGTAACTTATCATTTGGGGTTTGTCAAGAGTACGGAGAACATGATATAATGAATAAAAATAAAAGAAAGCGGCGATAAATTTGGAACAAAAATATTTTTTCAGCCTGATGTGGCCCGATTACTCCGAGGGACGCAGAATCGAAGCGGAAATCCGAAGCGGGGAAATGTCCCTCTTCAATCAGGATCTTCTGGAGCGCGATATCAACGCGGAAATGCTCTTGGAGGGCATGGAAATCCGCAATGATAACAAAAGCTATATCAAAATGCGCATGATGGATATGGTGCTGGATGAGAAAATCATCAAATACCGTCAGGATATTCTGAAGGATTTTATGAAGCATCCTGAGATCGAGCGTGCCTTCGACCAGACGCTCCTCCCGCTGATTCTGCGGCTGCGCGAAATGAAAAAAGCAAATATTGCGCACGACGATAATCTCAGAAAAATCGCATGGCGGATCGAAATGCTGAAAATGTATATGCAGTGCGTAGATATTCTTCATGATCTGATCTGCGCGCCCGGCAGCACGTTCGGTTCCCAAGGCATGAACGAATTTAAGAAAATGCTGGATGAGCTTTACGGGGGCGACAGCTATAAGGAGCTCAAGCGGCTTCTGCCGGACCTGTATGATAAGCTGCAGACGATGAAGGGCGTCACGATCGGAATCAATCTTGACAATGAGCTCCGTCCCGTTGAAGCCGTTCTGCTTTCGATTGAAGAAAAGCCGTTCCGGCAGAGGGGGCTTGTCACTTCCCTCCTCGGAATGCGGAAAAACGACGAAAACTACTTCGGGATCGGCTCTTTCTATTCCATTCTGAGAGAAAACAAAGCAAATTCGCTGGATATCGGCATCATGCGCGATCTGGAAGCCGTGATGGGCGACACCTTCAAGCATCTTGGAGAAACGCTGACGCGCTTTGAATGGATAGAGACAGCATTTCTTTTTGAGCTGCTGCCCGAGGTTTATTATTACATTGGCGGCTGCCGTCTTGCATCCAAGCTGCAGAAATCCGGCCTTCCGATTTGCTTCCCGGAGCCAGCTCCGAAGGACGAGCGTATTTTCCAGGTGAAGGATATGTATGACGCCAGCTTCGCGCTGCGCATCATGAGCGATATCGGTCTGAAGGATCTGGAAAACGTCGTGGTGTGCAACGACGCGGAAATGTCCGACCGCGCGGGGAGGATTTTCATTCTGACGGGCGCAAATCAGGGCGGAAAGACGACGTTCACCAGAGGAATCGGAATCTGCCAGCTTTTGTTCCAGGCCGGCTTCCCCATACCCGGCACGTCCGGCAGAATCAGTCCTGTTGATAATATTTACACACATTTTCCGGAGCTTGAGAAAAATTCAATCAGCGAGGGCCGGCTGGGCGAAGAATGCATCCGGCTGGAGACGATTCTGCCCCGCCTCACAAAATACAGCATGATTCTGATGAATGAGTCGCTCTCGAGCACCAGCCATCAGGAATGCCTCTTTATCGCGGAAGAAATCATGAAATATCTGCGGCGCGTCGGAGCCCGCTGCGTCTTTGCGACACATATTCACGAGCTTGCCGAAAACATTCCGGAGCTCAATAAGGAGCCGGCGCTCAGCGATCTGGTCAGCATGGTCGCAGGCGTAGACGAAGGAACCGATATGGAAGTTCTTACGGAGGAAGGCAGGAAAAAATATCAGGGCTCGAAACGTACTTACAAGATTCTTCCCCTGCCGCCGCAGGGAAAAAGCTTCGCTTTGGATATTGCGAAAACATACGGCATCAGCTTCGAGCAGCTCTGCAAAACGCACGATGAAAAATATTCGGCGCCCGGCGTCGATCCCTCGCGCGGAGCGTAAGAGGGCGAGGACGCTATGGAGGATTTTCTCAAGAAGGCAGGCGACGTTCTGATCAGCAGCGGTCTGAAGCTGCTGCTGGCCTGTCTTATATTGATTATTGGCTTTAAGCTTGTAAAATTTCTGCTTGCGCGGATCTCAAAACGGCGCGGATTTCAGAGGATCGATCCGAGCGCGCAGACGTTCATTAAAAGCTTTCTCAATATCGGCGCAAAAATTCTGATCGTCATAACGGCCGCGGCGATCATGGGAGTTCCAATGACCTCCATCGCCGCGGCGATCGCCTCCGCCGGTCTGGCAATCGGACTCGCACTGCAGGGAGGTCTGTCGAATCTCGCCGGCGGCGTGCTGCTGCTTATTTTCAAACCGTTTGTCATCGGGGATTACATCAAAACCGAAAACGGTCTGGAAGGGACTGTCGTCAAAATTGACATTTTCTACACGACGCTGAAAATGGCCGACAATACAAAGATCGTCATCCCCAACGGTACGCTTTCCAACGAAGCCATCTCCGACGTTTCTCATTACGGCACAAGACGTGTGGAGCTGAAATTCAGCGCCGGATACCAGAACGATGTGGATCAGGTGCTTTCCATTCTCAAAGCGACGGCCGCCCGGCACAGTCTTGTAGTCAGCGAGCCCGCCCCTCCGTTTGCCGCGCTTGCCTCGCACGGCGACAGCGCGCTGAATTACGTGCTGCGCGTCTGGTGCCGGCAGGAGGATTACTGGACGGTCTATTACGATCTCTGCGCCGAAATCAAAAGGGAATTTGACCGAAACGGCATTGAGATTCCCTTCCCGCAGCTCGACGTACACGTCAAGGATTCCGGCGGCAAATGAGCGCGCTGCCGATTGATAAGAGCCCCATTCGCTTCCATACGAACGGGGCTCCTTTTTTCAATGCTCTTTTTCCGTAAAGGGATCAGACCTCTACCGTCCAGCCCATCTCATCCGGCAGCGCCCCGGACTGGATCCCTGTAATAGAGTCATACAGCTTCTGAGAAATTTTTCCGATCTCGCCATTGTTGATTTTCATGATGTGACCTTCCCAGTTCAGCTCTCCGACGGGAGAAATGACGGCCGCCGTACCAGTGCCGAAGACTTCATCCAGCTTCCCCTTCTGATACGCCTCGTAAACCTCCGCGATTGCCAGCTTGCGCTCCGTTACCCGATAGCCCCAGCTCTTTAAAAGCTGAATGGAAGAATCTCTCGTAACGCCCGCGAGAATGCTGCCATTGAGAGCCGGCGTTATCACTTCTCCGTCAATGACAAAGAAAACGTTCATCGTGCCGACTTCTTCAATATATTTGCGTTCGATGCCGTCCAGCCAGAGCACCTGCGTATAGCTCAGCTCATACGCCTTCTCCTGTGCCCGGATGCTCGCCGCATAGTTGCCGGGCGTTTTGGCGAAGCCGATTCCGCCGCGCACCGCGCGCACATAATCGTCCTCGACATAAATTTTCACCGGATTCAGCCCCTCCGGATAATACGCGCCGACCGGCGAAAGAATAATAATGAACATGTACGTTTCCGCGGGCTTTACGCCGAGATACGGATCAACGGCAATAATAAACGGACGGATATACAGAGACGTTCCCGGCGCTTCCGGAATCCAGTCCCGGTCGACATCCACGAGCTTCTTCAGCGCTTCCAGCGCAAATGCCTCGTCCAGCGGCGGAATGCACAATCTTTCGTTTGAAATGTTGGCCCGTTCGATATTCTTCTGCGGGCGGAACAGAAGCACTCTTCCGTCTTTCGTTTTGTAGGCCTTCAGGCCTTCGAAAATTCCCTGCCCATAATGGAAAATCATCGCCGACGGATCCAGAGTAAGCGGCGCGTACGGTACGATTCTCGCATCGTGCCAGCCCCTGCCCTTCGTATAGTCCATGATAAACATGTGGTCCGTAAAAATTTTGCCAAATCCCAGTTTGCTTTCGTCCGCAGGCTTCTGCTTCGGCGCCGTCGTTCTGGTAATTTTGATTTCCATAGCCAAATTCCTCCCATACTGCAAAATAATGATCCTTTTTATTATAGCATCGCCAGCCGATTATTCAAGCCGAAAATACGGTAAATTACACGACGCTTCTGCGTTTATTTCCGCGTTTTCAGGACGTTCAGCAGAATATATGCGGCAATCAGCGCAGCGACCGTGCCGCCGAGGATCAGATACATGACCGGAATACCGACATGGCTGCCGAAAAAGTACAGGTTGCAGTCCAGCGCGTCCTTCATCGGCGCAATCGCCTCTTCCGGAACGCCCCGCCTCTGCATTTCGGCAAAGACGCCCCGCATCGTATGATTTCTGACCAGCGAGGTACCGTATGTGCCCGGCAAAAACAGGACGGCCTTCTGCAGTCCGCTGCCAAAGGAGGAAATCGGCATGTAGGCGCCGCAGATAAATCCGTAGCCCGCGCTGACGATACTTCCTACCGCAGAAATCTGTCCCTGCGTAGACAGAAAAAAATTGATAATAGAAGACAGCGCCGTTCCGAACAGCACCAGCAGCGCAATATCTAAAAACAGCAGCAGCACGTCGGCCGCAGACAGATACCAGCCGACCGCCGCAAGATACGCAAGGCAGATTCCCGCCGCGGCAAAGCAGATGAGAAACGTCGAAAGCAGCGCCGCAATATAATAGCTTATGGAAAGCGCGGAGGATTTTACGGGAGAAATTTGCAGATCCTTGATGCAGCCGTTCGTCTTATCCTGAACCATAAGAAAATTGGAGCAGAACGCCACCGTTACACAGGACACGGCAAGGATTGAGGAAATAAGCTGACTGCCTACCAGACTCTCAATCAGATTTTCGGAAATCGGGAGTCCTTCGGGCAGGCTGGCGGTAAAGCTGTCGCGGTAAACGTTGCCAAGGAAGGTTCCGTAGAGAACGAGCAGGATCGCCGGCGTAATCAGGGCGGTAAAAAACATTCCCTTATCCTTGAAAAAGAGCTTGGTATTTCTTTTAATCAGGAAAATTACAGTTTTCATCCGGCCGTGCCCCCCTCCAGTTTCTTCCCTGTAACAGCCAGAAACACATCATCCATTTTCCCCTTGGTGATCTCATAATCCGTGAATACTTCGGGATGCTTTATAATTAGCTCCGTAGCCTTAGCGGGATTGGGCACCGATAAACGGAATGCCGTACGGAACGGTTCATATTCCACACCGAGTGATTTTACGGTGTCCTCATCGATTCCGTAAAGCGTAATAAAATCGCCGGTGTACGTATTTTTCAGTTCCAGAGGCGTTCCCTCCGCGGCGATTCTGCCGCTTTCCAGAATTACTACATAGTCGGCCTCAGCCGCTTCCTCCATATAATGCGTGGTAAGGAAAACCGACAAGTTTTCGTTTTGGCGAAGTCTGGAAATCACATTCCAGAGCATTTTTCTCGTTTGAGGATCAAGTCCTGTCGTCGGCTCGTCAAGAATCAGAATTTTCGGCCGATTCAGCAGCGCCCTTGCGACGTCGATTCTTCTGCGCTGGCCGCCGGAAAGCTTCCCGACAGGCCGTTTCAGAAGCTCTTCGAACGCAAGCATTTCTGAAAGCTCTGTCAGCCTTTTTTTGAAGGCTGCGCCCGTCAGTCCGTAAAGAGCGGCGCGGCTTTGCAGATTGTCATACACGCTCAGCGGCGCGTCCAGCACGGAATTCTGGAACACTACGCCAAGGATGCGCTTGATCTGCGCAGGACTTCGGTCAAGATCGGCGGAATCAATCACCACAGTGCCGCCGTCTTTAGACAGCTGGCCGCACAGAATGTTGATCGTGGTGGATTTGCCTGCGCCGTTCGTGCCGAGGAAGGCAAACAGCTCGCCCTCCCGGACGCAGAAGCTCAGATCCTGCACCGCTTTGACAGCGCCGAAGCTTTTACGCAGATGACGGATCTCGATGATGTTTTTCATTTTCGCCCTCCCTGTGATGTTATCTCTTAATTTATAGCATAGAAAGCTGCCCTTTACAATGCTTTTGCACGTTCGTTTACAAGCAGGCGCCGTTCCGTCTGCAATGCTTCAGCAGCTTTTGAAAAAGAAGAAGCAAAGCAGACACAGGAAGCTTTAGTGTTCATACTGCCGGCAGGCTCCCTGAGACCAGGACGTTTAAATCTCGTCCTTTGCCTAAAGAACGGGCAGCTCCGCCTTTACAACTCGCAAAGACAGGGCTGCCGCAGAAATCTTTCCAAAAATATTTTTGAGTTCTATGGATTACCGTTCCATAACAATATTCCCTTCCCGATCCACAATCACCTTCTGCTCATTCTCATCTAACGCCAACGCATAACCGTCAGAGTAGTAGGCGCTTACGTCATGAATTCCCTTTTCGCTGGGTATATACAGGATTTCCAGCTGCTCGCTGACCGCCAACGCTGCGTATGCATCACTTCCGCCGATCGCGGTGATATTTCCCTCTTCATCCTTGACAACCGGTACCAGCCCCACATAAATCCCATATTTCACATCCCGTTCACCATCCATATGAGAATCCTCAAACGCGTCCGTCGGGAAAAGATATTCTCCTTTTGCATTGACAAAGTTGAAATAGGTTCCGCCCCGGCTGGATACATGCCGGGACACCTCTACCCAGTCGGAGTTCAGAAAATTGCTGGTAATACTGGCATAGTGTGTTTCAGTCAGGTCGAATATCACACGGCCGTTTTTATCAATCAGCTGTTCGTCTGCCACGGCGATGCCATTCTCTGCAAAGGGCCCGCCCCGTGTCCGCAGCCCGCGTATGACCACGTTGCCGTTTAAATCCATATATCCATATTCCGAATAGCCTTGTTTAATTTTTGGAAAATCCACGCCGATCAGGCCGTTGGATTCCCGGATCATATAGTAATCCTCCTGTGGCTCCACAACATATTCGAAGTTACTATCAATGACCGCTTTGTTGTCTACAACTGCATAGCCGTCTTTGGAAAATCCAGACAGAACCTCCTCCTCTCGCTTTACAAATTGGATTTCTCCATTTTCCAGATAAAAATACCCGTGTCCCAGTTCGGTGCCATCCGCCTGGCATACTTTGCCGACTGCAATGCCGTTTGGCGCAAAGACCAGATCGTCCGTATACCTTTTGAAAATGTAATCGGAAACAAAAGCGCCGTCTCGGTCGATCAGACGATACTGATCCTTATTGCTTCCGGTGCGGACAAACGCCGTTTTGTTTACCTGAAAATCGTTGGCCATTACAAACTGCGGCTCAATCACCCATTGTCCCGCCTCGTTTTTATAACCGTATTTCCCGGTAGTTTTGTCTTTCACCGGAGTCATCCCGAATTTAAACAGCGCCTCCGGATCATACGTTTCCGTATAGGTCCCATTGCCTTCCTCTTCCGATTCCGACGGGGCTGCGCCGTTGGAAAGCGTATTTTCGGGTGTCTTAGGAGGAGTCTCCTCCTGGCTCTCCCCGCAAGCGGAAGTAAACAGCAGCACGGCGGCTATGGCCGCCATAAGCAGCTTCCCTGTTTTCTGCTTCATATTCATCCCTGCTCCTTTTTTATGATATTTTTTGTATAATCGTTTTATATGCTGTGCGGTATTCCGGTACTGCCCCGCAGTGTTCGCCGCTTTCGCTGCGCAGTCGGGACCGGCTGTCACTCGTATCATAGAGTATGGCAGAAAATGAAGCTCCGTTCTTCCCGCTTTCCATTGGAACATGAGCCACTATGGCCGCCAGCAGTCTCCAGCAGAATCCAAAGCCGATCAAGCAGGCTGCGAAGAGCCGCTGAATCCGCTGCGCCACTGTCAGGCAGCGTGTCAGCATGAGGGCAATCGCAGATTCTGTCGGCCTCATCCCTGAAGATCACGGCGTCGCCGTACCAGTATCCTCCGCGCGCCGCGAGAAAAAACGGGTACTTCCTATTGAAAGTGCCCGTTCCGATCCTGTGTGTCAAGCGAAACTGCCTTATGCTTTTGTAAAAGCCGTCTTTACAGCGCACTCGGACGGTATCTCAATCGGCGCATCTTCTGCGGCTCTTTTGCGGTCCAGCGCTTTGTTCCTGAAATACAGCGCGATGTCCGCAGAAACGACGATAATATTAACAATATAAAAGTAAAACGCCAGCGTGATGTTCTCCTGCATGATTTTGCCGCAGATTCCCGCTACATAACCGAACCAGATCGCAAACAGAAAGACGAAGCTTTTCCCCTCCGCGGTTCTGGCTTTATATGATTTATATACAGACAGCGGCCAGGAAATTCCAAAGCACACAATCATAACCATTTCCAAAATTTCACCCAAATTTTTCCAGTCCATTGCAAAGCCTCCGTAATTCTTTTTACGTTTAGTATTATATCGTTGACGAACCATATTGTATAATATATAATTTTAATCGAAACAATAATTTTTATGTTATATATCAAGGAGGAATTACCGTGGAGCTTCTTCAATTGAAATATTTTTCAGCAGCCGCAGCACAGGAGCACATTACAAAAGCCGCAGAGCAGCTGCATATCGCCCAGCCGGCGCTGACGCAGTCCATCCGCAGACTGGAGGAGGAGCTTGGCGTAAGGCTCTTCAACCGCAGCGGGCGCAATATCGTACTAAACGAAGTAGGAAAGCTTTTTCTGAAGCGCATCGCGCCGATTCTGGCCGAGCTCGACCGAATTCCGGAAGAAATTCGGGAAGCCGAGGGGATTTTCCGCAGAACGATCCATATGAACGTCGTAGCCGCTTCCGCTTTAATTACAAAAATCATCATACAATACAAAGCGCTGCATCCGCAGGTGGAATTTCAGCTCATGCACAGTGAGAAAGAGGAAAGCTACGATATCGGCATCACAACGCTCCCGTACGGAAGCAAGCTCGTCGGAAAGGATACAACAACCATTTCAGAAGAAATCATGCTGGCTGTTCCCGCTGATTCAAAATACGCGCGCGCCGGCTCCGCAGATCTGAAGGAGGTCGCAGGCGAAGACTTTATCAGTCTTGCAGGATCGCTTCCATTGAGAGAAATCTGTGACGCCTTCTGTATTTCCGTCGGTTTTGTTCCGCATATTGCGTTTGAAAGCGACAGTCCCGAGGCCGTACGCGACCTGATCGGAGCCAGCCTGGGGATCGCGTTCTGGCCGTCTTTCTCCTGGGGCACCGCACGAAGGAAAAATATCGCGCTGATTCCGATCCGCAGTCCGGAATGCAAACGAAATCTTGTCGTTTCTCTGCGCAGCGGCAGGCAAAACTCCGCAGTATTATCCGATTTTTACGAATATACCGTGCGGAGGCTGGAGGCAGTAAAAAACGGAGCGGACGTTATTTCAGAAGCTCGCGAAACTCCGCCTCACTGAGAATCCGGATTCCCAGCTGCTGCGCCCGCTCCAGCTTGCTGCCGGCTTCCTCCCCTGCAAGCACATAGTCGGTTTTCGAGGAAACGCTGGAGGAGCATTTCCCGCCGCGCTCTTCAATCAGCTTCTGCGCATCGGCGCGTTTGAGTGTGGGGAGCGTTCCAGTCAATACAAAGGTTTTCCCCGTTATTTCCGACTGGACCAAAGGCGCCGCTTTGGTTTCGCAAACCATATTCAGCCCCAGCTCCTTCAGCTCCGCAATCAATGCGCGCGTTCTCGGTCTTTGGAAAAATTCATATACGCTTTCTGCCGTGATGTGTCCAAAGTCCTCCAGAGATTCCAGCGTTTCCGGATCGGCCTGCATCAGGGCATCCATGGATCCGAAATGGTTTGCCAATACTTTTGACGCGGCCGCGCCCACCTGCCGAATCCCCAGGCCGAAAATGAGGCGGTACAGCTCGTTTTTCTTCGTATTTTCTATAGAATTGAGCAGATTCTCTACCGATTTTTCTCCCATGCGCTCGATGCCGATCAGCTCTGCTCTTCGATCCTTCAGGCGATAGATGTCGCCGATTCCCGTAATCAGCCCCTGATCACAAAGCACCCGCAAAACCGCCGGACCAAGGCCTTCGATATTCATGGCGTCCTTGGATGTGAAATGGATCAGCCCTCTGTAAATTTTAGCCGGACATTCCGGGTTCGTGCAGCGGAACGCCGCCTCACCCGCCTCCCGCAGTACTGCGCCTCCGCATTCGGGACACGTTTCCGGCATGGTAAATTCCGTACGGGGAACGGTTTCCCGCTCCTGAATCCGAGCCTCCCGGTCTACCGATACCACGGCGGGGATTACGTCGCCCGCTTTCATGATCTGCACCAGGTCTCCGATTCGGATATCGCGCTCCCTGATATAATCCATATTATGGAGCGTTGCCTTCGAAATCGTCGAGCCGGCAAGGAAAACGGGCTCCAAAAGCGCCAGCGGTGTCAGTACGCCGGTCCTGCCGACCTGGATCTCGATCTCCTTCAAACGTGTAAATTTCTTTTCCGGAGGGTATTTGTAGGCAGTAGCCCATCTGGGGAACTTTGAGGTTGCGCCGAGCCGCTCTCGCTGTGAAAACGAATTTGTTTTTATCACTGCGCCGTCGATCTCGTATTCCAGACGTTCCCTGTCCGCCCCGATTTTCTGCACGGCGCTCCAAACCTCTTCGGGCGTATTGCAGACGCGGTACATGCTGCTGACGCGAAAGCCCTGCTCTTTTAAATATTCCAGAGATTCGCTATGCGTACTGAGCTCCGGCGCATCCGCCGAAATCTCCTGCAAATTGAAAACAAAAATGTCAAGGTGGCGCTGTGCCGCGATTTTCGGATCGAGCTGGCGCAGGGAGCCGGCCGCCGCATTGCGGGGATTTGCAAAAGTCTGAAGTCCTTTCAGATCCTGCGCTTCGTTTAGCTTCATAAACGAGCTGCGCGGCATGTATATTTCCCCCCGCACAACAAGCCGCCGGACCGTCCGCTTCAGGCGCAGCGGGATCGTTTTTATCGTTTTAACATTTGCCGTGACGTTTTCCCCCACAAAGCCGTCGCCGCGCGTGGCGCCCGTTACGAGCAGGCCGTTTTCATATGTGAGCGATACGGAAAGCCCGTCGATCTTTTTCTCTACGACGAAGCTGACGTCTTCCTCCGGAAAGGATTCTATGATTCTTCGGCAGAACTGCTTTACTTCTTCTTCCGAAAATACGTTATCCAGGCTTTGCAGAGGAATGGCATGCGTAAATTTCTCAAAGCCCTCCGACACGGCGCCGCCCACGCGCTGTGTCGGCGAATCAGGAGTTATGAGCTCCGGATGCGCCGTTTCCAGAGATACAAGTTCTCTGTATAAAGCGTCGTATTCAAAATCAGATACGGCCGGATGATCCAGCACATAGTACCGGTAGGAATAATCTTCCAGAATTTTTCTCAGTTCCGCCGCTCTTTTCGCCGCGCTCTCTGTTCCTTCCATGGTTCTCCGCCACTCCCTGCAACAAAAAATAAGGATGTTTATACTTATATTGTATAACCATCCGTTTGTCAATTATTTTTGCTTTTTTCTTTTTCGGATGGCGGCAAGCACGGCGATTCCCGCAATGATGAGGAGAAGAGTGAGAAGAAAGACCAGCGTACTTTCTCCGATAAAATTTGTCCGCGATGCGGCGAGTCTGCTTTTAAATAAGATATTCATTGATTTCCTCAATTTCAAAGCCCTTGTGCGTTGCAAGATTCATGCCGTTTGATATTACCGCCGCCATCCGTTCAATTGCAATATCAATGTTTTTGGGCGTTACGACCATCTCCTCTGTGCCCTTTGCCTCCGCTTCCTTTAAAATATCATCGCTTTCCCTGATGCCGGCTTTTTCAAGAATGTCTCTTACTAGTGTCATTGCGTCGACCACAGTTGGCACACCGATTGCAATGACGGGAATTCCGAGCACCTCTTTTGAGAGCTCCATCCTGTGATTTCCGACGCCCGAGCCAGGTATGATTCCTGTATCCGAGATTTGGATCGTTGTGTTGACGCGAGAGGCCTTCCGCGATGCCAGCGCGTCGATCACAAAAAGAATATCCGGTCGGACCGTTGAAATCATGCCGCGGATGATTTCACTGGTTTCAATCCCAGTGATTCCCATAACGCCCGGAGAAACGGCGCACACGCTTCCCAGTCTGCCGTCGATTTCAACGTTTTCCATGTTTTTGACGTGACGCGTTACTACGATTTTATCAATCACCTTAGGACCCAGCGAGTCTGCCGTGATGTGCCAGTTTCCAAGTCCTGCAATCATGATTTCAGGCTCTTTTTTGCCTAGGGCGGCAATGAATTGATGAATTTCATCCGCCAGAACCTTTGAGACTCCTTCCTGGACCTCGATCGTGTTCAGCTCCGGATTTTTAAGCTCGATCGTTATATATTTCCCGCGCTTCTTTCCAATCGTTTTTTCTGCGGCTTCGCTTGTGATGTCAATATTTGTAATTGTCATATATTCCGTCTCGCGGCTGTTCACCTGCATTCCTTCCGGAAGCGCATGATTTCGCTTCATGCTTCCGGAACGCTTTTCGTCGATCATTTCTCTGGCTTCCAGAGCGAGATCCGTCCTGATTTCCATAAATGTTCACCTCGGAAATATCTTGTCCCTTTTCGCCATATTTATAACTTTATTGACACGCAGAAAATTTCAATTATACTTGTATCAAATCGACGATTGGAAACGGAGGATTTTCCCATGAATTGGCTCAGGCGCCTGATGTACGGCAGATATGGTTTTGATGCGTTGTCAAATTTTATTCTGATTGCCGGAGTCGTAATATACTTTATTTTCGCGCTGCTCGGATGGAACTGGCTGCTCTTTATTCCGCTTCTTTGTGTGGTTTATACGTATTTTCGCTGTTTTTCCAAAAACATCCAGAAACGGTATGCCGAAAACGAAAAATTCAAGGCCTTTTTCCGGCCCGCCGCAGCCTTCTTCCGAATCAGAAAAAGGATGTGGAAGGACAGGAAAAGCCACAAATATTATAAGTGCCCAAAATGCAGGCAGTATCTTCGCGCTCCAAAAGGAAAAGGTAAGATCAAATTGACCTGTCCCAAATGCAGGCAGGAATTCATCGTAAAGACATAAGCTCAGTCAAGTCCCAGATTTTTGATCAGACGCGGGATGTTCTGTTCAAAATTCAAGCCATAGCGCAGATCGGCGCCCTCCTTCTTTGTAGAAACAATACAGGACACTGTAAAATCCACAGCGGTTTTCAAGGCTTGTTCCACGCGTTTTCCGTTTAAAAGGGCTCCCAGCAGAATGCTGGCAAACACATCGCCCGCCCCATGGAAGGTTCCGTTCACCACGCTGGAAAACGCATGGATATACCGGTCTGCGGCGCAGTCGTAGGCAACTGCGCCGAGGCGATCGTTATCATAAGAAACGCCCGTCAAAATTACATAGTCGTTTCCGAATTCTGCCAGTCGCCGTAAAATCTCACGTACGAGCTTTTCCTGATACGGGCCCTCGCTGTATTCCATCCCCAGAAGAAACATCGCTTCCGTCATGTTCGGCGTAATAATATCTGCTTTTCGGCAGAATTTTCTCATTTCTTCTACATATTCCGGCTGGATGCATTTATACAGCGTGCCATTGTCGGCCATGACGGGATCGACGAATAAAAGCGTGCGTTCCTTCTTTAAAAGACATACGATCTGATTCAGAATCGTAAGCTGCTCCGGCGTTCCGATATAGCCGGTATAGATTGCGTCGAATGTCAGCCCTAAGCTGCTCCAATGCTCCGCGATGGGAAGCATGTCCTCTGTCAGATCCCGATACGTATAACCGCTGAAGCCGCCGGTATGCGTGGACAGCACCGCCGTCGGGATCACATCCGTCTCGATGCCCGCCGCGCTTAAAAGCGGCAGAACGGCTGTCAGAGAGCATCTGCCGACACAGGAAATATCGTGAATCGCCGCCACACGTCTATGCTGTTCCTTGGTAATCGCTTTCCGCACGTTCCGCACCTCTTTTGTATATTAAAAAACACTGAACAGACGCATCAGCAATGTTCAGTGTTTCTTTTACGCATGGTGCTGGTGACCGGACTTGAACCGGTACGGAGTTGCCCCCGAAGGATTTTAAGTCCTTTGCGTCTGCCGATTTCGCCACACCAGCAACATTTACAGCTTGCTATTATAGCAAAGCGCCGGAGTCCTGTCAAACGTTTTTTCCCGATCTGCAGAATCCACAAAAAGCTGTCTCCGCAGAACAGCAGCGGAGACAGCGCAGCGTAGGGCTTTTATTCCTTTGTTTTTTTCTTTTTGACTAAGAATATTATGGCTATCATACATAGCAGCAAAACGATCAGGATCAGTACGACAGTAAGCCACGGAAACGAGGACGTCTGTTCCTGGTCTGGCCCCGGAGCCGCCGTGGCCGTTTCTGCAGCAGTCGGTCTAACTGTCGGTGTCGCTGCTGCGCCTGTTGACGGAGCCGGCGTTGCCTCTTCGGTTGAGGCAGCAGACGAGGTCGGTGCAGAGCTGCTTTCTGAAACAAACCGCACATAGTACACGGCGATACCGTCCTGCCGTCCTTCAATTTCTTCCATATTATATGCAAGATAAACGTCTCCGTTATAATCGCTTGCAATTTCAATGGTTATGGTCTGCGGATCTGCGGACCAGCTGGCATAGGGAACTTCCAGCTGCTCCGATTTGGCAATGACTTGCGCGTCGCTTTTGGGGGATAGATCTTTGTTCTGCGTCGCCCCGTTTTGCGTCAGCGCAACATAAGAGTCCTCACCGAGATCGAAGCAGACGCCCTGATCACAGCCGTATCCAATCTCTATTTCCGAATACCTGCTCAAATCCAGCGTTCCGATTTTCCAGGCCTGACCCGCTTCCACAAAGAGCACCGTCTGATTTCCAAAAAGCAGGCTGTCTTCCACATCCAATACCGCGCCGCCCTCGACGGATGTCAGCCCATCCATATCAACCACATAGTCGCCGGACTCCTCTGCATATGCAGGCTGCAGTAATAATACGGCAATCACAAAGCTTAGCATAATGCCTGACAAGCCTTTCAGGTTTTTCTTTGATTTATTCTTTACCAGATTCAATATAATCGCCCCTTTTCTTTGCATGTTTTCAATGCTTCACAGACGTGATCCGCATTCTCTTCTGACTCACAGATACTGCTGCCGCAATTTGTACCATCAGTAAAACCCCAAGCAAAATGCTGCCGCCGTCGTCAGCAGTATCGCTGTTTGGCGTTTGATCCGGCGGTGTGGCAGGTTCCGCAGTCGGCTCTGCCGGATCAGCTTTTTTTGCGATAAACCGTACAGCGCTGACTATAACTCCGTCCTGTCGCCCGTTGATTTCTTCCATATTATACGCCATCCAGACCTCGCCGTTATAATCCGCAGACAAATCGATGGTTACTGTTGTTTTTCCTGCTCCCCAGCTTCCTGTAGGAGCCGCCAGCTGCTCTGTCCTGGCAAGGATCTGCGCATCCTCCTTTGTGGTGTAGTCGCTGTTCTGCGTCGCCCCATTTTGCGTCAATGCGAGGAACGTATTGCTTCCCTCCGCAAACAGCGCTCCGCCGTCGCTCCCGTACGTAATCTCTACGGAGGAATACTTGCCTAAATCCAGCGTTCCGATTTTCCAGGCTTTTCCCCCGCTTAAAAAGCCTACGTATCCTCCTCCGAATCCCATATCGTCATTTTGAGAGTAAAATGCGTCGCCTTCTATTGCTTCCAAAGCATTCAGATTAATTTCATAATCCTCGCCTTCAGGTGGCTGATTCCCCTCCTCCGGCTTTTCTTCGATTTGCTCCTGCACTGCGATAAACCGTACGGCGCTGACTATAACTCCGTCCTGCCGCCCACTAATTTCTTCCATATTGTACGCCATCCAGACCTCGCCGCTATAATCCGTAGACAAATCGATGGTTACCGTTGTTTTTCCTGCTCCCCAGCTTCCTGTAGGAGCCGCCAGCTGCTCTGTCCTGGCAAGGATCTGCGTATCCTCTTTTGCTGTGTAATCACTGTTTTGCGTTGCTCCGTTTTGTGTCAATGCGAGGAACGTATTGCTGCCCTCGGCAAACAGCGCTCCGCCGTCGCTCCCGTACGTAATCTCTACGGAAGAATACTTGCTTAAATCCAGCGTTCCGATTTTCCAGGCTTTTCCCCCGCTTAAAAAGCCTACATATCCTCCTCCGAAGCCCATATCGTCGTTTGCTGAGTAAAATGCGTCGCCCTCTATTGCAGCAAGATGATTCAAATCAATTGCGTAATCCTCCGCAGCATAAGCGGATATGGACAGCAGCGATACCGAAAATGCCAGAGCGGCGAAAAATCCGATCACTTTTTTGCTTTTTCTCTTCATAATCTGTTACTCCTCCTGTTTTTATTCTTTATTTATCGTTATCGGAAAAATATTGCTTTCTCCAAATGCATTTCTTGTTTGAAGATAAAACGTTTCTCCGGAAAATTCAGCCGGAACTGAAATCCACGTATTGACATTCAAATAATTCCATTCTGCACCGTCCATCGTCTCGGAATGTGAAATTCTGTATTCCAGAGGAAAGCTGTCCAGTGCGAGGACGATACTGCCATCCTCGTTGAAATCAATCTGCGATAGCTCCGGCGGGGCAGGTGTCCAGTCATTTAAATCATATAAATTCTTCATTACATTATTAAATACCAGGAAACCAAAATCTTCGTTTGGTTCTATATGGGAGCTTTCATAGAGCGAAATGCCCTCCTGCGGCTCCTCCTTCCAGGCCTTTGCATAATTGAAGCGCAGCACCAGAAGAGCCTGCGGCTGCAGCTCTTTCACCATACGAAGATGGCGTTCAAAGGTCGTCTTTCCGTCAATGATATGGTTCATCGGATCAGACTCGCCGCTTTCCGGATCACAATTCCCGACGACGCAGGCAAACATCTGCTCCACACCGCCCTGCGGGCTGTCTTTACAAAAGACCTCGTAATATCCGTTATCCTCTCTCTCTTTTTCCACAAAAATCCAGAGCGGCGTTTCTCCGGGGATTCTGTGTATACCGTTCTCGTCTTCGGTATACGATAAAAACCCGTTGCTCCAACGGATATTAAATCGCTCATCCTGGTACGGAAGCTCCCCCTTCTGAATTTTCGTTAGGTATGGATGGTCGGCAAAAATAACCAGAAACGGCTTGTCCGCATCCGCAGTGCCATCATCCAGAAAATACCACTGCTCCTTGAACTGTTCATACAGCTGATATACATCGTCAACGCTTTCCTTTAACAGTTCTGTGTCTTCCCCCATCATGCGAACCGTGACATAAATTTGGGGCGCGTCGAAATCAGTCGTCGCCTGCGCCGTTTCAAGCAAAACCTCGCTGTTTACGTAAACGTAGCGGTTATAGTTAAATTCATAGCTGGGATCATGCCAAATGTTGTAATTCGTCCAATCCAGGGTTATAACATTACAGCCGAGCGCTTCCATCCAATAAAGATGCTGCCTGGCCGTTTCCGGCTCGCGCTGGTCATACAGGCCCAGCAGCGGCGTAGTGGAACGGTATCGGCCGTTTGCTGTAACGGCTCCGGGATGTCCCGGGTACAAATCATCCCAGCCATTTTTCGTATAATCAATATCATACCACATGATCATATCCATATTGCGTTCTTTTTCTCTCCTGTCCTGTATATTTTGCGAAGACGGTTCAGCAGCCGGCTTTTTTTCTCTCTGTAAATCTATAAACAATCCGGCAGCGACGAGAGCCAGTACCAGACATCCGATTATGGAATAGCAGATTTTAGCTCTTGCTGTGCTCAATTTTCTTAAAAGTAATATTCCGGCTATAAATATAATGAGCAGTGCAGCAATCAGGATTAAAATTTTATTCAGTATTGAAACCATTTCTTATTCTCCTTCGGTTTGTTCTGCGCTTTTTCAGTTCTGCGCCCGGCTTTGACGCCATCCGACATGAATATTTTTATGTTGTATCAATAGTAACGTGTACGCTTCAACAAAACAATGGCAAATATCTATTAAAAATATACAAAAATATAGAATACCATAAGCAGATATTCTCTTATGATTATTTGACAGGCAATCGGGATATTCCTATAATAGACACAGGAAACAATCGGGAAAAGAGGCAGCAGATATGTCCGAAGCGACAGATTCTTTTCATATGAATGCAACCATAATGAATATTAAGAACGACAAAAAAAGCGTTGTCTCCCATAATCAAACAGAAATGCAAATTATAGCCAGAACAGGACAGCTGGCGGCTCCCACCGGGAACTGGGGCGCTGGGAAAACGACAGTTACGATTGATTTGGCCAGCAGCTATCAGGGGGAAGTCTGGATTGCATACAACATGGAGCTCATAGAAAACCGGCAGGATGGAATCATTATCAGCGGTGTGCGATTTATTGCCGCCGCAGCTGCAAAGGCTGAAGAGCGGGACGATGAGCAGCCGCAGGATTATGAAATTAGTCCGGGAAGGATGGCGGCAATAGAGGGCAACGCCGTCTATTGCTCAGAGGATGATATGGGCTTCGGCGGAGGGTATATGGCTTTTGTAGATCCTGGGATGGCCTGGAAAATCGGAACGCTGGATTTAAGCAAGTATTCCTCCGTACAGATTACCTATGGAAGTGATGTCAGAGCTCTGTTTGCCAAAGGCAGCGATACTTTTATTGCTCTGACGACAAAAGGAGCGATTCAAAGCAACGGATTAATGCCCCGGATTCCCCGATGTGAAATTTTGCTGGTTTTAGAAGGAGAAGCTGAGCTTCTGATCCAAAACAGAGCGTATCGGATCCGGCCCGGGCAAATGCTGATTCACTTTATAAATGAATACGAATATAAGTTCATAAAGCAGCCGTATTGTCATGTTAATCTGCACATTCCAGAGAACGCTCCCGTTTTGATGCAAATGAACAACACGCTGCGGTCCATCTTCTTTCCATATGGCGAAAGCGCCAGCCTCCAGGTTATAGATGTCAGCCAGTATCCGGAAATTTTATCGTTGTTTCAGCAAATAAAAAACGATATAGCCTTCAAGGGCGTCTATAAAGACGAATTGCTAGAATGCAGAATACTTGAGCTTTGTATTTTTCTGTTTCGCCGGTGTCCCGAATATTTTAATGTAATTTCCGGTCGGAACGGCAAAATGATCAGCGAAACTAAACAGTATATCGACGACCACTACAACGAGGATATAAAAATATCTGATATCGCCCGGCGCTATAATTTTTCCACGTCTTATTTTATTAATATCTTCAAGAAAATGACTGGTTACTCTCCAAAAAAGTACATGCTGCTGCGCCGGATCGAACGTGCCCGTTTCTTTTTGACGAATACAAACATGTCAATCAGCGAAATTGCAGAGACAACAGGGATGGAGGATTCCAACAGTTTAATTCGTCTGTTTCGCAAGGTAACCGGAATTTCTCCCGGAAAGTTCCGAAAAAACAAGCAATGAATTTATATTTACCGGTTTTATATTGCCAAGAGCGTTTCCAAAAGAAAGCCGCAAATTATTTGACTGATTCAATCATTTTTTTGATTGACAAATTCATTTTGTGCTGTTATATTGTCTCCAGCAAAGGCAGACGCAGTATTTCTGCCCATTTATTATAAGGAGGAACATAGTATTTTATGGAAAAAGAAATTAAAATTGGCGTTTTAGGGTTAAAGCGCGGCCTGTGTCTGGCAGAAAGCGCAAGGCAAAATAATATGAAAATAGTGGCAATCTGCGATTATTGTCCTGAGGTTCTGGAAGGCGCCCTGCCGAAGTTCAGTGAATTAGGAATTCGCGCTTATTCTGATTATGACGAATTTCTTACGCACGATATGGACGCCGTTATTATTGCGAATTTTTTCAATGAGCACGCTCCCTATGCAATAAAAGCATTAAATGCTGATAAGCATGTCATCAGCGAATGTGCCGCAAATATTACGCTTGCAGAGGGCGTCGCGCTCTGCAGAGCCGTAGAAAGCACGCAAAAAGTTTATATGATTGCAGAAAATTATTGCTACACAAAATTCATTTTGGAAATGCGCAAAATTTATCAATCCGGTGAAATTGGCCGCGTGCTGTATGCAGAGGGAGAATATAACCACCCAATGAGCACAAAGGAGTTCAACGCCATCGCACCGGGACGGAATCATTGGCGTAATCTGATTCCGTCAACCTATTATTGTACACACGCAACGGCGCCGCTTATGTTTATCACAGACACCGTGCCGGTTCAGGTGAACGCCCTTTCCGTACCGGCAGGCGATATGCTGGAGGGAACCGCCAGAAAAAGCCCGGATGTTTTCGCTCCAATCTTATTGACGATGGATAATGACGCAATTTTCCGCGTGACCGGCTGGGGCCTTCTGGCAGGCCATTCGAATTGGTATCGCGCGCACGGGACCAAGGGAGCGATGGAGGTCGTGCGCGGACCAGGGTATTTTGGAACAGAGCGTGTCCGCGTTTGGCACGAGCCTTACCAGGTTCCCGAGGGATTCGAAGCAGATCGCGATTACACTCCCGATTGGCCTTTTTGCAAAGAGCTGGCTGAAAAGGCCGGCCATGGCGGCGGCGATTTTTGGACGCTGTATTATTTTGCAGAAGCCATTCGTTCCAATACGCAGCCTTATCTGGATGTGTATAAAGCCTGCGCCATGTCCTCGATTGGAGTTTTGGGCTGGAAAAGCGTCTTAAACAATGGCGCGGCGTTTGAAATGCCTGATTTTAAAAATGAAGCATCCCGTAAAAAGTACGAAAACGATCATTTCAATCCGTTTGATCCCTCCCAGAAAATACCGCTTGGAATAAAGGGAACGCGGGAGCCCAGCCAGAAGGATATCGAGCTTGCGCAAAGCGAGTGGGCAGACAAAAAAGAAGTCTGAAGGATAACATAGGCAATTTTGAGCAGTTCAGCCGGATTACACCAAAAGGATTGGCTTCAATCCGGCTGAACAATATAGAAGAGTTTATCATTTACAGCATGATTCCTGCTGTTTGTTGACAAGACGCTTCGGAACCGATAAGATAATTAAGCTGCGTTTTATGCAGAGGGAAAGAAGGAGGGGCCGAAAATCGTATGGGCAAGGTTCAGGAACATGAGAGACAGCTTCTTGACAGGCTGAAAGCCGTCGGACGCTTGAGCCTTACAGATGCCGTCAATCTATTAAAGGTTTCCGAATCCACCGTTCGCCGTCTTTTTATCCGGTTGGAAAAGGACGGACATGTCATACGAAATTATGGCGGCGTTCAATATTTTTCCGAACCGAATATGAACTATTCCTTCGAACAATTGGAAGGCCGGAACGTGGCGCAAAAGCAGGCAATTGCGGCATACGCAGTTTTGCTTGTAGAAAACAACGATACGATTTATATTGATTCAGGAACAACGTTATCCCATTTCAGCGCTCTGCTCAACGCCCGGATTGAAACTGACGCCCTTCAAAACGTGACCATTTTCACAAACTCACTGATGAATTTAAATACTCTGCAAAAGCAGGCGCGCCTGCATCTGATTGGTGGAGAGTATCGCCAAAACCGGAAAGATTTCTGCGGCTATCTGACAGAGGAAACCTTAAAATCCCTGCGCTTTACAAAATGCTTTCTGGGGAGCGATGGTTATCGTCCTAGCTTTGGTTTTACAACAACGGATTTTCATACGGCTCGGCTCAATGAAATCGTGCTGAAAAATTCACAGCAGTCTTTTGTATTAATGGATTCGAGTAAATTTGATACCTCCGCGCTGGTCAGCTATACGCGCGTCCACACGGTCGGACTTTTAATTACGGACCAGAAGCTCCCGGATCAGATCCAGGATTCCCTGGCTTTGCAGGGAACCGCCGTGCATATATGCGATGCTCCGCAATAGCGTTTCTTTAGAAAGACTGTCAATACAGCATTTTTCAGTCGACGTTCAATCCCGGATACGTTCTTCTTTCCTGCGTGATCGGTTTCTCATACGTCACGCCCTTAAGGTCCACGGTCGTCGTAAGCGTTCGGAGACTATATACCGGCGCGTAATCTGGTAAATTTTTAATATTGCTGATCTGCTCCAGTAATTCCAGTCCCGAAACCACCTCGCCGATCGCCGCATATTTACCATCAAAGCTCTTCCCTGCTTCCTCGGAAAGAATGATAAAGAAATCACCCGAAGCCGAATCGTAATCGTCGGCTACAAAACGATCCAGGCCGACGGTGCCAGGTTTAAATTCGATATCATTTCCTTCAAAACCGTTTTCCTTGAATTCGCCTTTGATTTCTGTGTGGATCTGCTTGCTCATCCAGGGATCTCCAAACTGTACAATATTTCCCGGATCCACCTTGCTGACGGAGAAGCCGTCGTACGTTTTGTTCATGATAAAATCAATAAAATACGCCACAGAATTAGGCGCTTTATCCGGATACAGCTCAATCTGAAAGGAGCCGCTGATCGGTTCGCCATTTTCCCCGTTATTCTCATTTTCCGGATCGATGGTTACGGTTACAAGCGGATTTTTATTGCTGTGATCGACGCAGCCTGTGAAATACACTGACAAAAACAGAGCCAGGCAAAGCAAAATTGCTTTCTGCATGTTACTTTTTACCATGTTTCCGAGCCTCCTCTTCCTCTGGTCTGCTCAGGATCAGCTGATCTCCTTCGATCAAAATCCGAACCTTGCTTTTCTCCTTCAATCCTACTGCCGCAAGATAATTTTCCGGTAAGAAAAGGCGCTTTCTGCCATCTATAAAGCCGTACTCGACATGCGAGCCCTGATCGTGGCCGGCGGTAGCGTTCATGATTTCATCGCTTTCCATATCAATTTCCTCGCGGCGGATAAATTCGGTGCCGATTCTGCCGTCGCTGATCGTCACCACGCGCGGCACCATGTGGGAAAGCTGGCGGTCATGCGTTACAATGATTGTCGTAATCCCAAACTCTGTATTTACCGTGTGGAACAGGTTCATGATCTGCGCCGTCGTTTTCGTATCTACCGCACCGGTCGGCTCATCGGCAAGCAGTATTTCCGGAGAATTGGCAAGCGCGATTGCAATTGCGACACGCTGCTGCTCTCCGCCGGAGAGCTCGTGCATTTTATTTTTCTTCCGATGGGCCAGCCCGACCGTCTCCAGCAGCATATTTGCGCGATTGACATCCAGCTTCCCCGCCATCTGCATCACGAGCTTCACGTTGTCAAGAGCGTTCAAATACGGGATCATGTTCCGCGCCGTATTCTGCCATACGAAGCCGATGGTCTCCCGCATATAATGCATCATTTCCTTATCGCTCAATTTCAGGAGATCCGTGCCGTTCACATGAATTTTTCCGGCGGTGGGACGGTCAAGGCCGCCGATAATATTCATCAGCGTGGATTTTCCGCTTCCGCTGTTTCCGATAATCGCAAGCATTTCGCCCTTCTCGACGGCAAGGTCGAGCCCCTGCAGCGCCATCACCTCAATATCTCCAATTTTGTACAATTTTACAAGATTCTCACAAAAAATCATCGGTTCATTTGACATCTATGATCACCCCGTCTTCCATTGTATAAATCAGATCCGCCGCCCCCATGATGTTGACGTCATGCGTCGTCATGACGATGGTAAGGCCGTTCGTATCAACAAGACTGCGGAACATGTCGATGACGCGAAATGAGGTTTTCGTATCCAGCTCCGAGGTCGGCTCGTCGGCCAGCAGCAAAACCGGCTCGTGTGCAAGCGCCCGCCCGATAGCAACGCGCGCCTGCTCGCCGCCGGACATCTCTGCCGGCATATGATTTTTCCGCTCTCTGATGCCCATCTGTTCCAGCCAGTCAACGGCCTGTCTGCGCCGCTTTCCCGGCTTGATTCCGGCAACAGAAAGCGCAAACTCGACATTTTCAAGCGCCGTCATCTGTGCGATCAGCGCCGTATTCTGAAAAATGATTCCGATTTTCTTTCTGCGGAGCGCATCACGTTCGGCGCTTTTCATATGCGTTATTTCCTGATCTTCAAAGAAAATTTTTCCTGAAGTAGGCAGATCGATTGCCGCGAGCATGTTCAGAAGCGTCGTTTTCCCGGAGCCGGATCGTCCGCACAGAATATTAAACGTTCCCCTGCGGATTTCCAGCGATACGCCGCGTACCGCATGAATGGTCTCCGTCTGCCTTTTAAAATCTCTTACAACATCCTCCAGGCGCAAAATAGCTTCCGGCATTTTTCTCACTCCTCCCCGATCTTTACGGCTTCGTTGATCTTCAGGCGATTGATGTACTCGGAAAGAACGGCAATGCCGCTGAGGATCATGATGGCTACGATCACATAGACTTTGATATTATCTGTATTGTTATAGGTAAGAGAAAGCGGCAGCATCGTAGTAAACGTCTTTTTCAGCACCGGAAGATACAGATACGACGTCAGATACCCGATCAGGATCCCGATCACAACGGAGACGCCGGAGGTCATCAAATGCTCCCAGAGCAGCATCAAGGAAAGCTTGACCTTGCTGAGGCCCATGGCGCGCAGAACGCCGAACTGCAGACGCCGCTTCCGGACACTCAGCAGCCAGTAAAGCAGAAAGCCCATAAAGCTGATGATCATCGTCGCCACAAATCCCAGGGAAAACAGTCCGTTCAGCGCCATAATCAGAGAGTCGGATTTTTCCTCATTCAGGATCGTCTGCCGATCCGTAATTGCCGCGATGTTTTCCGTAAGGCCGGCATCCTCCCACTGCCGATAGATTTCGTCGCTGGAAGCTCCATCCGCTTTTTTGAACCACACGTCGTACGCTGCCGCATCGTCTACCGTGAGAAGGTAATTGAGATTCATTACCACCATGCAGTCCGTGACCTCCGCATATTGGTAATCCTCGTAAAAGGTCGGCCAGTAGTCAAAGATTCCAAGCACATAGCAGGACACGTCCGGCAAAAGCGTCTGATCGTCAAGCCGGGTATTCAGAAAGCTGATTTCAAGGGAATTTCCTACGTTCAGATCGCACAGCTCCGCCAGCTCTCTGGAAACCAGAATTCCGGTCGGATAATCCTGCATGAGGTTGATATAATAATACCAGTGAATATCCGTATTAAAAAGCGACGGACGGATCCAGGACACCTGAGAAAACTCATACGGTTCGATCGCCATCAGGCGGACGTTCCTCTGCCATTCCGTGCGCAGCGCTTTTCTCGCAAAAGCGCCGGTGATATTGGAAACCCTTGTCATCGCTTCGATCCCGTCCGCTTCCAGGAACGGATCCGTGGAAAACGTACGGTACTGGGCCGGCATGTCTGCCAGCGTACCCGTGACGGTGCTTCCGTCTGATGCCGTATAGGTCACCACGGAATCCAGCTCCCAGTCCGGCGATACTACAATATCTGCTCCGCTCTTATATTTTGCGATATCCTCGGCATTTGTATTGATCGTGCCGGCCGTATTCGAGCTATAAATTCCGATTGCCATGGTAAGAATCAAAAACATGATCAGGAAACGGTTTTCGTTGCCGTTTCTGGAAACCTGAATAAACGTTGCGTAGACCGTAGGCGGAAGACGCTTTTTGGTAAAATGATAAATCAGCTTCAATAAATACGGATATAGACGGAGAAACAGCATTCCGCATGCGAAAATGAAAACAGTGGAGATAAAATAGACGGTCATATCGGAGCTGCCGTCCGGCGTAATCAAATCCGTCATCTGGTAAATATAAAGCAGATAAATGGAAAGTCCAAGCAGTATGATATCCAGAAACGCTTTTTCCCATACAGGACGCTTGTTTTTTCTCGCCTTCTTCTGCTTGTGCTGAACAATCGTCGTTTTGGTTGCCTGATATGCCGGGATCAATACCATAACCATAAATACGGCGCTTGCAATCAGCGCATACAGATAGGATTCCGGCAGGAGGCGCAGATCCAGCCCCGTTCGGTTTACAAATTCAAGAAAACCATTTGCCGATCCGATCAGCTGCGACAGAATCAGCCCCAGAGGCGGCCCGGCAATCAGGGAAAAGATCGATATGACGCCGCATTCCAAAAAATAACGGTAGAAAATCTGCTTTGGATAGGCGCCTCTGCATTTCAGAGAAGAAATCTCGTTTTTGTCATCCTCTATGATCATTTTTGCAACCATATACGTATAGAAAAGAAGCATGACGAGCACTGGCGCGTTCAGAATCCACATCGTCAGCTCCAGAGTCTCACTTTTGTCGATATATTGCAGCAGCGTCCCGTTGATCGGCACAGAAAAATTCCAGGTGCCCTCATATAAAGTTGAAAAATAGGATTCAAGATTTTCATTGATCGTCAGATATGGTCCCAGCTCATCCTTTTTCAGTCCATACAGATTGACATTATAGCACCAGGACGCGGACGTAAGATAGCGCGCATTCTCAGAATCAAAAAAATAATCCTGAAACGCCGTTTCAGATGTGAGCAATACGGAACGCATTCCGGAATCAATATCAGTCTTGCGCCAGTAATTGACGTCATCATAATTGGGCTCATATACACCCACAACTTTAAACTGAAGATATTCTCCCCCCTCTTCCGGCTGCCGGCCCTGACTCATGGGATAAACGGTGCCCAGTTTAAAAAAATTAGCATTATATTCAGATGCAGAAACGACAACTTCGATAACGCCGTCTTGCACAGAAACACCGGGCAGTTCTCCAGTCAGCAGCTTTACATGATCTTCAAAGCCGGTCAAATACTGCAGACTGTACGCGTAATTTTGATTTATGCTTGCATCGGCGCTGATAAGATTGGAAATCGTCGCGCGCTGAAAAGAATCGTTCAGCTCAATATTGTTTTCACGGAACTCCCGCTCGATGACGCGGTCTGTTTCTTCAATCACAGAAAGAACGCCGCTGGGCGCGTATTCTCCGCGGAAATAAAGCTCCGTGTACATTTCACCCGGCGAAACGTAGCCGTCTTCGCTGTTGGAAAATTCATCCAATTCTATCCGGAGCATCTTTCTAAGCGCTCCGTCGGTATAGATCGGAATTGCCGCAAGAATCGCCGTAATCAGCAGAGAGCCGAGAATCAGGCAGAAAAAGAGCCAAAAATTATTTGCAATTTTTCGAAATACGGATTTTATCATTTTCCCGGCCCCATTACCCTTCTATGATCGTATCACCGACCTTCAGGCCGTCGAGGACCTGCGCTTGAGAAGACGTTCTGTATCCGATCTGAACCGGAACCTCTTTCTTCAGGTTTGTACTGCTGTCGAGCATATATACGAACTGATTGCCGTTAAACTCATACAACGCCGACGTAGGGATCACCAGACAGTCCTCAATTTCGAATTCTGTATAGTCGTATTTCACAGAGGAACCGAGCGTAACGCCTTCCGGCGGATTCTCCATCTTGCAGTAGTAAACGGCCTCCGATATGAAGTCCAGGCCTGTTTCTCTAATCACTGCGTCCGTTCCCACGATCGTTCCCGTAAACGATTCCGCTCCAGGAATTGCGGCGCCTTCGCCGTCTACCTGAGTAAGCGTAAGCGTTTCTCCCACGCGGAATTGCTGAGGCGTATATTCTTCATGGGACAAATATTTATCAAATACAACATATGTATATTTCGGATCCTCGGAATCGATGGCAATCATCGTTTCGCCGGCAACAATTTCCTTCGGCTCCGCAGCAGCCGTATAGGAAGTATTGATGTAGACAACCTTTCCTGATACCGAGGCATACAGCATTGTATTTTCATAGGCAAGCTTCAGCGCTTCGTATCGCTTCTGAGCGCTTTCAAGCTCCAGCTGGGCAACCCGGTATTCAGAGGCGGAAAGGCTGCCATTCTGATATGCGTTTTCCTGTGTTTCAAACGTCATTTTTTCCTTTTCATAATCAATTTCCGCCTGCAGATATTCAATTTCCAGATCGGAATTGTCGAGCTCCATCAACAGATCTCCCGCCGAAACGGTCTGACCAAGCGTCACATGGATCGCCTTGAGCGTTCCTCCTCCCGATGGGAACGAATGATTTGTGTAATAAATAGAGGTAACCTTTCCAACGCCGGTGACCGTACTCCTGAGCGTATCCTCTTTCACATGGTAAAAGGAATATTCGATCGGCTGGGGCGTTTTCAATGCCGGAACCGACGGTTCTTCCTCCGCAGGGAAAAGGGAGCAGCCGGACAGCAGGGACGCCGCCTGCACCGTTGCCGCAATCAGCGCGAGAATTTTAATTTTTGTTTTTTTCAGCATGGTTACCTCCGTAATATGATTTCAGTTTTTCCTCATTCTTCTATTCAGAGCGTCTTGACCTGCTACGGAATACCCGTAAAATCCCAGAAAATCTCCAAGCGCATAATATTCGCCATGACTGTATGCGACAAGGTTTGCTTTTCTCAGATCAATTGCGCCAGTTTCGTCAAAAAGAGTTTGGGCCACAACGACATTTTCGATTTCCGCCAGGAACAGATCGTGTGATCCCAGCTCCAGCACCTCTTTCACGCGGCATTCCAGAGATGCGGGTGATTCCGCGATCAGCGGCACGCCTGTCTTCTCCCCCGGGAGCTTCGTCAGGTGCAGCTCGGAAAATTTATCGATTTCTCTGCCTGATTTCACTCCACAGTAATCCGTAGCCCGAACCAGCTCTTCGGACACGAGATTCACGGCAAATACGCCGTCGTTTTTTATAATATCATGTGAATAGCGCTCTTTCCTCACGGAAACGGAAAGCATGGGAGGCTCCGAGTTCACCGTTCCCGCCCAGGCAAGCGTTATAATGTTGGACCGTTCCATCGTCCCGCAGGTCACCATGACGACCGGCACGGGATTCAGAAAAGCAGACGGTTTGATCTGAATCTTCGATTCAATACCATTCTTGTTCATATATTCACACTCCATCTGATTGTTCGTCTATATCGTACAATATGAATATAAATGTTTCAATTATGATTATATGAATATTTATGAACAAAGCGCTTAAAATATTTGCTAAAAAAAAGAAAACGGCAGCGCGGAATGCCAAAATTAAAAGCCCCATATCTTGCGTTTCTTTTAAAAAAGTAATTTTAAAGCAGCGTTCGTCCGCTGCGTTCTCTGCGAAAGGAAGCTCGTGCTTTGATCGGATTGACAAATGATAAAAAAATGTGTAAAACATTGACAATACAGGAAATCTACCGCAGCCCCATAAGCTGGAATGCGATCTTTTTCAGCTGTTTCAATTACGAAAATACATCGAACAAACGGAGGCGTTTCAATGACAGCACAATACCGCCGCGCGTCGGCAGATGAATACGAGGATCTGATTGACTTTGCAAATTTTGTTTTCCAAATAAATTTTGCTGAGCTTTTGCCAAAGCTCTACAGCGGCCATCCTGAGCTGGCGCAGTACCATTATCTCGCGCTGGAGGAAGGCAAAATCAAAGGACTGGTCGCCTCCATCCCGCTGAACTTTTCGATAGATGGAGAAACGGTCAGAGCCTTCGGCATCGGCACAGTGTCCGTTCACCCCGAGGCGCGCGGCAAAGGGTACATGAAAGAGCTGATGAACCGTGCCATTGCCGACGCAAAGGCGGATGGCGCCGATCTGATGTGCCTGGGCGGTCAGAGACAGCGGTATGAATATTTTGGTTTTTCCAAAGCCTGCGTTCAGCGAAATTACACGCTCACTCCGAATAACCGCCGCCATTGGGAACGGATCAGCACCAAAGGAATTGACTTTCTCCCCTTGTCGGAAAGCTGCGAGTACGCAGAAAGCTGCTGGCAGCTGCATCAAATGCTGCCTATTCATGCAAAACGAAACATTGAGAATTTTGCAGAGATCTGCCGCAGCTGGTCCTGTGAAGCCTGGGTAATCCGCAAAAGCAGGCAATTTCTGGGCTACTGTATCCTCAACGCAGACTGTACTGCCGCCGCAGAGCTGCTGCTTAGCGACTGGCAGGAGGTACTCCCCGTTCTTTTTGCCCTGTCCGAAAAAGCCGGAAAAGACCTGAGCGTAACTCCCTTCAGCTGGCAGAAAGAGCTGAATCGCGCTCTCAGCCTGGTAAGCGAGGGAGGCGCTGTCAGCGACGGCGAAATGGTTCGGTTCCTCAACTTTCCGCGAATGCTGAAGCTGCTTCTGCAGCGCAAGGCAAGGCAATCGGGCCTGTCTGACGGCTCCCTGGTTCTGGAAATCCCCGGCGAGGGAAAATACCTGGCTGCTGCTGAAAACGGCGTCGTTTCAATAGAAGAGACGACGAAGCCGGCTGACTGGTCTCTGAGCGCAGTAGAGATGCAGAATCGTATTATTTCGGTTTCGAACCTCTGGCAGTATGACTCCCTGCTGGAAAACAGCTGGTTTCCCCTTCCGTTCGAATTGCCGAATCACGATATGGTGTAAGGCGCTCAGGTGCCTTCCCGTTCCTTCTGAATGAAAAAATTTGCTTTTCCCTGCTGAGAGAAAAAAATATGGCGGCACAGCAAATGCCATGCCGCCATGCAGGATCATAAAATACGCCCTAAATTAGTAATTTGCCCTTTTCTGATAATGCGTATGAAGATCGTGGTGCGCCTGATGGCTGCCCGGCGCTCCATAATATTCCGCATAGAGCTTTTGAATAAACGGATTATCATGTGATTTCCGGATCGGAAGCTCGCGGTCCTCCTCATACGTTGCTTTTGCGCGTTCCGTTCGGAGGTCGATCCAGCTTCTGATTGAGGATGGCTGGATGATCTGTCCGCCGCCGTTTACGCATCCACCCGGGCACGCCATGATTTCGATGAAATGATAATCTGCTTCTCCCGCCCGGATCTTATCCAGAAGCTTTCTGGCGTTTCCAAGACCGCTGGCAACGGCCAGCTTAATGTCCATTCCCGCTACATTTACGGTTGCCTCTTTAATACCCTCCACGCCGCGCACCGCATGGTATTCTATTTTATCCGCCGGAGCCGATTCGCCAGTCAGCACGTCTGCGACCGTACGCAGCGCCGCCTCCATAACGCCTCCTGTTGCGCCGAATATGACTCCTGCTCCGGAAGCGTTCCCGATAGGGCTGTCAAAATCCGTGTCTTCAAGACTTACAAAATCGATTCCTGCTTCGCGGATCATCTGCGCCAGCTCGCGCGTCGTAAGAACCGCATCCACATCGGGATATCCGGAGGCGCTCAGCTCCGGTCTGTCGGCTTCGAATTTTTTCGCCGTACAGGGCATTACGGATACCACATAAATCCTGGCAGGATCGATGTTTTCCTGCTTCGCGTAATAAGTTTTAAGTACCGCGCCGAACATCTCGTGCGGCGATTTGCAGGAAGAAAGATTTTCCAGGAAATCCGGATAATTATGCTCGCAGAATTTGATCCATCCGGGGCTGCACGATGTAATCATCGGGAGCTTGCCGCCGTTTTTGATTCTCTCCAAAAGCTCGGTGCCTTCTTCCATAATCGTGAGATCCGCGCTCGTATCCGTATCGAATACTTTGTCCGCTCCGAGCCTGCGGATCGCGGTTACCATTTTGCCTGTAGGACGGGAACCGATCGGCATTCCAAAGGCCTCTCCGATCGAAACGCGCACTGCCGGCGCAGTCTGGAAAATTACGTATTTATCCGGATCGGCAATCGCGTTCCAGACCTCTTCTATTTCGCTCTTCTCCTGCAGCGCTCCCGTCGGGCAGACAGCAATGCACTGTCCGCAGTTTACGCAGGGCGTTTCCGCAAGCGGTTTGCCGAACGCGCAGCCGACCACTGTTTTAAAGCCGCGCTCCATCGTATCGATGACGCCGACCGTCTGAACGTTCTTGCAGACGCTGACGCATCTCCGGCATAAAATACATTTATTCGGATTTCTTATAATGGAAGGAGACAGATCGTCGATCGGCAGCACTTCTTTTCCTCCAATGGCGTCAAAACGGATATCCGTAACGTTCAATTCCTTAGCAAGGCGCTGCAGCTCGCAGTTTTCGGAACGTACGCAGGTCAGGCACTGTCTGTCATGATTCGAAAGAATCAATTCCAGCGTAATCTTTCTGGCCTTCCGTACCTTCTCAGAATTCGTGATCACTTCCAAGCCTTCCGATACGGGATATACGCAGGCCGCCTGCAGCGCCCTGGCGCCTTTAATTTCCACAACGCACATACGGCACGCGCCGATTTCATTGATGCCTTTCAAAAAGCAGAGCGTCGGGATTTTTATATTTGCGTTTCTCGCCGCCTCAAGGATGGTAGTGCCCTCGGGGACCTGCATTGAAACGCCGTCTATCTTAATATTGACCATACCTTAAAAACCTCCGTTCCTTTATTCCTTCACGATTGCGCCGAATTTACACTTTTCCATACAGGCTCCGCACTTTACGCATTTTGTGCTGTCTATGACGTACGGAGAACGGATTTCTCCCTGGATACAGCCTACCGGGCAATTCTTGGCACAAACGCTGCAGCCCTTGCATTTCGACGCGATGATCTTATATTGCAGAAGATCCTTGCAGACGCCTGCGGGACACTTCTTATCGACGACATGCGCCACATATTCATCCTTGAAATACCGAAGCGTACTGAGTACAGGGTTCGGCGCGGTCTGGCCGAGTCCGCAGAGCGCGGAAGCCTTGATCGCCGCAGCCAGCTCATAAAGATCATCGATATCCTTCAATTCGCCTTTTCCCTTGGTGATCTTATCCAGAATATCGTACATTCTTTTCGTACCGATCCGGCACGGAGGACATTTTCCGCAGGATTCCTCGACGGTAAAGGCCAGGAAAAACTTCGCGATATCGACCATGCAGGTATCCTCATCCATAACGATCAATCCGCCGGAACCCATCATGGAGCCGATCTCAATCAGCGTATCGTATTCGATCGGTGTATCGATAAGACTCGCCGGAATGCAGCCGCCGGAAGGACCTCCCGTCTGCGCCGCCTTGAATTTCTTTCCGTTCGGAATCCCGCCGCCGATATCATATATAATGTCCCGCAGCGGCGTGCCCATCGGGATTTCGACAAGGCCTGTGTTTTTGATTTTTCCTCCTACCGCAAAGACCTTTGTGCCCTTGCTCCGTTCGGAGCCGATTGAAGAAAACCACTCCGGCCCCTTCAAAATAATCTGCGGAATATTGGCGTACGTCTCCACGTTATTTAAAATGGTCGGCTGCTGGAACAGGCCTTTCACCGCCGGGAACGGAGGACGCGGACGCGGTTCGCCGCGATGCCCCTCGATGCTCGTCATCAGCGCCGTTTCTTCGCCGCATACGAACGCGCCGGCGCCCAGACGGATCTCAATATCAAAAGAAAAATCGGTGCCGAAAATGTTTTTGCCCAGCAAGCCATACGCTTTGGCCTGTTCAATCGCAATCTGAAGGCGCGATACCGCGATCGGATATTCCGCTCTGACGTAAATGTAACCCTGATCCGAACCAATCGCATATCCGGCGATGGCCATCGCCTCCAGCACGACGTGCGGATCGCCCTCAAGCACGCTTCGATCCATAAACGCGCCCGGATCACCCTCATCCGCATTGCAGCAGACGTATTTCTTGTCGGAAACGCTCTTGCGCGCAAAATCCCATTTTCTTCCCGTCGGGAAGCCGGCGCCGCCGCGTCCCCGAAGACCGGATTTCAGCACCGTGTCTATCACTTCCTCAGGAGTCATTTCCGTAACGACTTTTCCAAGCGCTGCATATCCGTCGTACGCTATGTATTCGTCAATATTTTCCGGATTAATTCTGCCGCAGTTCCGCAGAGCTACGCGCATCTGTTTTTTGAAGAATTCGCTTTCCTGGACATCCGTTTCCTCCACCGTCTTCTCTGTAGGCTCCAGCAGGCGTTTTACAATTCTTCCCTTCACCAGATGCTCCGTTACGATTTCCTGGACGTCCGCCTTCGTAACGCGGCAATACATCGCGCCCTCCGGATAAACGACGACAATCGGACCCTCTGCGCACAAGCCAAAGCAGCCGGTTTTGACGACCTTTACTTCATTTTCAATTCCGGCATCTTTCAGGCGCTGTTCAAATTCGTCGAACAAGACCGCCGATCCGGATGATGTGCAGCCCGTTCCCGCGCACACCAGTACGTGTGATCTGTAAAATTGCATATATGATGTCCTCCTTTGCCGTCAATCTTCCACGGCGCCTATGGTATACTCACTGACTACTTTTCCGTTTACGATATGATCCGTAACGACGCGGACGGCCTTTTCAGGCGTCATCTTCACATACGTTACTTTCGTTCCGTCTTTGTCAATCACTTCTACAATTGGCTCCAGCCTGCACATTCCGATGCAGCCCGTCATTGCAACCGTGGCGTTTGTGATGTTTCTTTTGCGGATCTCGTCCACGAACGCATTCATAACCGGTCTGGCTCCGGCGGCGATTCCGCAGGTCGCCATTCCCACGATGATTCTCGTGCCCTCCGCGCCGTTTCGCATGGAGATTTCATTTTGCGTTTTTTCTTTAATAGCTTTCAGTTCAGCTAACGATTTCATTCAGAACACCTCCGAAAATAATTTGTACATTCTCATTGATATAATCGCAGATCCACTGCAGAATTTCATATTCCGTGATGGGAACGCCGTCCAGTTCCTTTTCGACCTCCGCCGTATCGAAAAGAAAGCTTCCCTTGGAAGACCGCAGCGTCAGTACGAATCTCGTCTGAGGAGCGCCGGAGATTAAAAACCGCACCGTCTCTCCCAGATCGCCGAGCGGCAGTCTGTCGATATTGGAAATTTCAAAGTCCCCCGACAGCGCCGTACCGACATTTACCTGAGATTGAATCTCCAGACGGCCTCCGCCCTGCTCACAGGCGAGCTTGAAAAAAGGAATTCCCATTCCAACATTGCGCGTCTTTCGGCTGGTAGTGAAAGGATCCGTCACAGACGCAAGGAACGCTTCGCTCATTCCGCAGCCGTTGTCCTCGATGCGCACGCTCAGCCTCTCGTTCTCTGCGTCGCTTGCCACATCGATCCGGATCTCGCTCGCTCCGGCAGAAATGGAGTTCTGTGTCAGATCCAGAATATGCAGGGAAATATCGCGCAGCATGAGACGTTAATATTTGGCCAGAATTCCCGGAATATCATCCGGAACAAGCCTTCCATATACATCGTTGTTAATTGTAAGCACCGGAGCAAGACCGCAGGCGCCGATGCAGCGGCAGGCGTCCAGGGAAAATTTCCCGTCCTCAGTGCAGTCTCCGACCTGGATATCCAGCGATTCTTTCAGTTTATCTAAAACGAGATCCGCTCCTTTTACATAACACGCGGTGCCCAGACATACGGAAATTTTATATTCTCCCTTTGGCTTCAATGAAAATTGAGCATAAAACGTCACCACGCCGTATACTTCCGCCAGCGGAATATTCATGCCTTCTGCGATGATCTTCTGAACTTCGATCGGCAGATAACCATAAATCAGCTGCGCCTCATGAAGCACATGGATCAGGGAGCCCTGCTTGTCTTTGTTCTCCGCAATGATCTCCTGTAACTTGACGAGCTTCTCGTCACAGCTGCCGTCACAAGTGTTTCCCATATAGTTGAACCTCCATCTTCAGCAAATATTTGTAAAATTTATACTTACCAACCTTATGATTATATCGCAGCTTTTTGTAAATATCAACAGATAAATTCGGCCTCGCTCACAAAATCCTCCCCTGCCGTAAGGCGTCTATAATTCCAGCGGCGCTCGGCTCTTCTACCTCGAGCACTGCTCCGCCTTCCTCTTGTATTTTATCAATATAATGAGCGTCTGACGATGGCAAAAGCTTGTAATTTTCCAGTTCCGGGAAATTTTTCAATAAAATTTCTCTGTCGCAGCCGCAGGAAATTTCTACGAATCCATGCGGGTACCCGTACGGAAGCGCGCCCAGGCTTGTAAGCACGCTGTAAGAATCTCTGTCCACATGCGCGGGATAGGCGATCCCTCCCAGAGACGCCGCAAGTCCAAAGGAATCGTCGATTGTGATGCCGGTTGAGGCCAGAAGCATCCGGTCAAGCTCCCCGCAAACTTCATCCGCTGTATTAAACAGAAGCTGCCTTCCGAATATATCAGTGCGGTTCAGCGGCACGGCGCCGCCGTACGACGAAAGAAGGATTTCCTGAAAACGAGAAAGACCGTCCTGATCGGGGAAGAGACAGACAACGTGGATTTGCTCCGCAGTTTCCAATTCAAGCCCCGGAACGACCGTAATTCCATAGTTTTTCCCCAATATGGCCGCCGCTTCCGAATTCATGGAAGCGTTATGATCTGTAACGGCAATTGCCGAAAGTCCGTTCAGTGCCGCCATCCCGACGATATTCCCCGGCGTCATCAGATCGTCTCCGCAAGGAGATAGTGCAGAATGGATATGAAGATCAACTGAAATTTTTCGAAAGCTCATACGCTTTTATGATCAGCTCCGCGGCCTGCAGCGGCGTGGAAAGCAGCGTAACTTCGCGCTCGCGCGCTTTCTCCGTCAGGGAATCCGGAATTTCGATGTCTTCCGGTATGACGATGCAGGCCACGTCTACAAGCGAAGCAACGGCCAAAATATTAATATTATTCATGACCGTTACCCATAAATCGCCCTCTTTTGCATGCGAGATAACCCAGCTCAGCAGATCGCACGCATAAAAACCGGAAATGGTCCGCTCCGGATCGCCCGTTATCAGCTTTAAGCTGCACGGCTCCAGAATGTCACTGATTTTCATTTTCCTCCTCCGTTCCATCCGTAAAACCATTGTCGAACATCATCATTTCATTCGCAAGCCGTTTAATTTTCCTGCGCAGGATAAAAATACAGTCCGTCATGCGTGCCTTTCCGCGAACGACGTCTTCGGCAAGCGCCCTGCAGCTCGGAGAGCCACAGGCTCCGCAGTCCAGCGCAGGCAGCTTTTCATAAATCTCGTTCATTTTCCGCAGCTTTTCCATCGCCTTCGTCATATCGGGATCGAGCGTGCTGACGTCATAATGAATCAGCGGCTTTTCCCAGGCGGTATCCCGCAGCTCCTCCGGCTCGATTTCATGGTAAAATGCAGGCGTATCCTCCATCTGCTGACGGTTTCTGTTTTTCGCAACGTAAAGATTTTCCACCGTAAGCGGTCCGCCCGTACAGCCGCCGATGCAGGCGGAGGTTTCAATAAAATCGATATCCTTGATTCTGTCATCCTCGAGATCTTCAAGTATTTTTACAACGTTCTGGATTCCGTCTACATAAAGGACCTTTTTCGTGTCGATCGCCAGCGCCTCGCCGCCGGTGGACGCCCAGCGGACGCCATACTTTCCGGCCTGAAGCAAAATTTCATCCACATTCTCCTCCCGCATTTTCGCCAGCTGCTTTAAAAGCTTGAAATATACCATTTTAATCGGAATTACGCCGTCCACGTTCGAACGCTCCACCTCAAGCGGCGCTTTCACGCTCGTCATTTTCGCCGCGCACGGCGACAGGAAAAAGATGCCGACCTCCTCCGGAGGGACATCATATAAGGTGCAGAATTCCCGTCTGGCGTTCTGCGCAGCGATTTCCATCGGCGATTTAATCGGAAGCAGATTAGGGATCAGATTGGGAAAACGGAGCTGGATCAGGCGGACCACCGCAGGACATGCGGACGAAATCAGAGGGAGCTCGCCGCGGTAGGCGCGCAGATAGGCGTTGCTTTGATGCGTAACGATTTCTGCGCCGCGCGCAACCTCATAAATATAATCAAAGCCCAAAGCCTTCAGCGCCGCGATAATATGTTTTCTGGTATAAAGATTTGCGTCGAACTGCATGTAGAGCGAGGGGGCCGGCAGCGCAACCGTGTATTTGAATTCGGCCAGGAGATCCCAGGAATCTGTGTGCGCGACTTTTGCCTTATACGGACAGGTCCGGATGCATTCGCCGCAGTCAATACATTTGTCGTTTAATATTTTTGCTTTCCCGTTTTGAACGCGGATTGCCTCCATTGGACATTTTTTGATGCAGTTTGTACAGCCCTTGCAAAGCTTTTCGTCCAGCAGGACGGAATGACTGTATGGTTCGGACACTTTGAAGCCCCCCTCTTGGTTTCGATCGATCAGACGATGTTGACGATCAGCGTCACGACGGTACCCGCTCCGACGGTGCTTTCAATCTGCATATCGTCCGTATAACGCTGCATGTTTGGAAGTCCCATTCCGGCGCCGAAGCCCAGCTCCCGAACGGTTTCCGGCGCAGTAGACCATCCGGCCGTCATAGCCTGCGCAATGTCAGGGATTCCCGGGCCGTGATCCGATATTTTAACGGTGATCTTCTCCGGTGTAATTTCAATATCCGCCTCGCCGCCGCCCGCGTGAATAATAGCATTAATTTCCGCCTCGTACATGGCGATGGCAACGCGCTTGACGATGGCAGGATTTACGCCGATTTTATTCAGCGTCCGCTTTACGCCGCTCGATGCTTCCCCTGCCGCGGAAAAGTCCGCCGCATCAATGTCATAATGTAACGTTAACGACTGATTGCTCAATCCCAGACACCCTTTCCGACGATTCCGGCGCTGTACAGCTTGCCGCAGGTAATAAACAGGGGGTGTTTGGTCGTAAGGATCGTAATCCCCATTTCTTTTGCAAGAGAAATGATCGTTTCCCCGGGCACCTTACCGCGGACGAAGCAGATTACTTTGATATCCATCATCTCGCACGTTCTGACGACCTGTGGATTCACGAGGCCGGTGCATAGAATGACGCTTTCTTTCACAAACGCCATTACATCGCTCATCAGATCCGCCCCGCAGCCCGAATAAATCTCAAGCTCCATATTTTCCTCTCCCGTGAGAACCTGTGCGTCTAAAATATCAATAATTTCTCTCACTTTCAGCATCAGACATCAAACCTCTTTCTTATGTTTCCGAGCCGTTCGGTTACATTTTCATACATCTGCTGATATTTTACCAGCTTTGCTTTTTCCTCGTCAACCACTTTCTGCGGCGCTCTGAATACAAAGCTTTCGTTTTCAAGCTTTCCCTTTACGCGGCTTAGCTCCCGCTCAAGGTTTTCTTTTTCTTTGGAAAGGCGTTCCATTTCCTTTTCAAAATCGATCAGCTCATCAAGCGGAATATAAATTTCGGCGCCGTCCACGACCGCAGCGGCGGCGTCCTCCGGGATGCCGGATTTATCGTTCTGCACCGCGATTCCGGAAGCGGAGGCAAGCCTTGCAAAAAGCGGTTCGGCATCGCGGAGCACTGCGGCAGCCCTTCCGGATGCGGCAAATAAGATGTGCGCCCTGCGCGAAGCGGGAACGTTCATTTCCTGCCGGATATTCCGAATGGCGCGAATGGTGCTGATCACCAGCTCCGTATCCTTTTCCTCTTCGGGATATTCGCGGGCCGGATTATATTCCGGCCATTTTGAAATCATGATGCTTTCCGCGTCTTTATACAAGCTCTGATAAAGCTCTTCTGTGATAAACGGCATGAATGGGTGCAGCAGCTTCAGGCAGCGGATCAGTACATCGTTGAGCACGTACTGCGCTTCAAGTCTGCCCGGAGCAGCCGCGTCGAAGAGCCGCGGCTTGACGAATTCAATATACCAGTCGCAGAAGCAATCCCAGAGGAAATCATATACCTTTGCAAGCGCAATGCCAAGCTCAAATTTTTCCAGGTTTTCCGTAACCTCCCGAACCAGCGTATTGCAGGCAGAGAGAATCCATTTGTCCGCCGCCGTAAAGCGCGCCGGATCGATTTTGGAAAAATCCGGTTCATCGTCAAAATTCATCAGAGCAAAGCGCGTGGCGTTCCAGATTTTGTTCGCAAAATTCCGCGCGGCTTCCACCTTCTCCGGCAAATACCGCTGATCATTGCCAGGCGCATTTCCGGAGGTCAGCGCGAACCGCAGCGCGTCCGTCCCGTACTCGTCGATCACTTCGAGCGGATCGATGCCATTTCCGAGGGATTTCGACATTTTTCTGCCCTGAGAATCCCGGACCAGGCCGTGGATCAGTACATATTTAAAGGGGGGCTCTCCCATCTGTTCGCAGGCGGAGAAAATCATGCGCGCCACCCAGAAGAAAATGATATCGTATCCCGTCACCAATACATCCGTAGGATAGAAATAGTCCAGATCTTCCGTCTGCTTTGGCCAGCCAAGCGTGGAAAACGGCCAAAGCGCCGAGCTGAACCACGTATCCAGCGTATCGGGATCCTGATGCAGCCGCTCGGAGCCGCAGTGCGGGCAGCGATCCGGCTTTGTTTTGGAAACGGTCGTTTCGCCGCATTCGTCGCAATAATAAGCCGGGATTCTGTGTCCCCACCAGAGCTGCCTGGAAATGCACCAGTCCTGAATATTTTCCATCCAGTTATAATAAATTTTGGAAAAACGGTCCGGTACGAAACGGACTTTGCCCGACCGTACCGCTTCAATTGCGGGACCGGCCAGAGGCTTCATTTTCACGTACCACTGCTTGGAAACCATCGGTTCCACGACCGTTCCGCAGCGCTGGCACGTTCCGACGTTATGGCGGTGCGGCTCCGTTTTGACGAGCAGGCCCAGCGCATCAAGATCGCGTACAATCTGCTTCCGCGCCTCATATCGTTCCATGCCGCGGTATTTTCCTCCGTTTTCGTTGACATAGCCGCGATCGTCCAGAATTTTAATGACCGCAAGATTGTGCCGGCGGCCCACCTCGAAATCGTTCGGATCATGCGCCGGGGTGATTTTAACGGCGCCCGTCCCGAATCCGAGCTCTACATAGTCGTCGGCGATGATTGGAATTTCCCTGTCCACCAACGGTAAAAGAAGTGTTTTTCCAACCAAATGTTTATAGTTTTCATCCGCGGGGTTTACTGCCACCGCCGTGTCCCCCAGCATAGTCTCGGGACGCGTCGTTGCGATCGTAAGGAAGCCGCTGCCGTCCGCCAGCGGATAATTGATATACCAAAAGCTGCCGTCCAGCTCTTTATATTCCACTTCGATATCGGAGATCGAGGTATTACAATGCGGGCACCAGTTCGTGATCCGTTCTCCGCGATAAATAAGACCTTTTTCATACAATCTTACAAATACTTCAAGAACCGCCTCGGACAGGCCCTCGTCCATGGTGAAGCGAAGACGGTCCCAGTCGCAGGAGCTGCCCAGACGCTTGAGCTGGTTCACGATTCTGTTTCCGTAGAGCTCCTTCCATTCCCAGGCTCGTTTCAGAAAGGCTTCCCGGCCGACCTTCTCCTTTGTCAGGCCCTCCTTCGCCATGGCGTCCACGATTTTCGCCTCTGTTGCGATGCTGGCGTGATCGGTCCCCGGCACCCAGAGCGCCGCAAAGCCCTGCATCCTTTTAAATCGGATCAAGATATCCTGCAGCGTGTTGTCCAGCGCATGGCCCATATGCAGCTGCCCGGTGATATTCGGAGGCGGGATGACAATCGTAAAAGGCTTTTTGCCCGGCTCCGCCTTTCCCCGGAAGTATCCTTTTTCTTCCCAGTTTTGATAAATTCTTTTCTCAACGCCGGCGGGATCATAAACCTTCGCCATCGTATCAGCCTTTTTCATAGTCCGTTTCCTCCTGCTTTGCAGCTTAATGTAACTGAATAGACCGTTTTATGATACATCTATCCGCCGGTTTTTGTCAATTCCGAAAATCGTTTCCTTTATTTTCACTGCGCGCTTTTAAAACGGTTTCATTTTTCTGCAAAATAAGACTTGAATTTTATCTGCGCATATGCTATAGTAACGATACTTCGCCTTCATAGCTCAGTAGGTAGAGCGCATCCATGGTAAGGATGAGGTCGCCGGTTCGATCCCGGCTGAAGGCTCCATAATGGGGCAACAATTTTGCACCCTAACACAAAAGTCCTTGTTTTACAAGGGCTTTTTGTGTTTTTAGGGGTAAAAAGCATCCCTCTTTCACCATTGCACCTTTTCTTGAACCTTTTGGACTTGAACCTGCGACTTTATGGGGGCATATTGAGTTTATATTGTTCTTATGGTATAATTTTTTTGTTGTGATAAGGTGTATTGGACAAATCATTTCACAAAATGACGAGAAATACATTATATAGGTGTGCTAAAATAAGGGCACAGGAGGTGAAAGCAATGAATTGGTTAGAAAGTATTGAAGAAGCGATCGATTATATGGAATCGCATTTGAAGGATGATTTTTCAATTGAGGATGTCGCGTCGCATGTTTATATGTCGTCCGGATATTTTCAAAAAGCATTTTCCATGCTGTGCGGTTTTACCGTAAGTGAATATATTCGAAATCGTAGATTGGCAGAGGCGGGAATGGAGCTCCTTTCTTCAAATGAAAAGATCATCGACATTGCGTTGATGTACGGATATGATTCTCACGATAGCTTCACAAAAGCATTCTCTCGTTTTCATGGTGTGACTCCTTCTGCGGTTCGGCGTGGCGGTTGTACGTTAAAAGCATTTGCACCGTTACGACTTCAATTTATTTTAGGAGGAGGCTATAGTGTGAAAGAAATGAGTCGAGCAGGCCCGAAAAAGGGCGCACAAAACCAGC
>ERZ1673695.445-NODE-445-length-64954-cov-13.993266_pt1 | contig 64954 bp, 56 predicted proteins | sample MGYA00580225_ERZ1673695 | MGnify/ENA primary metagenome ERZ1673695 (study PRJEB41218, sample SAMN15661739) | gut metagenome | host: Homo sapiens | place: Canada: London | collected 2015-08-20/2019-03-30 | study: EMG produced TPA metagenomics assembly of... | reverse complement strand
CTTTCGTCCCTATTTGTGCCGAGAGCGAAGCGGTCGGCATGGTGATTATTATGGAGCGTTATTTATCTATCCGGGAGGCGGCAGAAAAATGGGGCGTGTCTGACCGCCGAATCAATCAATACTGTTCTGAGGGGCGGATCCCCGGTGCGGAGAGGATCGGAAAAGCTTGGGTGATTCCTGCGGATGCAGAAAAACCCGGCGATCCACGCAAACAAAAAAAGCCGTCCTCACCCCATAAAGCGTCAAAAACGCCGGAGTTGTTTCCCGGCTTTATGCCTCTGTTGAATACACCGTTTGAGCCGGGGCACTGTGTAGAAACAATAGAGAAAATGAAAGCAGGACCGAAAAAGGATATTGCCCTGGCAGAGTACCACTATTTCAGCGGGCAAGCGGAAAAAGCTATGCAGGATACGGAAGTCTATCTTACCTCAACGGATGGGGCCACTCGTCTTTCTGCCTGCTGGATTTTTGCTTATTCCTGCCTGACTATGGGAAGGATTGATTATGCCCGCCATGCTTTACAGGAAATTCAAAATACGCTGGCTGCTAATAGAAAAACCGCCCCGCCAGTTCGTGCGATAGAATCCTTTGTAGCGTTTGCGGCAGCGGTTTTGCTGCATCTGCCCTTGCCGGAAAAAATGCCGCCCATGGAAACATTTCTGCCGCTGCTGCCGCCTGGTCTTCGTGCGTTTGCGCTGTATGTGCTAGCTCACTATCTCTATTTAAAAGAGGAATATGGACAAAGCGCCGGAATTGTAGAAGCTACCCTTGCCATGGGAGCAGATGCTTACCCAATCTCCGCCATCTACCTGCATTTGGTGGCCGTAATGGACTATATGAGCTTAAAACAACCGGAGCGCGCACAGACCCATCTTCTGGCAGCGTGGGAGATTGCCCGTCCGGATGATCTTATTGAGGGCTTCGGGGAACACCACGGGCTTTTGGGTGCCATGCTGGAGGCGATTATCAAGCCCAAATGGCCGGAAGATTTCAAAAGAATCATTGACATCACCTATCGTTTCTCTTCCGGTTGGCGTAGAGTTCATAATCCTATTACCGGGCATGATGTGGCGGACGATCTGACCACAACGGAATTCGCCATCGCCATGCTTGCAGCACGTAACTGGACAACCCAGGAAATAGCGAAACACCTGAATATATCGGCAAATACGGTCAAAGACCACATCTCTGAGGCAATGAGAAAACTCCGGGTGGAGACCCGAAAAGACCTGAAAAAATATATGCTTCAATAGAAAAAAGGATAGAGAAAAACATCTGTTTTCCCCCCCATTTTAGGGGGTAAAATGGGTGATAGAATTCCCGTTTTTTTACGATACAATAAAAGTGTATTAGTTTACTAGAAGTACAACCAGAATATGGAGAAATTTATCAAAAAAAGCGGGTGTGGGAAAATGAAAATTGACAAAAACCGTCTTGACAAATACAGTATTACGGCTACTGTTTTGACAAGTAGGATAATTCTGTCCTTTATGTCTGCACACACCTTGATATTTTATCTGAGGGCGCAATGCGTCTGCGGTTATTCCGTGGACACATTGCGCCTTCTTTTGTTTCGACAGACATGCATTTTCGCGAGGGGGGTGTTCCGGAGAAAGCAGTCATGCCTCATGGCATTGTAAGGGAGGACGGATAAGCGATGGAAAAAACCAATCGATATAACATGGGAGGAATTGTTTTGGAAATCCCTCTGTGTTGGGATGAGTACTCCCAAAAATTGGTGGAAGACTACAACGGTTTTATCGAACGCCCTGTATGTACTCCGGAAGGACGTCCTATCTTTTTAACCATAGAGGACGCCTGTCCCTATGCTGAAATGGTGGACAATGATCCCGCCAGTATTGACTGCGGTTCCTGTATTCATTTTCACCAGCCGCATGGTTCTCTGCTGGGTGTTTGTCATAACGAAAAAATGCGCTTTAAAACGCAAAAGCCAATGAAATTAGGAGCATACGAGGAGGAAACAACATGAAAAAACGGATTTTAAGCTTAGTGCTGACCTTCAGCATCCTGCTGTCCGCACTACCGCTGAATGTTCTGACAGTGTTTGCCGGGAATAACATCCTATACGGCGACGCTGACGGAAACGGAAAAGTAGAGCTGCTGGACGTCAACCTGATGGAACGGTACATAGAGGGCGATGAAGATGCAAAGGCAGACATCCACTTTACCGAAGCCGACGTCAACGCGGACGGAGCCGTAGATGATACTGATGTTCAGATGGTGAAGGACTATCTGGTGGGCAATCTTGACAGCCTGACCCCCACGCTGCACACCATCAGCTTTGAAACGGCCGGCGGCGGAGATTTTGCACCGGTCAAGGCCGGCGATGGTTATCCCTATCGTGGGGAACTACCCACTCCCGCAAAGGACGATTATGTCTTCGTCAACTGGACGATGGAAAACGGGGAAACCTACTATCCGCTCACCGAGGTTGTATCCGCAGACATGACCCTGACTGCGGTTTACGAGCCAGTGGAATCCAAAGAGCAGCTCAATATTACCTCCTTTAGTCTGGACAACCAGAAACCGGATGTTTCCTTTGCCGTAACCGGTCTTTCGAGCATAGACGATGTTAAGGCAAATATCACCGTACTGCCGAAGGACGGCTCCGATCCGGTGCCGGTGGACGTAAGCGACAACGGCGACGGTACCTTCACGGTCTATGCGCCTGACGGCTTCAACGCAGGAGCTTCCTATGAGCTGACACTGGGAGACGGGCTGACCTTTGTGGATAAGGATGCCATGTTCCGCACAGCGTATTTTATCATCGAAAAGACCGAAGCCGATAACCTGAAGTACAACCCGGACATGATCTTTATCAAAGATACGGAGGAAATGAAGTACACCATCGGCGGAGAGAAGGTTGACGTGCTTCAGTCGGCTCTTCTGAGCAATGATGAAGGCACGGACTCCATCGAAGGAAGTTTCCCAATGTCCACTCAGAAATTGGAGCAGGGTGATATCGTCTGTATTTATCAGACGGAAGATCCGAGAAACCGCGACTACACGCAGGATGACTATGAAAATGACGCCATGGCATTTATCGAAATCACCGGCGTCGACGGCAATACTTATCAGTTCCAGAGCCTGGATGAGGAAGATTCAGAAGAAGTTCTGGCCATGCCGGATTCTTTCCCCATGAATGTCGACGAGCTGCCAAACGCCGATGGCACCATAGATGTTAACAGCTACGACGCTTATGCGTGGACCATGCTGGGAAAAACCGAAGAGCCGCAATTTGAAGTGAATGACTTCTTGACATTTTATACCGCTGACTTCACCGAATTGACCGATGAGACACCGGTGGCTTATGGCCAGATCACAAAAGTGGAAGGCAACACGATATCCTATAAGATCGTCACAAAAGAAGATATCGATGACTATATGGGGCTGTTTGTTTCTCAAACGGTAGACAACAGCGATATTTTAGACGACCTTAATGAGGAAGAGCTCCTGCAGCAGGTAGAGCAGCAGGCAATAGACAGCGGATTTGCCGAGGAAGCGGCAAACAGAATGGTGCAAAACGCGCTGCAGACCGGCGAAGTGCAGGAGAAACTGCTGGCCGCCGGTATCACAAGAGCAGAGATCAGCCAGCTGAGCGCCGCAGCGTCTCCCATGGCTGCCAACGCATTAGGCGTCGGCGGGCGTATAAAATTCACGGCAGGGGAACCGACGGTAAATGCTGATATCCTGAATGGTACTCACTTTGATAACGGGATCGGGATCGCGCTGAATGTCAGCGTGGTATTGTCGTTTGACCAAAAGTTAGCCGGTAAAACAAATTCCCTGAAGATTGAGCTGACCGCCGGCTTTGAGCAGGAGGTTGCGCTGGGCTTTGATATCGACATTGAGGACAGATGGGAATGGTATTTCATCATCCCGGTTCTGGAAGACGTCGATGTGACGGCTTCCATCGACATACAGAATTATACCTATATGTCTGTCGGGGCCAAGGTTTATACAGTTAGTGAAGAAAATATCCAGAAGTGGAAAAATCTTTCCAGCGCGACGGCGGACCCGGGTGTTCAGGACGCGATCCGAAAGATCAACAAGCTGGGCGCTAAAGTGAAAAAGCTGCAGGCCAAGGGGGAGGACGTCAAGGCGGTTCTGGACGAGATCAACAGCTATAAGGAACAGCTGCCTACGGTAAATGTAGACGGCGTGGAATATTCCATCGAACAGTTGGAGGAAGCGCTGGGAGCCGAAGATGTGAGCTCCGCGTTTGACGAGGTTTTCAGCGCCCAAAACGAGGCGGAATCCAAGACCGGCATGGAACAGCTGATGGACAAATACAAGGAAATGCTGGAACAGGAAACCGACTGGGTAGAGCTTATTAACCAGCCTCTGATCAACCAGACCTATTGGATCGCCATCGCAGCGGTAAAGGTCAACCTGAATTTCGTTGTCAAAGCCAACGTGAACATCCAGCTGGGCGCGGACATGGAGTATCAGGTTGGCAAGCGGTACAGCTTCTGGATACATATTCTGGACGGGAAATCCGGCTCCAGCGAAATGGATCTGATTGACGAGCGGTTTGCTTTCCAGTTCTATGTGATGGGCACGCTGGGAATCAAGGCAGGGGTAAAAGCGGAGATTGCCTTCGGCATTCTCAGCACCGACCTTGCCAGCGTCGGCGCTAATGTGGAATTCGGCGCGTATGTAAAGCTGTATGGTTATTTCATCTATTATTTTGAAGATCTGAGGCCGGCAAACACCAACCTGTCTCAGGAGACGGAAGAAATGATGGGCGCGCTGTATGTGGACTTCGGTCTTTATGTGACGGTGAAGTTTAAGACACAGGTATTTTTCAACGCATTCAAATATGAGCCGACCCTTTATGACGATGAATTCCCTCTGCTGACGGCGGGCGTACAGCAGAATGTCTACGACTTTGTCTATGAGCCGGACGAGGACGACGTTCTGTACGTTTTGGATGATGATGCCAACAGTACAAACGGCATCTCCATGGCACTGCCGGAAATCTACCAGACGATGAAGAGAATCGACCTGGTGACCGGTGAAAAATCCCAGGCGGTCTACGATAAGGATAAGTTCATCATTGTCTTCGACGACGAGAGATTTTCTTTCAAAAACGGCAATATCATCGTTGATGTGCCGGAGAATACCAGATACCTTAGCTGCGAGGCTCGTATCGTCTGGAAAAATGACAAGCTCACCTTCAGCAAGTACGATATCGCCATCACCGTACCAGTAATCTGGACCAACATGAGCCAGTCTGAGCTGAACGAAAAGTTTACAGCCAGCGTGGCGGTGGGAAATGAAACAGACGGCTACACGACGGTGTGGAGCGGACGTTACGGCAGGCTGGACGTGTTTGACCTGCCGGGGCAGGACGAAATTCTAGAGCTCATCGACTACGACAGCTACAATCTGGAAGACGGAACGAATCTGAAATATGCCGAAATCATCGGCTATCAGGAGGAAGCTACCGGACAGAGCCTGTCCGATAACAAAACCTGGTATTTCGATGTGAAGCTGAGGCAGTATACGGTCACCGTGACGGATGTGCAGAATGCGGATGGAACAACGGAAAACCGCACCTTTACGGCAAAATATGGGAGAAGCTTTGATTTCAGCGAGCTGCAGAATACCGGCGCCAATAACAATGCAACCAGCACTTACACACGGTTCCTGAATCTGACGGACCCTGACGCAGGTGAAGATGCAGACAACATTTCTTTTACCATGCCTGTCAATATGACGTTTGCGGAAAAATACGGCGTGAACGGCGCGACCTTTAAGGCCAATTACCTTGATACGGCGCTGACCGCTACATATGAGTTTGTCGGTCTCGGCAACAATGTGCCGCCTGTAGAGGTTACCTTCCGCTCCGGTGCCACGCCGTCCTATGAAGGGCTGGCTGACTATGTAAGAACATATGGCGGCGAGAATGCGGCCATCATTTCCATCTCACCGGCGCAGGGACCTTCAGAAAACTCGATCACCTATACGGTTACCTGTGAAATCGACGAGTCAAAACAGGCTTATACGCTGAGCTTTGACACCAACGGCGGCAATGAGGAGATCCGCTCGCAGAAATATTTGGAAGGCTCCGTCATCATGCAGCCGACAGAGCCGACCCGTGCGGGATATACCTTTGACGGCTGGTATGCAGACGAAGAACTTACCACTGCGTTCGACTTTGACGCCGGTATGCCGGGTAAGGATACGACGGTTTATGCCAAATGGGAGGCAAACACCTATAACATTCATCTCAGTACGGTATATGCTTCGGACTTGGTGACGAACCCCACAATCTCAATTGAGTACGGCGCAAACTATCCTGACCTTCCAGATCTGTCCAACAAACATGCTAATATGAGTTTTAAAGGCTGGTTTACAGCAGAATCCGGCGGAACCCAGATAACAAGCAGTATGACCTTTAACCAAGCACAGGATCAGACGATCTATGCTCGCTGGGAACAGAAAAAAGAACTGACTGCAAACTATTTCAACACCAGTTTGCCGCAAGAAGTGGAATATAACAAGCAGTCGCAGGTCTTTAACCTTACGGTTTCCGCCGAAGGCGTGAGTGCGGATCAATTCACAATTGAATACAAATCTGATAGCGACACAACAGCAGAATGGACGACAACTCCGCCCACCAATGCCGGCACTTATCTTATCAGGATCTCGCGTCAAACGGATAACGAATATCTTGCTGTAAATAATTTCGTGCTGAACAATGGAGGTGCTGCTTTTCTAATCAACAAAGATTATATAGCAAATGCTGAATTTGATGAATATCCTATTTCGTATGAAGCTGAAAACTGGGTACTCAAAAACTCTAAAATTCCTTTTTATGAGGAGTGGGAAACCTTTGAATACGAGTATAGAATAAGGATATTTGAGTATGATGACCCAAACGACGAAAATTCGGATTCCCAAGAGGTTGAAAATAAGGTATTTCACACGGAAACCATAACAAAAGATCCCAATAATCCACAGGTGTATGCACCGCCTGTGACGATTCCGGAGGAATATCGCTGGGGTAAGGGGTATTGGTACGATATTGATGTGACTATCACAGTACAAGAAACTCAGAACTATGAGGGAAGAGATATATCAGGGGGCGTGTGGTTAGATGCAAACGGAAACAAGTGGACCAGTTCTTCCGTTACGGCAAACACAATTAGCATACCGACATATTCCTCGCTTTACAGCGCAGCGCCAGCTAAATCGGAACAAGATTCGTCATTTTTGTGTTCGTCCGTCAGCCTGCTGCATACCGCGCCTGTTTCTGGTATTTCGTCTACGTTTAACCAGCTATTGACATCGAACACTGCGGTTTTCAAAACTACACCGACGACCTTTATCGCGCAGAAATCCGGCACAACTCCAAAGATGACCCTGTCACCGGAAGAAGTAGTACTCAACCGTGGAAAGGAGTTTGAGGTTACTCTCTCGCTTGACAAGGCGGCAGACGTATGGGGAATTTTGGCGGCGGTCGGTTACGACCCTGATGTGGTAGAACTGTTGGGTTATACCTGCGGCGGCATATTTACAGAGACACAGTTTACAGCACAGAACGACCTGACGGCCGCGCCGTATAAGCTGCTGGCTACGCTGGACAAAATCGGTACCACCTCTGCTGAAGGGGACTTCGCAACACTGAAATTCAAGGTGAAAGAGGATGCGCCGGAAAAAGCGACGTCAATATCCCTGCAGGCGCTGGAAGTTGTCGGCGAAAAGTCTGCCGTCGCGGTGAACAAAGGTGATGACATCAGCATGTCTGTGGATGAGACTTTGCCGGTCATCAGCGGTATTAAAGACGGTGAGACCTACTATGGCGATACTGTGGTAACGATTGATGAGGAAAATCTTGCTACAGTCACCGTGAATGGAGAATCTGTAACTGTTACCGACGGCAAATTCACCCTGAAGCCTGCTCAAGAAAAACAAACTGTGATTGTCACAGACAAGGCAGGTAACAGCGTCACGGTTACCGTTACGGTAAACAATGCCGATCATTCCGACGCAGGTTTGCCGGGAACCGGAGACAGCAGCAATATGATGCTGTGGGTAGCTCTTCTGTTCGTGTCCGGCGGTATACTCGGCGCAGTAACGTACAGGAAAAAGAGGAAAAGTAAGTAAGCGAAACCATGTAAAATCCTACAAAAGGCGGTAACAGACGGATTTAGCCTGTTGCCGCCTTTTTAATAAATAAACGGGAGGTGAAAAAGTGAACAGTCAGAAACGCCTGCTTCTCACTCTGAAGTATTTATGGAATAAAACTGACGAAGAACATCCTGCCACCTTAAAAGATATCGGCGAATACCTTCAGCAAAATAGTATTGAAACAACACGAAAGACTTTGCAGGCAGATATCCATCTTCTCACGGAATTCGGTATAGATGTCATATGCAATCACAGCACGCAAAATCAATATCATAGAAGACTGCATAAGCAAAAAGGTTCGAGTAAATACAGGAGAACGCCCCCAGTATTATATCGAGAACAATCATCCGGCGATTATCGACTCCGCCACCTTCGGCAGAGTGCAGGAAGAACTTGCCCGCCGCGCCGGAAAGAGAAAGGTAAAACAGGTTGGCACAAAGACGGAGCAAGGAAAATACTGCGGTAAATATGCTCTCACCGAATTACTGATCTGCGGAGAATGCGGAACACCATATCGCAGATGCACATGGACAGTAGGTGGTCAGAAGAAGATCGTATGGCGCTGCATCAGCCGCCTCGATTACGGCAAGAAATACTGCCACCAATCACCTACAATGGAAGAAGCATCCTTACAGGATGCGATCATGGAAACCATTCTGAAAACGGCAAAAGTGAATCCCGAAATACTGCAAACACTCAAAATGCACATTCAAATGGGATTAGGTTGTGAAACGCAAGCGGATGACAGCATTGAAATTCAAATCCGCATTGCACAGATTGACAGAGAATTTAAAGAAATGCTGAACAGCGTAACTGTGCAGAATCAGGGGAGCTTACTTTCCGATCCCCGTATCGAATCATTGATCACAGAAAAAAGAATGCTTGAAAACAAGCTGGCACAGTACAGTGCGGAAAAGGAACATCGTAAAAATATCACCTCTCGGCTGGACGAGATATTCACCGTCCTTGAAGGCATGAAAAACCATCCGCTTACCTATGACGATCAGATAGTCAGGCAAATCCTTCAATGTGTGGTCGTCGAATCAAAACAGAAAATAAAGGTAGTTTTTATCGGCGGCCATGAAGTTGAATGTGATGTAGAGCAGGCGTAACCGCTTATGCAAGAGTTCAACTCCATCAGCCAAAATCGAAAAAATATCTTTTTTATAGTCCTTAGACAAGTCGGAGCAAGTCATTCTTGCTCCGATTTTTTTATGATATTCCAGCGAAAGCGGCAAGAAAAAAACACGCCTAAATGAACATCTATTTATCCCCCAATGATTTCAAAATGATTACAAAAATGGAACCTAATTTCAAAATAAATTGACACAGATCGGGCCAAAGCATATAATTAACAATGGTGGTATTAATGGAAGAAAGTAAATATAGGCAGTTCAAATTTATTGTCCTGTTTCCGCTTATTATTTTATATTTTGAAATCGTTTTCAGAATTTTTACTACAGGGAATTTTTTCAGCTCCAGCTTCTTCCCCATGCTGTTTTTCAGCCTTGCATACGGCGGGATCGGATATCTTTTGTCCTCACTGCATAAAAATATTAAGGTAAACAAATGGATCGCCGCCGCTTTGATTTTTTTCACCTGCCTTCTCTATATCGTACAGTTTCTCATTTATAAGCAGTTCAAGCAGTTTTACGATATAAACACCATGACGGGCGGCGCGGGAGACGCTGTCACGAGCTTTTTTTCCGAAATTATGCATCTAATCTTCCCGCAGGGCGGCATTTTTGTCATACTGCTGTTTTTGCTTCCGTTTATTCTGTATCTTATTTTCAGCGCAAGGCTTATTCCCGCGATCCGCGGTAATTTTGCAACGAGAATCGTATCCGCTGGCGCTTCGGCAATTTCTTATGGCATTGCGCTCGTGCTTGTCTTTACAAGCAGCATTTATGCCCCGGTTTATCGTACGCAGTATAATTTTCAGTCGGCGGTGAGCAATTTCGGACTGATCACCGGGATGCGTTTGGATCTCCAGAACAATCTGTTCGGAGGAGATCTTTCTTTTGAGCAAGAGGACACCACAGTATTTTATACGGGCGAAGCCGACGAAGCGGAAGAGCAGCCAGAAAAGCCTCCTGCGGAGGAGCCGTCAGCGTCCCCCATCGTATACGGATATAACACGATCGATATTGATTTCAATCAGCTCAATGAGAACGCTTCCGACCAGATTAAGGCGCTGAACGAATACGTGCAAAGCCTTGCTCCTTCCAGGCAGAACGAGTACACAGGCCTTTTTAAAGGGAAAAACCTTATCCTGATAACCGCCGAGGCTTTTTCAGCCGAGGTAATCGATCCCGAGCTTACGCCGACGCTTTACCGGCTCGCAACGAAGGGAATTAACTTTACCGATTATTATCAGCCGTCAAGCGCCGGAACGACAGGCGGAGAATATCAGATTATATTCGGAATGATGCCCACCGACGGCGGCATGTCTTTTAAAAACACATCCGATCATCTTAATTACTACACAATGGGCAGCCAGCTAAACCGCCTGGGATATTACGGGAAGGCATTTCACAACAATACATATACCTATTACGACCGTGATGTCACCCATAATAATCTTGGGTATTCCGACGGCTTTATGGGCTACGGAAACGGAATGGAGCAGTACGTAAAAAATACGTGGCCGCAGAGCGACTATGAAATGATCAGCGGAACGCTTCCGACTTATATCGACAAGCAGCCCTTTAATGTTTATTATATGACGGTGAGCGGGCACAGCAATTATACCCGCAGCGGCAATACCATGACCAGCAGACATTGGGACAAAGTTAAGGATCTTCCTTTTTCCGACACGGTCAAGGGGTATCTTGCCGCAAATCTTGATTTTGAAGATGCGCTTGCTTATCTTGTAGGCGAGCTTGAAGCCCGCGGAATTGCCGACGATACGGTAATCTGCATTTCCTCCGACCATTTCCCCTACGGACTGGATTCCGCCGGGACGCTCGGCAATATGCCGTATCTTTCTGAGCTCTACGGCTACGACGTAAACAATTATTTTGAAAGAGATCATTCCTGCCTGATTATCTGGAGCGGATGCCTGGAAAACGAAGAGCCGATTGTTGTCGATTCCCCAACCTACAGCCTTGATATCCTGCCGACGCTTTCCAATTTGTTCGGAACCGAATTCGACTCGCGTTTCATGGCAGGCCGGGATGTGCTGTCCGATGCGCCGGCGCTGGTATTCAACACCAATTACGACTGGAAGACGGAGCTCGGCACCTATTACGCGGCAAGCAACACGTTCGTCCCCAAAGACGAAAGTACCGTCGTGCCGGAAGGATATGTCGAAGCGGCAAAGGCAATCGTGCGAAATAAAATGCGATACTGTGAGGGCGTGCTGGATACAGATTATTTCAGATATGTTTTCGGCGGCTGATTGCAGTAAATGTATTACACTGCTCTGCGCAGCGATTCAGCATTGTTTCAAATGATCATGCAAAATCGGGTGCGTACGCTTATGGACAAGCAACGTCTCCGTTACAATATTACGTGTGTCAGTCTTTTCCTGCCTGACAAATTCAGAGCATGCCCGGAGGGCTCCCCACGAACCCTCCGAGATTACCGCTTGACAAGAGCCGAAAAATTTTCTATAACATAATAGAATTCGTTGCATCTGCAACGGTTTCACCTGTAACCAATTTGTTGCAGATCGATTTGTCCGCGCGCCAGGTCCGCCCCTGCCGTTGGCGCCCGCTCGCAGAAAGGAATTCTATCATGCCGACTATTATGCGCCAAATCAACGTAATCAGCCGCTGCGAAGGAATCTATCGCACGGACCGGATGCGCGGAGCGGAGCTTGGAGCCTGTCATCACAGCTATATCCTTGCCATTTGCCGCCATCCCGGAATTTCTCAGGAAGAGCTTGCCAGACACATCTGCATCAACAAAAGCAGCGTCACGCGCCATCTCTCGCATTTGGAAGAGCACGGCTACGTTGAACGAAGGCAAAGCACCGCGGACAAACGCGTTACGCTCGTATATCCCACGCAAAAAATGCTCGAGGCGCTCCCTGAGGTCAGACGGATCGTCAGAGAGTGGAACGAGTATCTTACTGAAGAGCTGACAGAGGCAGAGCTCGAGCAATTCCGCTCCGTGCTCGAACGTCTCTCGGCGCGCGCCAGGAAATACATAGACCGTAAGGATGAAGCAGAAGCATGAAAACCATTTTAAAATACCTGAAGCCGTTTTACGGAAGGATGTCCCTCGGGCTTCTGATCAAGGCCTCCGGGACGCTGGTCGAGCTTGCGCTCCCGTATATCCTGAGTCACATTCTAAAAAACGTCGTCGGGCGTCAGGATGTTCGCCTGATCGTATTCTGGGGCGGAGTCATGATCGCCTGCGCCGCGCTGGCCTGCGTCTGCAATATCTGCGCAAACCGCATGGCGGCCAACGTAGCAAGGAATTTCTCTGAGCGGATCCGCCGCGACCTGTTCAGAAGAACGATGCTGCTTTCGGCGGCGCAGACGGACGCCTTCACAATTCCCTCTCTGGAATCCCGAATCACAACGGATACTTATAACGTACACAGCTTCGTCAGCATGATGCAGCGGATGGGCGTCCGTGCGCCCATTCTGCTCATAGGAGGCATCGCAATCACCCTGATTATGGACAGCTATCTTGCTCTGGCCATGATCGCCATCCTCCCCTTTATTTTTATTACCGTCTATTTTATTTCCAAAAAAGGAATCCCTCTTTATACAAAAGTCCAAAAATCCGTCGACCGGATGATCCGCGTCGTGCGGGAAGACACGATGGGAATCCGCGTGATCAAGGCGCTCTCAAAAACAGATTACGAGCACCGAAGATACGACACGGTAAACCGCTCGCTGGTCCGCGACGAAAAGCGTGCCGGCATCACAATGGGCATTGTCAATCCTGTCATGACGCTGCTTATGAACATCGGGATTGTCGCGGTTGTCGCGCTCAGCGCATCGCGCGTGGCAGAGCACAAATCCGATCCGGAAACCGTCATTGCCTTTATGCAGTATTTCACCCTCATTTCCATGGCCATGATGTCCGTAACAAGAATCTTTATGATGTATACCAAAAGCTCGGCCTCTGCCAGGCGGATTTCCGAGGTAATTGATACGCCGGAGGACCTGACGGTTAAAAGCGAATCGGAATACCCCTCCTGCCCCGTCTCCGCCCATATCATATTTGAAAACGTTTCTTTTTCTTATACCGGCTCGCATCCCAACCTGGCGGACATAAGCTTTGAGGTCCCTCCGGGCGGCTCGCTGGGGATTATCGGCGCTACCGGCAGCGGCAAATCCACGCTCATCAAGCTGCTTTTGCGCTTTTATGACGTCGGGGCCGGCCGGATTCTGATCAACGGACGCGACATTCGGACAATTCCCAGAAATACCTTTTACGCCATGTTCGGCACGGCAATGCAGAATGATTTTCTTTATGCCGATACGATTGAGGAAAATATCCGCTTCGGCAGAGATCTAACTTCCGAACAGATCGTCGCGGCGGCAAAAACGGCGCAGGCGGATGGCTTTATCTCGTCGTTTCCCGAATCATACGCGCACGTGCTTTCTCAAAAAGGAACCAATATTTCCGGAGGCCAGAAGCAGCGCCTCCTGATCGCCCGCGCCGTCGCGGCAAGGCCGGAAATTCTCGTGCTGGACGACAGCTCGTCCGCGCTCGATTACAAAACGGACGCCAGTCTCCGCCAGGCGCTTGCCGAAGAAATGAAAGGTACTACCGTGATTACCGTCGCCCAACGCGTCAGCTCGGTCAAAAGCTGCAGCGTCATACTCGTGCTGGACGAGGGCAGGATCATTGGACAGGGCACGCACGAAGAGCTGATGCAAAGCTGTCCGCAGTATCGGGAAATCAGCGAATCACAGATGGGAGGCGCATTCGTTGAGTAAAGGTGATTTTACAAAGGATCCGCGTTCGGAAAGCAATCCGAATAAAACGGGCCCCGTAAGGAAACTGGACAGAAAGACGGCCAGGCACGTCCTGTTCCGGCTCAGCGGATACATTATGAGATACTGGCCGCTGTTTGTGCTCGCCATTCTGCTGACGCTGGCATCGAATCAGCTTTCCCTGCTCGGTCCCAAATATTCCGGGGACGCCATCGATGCAATTTCAGCCAAGGATGGAGTCGATTTCACCACGGTCTGGTCCAGCGTCGTAAAAATGCTCGTCTGCTATGTTCTGTCCGCCGTACTCTCCTATCTTCTGGCGGTTCTGATGATTCAAATCAGTCAGAGAATCGTATACGCCATGCGGCGGCAGCTCTTTGAAAAGCTGACGGCTCTTCCGGTTTCCTATTTTGATACACATACCACGGGAGATATCATCAGCAGAATTTCGTATGATATTGATACGGTAAATGCGTCGCTCTCTCAGGATCTTGTTCAGGTCATGACAAGCGTTTACACCGTAATCGGTTCTCTGGTCTTCATGTGGCAGATCTCCAAACCGCTGATTGCCGTCTTTGCTGTAACGGTGCCTGCGTCGATTTTGTTTACCCGTTACCGCTCCAAGCGCGTCCGTCCGCTGTTCCACAGGCGTTCTCAGAAGCTTGGCGCACTGAATGGCTATGCCGAAGAAATGCTTTCGGGAAACAGAACCATCTGTGCCTATCATCGCGAGGACGAAATCTGCAGACGATTTGGAGTTCGCAACAAAGACGCAATGGATGCGTATTATGAAGCCGAATACTACGGCGCGACGCTGGGACCGTCTGTGAATTTTATTAATAACTTTTCCATATCGCTGATTATGATTTTCGGCGGGATTCTGTATATGTATTCACAAAACGGCACGTTTGCCGCAGGATCGCTTTTGTTCATCACATTGGGCGGCGTGGCGCAATTCGTCCAATATTCAAGGAAATTTGCCGGTCCTATCAATGAGTTTGCCAATATTTTAAATGAGTTTCAGTCGGCCTTTGCCGCGGCCGAGCGTATATTCCGGATCATCGACGAACAGCCAGAAGCGCCGGATCCCGCAGACGCTCCGGCGCTGTGCAGCGTTTCCGGGAAAGTAGAGCTTCAGAATGTTTCGTTTGGTTATTCCCCGGAGAAAACCATATTGCATGAGCTCTCCGTCTATGCGGAGCCCGGCAGAACGATTGCAATCGTAGGGCCTACGGGCGCAGGAAAAACGACAATCATCAATCTGCTCATGCGTTTTTACGATGTAAATTCCGGTCAGATCTACGTTGACGGCAATGAAATCCGGAGCATCCGCCGCGACTCGCTCCGGAAGGCCTATACGATGGTGCTGCAGGATACGTGGCTTTTCCACGGTACGATTTTCGAAAATATCGTATACGGAAGAGAAAATGCGACGATGGAAGAAGTGCGGAGGGCGGCAAGGGCGGCGCGCATCGATTCCTATATTGAAAATCTGCCGGACGGCTATGACACCGTGCTTTCAGATGAAGGCGTGAATATCTCCAAGGGGCAGCGTCAGCTGATCACAATCGCGCGAGCAATGCTTTCCGGATCGACAATGCTGATCCTGGACGAAGCGACTTCAAATGTGGATTCGCGAACGGAAATCAAAATTCAGGAGGCCATGTCGGAGCTGATGATTGGACGTACCTGTTTCGTAATTGCGCACAGACTTTCAACTATTCGAAACGCCGATCTGATTCTGGTGCTCCAGGACGGCCGGATCATCGAACGAGGAAGCCACGACGAGCTGATGCAGTCGGGAGGATTTTACAGTACATTATACAATTCCCAGTTCTCATAATATTTTTTAGGCAGATCATTTTCCTAAAAATATGATATACTATACGGGTATCTTATTATTAAAGGAGATGTATGGAATGAGCGAAGAATGCACCCATGACTGCGGCAGCTGCGGAGCCGACTGTCCGAGCCGCGGTCAAGCACAGCCTGAATCCCTGCTGGAAAAGCCGCATGCTGGCTCTGCAATTAAGAAAGTAATCGCCGTCGTCAGCGGTAAGGGCGGCGTCGGAAAATCACTCGTTACGTCGCTGATGGCGGTGAACATGCGGCGCCGTGAATATCAGACCGCGATTCTGGATGCGGACATCACCGGTCCGTCCATTCCGAAAGCATTTGGAATCAAAGAAAAAGCGACCGGAGACGCATCCGGTATTTATCCGGTTGAGACAAAAACCGGAATTAAAATCATGTCTCTCAATCTGCTGCTGGAAAACGAAACGGATCCGGTGGTATGGCGCGGGCCGATCATAGCGGGAACCGTAAAGCAATTCTGGACCGACGTGATTTGGGGCGACGTAGATTATCTGTTTGTGGACATGCCTCCCGGAACGGGCGATGTGCCGCTGACCGTATTTCAGTCCCTTCCTGTGGACGGACTTCTGATCGTCACCTCTCCGCAGGAGCTGGTATCCATGATCGTGGAAAAAGCCGTAAATATGGCTGCGCTTATGAATGTTCCGGTACTGGGAATCATTGAAAACATGTCGTATTATATCTGCCCCGATTGCGGCGCAAGGCACAGCATATACGGGGAGAGCCATATTGATGGCATTGCGGCAAAGCACGGAATTCCCGTAACGGCCAGACTTCCGATCGATCCAAAATTTGCCGCAGCATGCGACAAGGGCACAATTGAGCTGTTTGAAAATGACGCGCTCGATCAGATTGCGGATCAGATTGAGAAATTATGAGCAGAAGAGAAACGGCCGTTCGGCTTTTTAAAGAAGGATACAGCTGTTCTCAGGCGGTGCTGCTGGCCTTTTCCGATCGGATCGGTATTTCTGAAGAGCAGGCTGCCCTGGTGTCTTCCTCCTTTGGCGCCGGCATCGGAAAGCTGCGCGAGACTTGCGGAGCCGTTTCGGGAATGCTGATGGCGGCGGGATTAATCAGAGGCTACGCAGAACCGCGGGATCCTGCCGCGAAAGCGGCGCATTACCAATTTGTTCAGGAGCTGGTAGGCGCCTTCAGAGAAAAAAACGGAACGATTATCTGCCGTGAATTGCTGCGCGGGAAGGTTTCCGACGACATATTGAGACCAGATACTCCGCCGGAAGCCAGAACAGAGGAATACTATAAAAAAAGGCCGTGCCTCCAAATCATCGGGGACGCGGCAGAACTGCTGGAACGTATGCTGTAATATAAAACAAGCGTCCAAAATGATAAGCCCTGCAAGGCGATTGCTGCTTGCCGAAGCCTGTCCTGCCAGCAAAAGAAAAACAGCTGATATGGGAACAGCGGCAGGAGCTGCTTGAAGCGCTTGCCGGCTATTTGAAATGGAATGAGGCTCCGTCGCAGACCAATATCTCATGGAGGCGGTTATGAAAATCATTGAGGCAACAGACAGGCCGCCGGATTTAATCAACCGGCTGCTGGAGGTATGGGAACGTTCCGTAAGGGCTACCCATCTGTTTCTGGCGGATGACGAGATCAAAAGCATAAAAGAATATGTTCCGCAGGCATTGCGTGGAGTCGCCCATTTGATTATTGCAGAAGATAAAGCAGGCCGCCCCGTGGCCTTTATGGGGATTGAAGATGGTTCGCTGGAAATGCTGTTCCTTTCTCCGGAAGAACGAGGAAAGGGGCTGGGGAAACGCCTGATCCAATACGGAATGGAAAGCTATGCTGTTGAGCGGTTAGCTGTGAATGAGCAAAACCCGCAGGCAAAAGGATTTTATGAGCATATGGGCTTTCATGTCTGCAAAAGAACAGACCTTGACGAACAGGGAAACCCCTACCCTCTTTTGTATATGAGTCTTCCCCGGAAGCCCTTAGAGAAGAGCGAAGGAAACCAGAGGAATACGCCGACATTGGAAACGGAGCGTTTGATTTTGAGAAGATTCACGGAGCAGGATCTGAACGCACTGTTCCTTATCCTGCAGGATGAGGAAGTCAACAAATTTTTGCCCTGGTATCCTGTAAAGGATATGGACGAAGCAAGACGATTTTATGAGGAACGGTATGCTTCAAAATATGCTCAGCCGCAGGCGTATGCCTATGCAATCTGTTTGAAAGAGGACAACCGTCCGATCGGCTACATCAAGGTCGATATGGAAGAGCATCATGATTTTGGCTATGGACTCCGCAAGGAATTCTGGCATAAAGGCATTGTCACGGAAGCGGGCAAAGCGGTCATAGAGCAAGTGAAAAAGGACGGCTTGCCCTATATCACGGCAACGCATGACAGAAATAATCCCAGAAGCGGCGGCGTCATGCGAAATGCAGGTATGAAATATCAATATTCTTATGAGGAGCACTGGCAGCCCAAAAACATTTTGGTGACCTTTCGGATGTACCAGCTGAACCTGGATGGGAATGAAAGCCGGGTTTATAAAAAATATTGGGACAATTCGGCTGTGCATTTTATAGAAGAGAACATATAAATACCAATTCGCCTGACAAGAAAGCGGCGGCACAGCCTTCCGGCTGCGCCGCCGCCTTACATATTTCCTTCGTTATTGCGCCTCGGCTGACCGGGCACTTTTTTAATCTTATCCGATCTCGCCTTTTCTTCTCACCGTCAATGCGATGACAGCAGAAAGGAGTACGACAATCGCAAAGGCGACTGCGGCGATCTGTGCATCACCGGTCTCTGCAGGCGGCTCCGGATCAGAAGGGTTTGAAGGATCCGTCGGTTCAGAAGACTGTTCACCAAAGTCTGGGTTCAAAACTTCCGCAGGCGCATTGGCTTTCTCAGTGTAAAGCTGCATAGAAATACCTGCAGACGGATCTGCTGACGGAAGCACCGGGCCTCCTGCAAGCTGCCCTTCCGAATAAGTTTCCACGTCTATATCCATCGTAGAAACCACAAGCACCACATTGTTTTCACTCGCGCCATATTTTCCTTGGAAGCAAAGAACATATTCGCCTGCCGCAAGCGGCTCGCCGAATCTGACCAGATTGACATTGGCCTGACTGAGCGTATGCGTTTCCGTATAAATAGGCTCTCCCTCCAGAGAACCTGGAATATCGCCATTGTAAGCATAGACGGAAATATCAATTTCAGGCTTCGCCGGATCGGCAACCCATGCGGGAATATTTAATGCCTGAATCGGAGTGTCACTGGAAAATGTCTGCGCGTAAAGCGCCTCCGGACCGTGAAACCAAAGCTGACCAAGACGATTGTCATCCGTAATGCTCATAACAGAAGAATTCGATACTACTTCCGAGCCCATTACAATTTCAAACTCTGCCGTTGCCAGAACCTCAAAACCGTTTGTCGCTCCGCTGAGATTATCGTCGCGGAACATAACAGCTCTATACTTCCCTTCCTTGATCTCCTTGGGGCTGATGAGCGCGTCGGTGCTCAGATCAACGATCGTGCCGTCCGGAACAACCAGTTCCTTATCGAGCTGATCACCGCTCTTTACATTCTGCGCATATACCCATCCGGAATTTTTTCCCTGATATAATGTCTTAGAATCCGTTTCGTTCAAATTCAGATCGGTCTCTGCAAAAATTCCGAGCCAAGTCTCATAAGTGGCCGCACCCGTGATTTTGGCCTCCAGGCTAATTGAGCCCGCGTCCGCTCTGACAACGGTTTTGCTAAGTATCAGTGTCGCTTCTCCGTCGGCAGAAACGGAAAGCACACCGATGCACATGCTTGCAGCGATTGCAAGAACTACAATGAAACACAGTACTCTTTTCATGGCTTTCCTCCATTAAAAAAATTTAGAGTAATATAACGACTCTTTATATTTAAAATAACATTTTATTTTTTCTTTTGCAATATTTTTTCAAAAAAAATAAAACGCCCGTCTGCCTTTTGCGTGGCTTCGGACGGGCGTCTCGTTCCGATTACTCGGAATCAATTATTTTTTCTTTTTCTTTACTGCGATTCCCGCTACTGCGGCAATGATCACTATAACGCCCACGACAATCAGAACAATCGCCCAGGTCGGAAATCCGCCTTCCGTATTGGAATCGGAATCGGCCGCGGGAGACGTTGCGGCGGCCGGCTTCGGCGTTGCGGTTGCAGAAGAAGCCGTCTGAGATTCTGTCGGGGTCTCTGTCGCCTCAGGTGTCGGCGTCGCGCCGCCAACTTTATCCACTGCGCATCCGTCTGCTACAAGATCATCCAGCGCAATTACCGCGCCTGATCCTCTGAGATCAAACCGTAATGCACTAAGCTGCGCAAATTCGACGCCGAATTCCGCTTTGCTGTCCGGAACATATTCTCCATCCAGGAAAAGGAAGCAGTCTGTTGACAAAGTCTCGCAGACAACAGCAACGGAATAAACACGCTCTGTTTCCAGCTCTGCGACAAGCGTATCTGCGAAATTATAAAGTCCGAGCGTTCCGTCAACATTTTTAAACGAAAGAATTGCTCCTTCTTCGCTTTCATTGTCCCTCTCAGGGGAATTCGTATCCGTAATTTTAAAAGTAAATTTCCCGTCGGCAGGCATTGCGTCGATCCGGATTTTAAATTCTACGACATATGCATCGCCGTCAAACGGCGCCGCCTGGTCGATCGTCCATCTTCTGCCGTCCAGGAAATCTTTAATCATCAGAGACTGATCTCCGGAAATAGGATTTTCATTTGTGACCATCAAGAAGCTGCTGGCATTGCAGTAGGAAAAAAATCCGAAAGCGTCGCTTCCTGCAATCGTATACGGGTTGAAATCTCCCGTCGCATAATCCTCCATTGCTTCCAGATCTTCAAAATCCTGATATACTACGTCCGCAAGAAGATCTTCATACCGTTCGTATGTATAAGACTCATCCTCTGCTCCTACCGTCAGAATCCCCATCGCCGCAAGCAGCAGGGCGGCACCGACGATGATAGCGCAAAATTTTTTCATTTCATAACCTCCATCCGGACAAAGCCGTCTAAATTATTAATATTTATTATTATATCTGATCTAATATAAATACGCAAGATATTCAAAAAATTATTCTGCGCCTCTCCTGACAGATGATTTGTCTGAAAATTTATGATATAATACAAAAATTCCTGTATCACAGGCAATATTTTTTCAAAAAACGGAGGTCCTCCATGTTCGGTACACAAAAAATATCTCAATGCAGACGCATCCTTGCCGTGCTGATTTTTACGCTGCTGACGGCTTCCGTTTCCTGTACGTCTGATAAAGGAGGCAGCTCGGCGCCGCCTACGATTCCTTCCAGCGCTGCTACCATACCGCCTTTGTCCGTGTCTCCTTCTCAGTCAGTTCCCACGCCGGATCCCGATCTGCCGGACCGGATCGGTCTTTACATTGATGACGGCGGGACGCGAAGGCTGGTAGAGGCCTCTCATTCCGCGCCCTGGATTGCCGGGCAGGATATCGAATGCTACGAGGCAATCGCATCGCAGGAGGCTTCCCTCACGGGAACCGGTTTTGCGGAAATCTGGAATACGTGCTGGAGCCAATTCCCAAATACAAAAAATATCAAAATCGGCTATACAGTCGAACTGCTCTTCAAAACGGGAGAAACGCGCTCCTTCGATGTGCGTTCACCTGAGGATGCGGAAGAAAACCGAGACTATGTTGAGATTTATCTTTATGACGACGTACATCAGGTCCCCGGGGAATGGTACAGTCATCTTGAAGCTTCCGACATTACGGAAGAAACCATTGCGACCTCCATTAAATTTACCGCCGGCAGTAAAATCGAAGAAATTGAAAAAATCCATCTGTCGGCTTATCTGTATCCAGCGGATCTGCCGGAGCAAACGCTTGCGGAATACGGCATTGATCTTTTAAGAGCCTAGCGGAAGAAAGGAGCGGAAACAATATGAGGCTTATGGTTTTAGACCGTTGTACGGTAACACGGGGCGATATCAGCCTCGATGAATTAAAGCGATTTGGCGAGCTGAAAATTTATGACGTCATTCCGGAGAACCGGCTGGCAGAAACGATTCGCGGCGCAGATGCCGTCATCTGCAACAAAGCCAGAATCACGTCAGACGTTATGGCGCAATGCCCGCATTTAAAATATGTCGGTCTGTTTGCCACAGGCTATGATAATGTCGACATCCGGGAGGCGGCCAGAAGAGGGATCGTCGTCTGCAACGCCCCCGGTTATTCAACGGACTCGGTTGCGCAGCATACGTTTTCCCTTTTATTAAATCTGGCCTCCAATACAGTCGCGTACAACGCCTCCGTACACAGCGGAGACTGGATGCGAGCTTCCGTCTTTACCTATTTAAAATATCCGATTACGGAAATTTCAGGCAAAAAGCTGGGAATTGTTGGGTACGGAGCCATTGGCCGCGCCGTTGCCGCGCTTGGCCGGGCGTTTGGAATGCTGCCGCTGATCCATACAAGAACCGCGCCGGCAGCCTGCCAGTATCCCGTTGTTTCTTTCGACACTCTGCTTGCAGAGTCCGATTTTATCACGCTGCACTGCCCTCTTAACGATCAGACCAGGCATCTGATTAATGCTGCCGCAATTTCTAAAATGAAAAAAACGGCATACCTGATCAATACGTCGCGCGGCGGCGTAATTGAGGAGGAAGCGCTTGCAGAAGCGCTTCACGCCGGACGGCTCGCGGGCGCGGGAATCGATGTGCTTGCAGAAGAGCCGATGCGGCACGATCATCCGTATTTTTCCGCCCCCAACTGTATTATTACGCCGCATATCGCCTGGGCCTCGACGGAAGCGCGCCGCAGACTCATAAAGCTCGTCTGTGAGAATCTTGACGCATTTCTGAGAGGATCCCCCGTGAACAACGTAGCGCGGAAGGAACTGATTGAATGAATTATACGATAAACGCCTGCAGGCTCGCAGGAAAAGTTACGGCAATCCCATCGAAATCACACCTTCACAGGCAGCTGATCGCCGCCGCGCTCTATGGGACGGATACCGAGATCCGGGCCGGCGCAGCAGCGTCGGAAGATATTGCGGCAACAGAAAATTGTCTGGCTGCTCTGGGCGCGCAGATCCTCAGATCGGAAAGCGATCGGATCCATGTCAGAGCAATCAGGGAAAGACGCAGGGAGGAAGGCGTCCGGCGGCTTTTCTGCAAAGAAAGCGGTTCTACGCTTCGGTTTCTTTTGCCCGTGGTATGCGCGCTGGGGCTCCCTGCGGAATTTTATCCGGAGGGCCGTCTTCCCGACAGGCCGCTGTCTCCGCTGCGAGAAGAGCTGATCCGGCACGGCTGCCGGATTTCAGAGCCCGGAAGCGTGCCGCTTTGTGTAGGAGGCGCCTTGTCTGGCGGCGTTTTTGAGATCGCAGGCGGCGTGTCATCCCAGTATATCAGCGGAATATTGCTGGCGCTTCCCCTTCTGGAGGCGGAAAGCACGCTCCGGATTACGGGCACGCTGGAGTCCCGCCCTTATGTGGAGATGACGCTTGAGGTGCTTGCGGGCTTTGGCATTTCCTTCACACAAGACAGCAGCTTCTCCGCTTTTATTAAACCGCGGGGCGTACATCGGGCACAGACGGTCCGCTGCCTTCAGACCGAAGGCGATTGGTCCAATGCGGCATTCTGGCTGACCGCAGGCGCAATCGGAACGAAAGAGGTTTGCGTTTCCGGTCTTTCCCTGACCTCAAAGCAAGGGGACAAAGCAATTCTGCGGCTTCTGAAACAATTCGGCGCTTCTGTGAAAGCGGCTGAAGCAGAAAACGGCCTGAGCGCTGTTACCGTGTCGCCCTCGCCCCTGAAGGGGATTGAAATCAATGCGGCCGACATCCCCGACCTGGTTCCGATTCTTTCCCTGGCTGCGGCCGCTGCCGAAGGAACGACCGTTATCCGCGGCGCCGCCAGATTGCGTCTGAAAGAAAGCGACCGTCTTCAGGCCGTAACAGATCTGCTGGGAACACTCGGCGCCGACATCCGCCAGACGGACGACGGACTGATCATAAATGGAACGTGGAAAAATGGAAAGGCTTCGCTTCAGGGAGGAACGGTAAGCAGCTGCCACGATCACCGCATTGCAATGACGGCCGCCATCGCCGCAGCCATTTCCGACGGACCGGTAACGATCCTGGGTGCGGAAGCAGTCAACAAATCTTATCCGACCTTCTGGCAGGATTTCGAAAAATTAAACGGGAAGTGAATCTATGTCCTCTGTATTTGGAAAAAACATTAAGATATCGATTTTCGGACAGTCGCACTCTCCGGCGATCGGCGTCACCCTGGACGGAATTCCCGCAGGTGTAAAAATTGATTTCGACGCCTTGCAGGACTTTCTTGCGCGCCGCGCTCCGGGGACCTCAGAATTTACCACGCCGCGCAAAGAAGCCGATATTCCGGAGTTTCTTTGCGGGCTTGTAAACGGCGTCACCTGCGGGGCGCCGATTACAGCGATCATCCGCAACACGAATACGCGTCCCTCCGATTATGCGGACCTGTCGGATATTCCGCGTCCCGGCCATGCCGACTACACTGCGCGCATAAAATATAAGGGCTACGAGGATCCTACCGGCGGCGGGCATTTTTCCGGACGGCTGACGGCGCCGCTGTGCATTGCAGGAGGCATCTGTCTGCAGCTGCTTCGTGAGAAAGGGATTCTGATCGGAGCGCACATTCGAAAGCTTGGCGCCTGCGAGGACGTCCCCTTCGATCCGTGCAGCGTCTGCGCAGAAGATTTCCGAAAAACGGCCGGAAGGCAGCTGCCTGTTTTAGATCCGGCGGCCGAACGGGATATGGGCGAGCTGATCCTGGCACAGAAATTGGCCGGAGACTCTATCGGAGGCACGATAGAATGTGCTATAATAGGACTGCCCGCAGGCATCGGCGATCCCATTTTCGACGGTCTGGAAAATCGAATCTCCTGCTGCGTTTTTGCCATTCCCGCTGTGAAGGGCATCGAATTCGGAAGCGGATTTGCGGTCGCCGACAGAAAGGGCTCTGAGAATAACGACGCTTTTTACGTTGAAAGCGGAAAAATCAGGACAAGGACGAATCATCACGGCGGAATTTTAGGCGGAATTTCTTCGGGAATGCCGATTTTGTTTCGCGCAGCCGTCAAGCCGACGCCCTCCATCGGCCTAGAGCAGGACAGTGTCAGGATATCTGCCGGCGTAAACACAAAATTAAAAATATCCGGAAGGCACGATCCCTGCATTCTGCCGCGTGCCGTACCGTGTGTGGAAGCCGCGGCGGCAATCGCCGTTTATGATACACTGCTTAATTCTACAGAAGGATGTGATTGATTTGAAGCATCAGGATTTAAACGATTTGCGTTCCAGGATCGACTCCGTCGACGACGAGATCATCCGCCTTTTTCAAGAGCGCATGCATATTTCATCTGAGATCGCTGAATTTAAAAAGGACCATGGCCTCCCCGTACAGGACGTGCAGAGAGAGCGGGAAAAGATCAGCGATCTGATTGGAAAATCGGAAGAAGATTTTAAGTCCTATACGAGCGTGCTCTATTCCCTGCTGTTTGAGCTGAGCCGTTCTTATCAGGATAAAATTTTATATCCCTCCTCCGATCTGCAAAATAAAATATCGGCTGCGATTGACAATACGAGCAAAATTTTTCCGCCCTGCGCTACCGTAGCCTGCCAGGGCGTCGAGGGCGCATATTCGCAGCACGCCTGCGAAAAGCTCTTCCATATTCCCAGAATTATGTATTTTAATAATTTTGCCAGTATTTTCTCCTCTATCGACAAGGGAATGTGCGATTACGGCGTTCTGCCGATTGAAAACAGCACCGCCGGCTCGGTAAAGCAAATTTACGATCTGATGATGTATTACAATTTTTATATTGTCCGCAGCGTCCGCGTTAAGGTCGATCACAATCTGCTTGCAAAAAAGGGCGCGGATCTCGCTCATATTAAAGAAATCTATTCGCATGAGCATGCGCTCGCGCAGTGTACGAATTATATTAACTCTCTTGGCAATGTTAAGGTAAACGTCGTGGAAAATACGGCGATCGCCGCAAAGCTCGTAGCGGATTCCGACCGGACCGATATCGCAGCCATTTCGTCACGCTCCTGCGCGCCGCTTTACGGTCTGGATTGCCTCGCATCCTCCATCCAGGACAAGGGAAATAATTATACGCGTTTTATCTGCATATCCAAAAATCTGGAAATTTATCCGGGAGCGGACAGAACGAGTCTGATGATGATTATTTCGCACAAGCCCGGTTCTCTTTACAGAGTGCTCGCACGCTTCTACGCGCTCGGCATCAATCTGGTAAAGCTGGAAAGCCGGCCGATTCCGGATCGGGATTTTGAATTTATGTTCTATTTTGATCTTGATACTCCCGTGTATTCGAAAGAGTTCATTCAGCTGATCTGCGAGCTGGACGGCCTCTGTGAAGAATTCCGTTATCTCGGAAGCTATTCGGAGATGATTTAAAATGAAAAGCATCGAAATCGGGGCCGGATATCACTGCGGCCTGCTGGGGGGAAAGCTGGGGCACAGCTTTTCCCCTTTGATTCACAGCCGCCTGGCGGATTATGAGTATCTTCTCTACGAAAGGACTGCGGAAGAAGTTCCGGATTTTCTGAGAAGCGGCGGCTGCAATGGGCTCAACGTCACCATTCCGTATAAAAAGACGGCGTTTTCGATCTGTGACGAGCTCTCCCCCATCGCTCAGAAAACGGGCAGCGTCAATACGATCGTACGTCTGCCGGATGGCCGTTTGAAAGGTTATAATACCGATTATTTCGGCTTCTCCTATCTGGTACATAAGGCGGGCTTCGATGTTTCCGCAGGAAAAATACTTGTGCTCGGAAGCGGCGGCGCCTCTGTTACCGTATGCGCGGTCTTAAAAGACCTGGGCGCAAAGGAGGTCGTAGTCATTTCGCGCTCCGGTCCGAATGATTACGATACTATCTATACGCTCCATAAAGACGCGCGTTATCTTGTAAATACAACGCCTGTCGGCATGTACCCGAATACCGGCGCGGCGCCCGTAGATCTGTCGCGATTTCCGGATTGTGCCGGTGTGATCGATCTCATTTATAATCCTGCCAGAACGAAGCTTCTGCTGGACGCGGAGCGTGCCGGCGCCGCTGCCGTGAACGGTCTTTCTATGCTTGTCGCACAGGCAAAGCAGTCGTGCGAGCTGTTTACCGGCCGCCCCATCAGCGACAGTACCATCGAAGAAATCGCCGGAGAAATTGAAGCGCTGACCAAAAACATCATATTAATTGGAATGCCGGGATGCGGAAAAAGCACGGTGGGGGCAAACCTCGCACATGTGCTGAACCGGCCGTTTGTCGATATCGACGACGTAATAGAATCACGGATCGCCATGACAATCTGCGATTTTTTTAAAGCATACGGGGAAAAGGCTTTCCGAAAAATTGAAACGGAGGTTCTGGCCGAATACGCGAAGGAAAGCGGACAGATTATTGCGACAGGCGGCGGCATCGTCACCATTCCGGAGAATCTGCCGCTTATGAGACAGAACGGAACGATCGTCCTGCTGAACCGGCCGCTCCACGAGCTTCCGGTCGCAGGCCGCCCGATTTCAATGTCCTGCGATCTCGTACGTCTGGAGCAGGAACGTCTTCCCCTCTATCAGTCGTGGAAGGATGTTTCCGTCAAGTCCGGAAATCCGGAGGAAACGACGCGCAGCATTATCTCGCTTCTGTTTCCGCAGCAGCAAGCTTCTGAAGGATAAACGCAAATGGAACTTCGCGTATTAAATTATTTCCTGGCAATCGCACGAGAAGAAAATTTTACAAAAGCGGCACGGCAGCTCCATGTGACGCAGCCTACGCTTTCGCGGCAGATCGCGCAGCTTGAGAAGGAGCTGGGCGTGGAGCTGTTTGTAAGAGGCAAGCATAATATTAATTTGACCGAAGACGGCATGATCCTTAAGCGCAGAGCGCAGGAAATGCTTTCCCTGGCTGAAAAAACAAAGCGGGATTTTTTACATAAGGACGAAGCCCTGGAGGGCGTTCTTTCCATCGGCAGCGGAGAATTTCTGTCCACCCGCTATTTAACCGACTGCATTGCTGCGTATCGAAAAAAGCATCCGCTTGTACGCTATGAGCTCTACAGCGGGAATGCGGGAAATATTCGCGATTATATCGAAAGAGGTCTGCTCGATCTGGGCCTGATGTCCGAGCCGATCGACATCCGCAAATATGAATTTGTATCCATGCCGATAAAAGAACAGTGGGGCGCATGGGTCCGAAACGATTCGCATCTGGCGGAAAAGGAATCCGTAACGCCGCAGGATCTGGCAGGCGTTCCCTTAATTTCAACCTTGGGCGAATTTATGGAGAGCAGCATCGGGAAATGGTTTGGCGAGTACGCCGGACAGGCGGCGATTATTGCAAAAGGAAATCTGCTTTACAATGAAGCAATGTTAGCCCAAAGCAAGCTTGGAGCCGTCATCGGAATCCGTTTAAACTGCAAATATGAGGGGCTGCGCTTTCTTCCGTTCTCCCCCGCTCTTGAAAGCGGGACGGCTTTAGCATGGAAAAAAGAGCAGTTTTTTTCCGCCGCCGCCTCTTCTTTTATCGAATTTAGTATTCAATACCTAAAAGACATAACTCATAATGAATTATAAGCATTAGACATCATACGGCAGCCGCACTACAATAAAGGCGTTCCAAAAAAGGAACGCCTTTTTTATCAGCAAGCAGAAGAAAGGAGCCGGAAATGACAATAGACGAAGCAAGCACGCGATATAACATTCCCGAAAAAATATTGAGGGAATATGAGCGCTGGGGATTTTGGGAGAACGCCGGAGCGCGGGATTACGACGCGTACGATATTGAAAAACTGAGCATGATCATAACCCTTTGCGAAATTGGTTTTGCGCCGGAAGAGGTCGAGCAATATATGCGGCTGCTGCTTGCAGACCGATCCACGGAAAACGAACGGCTGCAAATGCTCAATCAGAAAAGGAACAGGACGCTTGATGAAATTCACTTTAAGGAAAAGCAATTAGATCGTCTGGATTATCTGCGTTATGAAATACAGCAGGCAAACGGGGAATAAATTTTTACCTCATATGAGAAAGGAGTTTGAAAAAATGAAAAAAACAATTTTACTGGTTATGACTATTTTGGCACTTTGCAGCTTTGCAGGCTGCGGAAGCGGCGACGGAACCGAAGCCCTGCCGACGTCAGAAGCAGAAACGCAAAGCGGAGCTTCAGCGTCCCCTGCCCCGGCGTCCGGCTCCGGCAGCACGGATGCAAAAGCACTGGTCGTATATTTTTCCTGGTCGGGCAATACCGAAGCAGTTGCAGCGGCGATCCAAAGCCAGACGGGCGCGGAGCTTTTTGAAATCGTTCCCCAGACGCCCTACAGCGACGATTATAATACGCTTCTTGATGATGCGCAGGAAGAGCAGAGTTCAGACGCGCGCCCGGCAATTTCCGGCACGATTGAAAATCTGGAGCAATATGATGTGATTTATGTCGGATTCCCGAACTGGTGGGGCGACATGCCGATGATTCTCTATACGTTCTTCGACAGCTATGACTTATCCGGTAAAACGATCGCACCGTTCTGCACCAGCGGAGGCAGCGGCCTTTCCGGTACAGTCAATACGATAAAAGCGCTTGAGCCGAACGCTGCAGTTACGGACGGACTTCATATCGGCAGCTCTGCCGCATCCAATCCGGACGGCGCCGTCAGCAGCTGGCTGAGCGAGATCGGACTTGCAGAAGCAGGAGGCTGACAAATGAAGAAATCTCTGTCGTTTCTTTTATCTCTGTTTCTTATCATTGCTCTGACCGCCTGCGGCCAGACGGGCAATAAGGGCGGGCGCGGACCGTCTGAAAATAATATTACAGGGGGATCGGATATGAACGCTTCTGATCAATTTGTTCTGATTTCCGGGGGCTCCTTCCAGATGGGCAGCCCGGAATCCGAGGCGTGGCGCAGCGCCGATGAAACGCAGCATCACGTAACTGTCAGCGACTTTTACATGAGCCGGTACGAGCTGACGCAAAAAGAATACGAGGAAATCATGGGCAATAATCCCAGCAGCTTTACAGGCAGCAATCTGCCGGTCGAGAGCGTTTCCTGGCTAGACGCAGTCGCTTACTGCAACGCCCGCAGCGAGAAGGAAGGCCTGGCTCCGGCCTATAAAATAAACGGGCAGGAAGTAACCTGGGACAGAAGCGCAAACGGTTACCGTCTGCCAACCGAAGCGGAATGGGAATACGCCTGCCGCGCGGGAACCACTACGCCATTTTATATGGAAAACTCGCCGAGCGCTGCGGAAGCGAATTATTACGGTCATTATCCCTATCAGATCGAAGACCACTATTTTTCACAGGGGGATTTGGAGGTGCAGCCCGGTCAGTACAGGCAAACGACAATTGCTGTGGGCAGCTTCTCCCCAAATCCATATGGACTTTACGATATGTATGGGAATGTAAGCGAATGGGTATGGGATTATTACGGCGAATATCCCGCCGAAGAACAAGTCGACCCGGCCGGTCCGGCTTCCGGCACGCTCCGCGTTTATCGGGGCGGCGGCTGGAACGATTTTGCTAAAAATATGCGTTCCGCATATCGCGCCACGCTGGAGCAGAATAAAAGCAGCTTTAATCTCGGAATCCGGTTAGTGTTGAATGCCGCTCCCGGCACGGGCAGTATATCGGGTACGGGCGCGCAGAGTGCAGGCGACGGCGGAAGCGGAAAAATCCTGATCGCCTATTTCTCCTGGGGCGGCAACACGGAAGGAATTGCGGAAGAGATTCAAAGGCAAACGGGCGCGGACCTGTTTGAGATTACAATGGTCCATCCGTATTCCACGGACTACAGCACCGTTTTAGAAGAAGCACAGCGCGATCAAAACGCACAGGCTCGTCCGGAGCTTGCAGGCCGCGTAGAAAATATGGAGCAGTACGGCACGATTCTTCTGGGATATCCCAACTGGTGGGCCTCTATTCCCATGCCAGTGGCGTCATTCCTTGAAGCATACGATTTTTCCGGGAAGACGATTATTCCGTTCTGTTCTCACGGCGGCGGCCGCCTGGGCCAGAGCTTAACGGCGATTGCAAAGCTTGCTCCGGATGCCGCCATGGGAGAAGCTCTTTCTGTGCATTATTCAGGCGGCTCCAGCCTTGCGGACGATGTCGCCGACTGGCTTAGCCGCAATGGAATATAAAAATAAAAAAGAAGCAAAATGCCCTTTAAGGAGGAAACCACAATGTCAAAAAAACTAGTTGCATTTTTTTCGGCAAGCGGCGTCACAAAAAACGTCTCCGAACGGCTGGCAAAGATTGCAGACGCAGATTTATTTGAAATCAAACCGGCGATTCCCTACAGCCGGGCCGACCTGGACTGGACAAATAAAAAAAGCCGCAGCTCTTTGGAGATGAGCGATCCCGATTCCCGGCCTGAAATTGCAGAAGCGCTTCCTAATATGGAAGAATACGATACCGTATTCCTTGGCTTTCCGATCTGGTGGTATGTCGCCCCCACTATTATCAATACTTTTTTGGAAAGCTACGATTTTTCCGGAAAGACCATCATCCCATTCGCCACGTCGGGCGGCAGCGGATTTGGAAGAACGGCAGAAATTTTAAAGCCGCTCTGCGCACAAACGGCAAAATGGCGGGACGGGAAAATGCTGAACCACATATCAGATAAGGCATTAAAGGATTGGGCGGCAGGTCTTTCATGAAAACCGAAAGAGAAAAAATGCTCTGCGGTGAATTTTACGACACCCGCGACCATGAGCTTCGCGCGCTGAGCAGCAATGCGAAAGATCTGATGCGCATTTACAACAGCCTGCCTGCTGAAAATACAGAGCTGCGCAGTCAAATGATCCGGATGCTGTTCGGAGCCTGCGGCGATAACATCCGCGTAAATCAGCCGATTTATGTGGACTATGGAAGCAATATTTCAATCGGCAGCAATTGTCTGATCAATATGAACTGTACGCTGCTGGACACAGGCAGAATTACAATCGGGGATAACACGCTGATTGGACCGGATGTAAAAATTTATACCGCGTTCCACCCGCTTTCTGCCAGCGAGCGCTATTTTACGGATGAAAAGGGAGAAAAATCAGTCCGTACGCAAACTGCCGCCGTTACGATCGGAAGCAACGTATGGATCGGGGGCGGGGCGATGCTCCTGCCCGGTATTACAATCGGAGATAATGCCGTAATCGGCGCCGGCAGCGTCGTGACAGAATCCATCCCCGCAAACGCCGTCGCCTGCGGAAATCCCTGTAAAGTGAAAAAATATCTCATAGAACAAACGCCGTAAGGAGCTGAAGACGATGAAGTACGGCAAATTAGGAACATCCGAATTAACGGTGTCCCGTATCTGTATGGGCTGTATGGGCTTTGGGGAAGCCGGCAGCGGCCAGCACAGCTGGACGGTCGGCGAGTCAATTTCCCGGGAAATCATAAAAAAAGGGCTGGCGCTTGGAATCAATTTTTTCGATACGGCAATCGCATATCAAAACGGAACGAGCGAACAGTATCTTGGCAGCGCCCTGCGGGATTTTGCAAAGCGCGACGAGGTGATAATTGCGACAAAATTTCTGCCGCGCACTCCGGAAGAGATCGATCGCGGAATTACAGGTCAGCAGCATATTGAGAAGCTGCTCGACCGCAGTCTGAAAAATCTCGGTGTGGACTATGTCGATCTATATATCTATCATATGTGGGATTACGGGACGCCCCTTTATGATATCATGGAAGGGCTGCATCGCGTTGTAAAAGCCGGCAAGGTCCGCTATATCGGCATTTCAAACTGTTATGCATATCAGCTGGCAAAGGCCAATGCGCTTGCCGAAAAAGAAGGCTTTTCAAAATTTGTGTCGGTACAGGGACATTATAATCTTATTTTCCGCGAGGAGGAGCGGGAAATGGCAAAACTCTGCGCAGAGGATCAGATTGCCACGACTCCGTACAGCCCGCTTGCCGGCGGCCGGCTTGCCAGGCTGCCCGGGGAAACCTCAAAACGTCTGCGGGAAGACGAATATGCCCGACTCAAATACGACGCTGCCGCCGAACAGGATCGCGTAATCATCCGGCGCGCTGCGCAGCTTGCTGAAAATCGCGGCGTTTCCATGACGGAAATCTCTCTGGCCTGGCTTTTGGCGAAGGGAACCTTCCCCGTTACAGGCGCAACGAAGCAGTCTCATATCGAGGGAGCCGCCAGGGCCGTCGATCTGGTTTTAAGCGGCGAAGAGCTTGCTTTTTTGGAAACGCCGTATGTTCCCCACCCCCTTGTCGGCGTCATGGCACAGAATACACCCGATACCGCAAAAGAAAAACATGTTTGGTCTGCGGGAGCAGAACCGGTCTGAAAGGAGAACAAAATGAATCTGCAGGAAACCGATCCCGAATTTATGGAACGTTTTGAACACTTTGCTTTGCATGAAGTCGTAAGCGAAGAAAATCAGAGTCTCGAAGAGCAAACGCGATCAATTGTGATTCTGGCCGCGCTCATCGGCTGTCAGGGAACAGACGCATACCGTGAAATGCTGCCGCAAGCCCTCCGCCTCGGAGTCACGCCGGTAATGGTAAAAGAAATCGTCTATCAGGCGGCGGACTATTTGGGCTACGCCAGAATGCTGCCTTTTCTAAAGATCACTAACGAGATTCTGATCCGGCACGGAGTCCCGCTCCCGCTGGATGGGCAGGCAACTACGACACCGGATAATCGGCTGGAAAAGGGCGTTCAGATCCAGACAGAAATTTTCGGAGAACAGATGAAAGAGGCGTGGAAAAACGGGCACATCAACCGCTGGCTGGCAGCAAATTGCTTTGGCGATTACTATACGAGAACAGGGCTTACGCTTGCGCAGCGGGAGCTGATTACCTTTTGCTTTCTTATGGCGCAGGGCGGCTGCGAGCCGCAGCTGATCGCGCATGCGAAAGGAAACATTAATCTGGGCAATGATAAAGAGCTCCTGATTCGTGTCGTTTCGCAATGCCTGCCCTATATCGGCTATCCACGCAGCTTAAATGCGATCAGCTGTATCAATAAGGCGGTGGAAGAATGAAAGCAAAAACAATCGTAAGGCTTTCCGTTGATTTTTTAATGACGATTTTTCTGCTTCTGTTAATGGGCTATCAGTTCTGGGGTGAGACGGCGCACGAATGGGTTGGCGCGGGAATGTTTCTTCTTTTCATTGCGCATCATATTCTGAATGGAAGCTGGTATAAAAATCTGTTCAGAGGCCGTTATCCTGCAGTGCGTATTCTGACGCTGAGCCTTGATGCTCTTTTGCTGCTTGCCATGCTCGCTCAAATGTACAGCGGCATCGTAATGTCGCGTTATGTATTCGATTTTCTTCCCATCAGCGGCGGCATGCTGCTGGCCAGACGGCTTCACATTCTCGGTTCCTACTGGGGCTTTCTCTTAATGAGCCTGCATTTGGGGCTTCACTGGAATATGATTCTGGGAATGCTGCGGAAGGTCATGCAGATAAAGAGCGATTCTAAAGTTCGCAGAGCTGCCGTGCGGGCCGCAGGATGTCTTGCTGCCGGGTATGGCTGTTATGTTTTTATAAAAAGAGAATTTCCCACCTATCTGCTTCTGAAAAGCGAGTTCGTTTTTCTGGATTACAGTGAATCAAAAATTTTGTTTTATCTGGACTATCTTGCTTTAATGGGCCTTTGTATTTTCCTTGCTCATTATGGAGGGAGGCTTCTAAGCGCCGCCAGGCGGAAACGCGGCCGCTGACATCGGCGGCCGCGTTTCCGTCTGCTTTTGCTGCTCCTCGTCTCTCGCGCGGGGAGCCGTCCTATTTTCCGGCGCTTTCGGAGCGCCCGGCAAGCACATTCAGCTCCTGAATAACCTCCTGAAGCTGCGCTCTTGTCCAGTGCAGATGATTTCCAACGGTCCGCAGCGTCAGATTTGCGCCCATTTTCAGCGTGGACATGCTCAGTCTTTTCCCCGTATATTTTTCAACCAGCGATAAAATTCCCGGCAGATGCAAAATCTCCCGAACCTTTGTATTTTCATGAAACATCGAAAACAGCCTCCATCTCTTGTTCTCTCCCCTTGCTATCATATGATATGATGCGGCATTTTGCTTTTATTCCATGAAAAAAGCCCGGCATAATGCAGCCTCACAAAACAGTATTTACAACCAACTGAAACAATGTTATCTGCCATCTTACACTTAGGACAGTAGAACGGAAGTGTTTGCTTTCTGTATCTTCCAGCAATTTTATCCGCGTCCTGCACCTGCAAGCAAGGCATAACAGCCAACGCATATTCATCGTATTCCCCAGCTTCCGCTCATCATTTGCAGCTGCATCATGTGGGGGTAAATCTTACCCGTTCGTATCAATTTCTCTGGCGCTCCCTGTTCGGCGACGATTCCGTCTGAAAGTACCACTACCTTATCCGCGCCGCTTACAGTACGCATACGATGGGCGATCACAAGCACAGTCTTATTTTTTATCAAACGCGATAAAGCGGTCTGTATGAGGGTTTCATTTTCCACATCGAGGCTTGCCGTAGCCTCATCCAGTAAGATAATCGGGGCGTTTTTGAGAAAAGCCCGGGCAATGGAAATGCGCTGCCTCTCACCGCCGGATAGCTCGCAGCCGTTTTCTCCTATCATGCTGTTATAACCATCCGGGAGCTTTAAAACGAACCCCTCGCAGTTTGCAAGCCTTGCCGCTTTGATTACTTCTTCATCGGTAGCATCCTTTCTGCCAATCCGGATGTTTTCCAGAATGGTATTGTTAAATAATGTTACGTCCTGGAAGACGATGGAATACAGCGATAGCAAGGTTTCCGGCTCTATTTTTGAAATATCCATTCCTCCAACCGTAATTTTTCCTTTGCCAATATCCCAAAAACGCGCGGCAAGGCGGGAAACTGTTGTTTTCCCTCCGCCGGACGGCCCAACCAAAGCAGTAACTTCCCCCTGTTTTGCCGTAAAAGACACGTCCCGCAATACGGCTTCTCCGGTATGATAGGAAAACTCCACATGCTCGAAAGCAATATCGTATCCTATGTTGGTCAGTTGCTCGCTTCCCATCTGAATGGGCTGATCAAGGATTTCGTTCATGCGGTCGATATTTGTTTTGGTCGAAATAACCGCCGCCAGATTTTGCAAAGCTCCTTCCAGCGGGGCATATAGCCTGGAAGCCACCAGCAGGAACAGAAAAAATAATGGAATTTTGATTTCTCCTCGCACAAGCAGCACAGAACCCACAAGCGCCACTGTAGCGATTCCGAATTTCAGGATCAATGTAGAGGAAACAACGAAAAGGGCGGTACCAAGTTCTGTAATGATGTGCCGTTTTTCCACATAATCAATTTTTTGATTCAGTCCCTTTAAATAAGCTTCTTCCGCGTTATTGGCCTTTAAGTCCTGCAGGCTTTCAATGCACTCCTGCACACCGCTTTCAAGGGCGACATTTGCCGCTACGGATTTCCGGTTGAAATATTCCTGTATGCGGCCTGAGAAAAATGTAATGGTGAAGGCAACCGGCAAAACCCAAACCGCCGCAAGAGCCATGCGCCAGTCATAGGCAAAAAGGCAAGCCGCAATCAGGGTTGTGGAAATGAGAGAGCCCGCCAAAGCCGGCACATAATGGGAAAACGCAGTTTCCAACGTGGCGCAGTCGCCCATGATGGAGTTCGTCAAATCGGCAAGATCCTTTTTGCCAAAAAAGGAGAGAGGGATTTTGCGGAGCTGTTCCGCCAAAGAAATGCGTCTTACCCCGCTTTCCACATAAGTCGCCAAATAAGTGGCGTTGTATTGAAAATAGGTTACAACGAAAATGAAACATAAGCAAGCCAAAACACCCGCCGCATATAAGGCGATGCGGCTCCCGTTTACGCCCCCGTTCATCATATCCATGACAAACATATACAAAAGCCCCACAGGAATCATAAAAGAAATATCCTGCACGACACAGGCAATGCAGCCTTTGATTAAATCCACAGCTCCTTGCCGCGATAAAGCAAAACGCCTTTGCAATGCTTTTATCATGCTCTTACCTCCTTTGCAAGTTTCCATTCCACCGCTTCGGAATAATTTTTCCACATCCGGGCAAATACACCGTTTTGTTCTATTAACCCGCGATGTGTGCCGCTTTCGATGATCTCGCCATCCTGCAATACATAAATACAGTCCGCGCCTGTAATGGACGAGAGCCTGTGGGCAATCATTATCACGGTTTTCCCCTTTGACAGCGCGGATAGAGCCTGCTGTACCCGCACTTCATTGTCGGGGTCGGCAAAGGCTGTGGCTTCATCCAAGATTAGGATTGGCGCGTTTTTTAAAATCGCACGGGCAATGGCGATTCTCTGCTGTTCACCGCCGGACAGGTACACGCCATTCCCGCCAACCACCGTATCGACGCCATTCGGCAGCTTTTCAATAATATCTGCACACTGGGCGGCCTCCAACGCATGTATGATTTCATCGCGTGTTGCGGCGGGATTCCCCATACGCACATTTTCCAGGATGGATGTTTTGAACAGTCGGCTGTTTTGAAAAACGAACGACACCTTGTTCATCAACGTTTCTTTCGGGATGTCGCGTATGTCGGTATTTCCAATCAAAACGCGCCCTTTTTGCGTGTCAAAAAATCTTGTAATGAGATTGGCAAGGGTGGTCTTGCCGCCGCCGGAAGCCCCCACAAGCGCGACGGTCTGCCCCGGCTGAATCGTCAGCGACACATTGTTTAAAGCATTTTTCTTTCCGTCGTAGCTGTAGCTGACGTGTTCCAATATAATCCCGTTGTCTTTCGGCTCATTGTTTACTGTGCTTTCGGGCAATGGTTTTTCCCGCAGCACCTCGTCAATCCTGTTAATCGCGTCGCCTACAATCATGGCGTCTTCGCTCATAAACATAATTTTTGTAAGCGTCGTACCGATAACAGGTGTGATGATAATATAAAAAATCAGATTCAGCAACAGCTCGTTTGACACACCGCCCCTTGACAAAAGGATACCCCCAGCAATTAAAAAGGCAAATACGCCGTTGATTGCCGTCGTATAAAACATCATCGGCAGGCGCAATGCTTTTGTATAGGCGATGACCCACTTCTCATAGTTGTCAATCGCAGCCTTAAAGCGTTTGAAAGAAAATACGGTTTGCCCAAATGTTTTTACCACGGGGATGCCCCTTACATATTCCACCGCTTCATTGGACATAGCGGAAAGAGAATTTTGATATTCCCGCATTTTCTGCTCCATTCCCGCGCCTGTCATTTTCATCATAATGAGAAATCCAAGCACAACGGGAATCAGGCTGAGTAACCCCAGCCGCCAGTCAAAGGCAAGCAGCAAAATAAGCAGCCCTGCCGGAGTGGCAATCGCCCCGGCTTTGTCTGGCAGCCTGTGCGCCAGATAGTTTTCCGTCGCTGCGCTGGATGTATTGACAATCCTCCGAAGGCTCCCGCTTCCATACTTTTCTGTTACTCCAAGCGGCAGGGATGCTATATGGCGCATGAGCTCTTTACGGATATTGGAAGCTACTCGGAAGGCGCTCAAGTGAGAACACATTAAAGCGCCTATGTATACAACAATGGAAATCACTGCAAACAATACGGCCGACCAGCCGTAACGCGCAATATTTCCCGCCTGCGCAAAATCCGGGGCGACGGCCAGCACATCGCGAATGATACGCCATATGTACCAAAACGGCACAAGAGCGACCAGGGCGCTTACGACCGACAATATCCACGAGAGATAGGTTAATTCCCTGTGCTTGCCGGCATAGCCCATCAGCTTTGATAAATTGGATTGCTTTTTCATGCAAAAACCTCCTTAAAAAATTGATTTTATGATAAGGAAACGGATATGCCGCTTCAGAATATTAGATATAATAGTTAGTATTAACTAACATCCGGACAAAATCATAGGGCTCATTGCCCCATAATTTTCATCCATCCAGCAGTATAAAACGCCCGCATTTCTTTTAAATAGTACTGGGCTTTTTCAAGCGGCATTTCATGAATAATCAATTCAAAAAACGTGTTAAACATGCCGGTAATTAATACGTGCTCCAAATGCTCGTCAATCGGCGGCGCAGATCTGCCCAATTTTTCAAGTACCGCTAAATAGTCATGCGTCCCTTTGATTTCTATTTCCACCATCTCGTCAATTAAATGGGAAAAGCGCGTCCCTTCAGAATGGCAAAGGATGAGCTTAAATACATTTAAATGCTGGTAGGCATACAAAAGCATTTCATCCATACATGCGCCGGATATGTCGCTCAAATGTTTTGGCTGCTCCTCCTGCGGAATATTGGAAAAATCTAGCTGTGCTTTCTGAAAAAGCCACATAAAATGCTCATATTGCTTGCAAACCAACGATTCAAACAGGCTTTCCTTGCTGGCATAATAGCCATAGAACGCGCCTGTCGTAACGCCTGCTTTTTTCACAATATTGCGTAAGGAAGCAGATTTAAAATCCTTTTCGAGAAATTCCTGCATAGCCGCCGAATGAATTAAGCGCAAAGTCATTGTTTCTGCTTCGTTCATACACATCCATCCTTTCAGATAACACTGCTATATAACACTGTTATAGTATAGTTTCTGCACCGGGACTTGTCAATAGTCTTTAAAAAAATTTTTTACAACGGAGAAAGGGCATAGTCGAAGCTATGCCCTTTCCCGAAAACAGCCTTATGCTGTTTTATGCGTACCGCCCCTATGCCGGGGCTTTTGTTTTTAAGATATCCGTTTCTCCGGATCAGGCGTTGCTTCTTTTCTTGAGAAGCACTGTCGCCAGCACGGCGGCCATTGCGACTACAGCTGCAAAATACATTGTATCGCCTGTAGGCGTGTTCGGAGTAGAGGGCTCCGAAGGATCCTCCGTACCGGGATCTACCGGCGTTTCCGGATCCTCTTCCGCAACTGCCGCAACCTTAAAGTCATCAAAGTAAACGATGTCCAGCAGATTTTCAGGGGAATCCATTCCATGTCCGTCGATCCGGAAAGCGCTGAGCGACGTTAATTCTCCGGACGCAGCTCCAGCGCCATTTTCAAAGGAGCCAATTTTTTCATCGTCCAGATAAAGATCGTAATTTTTCGTTCCCAGCTCGAATACAGCCGTCAGAACATAGTCATGGTTCGTTTCCAGGCCGGACTTCGCAGCCGTTTCCACTCCGTTCTGATAACCATGCGCAACAATCTGCCCATTAACCTTCTTTATAGCCAAGAAATTCGGTGTCCAGGATTCAACATCCTTCCCTGTGCTCCCGACTGTCGCGGTAAAGCCGTAATCTCCAAGCTGCGCAATCCGAAACGTAAATTGCAGCGCAACATATTTCGTCTCCGCAGGATATGCGGAAGCGTCCACGTTTGCCCGGATATTTGTGGATTCGGATGTATCGGCCGCTCTGAAATAAGTAACCGAATTGGTCCCTCCGACTCCATTTTCGACAATCTGAAGGCCGCCCCCCTCGCTTCCGCCTACAAAGAACGGAAATCCGGCAGGCTTCTCCGCGTCGAAAAATTTATCGTCTGTCGCGTCAAAATCTTCAAAATCACAGCTGAATACCGGTTCCTCAAGATTCACTGCCGCGGCAAACGCCGGGACTGCCGACAGGGAAGCAAACAGCATAACGGCCAGCAAACAAGAAATAAGCTTTTTCATTTCTGCAACTCCTTCTCTTTCTGATTCATATGTATCAGATTTTTACAAATCGAGTAAATTGTATTAAAACGATTTGTCCCTGTCAATAGAAAATATTGTTTTTTTTCGTAAAATCCTGGTTAAATATAAATAATCAAGGCCATAAATACAAGATTTTCTTTTCCTGTATTTTTCAATGCGTGGCCGCAGCCGTCGGACGTATACGTAACGTCGCCCTCGCGGACGCTGCGCAGCGCGCCGTTGTCATTATATTCGCCTTCCCCCCGCAGGATAAAATACGTCTCGCACTCACCGTGATGAACGTGATATCCGATCGAGCTGCCGGGCTCCAGTATGATCTGAGCATACAAGCTGCACTTTCCGTTCATCTGCTCTTTGTCCAGCAGCTCCTGAATATAAGCGCAGCCCTTGCCGCCGTTTAAATTTTCTTCCGTTCGCATATAAAAAACTCCTTTTCTTTTCAGATCAGTACGGCGATCAGCTGGGAAGCAAGCACGACCAGCACAAGCGCCACCGGATAGGTTGCCGCGTAAGCGGAGGCTACATCATCCGTTCCGGATACGCCGATCAGCGTTCCCAGTGCCGGCGTGCTCGTCATTCCGCCCGTAATGGAACCAAGATTGTTAAGCAGGCTGATTTTGAGAAGCTTCTTTGCCACAAAAAACCCAACGAACATGGGAACGACCGTCATGACGACGCCCGCCAGGAAGCCGTATAAAAGAAGCATCGCGCCGTACTGCGAGGTCTGAATCTGTGAAACAAGCTCTACGCCGCCCTCTACGCCGGCTCCGATCAGGAACAGCATCAGTCCAAATTCGCGGAATACCTTCAGCGTTTTCTCCGAAACCTTCAGACTCAGCCTGCCGATCCGGCCGAAATGTCCCAGGATCAGCGCCAGAATGAGAGGCCCGCCCGTATTGCCGAGAGAAAACTTGGCGCCCTCGTATCCGGCAGAAGAAAGCGGAATTGTAACGGATCCCAAAATGATTCCCAGCACTACGGCAATGCCGAACGTGCCGAGTCCGTATTCATCAAGCGCAAGCAGCTTCCGGCCGGATTCTTCCTTAACCGTCGGAGCTTCGATTCCGGCTTTCATTTTAACGCGTTCCTCCGCCATATTTGCCTTCATGAATTTCGGAACGAGCTGTACGAACAATACTACGCCGACAACGCCGAACGGATATGCGATCGCGTGTCCCAGAGAAACCAGCCCCTGCGCATCCTCAGGCACGGCGGATTTTGCAGCAGAAAAGCCCGGCGTGCTCGTCAGGGCGCCGGACATGATGCCCGTACCAAACGGAGAGCCGATCCCCGGAATCAGAGAAAACAGCGCGCACAGGATCGCGCCGGAGGCAATAATGATTACGCCCAAAAGCACATAGGATTTTGCGTTTTTCTTCAGATTCCGGAAAAAGCTCGGTCCGGCGATAAAGCCGACGGCTGTAACGAACAGCACCAGCCCGACGGCTTCAATCATCTTATAATACTGAACATTTGCCGTATCCGCGCTTTCGATAAAAAAGTTTTCCAGAATCGGAAGCTCCGCTAAGCCCGGCAGCGTAAAAAGATATCCGAACAGCAGCGCCATCAGGAAGACGCCAGCAGTCCCGAGCGAAACGCCCTTGATCGTGATCCTTCCGAGCGCATACCCGAGCGCGGCAATCAGGAAAGAGCCAAACAATACGACCGTCATGCCGCTGAGAGAAAAAATTTTGCTTAAAATATCCATTTTCTCCGTTTTCCTCCGTTTTATTTCGCTTCGTATTTCGGATTTCCGTGCGTATATCTCGGAAGAAGCTGCGGGGAGACTTTATCGGTGACAACTCCCGCTTCCGCCAGAGCCTGGTCAAAGCGCGCAATATGATCCAGCGTAAGCGCTCCGGTTTTCGAAATCGTTTTTGCCTTCGCCGCAGCGCTGATTCCGGCATTTCTGCCGAATACGATAATATCAAGCAGAGAATTTCCCATCAGACGGTTTTCTCCGTGAATCCCTCCTACGGCCTCTCCGGCAACGTAGAGATTCTCCACCTCTGACATTCCGTCAGCGCCGATTTTAATGCCTCCGTTCTGATAGTGAAGCGTCGGATAAATCAGGATCGGCTTTTCCCTCATATCGTAGCCGTATTTCAGGAACATGCGAAGCATGGCGGGAATGCGCTTTTCAATTGCGCCCGTGCCGTGAATCGCCTCGATCATCGGCGTATCCAGCCAGATTCCAAAGCCGTCCGGCGTCGGAATGCCTTTTCCTCTTTCCTGGCACTCGCGAATGATAGATGCCGCGGAAACGTCTCTCGTCTCCAGAGGGTGCATAAATGCTTCTCCGTCTACGTTCACCAGCATGGCGCCCAGAGAACGGACCTTTTCCGTCACAAGCGCGCCGAAAATCTGCGCCGGGAACGCGACGCCTGTCGGATGATACTGCAGCGTATAGGCATATAGAAGCGAGGCTCCCGCGCGGTACGCCAGAACAAGACCGTCTGCCGTAGCGCCGTAATGGTTCGAGGTCGGAAAGCCCTGGTAATGCAGCCTGCCGGCGCCGCCCGTGGCAATGATCACCGTTTTCGCACGGGCAACCAGAATCTCCCTTGTTTCCATATTCATCAGGACCGCTCCGGCCGCCTTTCCGTTTTCGTCCAGAATCAGCTCGATGGCCGCCGTGAAATCGACGACCGGGATTCCTCTGTTGATGACCTCGTCGCGCAGCACGCGCATAATCTCCGCGCCTGAATAGTCCTTCGCTGCGTGCATACGCTTTCTGGAGGTTCCTCCTCCATGCGTAGTCAGCATCGTACCGTCCGCTTCCTTATCGAACATCACGCCCAGATCGTTCAGCCATTTTACGGCGCCGGGGCCTTCAGTTACCAGTTTATAGAGCAGTTCAGGCACATTTTTAAAGTGTCCGCCGCCAAGCGCGTCGACATAATGGATCATCGGCGAATCGTTTTCCTTGTCTGCCGCCTGAATTCCGCCCTCTGCCATCATGGTGTTGGCGTCGCCATGGCGCAGCTTTGTGACGATCATCACATTGGCCCCATTTTCATGCGCCATAATCGCCGCGGAAGAGCCCGCTCCGCCCCCGCCGATCACGAGCACGTCTACGTCATAGTCCGGATGCTCCAGATCCACGGACTCCGGCTTGACGCGGCTGTGCGCCTGCAATAAAGCCGCAAGCTCCTTGGGTACGCGCTCTCCTTTATTCGGGCCCATGACAAGCGTATCAAAATTTTCTTTTTTATAATCCGGATGGAATTTCGCAAGCAGCGCCTCTTTTTCCTCCGCCGTCATGCGTCTCGGCTCGAATCCGATACGCGACGGGCGCGTTGCCTCAACTTTCTGGATCGAATCCAGCATTTCCTGTGTATATAATGAATCGCTCATGGCTCCGCCCTCCTTATTTTTCGATTTCTCTGTTGTTGTACATGGTTTTCAGCTCATCGAGCGGTTTTGCCATCAGATCCTTCATCGGCTGCACATAATCGCCGCGCTCGATCTCCGCGACGCGTTTTTCAAGATGCTCTGATCTTGGCGCGAGATATTTTCCCGTCAGTCTTCTGGCAAGCAGCGCCACCTGCGGGTGGGAAATCTGCGCCGGGCAGCGCGAGGAGCAGATGCCGCACATCACGCAGTCAAACGATTCTTCTGCACATTTCGCATACTCGGCTCTCTGCGCGTATGCAATGTACTGCATTACGTTGAGCCCCTGCGTACAGCTCTTCGTACAGGCGTTGCACCCGATACAGCTGTAAATTTCCGGATAAAGCTGCATCATGATCTGCTCCGTAGGACGGATCTTCTCAATATCATACGTTTGCTTCACAACCGGAAAGAACGGAATCTGCGCCACATACATGTTTTCTTCGACTTTCGTCTGGCAGGCAAGGCACACCTTGAGCTCCGGATCTCCTTTGATTCTGTATACCGAAGCGCAGGCGCCGCAAAAACCGTTTCTGCAGCCGCAGCCGCGCACCAGCTGGTAGCCGGCATATTCCATAGCATCCATGATGGTGAGTTCTGAGGGGACGGAATACTTTTTCCCCATGATAAATACGTTAACCATTTTTTCCATGTCTTTTTGCCTTCACTTTCTGTAAGAATCCATTAATATTCGTTCGGGAGCTCGTCGAGCTGGTCGCAGCGGAATACCGGTCCGTCCTTACAGACGTATTTCGATCCGATATTGCAGCGGCCGCATTTGCCGACGCCGCATTTCATGCGCAGTTCCATTGTTGTATAAACCTGCGTTTTGTCATACCCCATTTCCTGCAGCGAGGCCAGCGTAAACTTAATCATGATCGGAGGGCCGCAAAGCAGCGCCGTTTTGTGAACGTCGAAATTCAGTTCTTTCACATAAGCCGGAACAAAGCCCACGTGGCCGTCCCAGCCGTCCTGCGGACGGTCAATGGTGAGGTGAACATCCACATTTTCCGCGTGCGCCCACTCGTTGCGGATCTGATCAATATCTACAAGATCGTCTGCGGAGCGCGAGCCGTACACGATATCGATTTTACCGTAATCGCCGCGTTTCGCCAGGCAATAATCAATTACGGAGCGCAGCGGCGCAAGGCCGATTCCGCCTGCAATAAACAGTAAATCCTTTCCCTTCAGCGCCGTGTCAACGGGGAAAGCATGACCGTAGGGCCCGCGTATGGTGATCGCCTGACCAACCTCCATCTGATGCAGCCATTCCGTAAAGCCGCCGCACCGCTTGATGCTGAATTCCATATACTCCCGGTTTGTCGGAGAAGACGTAATCGAAAACATCGCCTCGCCGACGCCCGGCATTGAAAGCATCGCGCACTGGCCCGGCATGTGGTCGAAGCATTTTCCGCCTTCCGGCGCGTTCACCCGGAAGGTTTTCACGTCGGGCGTATCCGTGCGGATATCAGTTACGATTCCGATCTGCGGAATCAATACATCGGGATTCATTTCGATTCACCTCCGAAGGATTTTATCACTTTTACAATGTTCATGGACACCGGGCACTTGGAAAGACATCTGCCGCAGCCCACACAGGAGTACTCTCCGCCGTTGTTGGCCGGATAATAGACAAGCTTATGCATGAAGCGCTGGCGGAAGCGTTCGAGCTGACTCGTACGGGGATTGCCGTGCGCCATCTTTGTAAAATCGGAATACATACAGGAATCCCAGCAGCGGAAGCGCTTGATTCCGTGTCCCGTGTCGAAATCACGAATATCGTAGCACTGACATGTCGGGCAGATAAAGGTACACGTTCCGCAGCCAATGCACGACTGATAGAGCTCCTGCCACTGCGGCGCGTAAAATACATCGTTCAGGCCCGTCGTCAGGCGGTCGCCGCTGAAATATTCCACGCTCAGTCCGCTGAGCGGCAGTCTGGCAAGAATCGAGCGGATTTCTTCCTTTCGGTCCTCCAGGGCAGTCTCGTCCTTTTCAGACGCTTCCTCCAGAAGCGTTCCGAGCAGCTTCGTCAGCGCTTCTCCCTTTTCCGTTTCCGGGTTCCAATACAGCGCTGAATCCGTAAGCCACGTCGTTACATCGCCTCCCGAGGGCTGCGCGGCGTCTATGCCGAATGTTCCGCAGAAGCACGTCTCTTCCGGCGCGCTGCACGCCATCGTTACGACGATGCCCGTTTCGCGGCGGCTTTGATAAAACGTATCTACGGGATCGCTCAGAAATACGGAATCGAGGATTGCAAAGCTTTTTGCGTCGCAGGCGCGCACGCCGAATACCACAAAAGGCTCCGCCGGATCACGGTCCTCGACAAGATCAATATTCTTCCCGCTGACGCGGAAGGAAATCAGATTTTCGCTCTGTGGGAAAAACAGTTCTTTTGCCGATTTGACCGTATTGAGGCAATCCAGGCAGACTCTGCTTTCCGGCGTCCATTTTTCAAACAGGCACTGGCCCGCGTCCTCCACCGGCAGATACAGGCTTTTGACAGCCGATATCGCCGCATAAAGCTCCGGCAGGCGCTCTCTTGCTATTTTATACATCATTTCTTCCCGCCTTTCTCATAGACAATACTCGGCTCCGCGTCCTGCTTCGTATAGGAAGTCAGCGGCGCTTCGATCGTTATGTCCGCCCCCGCCTGGTATTCTCCGTAAAGCTCATTGATATCTTTAATGAATTTTCGGTTAAGCAGGTGAAGCGGGATATTCTGCGGACAGACTCTCGTACATTCGCCGCAGTCCGTGCATCTTCCTGCTACGTGAAACGCGCGGATAATATGGAACAGATTTTCTTCGAAATCATCCGTATTCGCTTTGCTGGCGACGCCGGACTTCGGATTGTCAAATACGCACTGCACGCAGGAGCAGGCGGGGCAGATATTTCTGCACGCGTTGCAGCGGATGCAGCGGGAAAGCTCGTTTCTCCAGAAAGCGAAGCGTTCTTCTGCCGACAAATGCTCAAGATTTTCGATGTAGGCAAAGCGGCTTCCAAACTCCTGATTCGGAACGGCCTCCTCCGGTTCGTCCGCTTCATCAGAAAGCGCGTCGTAAATCATATGCTTTTTACCCTTACAGGCTTTGCACTTTTCAAATAAAACGTCTTTTTTCGCACACGTCTTTTCTCCGTAGAGCGTTTCAAAAACGACCTGGTCCCCTTCAATTTTCGCTCCGGTAATTCCTCTTATGCCAAGTGCGCGCGCTGCCTCGGGATCTATCTTCCCGCTGCAGGGAACGCCCAGCACAAAAACGTTTTCCCTGCGGATTCTGTGCTCCTTCAGCAGCTGGTTGAACGAGTATGTATCGCAGGGCTTGAGCAGCGCTATGAGCTTTCCATCCTTTTTGGATTCCGCGATGCAGTATTTGCTCTGGTTTGCAGCGCAGAAATCGTCATATATCATATTGTCCAGCGTTTCCTTTGTGAAAACGGCCGGAGTAACGTCGTAGCAAAACTCTCCGCTTTCCCAGGCCAGAACTCTGTCCGCCGCGCCGTCTTCCAGCAAAGAACGGCATTTCGATAAAATTTCCTCGCTTATTCTTTGCATCTCAGATCCTCCAATTTCTTATTTTCACCCAAATTGTGGATAGTCGCTACAAATTCATTCATTGTGGCGGAAAATTTCGCGCCCTCCGCTGCGGAAATCCATTCCACTCTCGTGCGCTCCCTTTCGATGCCGAGAAAATCAAGCATACTGAACAGGAGCGTCATTCTCCTTCTCGCAAAGTAATTTCCGGACGTATAATGGCAGTCGCCGGGATGGCATCCCGCAATGATCACGCCGTCCGCCCCTCTCTGAAAGGCTCGTAAAATAAACAGCGGATTTACGCGGCAGGAACAAGGCACCCGGATGACCTTCACGTTCGCCGGATAGGAAAGCCGGCTTGAGCCCGCCAGGTCGGCGCCTGCGTAGCTGCACCAGTTGCAGCAGAACGCCACAATCAGAGGCTTGAATTCATTTTTTGTTTCTTCTATCTGCATATCGCATCAACCTCCGCCATAATTTGTCTTGTTGTAAAGCCCTTCAGATCCATTGCGCCGGACGGACACGTTACGGTGCAGGCGCCGCAGCCCTGACAGATCGCTTCGTTTACTCTCGCGATTCTGCGGACTTCCCTTCTTCCATGATCGTTGATCTCCTTATCTACATAATCGATCGCGCCGTAAGGACAGACGCTTGCGCACTGCGAGCAGCCGTTGCACAGCAGCTCGTCAGAGCCGGCCACACACGGATTGCATGTCAGCTTATCTTTTGCCAGCAGTCCGATTACCTTTGCCGCGGCGGCGCTTGCCTGCGCGACGGTTTCCGGAATATCCTTCGGCCCCTGGCAGACGCCGGAAAGGTAGACGCCGGCTGTTGGGCTCTCAACCGGACGCAGCTTGGGATGCGCTTCCGTCAGGAAATTGTTCGTGTCAATGCTCGCCGTCAGCATCGTCGCCAGATTCTTAACGTCAGGATCCGGCTCGATCGCCGTGGCCAGGACCACCAGATCCGCTTCGATCAGGACCTGCTCGTTCGCAATGAGATCCGAGCCCTGTACCAGAAGCTTCCCGTCCTTCTCCGCAACCTTTCCGACCATGCCCTTTATGTAATCCACTCCGTATTCTTCTACTGCGCGGCGGTAAAACTCATCAAAGTTTTTGCCGGGCGTCCGCACGTCGATATAGAAAACGTGCACCTTCGTATCCGGATATTTGTCGCGGATCATCATCGCATGCTTTGCCGTATACATACAGCAGATTTTGGAGCAGTACGGCTTGCCGCAGCCGGAAATATCTCTCGAGCCCACGCACTGAATGAATACGATTTCATGCGGATGTGCGTGATCAGACGGGCGCAGCAGCACGCCCTTCGTCGGTCCCGCTGCGTTCATCAGGCGCTCGAGCTCCAACGATGTGATTACGTCTTTATTCTGCGCATATCCGAACTCTTCGAAATTTTCAAGCGAAATCGGCCGGTAGCCTGTTGCCACGACAATGGCGCCGTATTCCCGTTCCACGATTTCCTCTTTTTGCGTAAAATCAATCGCCTTCGCCGTGCAGTTTCTCTCGCAAAGTCCGCACTTACCCGTTTTCAGTTTAATGCAGTGTTCAGGATCGATTACCGCAACGTTCGGGATCGCCTGGGCAAACGGAATATATACTGCACCCCGGTTGTCAAGTCCCATGTTGAATTCATTCGGCGCTTTGCGCGAGGGACATTTCTCTGTGCAGACGCCGCACCCGGTGCAAAGCTCGGTATTGATATACCTTGGCTTTTTTTTGATTTTCACCTTGAAATTACCCACGAAGCCCGATACGCTTTCGATTTCACTGTATGTAAAGAGATTGATTTTATCGTTTGCGGCAGCGTCTACCATTTTGGGCGTCAAAATACATGCCGCGCAGTCGAGCGTCGGGAAGGTTTTGTCCAGCTGCGCCATTTTTCCCCCGATCGTAGGCGATTTTTCCACAATATCGACTTCGTAGCCGGCGTCCGCAACGTCCAGCGCAGTCTGAATCCCTGCGATGCCGCCGCCGATCACAAGCGCCCGTTTTGTCACCGCGCTTTCTCCAGCCGTCAGAGGCTGATTTAAATTCAGCTTTGCAATCGCCGCTTTTGCAAGAATGATCGCCTTCTCCGTTCCCTCGTCCTTATCCTTGTGAATCCAGGAGCACTGCTCTCTGATATTGGCGATCTCTACCATGTACGGGTTCAGTCCGGCAGCCTGCGCCGTCTTCCGGAACGTTGTCTCATGCATACGCGGAGAACAGGAGCAGACAACGATTCCCGTCAGGCCGTAATCATGGATCGCCTGCCGGATTCTGGACTGTCCGCCCTCCGAGCACATATACTGGTAATCCGTCGAGATCACGACACCCGGCTCGCCGGCTACACTTTGCGCCACTTTCTCCACATCTACGGTGCCTGCAATATTGCTGCCGCACCAACAAACAAATACTCCGATCTTTTGCAATTTATTCACTTCCAATCTTTGCCGCTGTTATTTACTGTATTTTCTGAAGGCGCTGACGATGGCCTGCTGCGGGATGTTTTCGTCCAGCAGCTCCGGCACCATATTCGCTTTCAGATGATTTTCGCCCTGCTGGCGGATCACGCAGAGGCGCACCGCCTCGATCAGCTTTGCAGGCTCGACGCTTCTGGGGCATCGTTCGATACATGCAAAACAGGACAGGCAGGTCCAGATTGATTTCGATTCCATCAGCTTCCGGATCTGTCCCTTTTCAACCATCGCAACAAACTGGTGGGGATGGTATTCCATTTCCTGATAGGAAGGACAGGTTCCGGAGCATTTGCCGCATTTCATACATTTTCTCGTATTTACACCGCTGATCCGGAGCACGCGTTCCGCAAGTTCCTTTTCGTTTACCGTCACAAGTAACCCTCCTTATTTTACGCCGAGCGCCTCGGCAAGCAGTTCCGTAAAATAACGGATTTCCGGCTTTTTGTCGGCCGCAGCGTTTGCCTGCAGATTATACAGGCAAAGGGGACATGCCGTTATAATCGTGTCCGCGCCTTTCGAAGCCGCCGATTCCAGAATCATGCCGCAGCGCTTTGCCGGTATGGATTTATCCTCAAGCGCAACATATCCGCCGCAGCATTCATTGCGATACGGCGTAAGGATCGGTTCGGCGCCGAGGGCGCGGATCAGATCCTCCATCACAGACGGATTTTCCGGATTGTCAAACTGCAGGACTTTTGCCGGGCGCAGAAGCAGGCAGCCATAATAGGCCGCAATCTTTCTTCCCTTCAAAGGATTCCTGACCGCCGCCCTGATGTTGTCGAAGCCTACCGTGTCTCTCAGCATTTCCAAATAGTGGACGACTCTCGTTTCTCCGACGTAATCCGTATCCAGTTTTAAGTAATTATTGACTTTCAGGCGAATATCGTCGTTTGAAAGCATATCGTCGTTCACTCTTTTTATAACATGGTGACAGGCGGAACACAATGTCAATAAATCCCTTCCCTGCCGTTTTGCACTGTCCAGCGCGCGTACGGCGGAAAGCTTCGTGGCGATTTCATCCAGTGCAAGAGGGTAAACGGCCCCACAGCACTGCCAATCTTGTATTTCCTCCAGCGTAACGCCGAGAGCCTCCGCAGAGGCTCTCGCATAGCGGTCCAGATCTTTTGCCTTTGTTTTTAACGTGCAACCAGGATAGTAACTGTAAGTCATATTCAATTTTCCTTTCGGTTTTGTAGCGCGGCTTTTATACCATTTGCTCCGGCTTGAATACTTCGTCGAATTTTTCAGCTGTCAGGAAGCCGAGCTGTACGCAGGCTTCCTTCAGGGAAATATTTTCCTTATAAGCCTTCTTGGCGGTTTTTGCCGCGTTGTCGTATCCGATGTACGGGTTCAGGGCCGTTACGAGCATCAGGGAATTATAAAGATTATGCTTCATTTTCTCACGGTTCGCGGTAATGCCGGATACGCAGTGATCATTGAAAGAACGAATCCCGTCCGCCAGCAGGCGCACCGACTGAAGAAAATTGTAAATACATACGGGCATGAATACGTTGAGTTCAAAATTTCCCTGCGAAGCCGCCATGCCGACCGCCACGTCGTTTGCGATCACCTGCACCGCCACCATCGTCATCGATTCACACTGCGTGGGATTGACCTTGCCCGGCATAATCGAGCTGCCCGGTTCGTTTTCCGGAATGTGGATCTCGCCCAGTCCGCAGCGCGGCCCGCTGGCAAGCCAGCGCACGTCGTTTGCAATCTTCATAAGATCCGCAGCAAGCGCTTTCAGCGCGCCATGCGCAAAGACGAGCTCGTCCTTTGCAGTCAGAGCATGAAATTTATTTTCTGCCGAGAGGAAGTGCTTTCCTGTCAGCTCGCTGACGACCTTCGCGACTTCGGGACCGAATTGCTTCGGGGCGTTCAGGCCCGTGCCGACCGCTGTGCCGCCAAGCGCCAGCTCCTTCAGCCCCGGAAGCGCCGCCTCCAGCATTCCCTTTGTCTTTTCTATCATGTTTCTCCAGCCGCTGATCTCCTGAGAAAACTTAATCGGCGTCGCGTCCTGGAGATGCGTGCGCCCGCTCTTTACGACGTCGTCATTTTCGCGTTCAAGACGCCGAAATGTTTCAATCAGCGCGTCCATCGCAGGAAACAGATGATCCTCGATTCCGATGACAGCTGCAATATGCATCGCCGTGGGGAACGTATCGTTGGAGCTTTGCGACATGTTGATATGATCGTTGGGATGAAGCAGCTTTTTCCCGCAGATTTCATTGCCTCTATTTGCAATGACTTCGTTTGCATTCATGTTTGACTGCGTACCGCTTCCCGTCTGCCATACCACAAGAGGAAAATGATCGTTCAATTTCCCGGCGATCACCTCGTCACACGCCTGTGAGATGACGGTTTTCTTTTCTTCGTCCAATTTCCCGAGATTATAGTTTGCGATTGCCGCGGCTTTCTTCAGAATTCCAAAGGCGTGTGTAATTTCTCTTGGCATGAGTTCTCCGCCGATCTTGAAATTCTGGTAGCTTCTCTGCGTCTGCGCCGCCCAATAGCGGTCTGCAGGCACCTGCATTTCTCCCATCGAATCGCGTTCCGTACGATATTCCATGCTCGATTCCTCCTTTGTTTTACAGGCAGGCGTTAAAATTTCAGGCCTGCGATCATCTCTTTCAGGATGTTCCCGCTCTTTTGCATCAGTGCAAGTTCTTCATCCGTAAGCGCAGGCGTGACGCAGCCCTTCACGCCGTCGATTCCGACAACAAACAAATGGCTCAGACAGACGTCGCTCAGGCCATATTCCCCATGCATCATGGAGGACAGCGTCATGATGTAGTCCTTTCCCGAAAACAGCGACTCGCACATACTGCTCACCGATACGGAAACGGCATAATACGTCGCCTGCTTATATTTAATAATTTTCCCGCCGGAGGTTCTGACGTAGTCCATAACCTCGTTATAGTTCGGAGGTTCAATTGTATTTTTCCCGCTGTATTTGACGCCTCTGCAGTAATCCTCGATGCCGATTGCGGCGACCTTTGCCAGTGACCATGGTATAAATGAGGAATCGCCATGCTCTCCCATTACATATGCATGAATATTCCGCTGACTGACTCCGAAATAATCGGAAAGATAGTAACGAAGACGCGCCGTGTCCAGAATCGTTCCCGATCCTATAATTTTGTTCTCAGGCAGGCCGGAATATTTCATAAATGCGTACGTTAATATATCCACAGGATTGCTGACGAGAATGTAAAGCGCGTCGGGCGCGTATTTTGCGATTTCCGGCGCAATTTCCTTGATGATATTTACGTTGGTCTGCGCAAGATCGAGGCGCGACTGACCCGGTTTTCTGGGAAGTCCGGAGGATACGATGACGATGTCGGAGCCCTTTGCATCCTCATACGTTCCGGAATTTACCGTTACCGGGCAGCAGAAGGGTGTTCCCTGCTTGATATCCATCGCTTCCCCGAGCGCTTTTTCCGCGTTGATATCGATCAGCACAATTTCCGAAGCGATTCCTTTTACAGTCATGGTATAGGCAATTGTTGAGCCGACGCTTCCAGCCCCTATGATTGTTACCTTATTGCTCATATGCATCCTCTTTTCTTTCTTTGATAATCGCGCCGCAGGATGCGTTTCCGGAAAATTTCCGCACGCTGAAAAAGCGCCTGCGCGCTCTGATCGATTATCCCATATACGGAATGAATTGTCAATAAAAGAGGATTAATTTTTAATGAATGGGGAACTTCCTTTTCTTAAAAAACGCGTTTTTTTCGGTGTTTTTCCAGTTTGCGCTGGCCCGTTTTAAGAAAGACCGCGGCGCCCCGCATACCGAGGCGCCGCTGCTGCTGCAAAGCGTTTACTCTTCTTCGGCAGCTTCTCCGTCGTAAGTCAGGAATTCCTCTGCAACCTGATCCACCACTTCGCTCTGCACATCTGTCAGCGTAAGATTATGCTCCGCGACATATGCCTGGACGCTCTCGTCAAACGCCTCGTTCTTATATGCGCTGGTAACAGAAGCTACCACCGTTTCCGTGCTTGTATAGGTGCTGCTTGCTACCGTGCCAGACGATTCCGAATAATTCGTCAGTCCTTCGATGATTACAAGTTCATAAGAGGAGTCCGTCTTGATGAGCGAAATCGCGCCGATCTCATTCTGAGCAAACGCCCAGTCGATCACCTCCTGCGCAATGGAGGCAGAGCTCTTCTGCAGATCCAGAAGCCCCGCCGAATAGGAGGCGTCGGACGCGTCGGAATATCCCATTACTAGGGCCTCCGCAGAGTCGCCGTTTTCCAGCTTTGACTGCAATGCTTCCATCAGCCGCAGAACCTCTGCCTGCTCCGTTTCGGACAAGGCATTGCCCTCTTCATCCAGAAGGCTCTTGGAAATATGCCGGATTGTAACAATCCTGTAATCGTCGGGATTTTTCTCGTAAAACGCCTTCAGCGCCTCGTCCTCCGGTTCCATTTCTTCTATGACCTCATTCGCATATTCCGAAACGAACAGCTGATCTATATAAACGGGCTTGTAATCATTTACATTGACGCCGACCAGCAGCTGCATCAATTCGTCCCGCGTAGACACGTTGTACGCGGTTGCATAATATTCAAGCATCGTATCGATCTGCGAATCCAGTTCTTCCAGCTCGGCGGTGCGTTCCTCCTCCGATACGGCCTCTCCGGCCTCTGTCGCCATATCCTTCAGCGCAAGGAAATCCAGGAGCAGCTCCAGGCCGTATTCTTTGGCGTATTCCAGATAGGTTTTTCCATCCCGGTACTCCTCCAGAACGGCTTCGTTCAAAATCTCATAAAATTTTTCCTCCGAATCGCCCGCTTCCGAAAAATCGTATCCCGTGAAGATCTCGTTCATGGCCTGGGAGAAAAACTGTACATAGTATGCTTTCAACACCGCTTCTCCGTTATAGTCTGCGACTTTCGTTTCGTCCGCCGCCGCATCGTTATATTCCGGCTTCGGCGTAGGCTCGGCCGTGGCGGATGGCGACGCAGTAGAATCATCCGTATCGGAAAAATCGCCTGTAAAACTGCGCTTTACTATTTTTTCGATGTATTCTTCATTAAGGTCTTTGATTTCATAGTCCTTGTTTTCTAAGTACGGCCGCGTTTCTTCTTCAATTTGATTCTCTACAAGCTGCATTTTATACGCGGATTCAACCGTTTCTTTTACCGTCTCATCTGTCAGGTCAAGAATCGCAGTACACTGCATGATATGATATCCGTATTCCGATTCAACAATTTCAACCGTATCCGAAGGCGCCGTCTGCGCCAGCGCCCAGTCTTTAAAGGACTGAACGAAGCTGGAATCCTTCTGCACCGTATAATATCCGTCGTTGTTCGGCTCTCCGGTGCTGCTGTTTACATCGTCGGATTCCTCCAGAAGATCGTCAAAAGTGATCTCACCTGCATTATAGCGTTCCACAAGCTCCTGCACGGCCTCATATGCCTCTGCTTTTTCTTCCTCATCCATATCTTCCGTCAGGATCAGGGAATGCCGAACCTCAACCGTTCTGTAGTCTTCCTCATGGTCCGCATAAAACTCCGCCAGCTCGTCGTCCGTCGGATTCACGGATTCCTCAAGCGCCGCCTTATAATTTTCAAGCGCGCCCGACATGGTGTAATATTCCATCAGATCGTCATACGTCATTCCGTAAGCGACCTCGGCCAGATCCTCGACTGTCGATACGCCGAGCGACGTTCCGAGATACGAAAGCATGTAAGAAAAATAGGAATCCGCAGAAGTCTTCAAATCTTCAATTTCCGATTCGGAGGGCCACTCCTCTTTCTGGGAATACAGCTCGTACTGGATCATAAATTCCCTGGCAGTTTCCAGCGCATCTTCCACAAAAATATCGTAATACGACGTTCCGTCTTTTTCTTTTCCTCTGATCTCATCGTAAAGCGCTTCGCCCTCCAGCTCAAAATCGATGTCCGTATCACCCGCCGTCTGCGCTTCATAAACCGTAGTAGAAAAGCTGTTGATAAACAGGCCGTCGGGAATTACGCTGCCGTTTACTTTGCCAATAATTGATTCGCTTTTCTTGCAGCCAGCCAGCAGGGCGAATATCATGACGCAGGAGAGAACCAGCGCGATGCGTTTCGTATGTTTCTTCATATATGCCTATGCCTCCGTATTTAATCCGTAATAATTCTATACAAGTCCTTCGCATCGTCCTTCCGGACGGTTTCCGATACGCTCAGGATTTCAAATTTCGTTTTATTTCCCGAAAAAGAGACCTCCACGATATCGCCGGGCTTGATCTCCGTGCCGGCCTTTGCGGCTCTGCCGTTCACAGACACGCGTCCTGCGTCGCAGGCTTCATTGGCTACGGTTCGGCGTTTAATGATTCGGGCTACTTTTAAAAATTTATCAATTCTCATTTTGGATCACTCCTTCGAGATAATGCTTCAAAGCAATTTCCGCATCCAGTCCGGAACGGTCTGCCTGTCTGCAGATTTGGTAGAGCGCCGCTCCGAGCTCCTGTTCTGAAACAAAAGGAGGGAGCTCTTCCCGATCGGATCCGGCCTTTCTGATTTTCTTTGCAGCCTTCTGCGCCCGCATCAGAGCCGGCAATACGTTCGGAATATCCTCCAGATCCTGGCGCAAAGAGGAGAAGCCTTTTTCTTCCAGTTTCCGGCTTTCCCAGTTGGACAGCGCCTCGCCCGCCGTTGCCGCCGCATCGCCGCCGAACACATGCGAATGGCGGAACAGCATTTTTCGCGCGCAGCGGTCCGTTACGTCTTCAAACGCAAAGCTGCCTTCTTCCTTTGCCAGAATCGTATGAAAAATGACTTGCAGAAGCACGTCTCCCAGCTCCTCGCAAAGCTTCTCGGGACTTTTCTTCTCAATGGCGTCTACCGCCTCGTAAGCTTCCTCAAGCATCGGCTTTATAAGCGATTCATGTGTCTGTTCCCTGTCCCACGGGCATCCCTCCGGTGAGCGCAGGAGCTCAATGATATGATATAATTCCTGAAAAGTATACCGCTCGCCGGGCTGCTTTGGTTCCATTTGTATCATGTTAACACCCTGTCATTCTCTGAAAATATACGGTTGCACGATGTCATGCCGTTTGATTATAATACAAGAAGCGGACAAGAGCAAATTTAATTTCCGCTCTGAACGCATCGCCATCGTTTATTGTAGTAGAGGTGTGTAAACAAACTGTGTCAGATATATGGTTCTTTATGGGCAAAGCGCTGGAACGCGCATATCATTCTCTGGAGGAGGCTCCGTGTGAAATCCCCGTAGGCTGCGTCATCGTACGGGGAAACGAAATCATCGCCTCCGCCTCCAACACCAGAGAAACTGCGAACCGAATCACAGGGCATGCTGAGCTGTGCGCGCTGGACGCAGCGGCAGCTGTGACAGGCAGTCGGTATCTCGCAGGCTGCAGGATGTTCGTAACGCTGGAGCCCTGTCCGATGTGCGCGGGCGCTCTGCGCGCCGCCCGGATTTCCGAACTGTATTTCGGAGCTTATAATCTGCGGGAGGGCGCCGCCGGTACCGTTTATAATCTTCTGTATCCGGCCGTAAAAGGATACGGAGGAATAAAAAGGAGCGAATGCGAATCGCTCCTCAGAGAATATTTTGCAAAGCTCCGCGGGTAATCAGCTGTTGCGGTCGAAAATTTCAATATCCGCCATGTACCAGCTTCCATTCGTTCTTACATACCAAATTCTCGTATTGGTTTCCAGCTTCTGCTGAAAATCCGGCTTGCCGCGCTGCCCGTAAATCCAGTAATCAAAGTAGACCGCACACGAGAAGCAATTTTCTCCGTATACCCGCAGATCATACGCTTCCACGTTTTCAAAGGCCGTGGAATCGTGATCCGTATACCAATACTGACGGTATTCGCTCATGTCCTGATACATCTGCGTTCCCTTTATGATTCGGGATAAAAACGAACTCATGGAAATATCGTTCGACATGAATCCGGCATAGGTCTTCGCTCCATCTATCGCAATCTGCGTATATTCCCCCTGAATCGATTCCGAAACCGCGAAATTTCCCGAATATGTCATGCTGCTCTCATCATACTCCAGAGGCACCGTTTCGCCGGCAAAGTTTTTCGCTTCTATTTCAATACCGCCGGAAAGCACGGCCACTTTATAGAGATTCATATACGGTCTGGTAAAAAGCTCCTCCGGGATATTCTTCAGCTCTGTAATTTCCTGATTTTTCTCCGCAAGCCAGTTTTCGGAGCCCGTGATTTCCGTGCCGTTCACGACAACTGTATAATTCGAAGGAATCTGCAGCGTGAATACCTTGAAACCGACGTCGAACGTTCTCGTTTCGGAATTATACGTACATTCTATAGGATTTCCGGCGGAATCCTCCACTGTGACCTCCGGCTCCTGTATCAGCTGTTCTACCCGGTATGTGTTGAACAGGCTCAGCGCATTTTTATCTTCTTCGTTCAGCATATATCGAATCGATTCGTTTTCCTCTGACTGACCGGTCCTGTGCTGCGCGCCGAGACGGACGCCGTTTACCGTTACGGTAAAATCAGCCGGTGCGTGAATCGTTATGTCAAGCGGCGCGGCAACGATCTCATTGCTGCTGTTTGTCTGCAGGGCCAGCGCGGCGCCCTCCTGGCTCCGCACCTCTACAGAGCCGGGCTCAGAGAGGAGTCCGCACACCTCATAGCGGTTGATGACCAAAGCATCCGGTGTCAGCGCATACTGAGAGCTTCCCGGCTGATCCTTCGCCAGGGTTTTCCGGAAAATATCATCTACTGCCTTCCCGTCAAGATACGGCACGGCTCCCTCTGGTGCCAGGAGGACTACATTGACCTCCGCAAAGGAAAATTCCGAAATATAGTCAAATTCATACAGACTGAAACCGAATTTGCTCTTTTCGGACGATTGCTTCAGCGTGACCTTACACAAATCCTCTCCGTCCGCTTTTATAATATAGGAAGGACTTGCGAAGCGGTCGTATGAAAACGCTTTTACATAAGTGATCTCCTTGCCCTCCGCGGCCTCTTTCAGCTTTGCTTCGTAAGTTTCCCGATCGGCAAAGCCGGTCATGACCACGTCGGTTTTGGCGACAATTTCCGAATATTGTTTATTTTCGAACAGAGACAGCACCTTGTCCACTTCGACCGTATTCTGGCTGTTTTCATAATCTGAAAGCCAGACGGAAAACACGATCAGCCCGATTGCCAGCAGGCAAAGAAAGCCCCCGATTATGCCAAAATATATTTTCCAGAATTTTGATGTCTTGATCAGCGTTCTCAGCTTACCCATTTTGCGCGCCTCTTTCTGTCATTCATATTGCGTGTTGATCTGATCGGCTCTTCCGACCAGAATCGAAGTCGCCATTTTTCTCGGTCCGTAAAGAGATGCACACTGCGTAATAATCTGCGGGTTGTTTTCCGTTTCAGAATTCTGCACCATATAGGTGGAGGATCCTCCATCCAGATTGGCTGCGTTTACCGCTCCGTAATTCATCATAATTTCGATCAGATCCTCATACGTTGCTCCCATGCTCGACGGCTGTCTTCCGTCAATGGTCAGGATCAGGAATGCGCCGTCAGCCCGCTGGCCGATCGCGGTCCGCGGATTCAGTCCGGCCTCCGTAAAGCCGCCGACCTCGCAGGCTTCTCCATTCACAACAAGATATGGCCCGAAATTCAGCGCCTCTACAATTCCGCTGTCCAGCGCCTCCTGCCCCGTCATTTTTCCAAGCACCAGAATTCCCTGCCGGTTGATCCCTATGATCTCATATTCCTGGTTTCGGGAGCCCCACAGAAGCGCTCCCTTAGAAATTACAATTCCATCCGAATTTTCACGCCCCGTAGGGACGCCGCCATTGCCCTTTCCGGTATCGTAAAAGCCGCCGCCGTTCACTCCATACAGTGCGTTTGCGTTCCGAACCATATCGATCGTCGAAACGCCCTCGTGATCCGTTCCATATGCAGCAGGAGTGCCGATATATACTCGTTTGGGATTCTGCACGATCAGCAATTTTCCCTTATACGTTTTTCCCTCGATATCAATCAGCTCTATGCTGTTCAGATCCGTTGTCTGTCCGGGATTTTCCGGATCCGTTCCCGGATTCTCCTCCGGAAGCTTGATCAGCGTCGTATCCGTGGTCGAGCCGCTGTCGATTACGGCGTTTCCCTCGACAATCTCCCGAACCGTCTCGTCGGACAAAAACCAGGTGGCCAAAAATTTCCCCGCGCTCGTTTCTGTTACGGTCAGAACAAAACGGTCCCGCGCAGCCTTCGACGGTCCATACAGCACGACGAGATCAACGGCAACCGCAAGCAGAACAATCGCAAGTAAAAAGGTAAGCACGGAAATTCCAACGCGCGAGAGAACCTTTTTGGCGCTGAGCTTTTCTTTTCGGCGAGAAACGTTCCGGCGCGCCGCAGAGGCGGGTCTTCTCGGCCCGGCCGTTTGGGCAGCAGACCGGGGAGCAACCTCGTCCGCCGCAATTTTGTGCGTATTGCGTTTCCGCGCCTCATAAACCGCGGGCTGTCTTCGCCTCTGCTCGCGCAGCTTCCGGAGTCTCCATTTTTCAATATAGACAGAAAGCCGGTCTACAACTTCCTCGCTGCCTTTTTTGGTATAGTCAAGTCTGAATTTCATCTGCTTCAACCCTTTGTATTCCACATAAGTCCATATATTCTAAACGTGTAATACTATAACCCGAAGCACATTTTTCGTCAAGTAAGCAGCCTTTGGCTTAACGCCCGGAGACACGTTCTGAGCTCGGATACAAAAATACTTTCCTGCTCGCCTGTCCCGGGAGAAGCGCTGATTCCTCTTGTCAGGGGATATGTCACATAAAAATATTTCCGCGCACGCGTCAGCGCCACATAAAAAAGCCGGCGTTCTTCTTCAAGCAGTTTTCCGGTAACCGCTCCGTTTCCGGGGAACTCCCCCATAACGGCATCGATAACAAATACTGCATCATATTCCAATCCTTTTGCGGAATGTACGGTAGACAGGCAAATTGCTTCCTTTCCGCTGCTGCTGCGAGCGTCCAGTTTATCAAGCAATGAGACAGCCTCGCGGTATGAATCGCAAACGCTGCACAAATAAAGCAGAAAAGACAGCACTGCGTCTTTATAGCGCAGATGCTGCCTCGTCTGTCTGCAGTATGCTTCAAACTGCCGTTCCAGACCGTTTTCCAGAAGACGGCGAAAGGTCCCGGCAGGCCGGGGCAGAATTCGTCCGCACATACGCTCCGCATTTCTGAGTTCTTTCAGGACCTCATCTACATAGGGAATGGAATGCGTTTCCGGAAGTCCGCCCTGCAGATCATGCGCAATTCCCGTTTTTGTCAGGAAGGCACTGATTAAAAGACCGGAAATATTATTGCGATATAAAATTCCGACGGTCAGCTCCGGCTCTCTGCGCTTCAGTGCGGCAATTTCTTTGCGGAGGAACTTGATCTGCATCAGACTGCCGCCGCAGGCCCGTATGCGCGGCAATGCGCCCGGTTCCTTTTTGCTGTACGGCTTTTTCTCAAAACGATCTGTGTTGAAGGAAATAAATCGTTCAGAAATCCTTACAAGATTCTGTACGGATCTATAATTTCTGCTGAGACGGTATAGCCTGCAGTCGGGCTGACTTTTGTAAAATGCGCGGAGGCAGCCTGGAGATGCCCCGCGGAAGCCGTATATGCTTTGATCGTCATCGGCCACTACAAACAAATTTCTTTTTGGCGCCGCGACAATTCGAAGAACCTCAAATTGCGTCTCCGTCAGATCCTGCGCCTCATCGGCCTGTATAAAGAGAAACCGGTCCTGATACGCTTCTCGAATCTGCCGCTGCAGAGGGCCGTCGGAGTGCAGAATTTCAGCTGCAAGGACAATCATGTCATCGAAGTCAATCAATCCGTGCTCTCTTTTATACCGTTCATATGCCGCTCTGATTCTTTTTATATTTTTAATTTCGGCTTCTCCGCCGTCCTGCCCTCGGGTGATCTGATTTAATATATACGCTTCCGCCGCTTCTCCGTTGATTTCAAAATAGATTTGCCTGAGAAGCTCCGTCTTTTCGTCTTTTTCCCCCTCGATTCTTCTGCGGCGAATGCCGGCAAGCATTTCATAGCTCCGAAGCAAGCCGTTGCAGAAGCTGTGAACCGTTTGAAACGTGGGCGCGTCCGTTTCCCGCAATTCCGGCAAAAATTGGGCGGCCGCTTTCTGATAACGGCTTCGCATCTCTTCTCCCGCTGCGTTCGTAAATGTAACGGAAAGAATCCGATCCGGCGCGCACGTTCTGCGAGCGAGATATAGCGTTCTTTCTGTCAGCACCGTCGTCTTCCCGCTGCCCGGTCCCGCCAGCGTAAGCGCCGGTCCCGTATAATGCGACGCTGCCGCCTGCTGTTCCGGATTTAAAATTCGGCCATCTGACATGTCTGGCATACGCCTCCCCCCTTTGACGCGGAAATAAAAAGCCGTCCCGGCTTTCCTTTAAAATCATCCGGGACGGCAGTGTTTGTTTTTCTTCAAGTCCGCGATCTGTTCAGATTAAACTCTCGCGCTTTTCTTTTTGAGGACTACCGTTGCAAGAACAGCGGCCATCGCAACGACGACGGCAAGATAAGAGGCGTCACCCGTGTCGGTGTTCTGCTCATTGTCGTTATTATTGTTATTGTCATCATTGTTGTCGTTTCCGCCCTCGGTGTCAAGAACCGGAGCCGTAACGTCTTCTGCGCTTCCGGTCGTAAGAGCGAAGAAGTTGACAACCTTAGAATCCTTGGTAATCGCACGGATATATAATGTTTCCATATCCGCCGTGCCGGCAATGGTAATATCGAAGCCCGCAGTGGAATGGCCGCTTTCATAAGGCATTCCGGCGGCAGTAACATCGTCTCTTGCCGAAATCGTGCAGGACGTTACATCTCTCCACGTTTCGCCGTCGGTGCTGTACTGATATTTTTCAATACCGTTTTCTGCAGCGACCCATCCGGAAATTCCGGTATCCTGTCCAAACGTATAATCACCCTGTACGGCAAATTCGGTTCCGCCAAGGGGCGCGTTGGCCGGCGCGCTGCCGCCGATGGAATCGATGCTCATCTGGAAATCGGCTTCCTCCGTATAAACCGTCGTATCAACGGTGGAATCCGCTGTGATTTCAAACTCGAAAGGATCGATGCCGGCTACCGGCTCATATCCGCCGTTGTCAAGCACAACCGCATAATATTTGCCCGGCTTCAGCATAGAATTCGGATTGAGCTCCGCAACTCTGTTGCCTGCGGAATTTCCGCCTTTGCCGATCGATGTATCCGCAGCGGCCTTGTCCTCCGGCCAGTTAACCGTTTTTGTAGTATCGTTGATATACCACCAAATAAGCGACGTAACGGTGCCTTCGCCCTCGCCGTATTGTTCTCCTTCCTTATAGATGCCGACCCAGTCCAGCTCGTCGGTCTCGCCGGAAACCGTCACCGTAAATTCAGCGCCGTCAACCGTTACTTCAATCCCTGCCGCCTGTACAGCCAGCATGCTCATTGCAGAGATGGCCAGCGCAGCTACAAGAACCAACGCCATGATTTTTTTCTTCATGATTAAAACCTCCTATGTAAAGTAGTAATATGAAATTACTGCGTACAGTATAATCATTCGGTTTTTCTTTGTCAACCCGAGAGCGTCGAATCTGCTCGAGAAAAGGAATGGAAAAAAGTTTGAAGTTTTTTCCATAAAAATTTTTTGGCATTCCTCCTGCAGATATGATATACTCTGTTTCAAAATAATAAGATTTAGTTTTGCCGAAGGATTTCACAAATGATACGGGCCGTTTCCTATTTGAAAAACACACTCAAAGCTGCCGCCGCGATTTGTATTGCGCTTTTGATTTTCTGCTCCGGGGGCGGCGCTGTTTACGCTTTTTTTGCAAACGCGCTGCCGTCCAACGAATCCGCAGGGGGCTCTTATATGGTCTATGAATGTGATACGAAGCAGACGCTTTTAAAGCAAAATACGGAGCTTTCGGCGGACTGTACGCTGCTGGCGCGCCTGATGACATGTCTGCTCGTGCTGGAAAATCCGTCGATTTCCGTCACAGATTACATAACTCCTTCCGAGGACAGCGTTTCCTTATCGGGACGGTATTCACTGTTTGCAGCAAATCAGTATTTGGTGGATCATCTCATCAAATCGGTTATCCTGTGCGGGGCCGACAACGCTGCCCGTCTTCTTGCGAAGCAGGTCAATCCAAATACTGAATATTTTGTTTCTCTGATGAATCAGAAGGCAGGCGAGCTCGGTATGGCAAATACATATTTTACAAACCCGGATGGAGCCGCGGATCAGCTGCAGCGTACTACGGTATCCGACATGTCTCTGTTCTGGACCTATGCCATGACGAACGCGCAGTTTCGGAATGCCGCCGCCTGCTCTGCCGCGCATATCTGGGGCGGAACGGCGGTATTAAACGAATGCCGCATGGTGGCAAGCAGCGCTTTTCCGAATGCCTCTCTGATCGCAGGAGCTTATACTATTTACGACAGCACAAACGCGTTAGGTACGACGATGTTCTATATCAGCAGCGGCGCGTCGGACGAAGCGCCCTCTGTAAGACTGGTTCTGATTCTTTCGGGAATTTCAGACGAATCCGCCTATGAAATGGGAAACAGTCAGATTGAAAACGCACTCACAAATTTCAAAAAGACGGCGCTGATAAACCGGCAGGATCTCATCGTCACGGCAGAGCTCGGAGAAAGCGAGCTGTTTTTGCAGGCGGGAGAAACGTGTTACTGCATGATGCCGGTCGATGTGACAGATTATGTGGAAACCGTCAGCTACACCGTATTCGATAATAACTCCTCCCCTGGGGCCGGAACGGCGCTTTCCCTGGACGAGCTTTCTCCGCCGATCGAAGAGGGCTCTCTGATCGGTACGGCAAATTATCTGTTAAAGGACGGAAGCGTACATAAGGTCCGGCTGATTGCCGGAAACAGCATTCATTCCGAAAGTAAGACCATTAATATTTTCTATAAAGCCATAAAAGAAAAGGGGCTGTAAAAAAACAGCACTAAAAGGAACCACGGTTCATCAAAAAGG
>ERZ1673695.441-NODE-441-length-65584-cov-6.306246_pt1 | contig 65584 bp, 58 predicted proteins | sample MGYA00580225_ERZ1673695 | MGnify/ENA primary metagenome ERZ1673695 (study PRJEB41218, sample SAMN15661739) | gut metagenome | host: Homo sapiens | place: Canada: London | collected 2015-08-20/2019-03-30 | study: EMG produced TPA metagenomics assembly of... | reverse complement strand
CAGGAGCCGAAACTTCCTTGGAAACCTTCTTGTCAGAGTCCAACGGCTTCATTGTCGGAAACAACAGAACATCCCGGATGGATGCGCTGTCAGTCAGCAGCATCACCAGACGATCCAGACCAAAGCCCAATCCACCGGTGGGAGGCATGCCGTATTCCAGTGCGGTAACGAAATCCTCGTCCACGGTAGCATTGTTGTTGCCCTGGGCACGCTTCGCAGCAACCTGCCGCTCAAAACGCTCCCGCTGATCGATAGGATCATTCAGCTCGGAGAATGCATTGCCCATTTCACGAGCGTAGATGAAATACTCGAACCGCTCTGTGAATGCGGAATCGGTAGGCTTCCGCTTTGCCAGGGGAGAATTCTCCACCGGATAATCGTAGATGATAGTGGGCTGAATCAGCTTTTCTTCTACGAACGCATCAAAGAAGGCGATCAGCACATGCCCCTTGGTGGCAGCATCTCCTTCGTCCACTTCCACGCCCTTTTCCTTTGCCACGGCACGTGCCTGTTCATCCGTTGCCCAATCGTTGTAATCCACACCGGCATACTTCTTCACAGCCTCTACCATGGTCAGACGCTCCCAGGGCCTGCCCATGTCGATCTCCACACCCTGGTAGGTGATCACATCACTGCCGCATACCTTCCGGGCAATGGTTCGGTACATATCCTCGATCAGATTCATCATGCCAATATAGTCGGTGTAAGCCTGGTACATTTCAATGGAGGTGAACTCCGGGTTGTGGGAGGTGTCCATGCCCTCGTTCCGGAAGATCCGCCCTACCTCGTATACCTTTTCAAAGCCGCCCACGATCAGTCGCTTCAGATACAATTCGGTCTCGATCCGCAGGTACATATCCAGATCCAGGGCATTGTGGTGCGTAATAAAGGGACGTGCGGATGCGCCGATCTCCAGCGTATGCAGCACCGGTGTATCTACCTCCAGATAGCCCAGATTGTCCAGGTAGCTGCGAACCTCCCGCAGGATCTGGCTGCGCTTGAGGAAGGTGTCCTTTACGTCCGGGTTGACGATCAGATCCACATACCGCTGCCGATAGCGGATATCCTGATCCTTCAGACCATGCCACTTTTCCGGCAGGGGCAGCAAGGACTTGGACAACAGTACAATGGATTTGGCATGTATGGAAATTTCGCCCTTGCGGGTACGGAATACAAAGCCCTCTACGCCCACGATGTCACCGATATCCCACTTTTTAAAGTCAGCAAAGGCTTCTTTACCAATCTCATTCATCCGCACATAGACCTGGATCCGGTCAGAACCGTCCCGCACATCGATAAAATTCGCCTTGCCCATGTCACGCCAGCTCATAATTCTGCCGGCAATGTGCACGATCTTTTCCTTCTGGGCCTCCAGCAACGCATTGAGCTTTTCCTCATCGCCGGCAGCCTCAGCGATCATCCGGGCTTCCTCTTTTTCAAAGGCAGCCTTCAATTCTGCATTGTGGGCATCCACCGGATATTTCGTGATCTCATAAGGATTCTCATGCTTGACCTTTAATTCATCCAGCTTTTCCAGGCGAACCTTCTTTAAAATATGGACATCCTGCACTGCTTCTTCCAATGCAGCGCTGTTTTCTACTTCACTCATGCAACTTTGCGGCAGCCCGGCGGCTCCGCACACTCCTTTCTGTTACTTGGAAATTGCTACAACCTCAAACTCCAACTCCCCGGCGGGTGCCTCTACCAGGAAGGTATCGCCCACACGCTTTTTCAGCGCCGATTTGCCGATGGGAGATTCGTCAGAGATTTTTCCTTCCTTGAAGTTTGCCTCGTTGGTGCCTACGATCTGGAGCCGCTCGATCTTGTCCGTGCCAACCCGGCGAATCTCAATGATGGAGCCCATACCGATCTCGTCCACGGAAATGTTATCATCTTCCACGATCTCCGCATTTTCCAGGGTGATTTGCAGCTCGGCAATCTCCGCTTCCAGGATGCCCTGTTCGTTTTTTGCCTCATCGTACTCTGCATTCTCGGACAAGTCGCCGAAGGAACGTGCCTCTTTCAGTTTCTGTGCTACTTCCGCACGGCGCACGGTAATCAGATAGCTTAGCTTCTGTTCCAGCTTTTCGTAACCCTCACGGGACATCTGCTTCTTTGCCATAGTAACAACTCCTCATTCACTTCAATATCAGGTTACACCTATACAATATATTAGTATATCAGATTTTTGACGCCTTGTCAATAAAAAGCGAAAGATCTCCGTTTTAAAACATTAAATCAAGTATACTAATTTTAAGAAAAATGAGGGCTTTATACAATACAAGTCCGGTCTATGTATCAAACATTGGAACTGTAAAAGGTTAAGTTAAGGCAACGCCGCATAAGCTTTGTCCGATGTTGCCCTAAGTACAATCGTAATCATATAAGCTGCTATACCAATCAAAGTGATCGTGAACCCGAGGTTCATGTTTTTCTCTAAGATATCTGGAGAAATGACTTCGATGAACTTATCCGTTATAATCAATGAATCCTCTTCGGATTTCAGAGTTTTGGTATTAATAATGCTTGCATCATATTTGCTTGCATCGCAAACGATTCCACGAAATTCAACTTTTTCATTGGAATATTCATCATAAGATGAACTATCATTTTCTTCAGTACGATTATAAAACTTAGCGAAAATCTCTTTGTATTGCAAAGGAACTTTTATTGTAACACACTCGTCACCAATTATACACCAATAAATATCTTCAGCATTTTTATCCATACCGGTATTTGATATACCACATATTTTATTTGTTGAACCACAGAAATAAGTGCCGTTTGGAGAGCTTGAGACCGTATTTATCGCCCCTGCACTGTTGATCTTTACTGAAGTGTTCAGACCGTTACACATTATAATGATTCCGGCAACAACCCCGACTACTCCCAATAGACGTATAACATTTATCAATGGGCTCATCCGGATTCTCTTCATTTCACTTTTTAACAGAGGATCATTGTCTATCAAACTATATTCAGCAATCACTTCGTTGGAAAGAGACTCGTCCTTTTTTAATTCGTTGATAATAAAAAAAGCATGAAAAGTCGGGTATCCGTAAAGCGAGTTGATTTTCTTTTCAAGAACACATTGATTTATGCGCAGACCATAAATCATGAAGGCGATTATAAATGCAGCGGCAGTATTATAATCTATTATTTTAAAAGCAAATTCCATGGCAAAAGCTGATAAATTGAGTGCTGAGCATATAGCACATGATACAGTATCTCGTTTCATGCTCGTAAGTACCGCTTTCACTATAATAACAATCAGCGTTATGAAAGGCAATGCATAGAACGACGATATTAGTTCCATAAGCAAGCTTGAAAACAAATAAACGTCAGTAATCAACTGGAGAACTATAAGGACTTTACTTTTGCTTTTTATTTTTTTCAATCCAAAGCAAATTGATTGGATCATGTCTTCCTGAGCTTTATCGAGCATATATTCCTCCGCTTATAAGCTGTAGGGCAACACTGCGCAAGCCTTCGGTGCGCTTTGCACAGTCCGCCTCCGAAATCCGTGCTTTGTTCAAAACGCAAGGAAGCAATCCGGCGATTCATTGAACTTTTTTGTCCATTTAATTGGGAATGGAGCAGCTATGCAGGATAATCCCCCCGGGCAGTCACCAAAGTGTAGCCGATGGACTCCATCCGCTTTTGGAGACAGGAACGGCACTGGGCGCTTTCCTCCCCGGTGCAGATCTTGTTGTCGTACAGAGAATATTTTTTCCGCACTGCCACTGGAGAAAGATTCGGCATCACCACATTGGCACCAGCCAGAATCCCAAGCTCCCGCCCTCGGGGATCAATCGTACCTAGCGCCGTGGTGGCAGGCAGCAGCACCTGCTTCTGCTGGATCCGGATCAGGCTCAGCAGAAACAGGGTCAATTCCAGAGTCCCCTGGGGCTTATTATGAAAAGGGGTGTCCCCATGGGGAATGAAGGGGCCGATACCTACCATTTGCGGTTGCAACCGCCGGATAAACAGCAAGTCCTCTGCCAGGGTTTCCGGAGTCTGCCCGGGGGATCCCACCATAAAGCCGCAGCCGGTCTGGAAACCCAGTTCCTTGAGCGTTTCCAGGCATTTGATCCGATGCTCCAGGGAAAGAGGCTCCGGATGCAAAACACGGTAATGTGCCGGATCCGCCGTTTCATGCCGCAGCAGATACCGGTCAGCCCCGGCCTGTCGGAATGCTGCATAATCCGCCTGACACCGCTCCCCGATGGACAGGGTCAGAGCGCAGTCCGGATAGGCACCTTTGATCTGCCGGATTATGTGTACCATCCGCTCCCTGGTGAAATAAGCGTCCTCTCCCCCTTGCAGTACAAAGGTGCGGAAGCCGAGGGCATACCCCTCCCGGCAGCAATTCAGGATTTCTTCCTCTGTCAGTCGGTAGCGCTTCGCCTTGGGATTGCTCCGACGCAGACCACAGTAATAGCAGTCATTTTTGCAGTAGCTTGTAAATTCGATCAGTCCCCGGACGAAGATCTGCTTTCCGAAGTATCGATCCCCGATTTTCCGTGCCTTTTCCTGGGCATACAGCCGATCTTCTTCTGTATAGTCTGACAGCAGCCGGATGTATTCCGCCCGCTCCAGGGGCTGTACCTCCAGCTTGTCAATCCATTCCTTGCAATGCATGGCGTTTCCTTTCTGTGTAGATTTCTATGATTATAGTATACCGAACCCATAGGATTTTGTCAAGGTGAGAACACCTTGCTGTGATGCCTTGTTTATGGTACAATAAGGACATACTTACAGCAACACTGCACAGAGCTAGCCTGGCGGCTTTGCCCAGCATCTGATGACGAAAAATTCGCCCAACATCTACCGCATATTCTTTGTGCGGTGCTGCCTTATTCCAATCAGGAGGCGACCACAGTGAATCGAACCGAATTTGAACAATTCATCCTTGCCTGGTACCCGTCGGAGTCGGACTGTCCCTGGGCAAGCCATCCCCGGCACAAGGTGTTTCGCCACAGGGGCAACCGCAAATGGTTTGCACTGATTATGAACGTATCCAGAGATAAACTCGGGCTGTCCGGTTCGGATATACTGGATGTGGTCAATCTGAAATGCGATCCCCTGCTGATTCCTTCCCTTCGGGAGCGGCCGGGCTGCTTTCCTGCATATCACATGAACAAAGCCCACTGGATCACAGTGGCGCTGGACGGCGGCGCATCGGACGAAACCATCAAAATGCTCCTGGATATGAGCTACGCTGCCACCAAGTGAAACGCATGCAAGGGGAAATCCTAAGGCAATAGTTGTCCCCATACGCAAAACCCCGAAGGTGTTGCCTTAAATCCAATTATTGCGGCGGGTCCAGGTTTTTCTGTACCCAGCGGCGAATCCGATTCACCACATTCCAGCAACCCAAAAGCAACAGAATCAGATAGGGTACTGCAAACCAGCATAGTTCCTTTGTGGAAAAATGCATAGACTCACAAAACCGCTTCCACGCTTCCTGGTTTGTCAGTGTGCTCTGGAATGCCTCGTACAAGGTACAGCCCAGATAGATCAGGCTTGGCAGGCACAATGTAAGAAAATATAATTGGTAATAGCGGTTGGAAACACCCGCCCCGCCAGTCCATCTTCGTACCAGTATTGTAATCAGAGCTGCAATGGCTGCCCAAGGCACACTCTTCATCATCCTGCATAGGATCAAATCCCGGATCACTTGCGAAAAGGTCTGCCGATACCGGTACTGGGGCAGCACCGTATTGGTTTCCGGATTGTATAGGATGGGCGGCACCAGATAGCTCTGCTTTCCGGACTGAAAGGGGTATTCCTCCGACAGCTGAAGCAGATTCCCCTGGGAATCCACCAAGGCGATCCGGAAGCTCTGACGAGTTTCACACAAATTGAGAAACTCATCAGCTGCATTGAAGCACAGCGTAGTCTTTCCCGGATTCGTGCGTATATCTGACAGATGGGAATACCATTGAATGCTCCGATATGTGCTCCCATCCTGCAGCGCCACCGGGGGTGCGGATTTCCTTACACCCTCAATCTCCTTGTATTCACGATACTCCGGATCCTCCTCCGCCAGTGGAATCAGCAGCTCCAGCATTCCCTCCGCCTCTGTTCCCTCCTGGAACTGAATGGTACATTCATATTCTGCATGACATCCGTTCAGCATTACCAGCACTATCAGCAGGATCAGTCCACACAAAGCAACCCTGTATCGTTTCAAGCATGCCACCTCTTTTCGTCCGTTTATTCAGATGCTTTGTATCATATTCTATCACAAATATCCATTGCTTGCAACCACCGAAAGCAAAAACAGCCCCATCGGTTCCCGATGAGGCTGTTAGTTTATCCAATTACGTTTTTCAGATATGCTGCCGCCGCCTGGTTGTACAGATACAGAGCCGCAGCAAGCTGCTGCAGATTCTCCGGCGCATCCGGACTTGCCAGCACTGCATGCACATAGCACATGGTGTCATAGTGCAGGGTGTAATCGCCGATCACACAGTCAGCAGCGGTTCTGCCGGGGGTGATCTGCTGATCCATATAGTAATACTCCCCCTTGTTGCCGCTAAAGCCGTATTGGCTCACGTCCACATCGGTTTTCACCTTGAAGTAATGCCGCAGGATCATATCGGATTCCAGCAGCAAGCTAGAGCCGTAGTAGGTAATGCCCTCCGGCAATGTGCCGGATACGGTGGGATTTGCATCCGCCAGAGTATCCGCAGTGATGCCGCGCATTTCCTCAGCAGCGCCCAAAGTATCCCCGTCAAAATATGCCTTGGCGTATGCACCATACCGCAGGATCTCCTGGGTCAGTGCCACCGTTTCCGCAGAATACTGATTCTCGTGGTCGAAAATATAGTCTGCATAGTCCGCCACCGTAAAGGTGTAAAGTTCACTGCACAGCGAGCCGGCATACATCTGTGCCGTAATCGGGGCAGTCATTTCCTTCGGAGCGACCTCACAGTTGAAGATATAATAGGTCTGGTTGTTGCGGGTCTCACTTATGGCATCCGATACATAGATCTTCTTAGTCTGACCATCGGGCAAAGTAAACAGCATATAGCTGTCGAAGCGTGCTACAGTGCGAGGATCCAGCTCCATGTAGAAGCGGACGCCGATATTGCCGCCCAGGCTCAGAGAATAACCAGCCAGGTGTGCGCCAACCTGATTTTCAAAGAAATCGCAGTACTTGCACTTGCCGTTTTCATATACATGCCCCCGGAAGGTATCCTGCAGCGCCGTGTTGCTGTAGGAAACGGTATAGGGCGCCTGGTTGTTGCAGCCTTCATAGGTTAAGTACTGATATACTTTTTCGCCGTCCAGAGAAGGTTCACTCTGATGGATCTTTCCGTTGTCCAGATCCTGCCCCCAGATCTCACCCGACTGTCCCGATTGCAGGAAGTATGCTACCTCGCCGGAATAGAGTTCCGCAGCGTTCTTTCCCAGAACGTCCTTTGATTTTCCAGTCTCGGTTCCGATCCCATCGCCGCTGAACACGTCGCTGTTGTAGAAGCAGATTTCGATGCTTCCCTCAGTGTCATTGATGCCGCTGATACCACCTGCGTATAGGTTGCTGGTCACCTGCCCAACGCTGCAGCATCTCTGAATGGTTCCGTCATTTCTGCCGCAAATGCCGCCGGCATTGGCATCTGTCGATACACTGGCAGCATTCTGGCAATTCTGAATGCGGCCGAGGATAGCCGAATCATTGACGCCGCAGATACCGCCTACACTGGTACTGCCTTTTACAACGCCTTCCACAGCGCATTGCCGGATGGTACCATCATTATAGCCGCACACAGCCCCTACGGCAATCCTGCCCAGCAGATAGGCATCCATGATGCGGACATTGCAGATCTTACCCTCGGACATTCCAAAGAGTCCCACATGATCCAGGTCAGCATCGTTCACGTACAGTCCGCTGATGCTGTAACCGTTTCCGTCAAAGGTGCCTGCATAGGCTGCTCCGGGTGTTCCAATGGGCGTCCACTTACGATGATCTTCTCCCGATAGCGCCCCACCGCTCAGCACAAATTGGTTCACTGTGATATTCGCCGTCAGCACAGCATTGGCATACCGGTTCTGATCCACATTCTCCAGTGTATCGTTCACAAGCCCGGCAAACCAGTACAGCTGACCAGCATTGCTGATCTCATACTTCATGTTGTCGTTCAGAACAGCAGGCTGCACCGTCTTGCCGCAGGCGCAGAAGCCGTTGCGGGACTCATAGCCTCCGTGTCCGTTGTAAACCGGCTCCGCCGGGGCATTGCCGTAAACCGTACCCGCTTCCAGCTCACAGCTATCGTATGCTTGATTTTTGTACACAATATTCGGGTTGTAGAGCGTCGGCATGGGATCCATACCAAGCAGCTGTCCCCAGGGAGAATCCAACAGTCTGGATTGAAAAAGGTATGCGACCTCACCGGAGGCAAAGGCATCCGCAGTCATGGGGGAGGACTTCTCCATTTTACCGTCCTCGCCGCCGAATACCGGACCGCTGAACAGATCGCTGTTAAAATAGCAGACTTCCATTTTTCCTTTCGTGCTCTGCAGACCCGCAATACCGCCGACATTTTCGTTGCCCGTTACGTTGCAGAAGCTGTAGCAGCACACAAGAGAGCCAGTATTCAATCCGCAAACGCCGCCTACACCACTCAGACCTTCCAGTTCTCCCGTGTTGTAGCAGTTCAGAATCGACTGATTATTGCTGCCGCACACACCGCCAAGATTATAGTCCCCCTGCAGGAAGGCTGTATTGGCGCATCCCTGTAGATAAGCGTCGTTTACGCCGCAGATACCACCAATCGCGATGGCATCCTCTGTGCCGGTCACCCAGGCATCATTGATGCAGTGCTCCACCACGCCGCTACTACAATTCCATCCACAGATGCCGCCCAAATAGGAATTCCCCACAGCCAGACCGTAAGTGTAACACTCTCTAATGGTTCCGCTGTTTCTACCGCAAAGCCCGCCGACTTTAGATCGCCCGTTTACATAGAAATCATCCAGGCATAAATTGGTGATCGTACCGGATGCAGAACGGAACAAGCCTACATAGTCGGTGTCGCTTTCATTCAGATACATTCCCTGGATGGCATGCCCTTGTCCGTCAAAGACGCCCATATAAGGTACATCGCTGATCCCCATTGGTATCCAGGGACGGAACGTACCCTTGTTCAGTTCGCCGGCATCGTTCAGTACCTGTCTGTTCAGTACAATATCCGCTGTCAGCACAGCATTGGCAGCCCGATCCTGCTCCACACCTTCCAGCGTGCCGTTCACAAGCCCTGCGAACCAGTACAGCTGACCAGCGTTGCTGATCTCATAAGTACTCTCCGCATTCTGCACAGCCGGCTCCATGTAACCGCAGGTTCCACAGAAGCCGTTGTTCAGATCATGAGCCGGAGCCTGATCCCCGTTGGTATTGCTGTAAACAGTGACAGGGGTATCCGACCTGCTACAGGTGGTGTAAATCCGTCTCAGGTAAACCCTTGCGCCTCCAAGCACAGGTATGTCCTGAACCGTTTCTCCGTTGTCAATGTTCTGTCCCCAGGCTTCTCCCAGCTGACAAGCAACTTCACCGCTTGCCAGCTCTGCGGCAGTCTTGCCCGAAGAATTCGTGATTTCGCAATTGGTATCCCTTGATATTACCTTACCGTCAAATACATCACTGTTAAAATAGCTGTTCTGTATGATTGCGAAGAATCCTAAATAACTACCGCAGATGCCGCCTTGTAGGGTGTTGCCGCTGACGGGCCCCAAAACCAGGCAGTATCTGATGATTCCGCCGCTGCTGCCGCAGATTCCACCGGCTCCATAAGCGGTAGCGGTTACACGAACATCACTCAGGCAGTTTTCCACCACCCTATTTTTCTCCATGTAGCCGCAAATACCCCCTACATTTATAGTGCCTGTTACCATACCGGAAACAGCGCAATTGCAAATGGTTCCGTTGTTTAAGCCGCAGACAGCACCCACTTTACGCTGTCCGATGACATAGCAGTCCACCAGGCGCAGATTGGCGATCGTGCCGTTTGATGCACGGAACAAGCCTGCGTTGTCCGTGCCGCTTTCATTCAGATATATTCCCTTGATGGCATGCCCCTGTCCGTCAAAGCTGCCGGTGTATGGCGTATCCTCCGTACCCATGGGCGTCCAGGGGCGGAATGTTCCCTCGTTCAGTTCTCCCTGGTCATTCAGCAGGTTTTCGTTGAGCACAATATCCGCTGTCAGCACTGCATTGGCGGACAGATTCTGCTCCACATCCGCAAGGGCTCCGTTTACAAGCTTTGCAAACCAGAGCAGCTGTCCGGTGTTGCCGATCTCGTATGCGCCTGCTTCATTTTGCAGTGCAGGCTGTATGGTTTCTCCGCAAGCGCAGAAGCCGTTGTGGGATGCATAACCACCGTGTCCGTTATACACGCTCTGTCTGGTATTGCCGTAAACCACAACCGGCTCCAGCTCACAGCTTTCAAAGATACCGTTTTTATACACAATATCCCGACTGCCAGGGATGGGGTATGCATCCGTCCCCAGCTTCTGTCCCCAAGCCTGCTCCGGCTGGGAGCCTTGCAGCAGGCATGCTGCCTTGCCGGAGGAAAACGCCTCCCCGTTCAGCGACTCCGCATTGGCATCCGGCGCTGCTGTCTCCAGGTAATAGCAATCAGTGATGACCGCTCCCTGCCCGGTGCTGCTGCTGGTGCTGGGCTGACCGCAGATGCTGGCATAATCCTGGTCGCCGGTCACAGTGCCGATGTTGGCACAGTTCTGAATGTAATACGTATCATACCCGGATCCGCAGATGCCGCCGGCACAGCCTCCTGCGCTGACGGAACCGGAATTGAAGCAATTTTTGATGGTTGCAGTCTTCCCGGAATAGCCGCAGATGCCGCCGCCGAAATATGTAGCAAAGATCCTGCCGGTATTGGTACAGCTGGAAATGACCGTTCCCGTGCCGCTCTGTCCGCAGATACCGCCGCCGGAAGCCGTACCGGACAGGGTTGCCCCATTGTGGCAGTTCTGGATATTGCCGTTGGCCACACTGCAGATACCGCCCACTGATGTCGGCGCCTTGAAGTAGGAATCCGCTATGGTAAGATCGGACACGGTTCTCCCGCTTTCCAGAATGCCGATAAAACCGCCGTTGCCCTGTTCCATATCCAGATACAGGCCGCTGATCGTATGATTGCCGCCATTGAAATTACCTGCATAGGGATTCATGTAATCGTCACCCAGGGGTGACCAGGGGCGGAACGCAGCTGTCTTCTCTGCATTCAGGGTACCGTCCTCCAGCAGCACGTTTTCATTGATCGTGATATCCGCCGTCAGCACTGCATTGGCAGAGATGTTCCGTGACACACCAGCAAGCGTGCCGTTCACAAGTCCTGCAAACCAATACAACTGCCCCGGGTTGGAGATCTCGTAGTACCCCTCTGCATTCTGTGCAGCAGCCTGGGAAGTTGCACCACAGGCGCAGAAGCCGTTGTGCGCCTCGTAGTCCACATGCTGGCTGTACAGGGGCTGATCCGTATTGCTGTATCCGACTCCAGGCTCGCCTGCCTTGTCACAGGTGCTGTATACGTCTACCTGATAGACCTTTGCGCCGCCCAGCATCGGATCACTGTCCTCGCCGAGTTTCTGTCCCCAGAACGGCTCCGACTGTCCCTCCTGGAGCAGATATGCAATCCTACCGCTTGCCACCTCTGCGGCACTCTCCCCCGAGGAATTTGTAATGGTAGAAGAAACGGTACGGCTCACGACCTCTCCGCTGAACCGCTCCTTGTTGAAATAACAGTGGTCGATCGATGCCGAGTCTACGCTGCCGCAAATGCCGCCCAAATACGACAAAGAATTGGTCACGGTACTGTTCGCATAGCAACGCTCAATGTTTGTGCTTACAGCCCTGCCGCAGATACCACCGACGCTGTTATCCGCAGTAACGGAACCGGCAAAAGAGCAGTTTACAATGTCGCTGCCATTCTCTATAACTCCACAGATGCCGCCTACATAATCCCTTCCGGAAAAATAGGAGTCCACAACACGGATGTTGGAAATGCTTGCAGAGGCACCGGCTGCACCCACAAGCCCCACACCAAAAATCAATTTCTGCATATAAAGACCCCTGACAGTATGGCCCTTTCCGTTAAGCGCACCTTTAAACCTATTTTTCTCTCCAGTGCCATAATAAGATCCAATGGGTGTCCATGGGCGAAAGCTATCCGCATCATATTCATTGAGCGAGCCGTCCTCGTTCACTACATATTTGTTTACCGTAATATCCGCCGTCAATTCGGCGTTTGCTGCTGTATTCTGTTCTGTTCCGTCTGTAAGGGTACCGTTGACCAGAGCCGCAAACCAGAACAGCTGTCCTGCGTTGCCGATCTCATAGGTCGCCTCTGCATTCTGCTCGGCTGGCTGGAGTGCCTGACAGGAGGTACAGAAGCCGTTGTCATAGCTGTGCTCCGTATGCTCCGTTTCCTCTGCCGCCCATGCTGAAAGATCCAGGCGGAAGCTGCCGTCCGGGAACTCCAGGAGGGGTGATCCGCACATCAGCAATGCGGCAAACAGAGCCGTCAGTTTCTTCAGTGTTTTTTTCATCGCTTTCATTCCTTTCTGTATATTTCAGACAAATCCCCACAGAACCTGCGGGGGGGTACTGCGTTGCCCTTATTATACCACATCCAGCGGAGCATTGCAATCAAACTGTCGTGAACGTCAATTTTCTGTCGTAAACGTCAGCGAAAGGAGTGGAAAAAGCCTTGCGGATATTGTATAATAGAGTGGGTGACTGTGAACAGCCGGATGCTATGTATTGACAGGAGCGAGGTGTGAAAGGTGCGTATTGGGATTGTAGATGATATGCCGGAGGAATCCGCCAACATGGAGCATGCTCTGAACTGCCTGGGTGCGGAGCTGGCAGTGGAGTTTGAGATCCATTGCTTTTCCAGCGGCGAAGACTTCCTGAAACACTTTGAACCGGGTGGCTTTGATGTGGTGTTCATGGATATCTACATGCAGGGCATGTCCGGAACAGAAACAGCCGCCGCTCTGCGTCATCAGGACAGTCGCTGTATTCTGATTTTTCTGACCACCAGCATGGAGCATATGCCGGAGGCATTTGCCTGTCACGCCTTTGAATACATACAAAAGCCATTTGAGCCAGACCGAATCCGCAAGGTCATGGAGGATGTGCTCCGGGTCATGCCTCCCAAGGCGAGATACCTCACATTCACCAGCAACAGGCAGACTGTCCGCCTGTTGTATGAGCAGTTTGTTTCCGCCGTTGCAGACGACCATTATGTGCGCATCACGGACAGCAGCGGGAACAAATACAGCACACGCATGAAATTTTCAGACTTTGCAGATCCCCTTGCCCGGGACAAGCGGTTTCTGCTGATCAACAAGGGCGTGCTGGTCAATATGGATCACATCACCGCTTTCGGGGAATACGGCTGCCGCATGAGCAGCGGTGAAACTCTTCCGGTTAAGGTCAGGGACAGGGCAAACATTGAAGAAGCCTGGCTGCATTACAGCTTTTCCGCAATCCGCAGCGGACAGAAAGGCAGGCGATCCTCTTGACGATTCTGAATTGGCTGCAACAGGCAGTACAGTTTCTGGTGCTGATCCCTTCTGCCATGCTGTGCTACCTGCCCATGCATCGACAGCTGCGATTCTCCCCGGGAAAAACCGCATTGCTTGCGGCAGGTACGCTGCTGGTCTATATTCCGGCTGCTGCCTGGTGTGCAGCTGCCCTGGGACTGGACTGCAACATAATCCTGCTGCCCTCTCTGCTGCTGTTCAGCGTGGGCTATCGCCTGACATTAAAAACCGACTGGAGCCGCTGTATCTGCACATTCTTGTTCAGCTGTGTAGTGTCCGCATTCGTCTCCAATTTTTCCTACGCCTATGACGCATGGCTCCATCCGGGGAGCACCTCCGGTCAGTTCAGCTGGCAGGCAGCTCTGTTTCAGTTTGCAGCCACCGGCGTGGCGGCGGTACTGCTCATCTTCCCCCTGCGCAAGTGGGGCAGCATCCTGATTGACCGGCTGCTGGTTTCCGGCGCATGGGGCTCTATGATCGCTGTGTCCGCCACCTTTCTACTGCTGAATCTCGCCATCATCCCCCGGCACTACGCCACCCTGTACGTGGGCAGGTGCTTCCCCATATATATTACGCTGCTGCTGGTGCTGCTGCTGTTTCTGATTGCGATGTACGTTTCCTTTTACCATACGGCAATGGGGATCTTACGCACAGCCGCCATCCAGGAACGGATCCAGTTCTTTGAAATGGCGGAGAATCAGTATCGGATGCAGAAAAAATACATCGAAGATACTGCCAAGGAACGGCATGATTTCAAGCAATCTGTGTTTACCCTGAAGCGGCTTGCGGATGCAGGAAATTTAACCGCCCTGCAGCAGTATCTCACAAAGTATGTCAGCACCCTGCCGGAAACGGAAATCCGGCATTTCTGCAAAAACCATGCGGTCAACGCACTTTTGAATTATTACGCACAGCTGGCTGCAAGCAATGGAATCCAACTGGACTGGCACACGGATATCCCGGAATGGATCCATGTTGCAGAGCCGGATCTGTGCAGTCTGCTGGGAAATCTCATTGAAAATGCCTTTGCCGGATGCAGTACGGTGGAGGATACCGCCCCACGCTATCACTGCCTGTCTGTGGAGTTGAGAAACAACGTCAACCTCTATATTGTTTCTACCAACAGCTTTGATGGCTTTGTCCGGCTGAAGGACGGGCAGTATGAATCCACCAAGCGGAAGGGCAGCGGAATCGGGATCCACTCCGTAAAAATGATTGCTGAAAAATACCGGGGCACCGCAAGGTTTCATCACATGGGAACCGAGTTCTACGCCGATGTGATGTTACAGGTGAAAAGTGGCACTTTGGACACGCAGGCATAAAAAAGCCGTCTGTGATAACCCACAGGCGGCAATGTTCTGTTATGTGACACCGTACACGTTCTGCATGGCGCCGCCCTAGGGCACCACCGCACAAAGATTGTGCAGTAGATGTGTCAACAGATTTCCCAATTACTTTTAAAAGAAAAAGCACCCACGTGATTGCGTGGATGCCTTGGTGCGCTTGACAGGATTCGAACCTGCGACACCTGGCGTCGGAGGCCAGTGCTCTATCCAGCTGAGCTACAAACGCATAAACTATAGGGGGTGAGGACTCTCGTTCCTCACTTTTTATAATTATACCAAACTATCTTGAATTTTTCAAGAGAATATGCTATAATTATAGAAAATAGTTTCTTTGCACGAAAATTACCGGGAAGTATTCCACCGTTTTTGTGTGTTTTCACAATATTCATGTAAGGAGGTGTGCGTGTGCAGGACTATATCTATGTGCTGGTCAGCCAAACGGGTACCAATATTGCTAAAATCATCCGTTTTTTCACCAAAAAGCCCTACAACCACGCTTCCATCTCTGCGGACAGCAATCTGCATGAAATGTACAGCTTTTGCCGCAACTCCCCTTCCATGCCCCTGCCCGCCACCTTCAACCAGGAGATCGTAGGACGGGGCACTCTGGGAAAATTCTCTGACATTCCCTGTGAGCTGTATGCCATCCCGGTGACCCGACATCAGCGATTGATCTTTGAGCATGAACTGGAGCATTTCAAGCTGCATCGAGACATGTATTCCTATAACCTGCTGGGAATGGGCACGGTGCTGTTTCAGATCGGGCTGCACCGACGGTATAAATACGTCTGTTCCCAGTTTGTCGCCCATATAATCGAACAAAGTGGCATTGTCCTGCCCAAACCGGCAGTGCTGTGCACGCCGGAGGATCTGCGGCACATTCCCGGCGCTCTGCTCATCTACCGGGGAGAATTGAATGACTATGCAAACCGACTGTTTTTCCATCAGCTAGCCTGAGCATTGCCTGCTCCAGCCAGTCATACCCCCGGACAGCATACCGCACTGCCGGCGGCAGCAGCACTTCCCGCTGATGTGCCCCCTGTTCCGGTACGATCAGTTCCAGCTGTGCCTGCGCCACCTGCACCCGGTATGCACTGGGCTGCCGGGTGATCTGCACCGCCGGGATCGGCTCCCGGTTGGTTTGATTATAGGATCGTACATAAACTTGCAGCATCCCTGCCGCCAGCCCGTTCATCAGCATGTAATACACCAGAGCCAGGCAGGCGGTTCTTTTTGTACGCCGTTTCATATTACGTTTCCTCCTTCAGATTCAGCAGTGCCCGGGCGATGGATGCACCCAGCACCGAGCCTGCACGCTTCACCTGCGCCAGGGTATTCCCATGACTGCCTACCTCGATCAGCAGGCTGCCGGTGGTCAGATCCTGGTTATACTTCCGGTAATCGAACAGCACCGGCCGGGTCAGACCCGGCGTGTCGGATTCGATCTGCTGCTGCAGGCAGCTGGCAAACCGGAAGTTTTTCATGTAGTTTGGCATGTTCAGAGAACCGTTGTCGCACCCGGAGATGATCATCACCTGGGCGGTGTCCTGTCCATCCACATCAATCACCGGCTGCAACAAGTTTCCGTTGCTGACAATGGCATCCCGATGGATGTCCAGCACCACCTTAATGGTGGGGTTCTCCTCCAGGATCCGCTTGACCACCACCCGGCTCCGGTCATAGGAGCCGGTATAACGGGGATAGTCATGAATGGTACCGTCATGGATCACGCCGATGCCCGCCTTTTTCAGCTGGGCTTCAATCTGATCCCCTACCATCACCACGCTCAGCGCCGGATCTGTCGTACGGTAATTGAATTCCGCATCCCCATACTCCCGTACATAGGGCTCAAAGCTCTCGGTGGTATGGGAGTGCATGATCAGCACCTCCGGTGAGCCGTCCCCCATAATGGTAAAGGCAGGCGCTTTCCGGCTTTCCTCCAACAATGCGGCATTGTCCACACTGGTACAGTTCCGAACCTGTCCGCACTTATCCAGATCCACAATATTTCCACCGGAATAGCGCTGATACGCCATCCGGACGATCCGTGCGGTACCCGGATGCCACACAGTAGGATAGGGCTTTTCCCCCGGATCCCCACTGGCGTAAAACACCGGCTCCGCCTCCGGCTGAGTAGCGGTTTCCGTGGTCTGTTCCGGTTTCGGGGCGTCCGGCTCCTCTGCAAGCCAGCCATAGCCGCTGGACAAACAGGGCGGATCCTCCCTGTTATCTGCCGGTTCCTGCTCCAGATCCGTCCGCAAATCATTCAGCCGATTGGCTGCAACCGGGATCTGGGGAATGAGCTGGAGCATACCTGCTGCCAGCAGGGGCATACCTGCCAGAACGCATCCCCACATCAGCACACGCAATCCGTTTCTTCTTCTGCGCATTCTTCCACCTGCTTTCCAGGCGCTGCCGCATGCTGCGGTGCCGCCTATATAGTATGAACCCTCTGCTTCATCCTATGCGTCCTCCTTTCCGGTTATGCCGGGAATGTGACAAGCCCAATGCACATAGTCTTTAGAAGCAACAGAGGAAAGGAAGATGCACATGTACCGTTGCTGCAATGTAAAGCGCTTTTTGATCATGCTGCTGTGCGATCTGGTGGCGGTGGGGCTGCTGATGCTGCTGTTCCGATGCAGCCCGTTCCGGACAGAAGGCGTATCGGATCCCGGAGAAAATGGGATCCCCCTGCCGGTTCTGATGTATCACAGCGTCTTTTCCGGCAGGCACAGCGACTATGTTGTCCCCCCGGAGGTGTTGGAAAGTGACCTTGCCTATTTGTCCGACCATGGCTATCAGGCAGTGCTGGTGTCCGATCTGGTGGAGTATGTATACAACGGAAAGCCCCTGCCGGAAAAGCCGGTGATGATCACCTTTGACGACGGCTATTACAACAATCTGGAGCAGTGCCTGCCCCTGTTGGAAAAGTACGACATGTGCGCTGTGATCTCCGTGGTGGGCAGTTACATTGTGAACCAGGCGGAGCAGGATTCTCACATAACCGCTTATTCCTATCTGACCTTTCCAGAAATCCAAACTCTGCTGGAGTCCGGACGCATTGAGATCGGCAACCACACCTATGACCTGCACAGCCATACCCACCGACAGGGCTGCGGCATTCTGCCGGAGGAGTCGGAAACCGCATACCGGGAGCTGCTGCGCTCGGATCTGGAACAGCTTCAGTCCCTGCTGGCGTCCCAGGTGCAGATGCGGCCTGTCGTGTTCACCTACCCCTATGGCTATGTGTGCCGGGAGAGCATCCCGGTGCTGCGGAGCATGGGATTTCTGGCTACCCTGACCTGTTATGAAGAACCCAACCGGATCACAAGAGATCCGGACTGTCTGTTTGGCATCGGCAGATACAACCGCCCCTACGGCATTTCCACCGATGCCTATATGCAAAAAGCATTGAAAGGAAGTTAAATCATGACCCCATGCCGCAAATGGCTGCCCCTTCTGCTTCCCCTTGGAGCTGCTGCACTGTTTCTGCTGCTGAAGCTGTACCTGGATCAGATCGCCATATTCCACATTCCATGTGTGCTCTGGTTTCTGACAGGGCTGTACTGTCCCGGCTGTGGAGGCACACGGAGCATCAAGGCAATGCTGAACGGGCAACTGTGGCTGGCAGTCCGGTACAATCCGGGAGTACCCCTGCTGGTGCTGCTGGGGTTACTGTGGTACGGAGAGCAGCTGCTTGCGGCATTCGGCATACAGAAAAAAATCATTCCCAGAAGCAGGCGTTTCTGGCTGCCGCTCCTGGGAATGCTCATCCTGTTCTATTTGCTGCGCAATGGGATCAGTATGCTAGCTCCACCCCGGTGAAGCTGGATTTTGGTGCGCCGGAGGATGTTTTGTTGCCGCCGGTACTGCCGAGGGCAGACTGAAGGTCATCAAACTCACCCTGCTGGTACATCTGATCCAGATAATCCATTACATCATCAAAGGTGATGCCGAACTTGTCCAGGGTTTCCTTGTATTCACCCTCGTAGTACTTCTGGAGGTAATCCGGCACGGTGCCGTCCTTCTCATAAGCCGGGAATACGGTATCCGCATCCTGAATGAGCTGGGTGTAGTCCTGCATGATCTGATCGCTGTTCTTCCAGAACACGCTGGTGCTCTGAAATACGATAAAGAGCAGCAGAATGCTCACTACAGACAGAATGATGCCTGCGATGGACAAGCCCTTGCCGCCCCGGTGCGTGGCAAGAGAAATGATGCCCAGTATGATGGAAATGGGCGCTGTGATCACGTTGAGGCAGCAGCAGCACATCAGCACGATGCTGCAAATACCCAGTACCAGGGACGCAATGGCAAAGCCCTTCCGCTCCTCCGGCACCGGCTGCTGGGGCTGCATGGACTGCCAGTTGTTGGGGTACTGATTGGGATACTGGTTCGGATACTGATTGGAATAGTCCTGTGGATTCATGTTTGTCCTCCTCAAAGCGGCGTGGCTGAGCCTGCCGCAGGTTTGGTGTTGCCGCTATATGCCGATCTCCCATTCCCAGTTGCGAACGGAGAGCTCGTCCAGATTGTAGGGGGTTCGCTGGTATACGCAGTAGTTGAGCCAGTTGGAAAACATCAGATTGGCGTGGCACCGCCAGGTCACTCGTGGAGTCCTGGTAGGGTCATCCTCCGGAAAGTAATGATAGGGGATCTGAATATCGATGCCCTTGTCCCGATCCCGGAAGTACTCCTGGGCAATGGTATCCCGGTCGTACTCGGAATGACCGGTGATAAAATACTGTCTGCCGTTTTTGTTGGCAACGATATGCACCCCGGACATGGGAGAACTGGTGAGGATCTCCAACTGGGACACCTGTTCAATATCCGCCCGGCGAACCTCCGTATTCCGGGAATGGGGCACATAGAAGCACTCGTCAAAGCCCTTCAGCAGCAGGGAATGCTCCACCTCCACCACATGGGGAAAGATGCCGAACATTTTCTGCGCCAGAGGGTATTTGGGGATGCCGAAGTGGTAGTACAGCCCAGCCTGCGCCGCCCAGCAGATATGCAGGGTGGAGAACACATGGGTCTTGGACCACTCCATGATCTGGCAGATCTCATCCCAGTAATCCACCTGTTCATAGGGCAGATGCTCCACCGGCGCCCCGGTAATAATCATCCCGTCATAATGCTTGTCCTTAATCTCCCCGAAGGTGGTATAGAAGGTTTCCAGATGGCTCAGGGAGGTATTCTTGGAAACGTGGGACGCTACATGCATCAGTTCAATATCCACCTGCAAGGGGGTATTGCTGAGCAGCCGCAGAATCTGGGTTTCGGTTTCGATTTTCTTGGGCATGATGTTGAGAATCAGGATCTTCAGCGGACGGATGTCCTGCTGCTCCGCCCGGTCATGGGTCATCACGAAAATATTCTCGTTCTGTAAAATCTGATATGCGGGCAAATCCTGTGAAATCCGGATCGGCACAGCCGCCACTCCTTTCCTGCTGATTTGTGCTACCCTGCACGGAAAGTGCTGATGAGCAACGCTTCATCAGCACTTTGTCTGTTCATCAAACCGGATGGATCTGCTTTGCAGCATCTCCGTGTACGCCGTCAATGCCGTACTGTTGATTGCGGCGGCGTTCAAAGAACTTCACTGCAACCTGACCGAACTGTGCATAGCTCAGTACGTCCTCGTCCTGGGTGACCCACTCTGCACATTCCTTGCGGAGCTTATCCATCTCCGGCTCCAGCAAATCTGCCGGACGGCAGTCGATGGGCTTTTCGTCCCCGATGATCTTCTTGCGGAATGCAGGATCGATGGGCACCGGCGTTCTGCCATACTCGCCCCGGACAATGCCCTTGAATTCCTTGGTCACGGTCTTGTACCGCTCCCCCATAATCACATTGAACACAGCCTGTGTGCCCACGATCTGGGAGGTAGGTGTTACCAGGGGCGGGTAGCCTGCGTCCTTCCGGACTCTCGGTACTTCCTGGAGCACCTCGTTAAGCTTATCCTCCTTGCCTGCCTGCTTCAGCTGGGACAGCAGGTTGGAAAGCATACCGCCGGGCACCTGGTAGATCAATGCATTGGCGTCAACCGCCAGCATCTTGGGATCCAGCAGACCACTGTCCAGATACTTCTGACGCAGTTCCATAAAATAGGAGCGGATCTCGGTCAGCAGCATCAGATCAAGACCGGTATCATAGGGCGTACCCTGGAGGGCAGCCACCATGGACTCGGTGGGCGCATGGGATGTACCCAGCGCCAGAGGGGACATAGCGGTATCGATCACATCCGCACCGGCTTCAATGCCCTTGAGCAGGCACATGGACGCCAGACCGGAGGTGTAGTGGGTGTGCAGCTGGATGGGCAACTTTACGTTTGCCTTGAGTGCCTTCACCAGACGCTCGGTGACATAGGGCGTCAGCAGAGCCGCCATATCCTTGATGCAAATAGAGTCCGCACCTGCTTCCTCGATCTGCTTTGCATATTTTACATAGTATTCCTCGGTGAATACATCCCCCAGAGTGTAGGAAATTGCCACCTGGGTATGTGCGCCTTCCTTCTTTGCCGCATCGATGGCGGTTTTCAGGTTCCGGATATCGTTCAGCGCATCAAAAATCCGGATCACGTCAATGCCGTTTGCCACAGACTTCTGTACAAAATACTGCACCACATCGTCTGCATAGTGCCGATAGCCCAGCATATTCTGACCACGGAACAGCATTTGCAGCTTGGTGTGGGGCATGTGCTTTTTCAGCGTACGCAGACGCTCCCAGGGATCCTCGTTGAGAAACCGCAGGCAGGCATCAAAGGTCGCACCGCCCCAGCACTCGATGGAGTGATAACCCACCTGATCCAGCTTTTCCAGAATCGGCAGCATCTCAGCAGTGGTCATACGGGTTGCGATCAAGGACTGGTGTGCGTCACGGAGCACGGTTTCCGTAATCTTTACTTTAGCCATATCTTTCACCACTCTTCCGCACAGAGCGGAAAATCCTTTCTATCAGAGTTTAGGCAATGGTCACCAGAACATCGTCAGAATTTACGGTATCGCCCTTGCTGACCAAAATGCTTGTGATCTTGCCGTCGCAGCTTGCAACAATGTCATTCTCCATCTTCATAGCCTCCAGGATCACAACGGTCTGACCTCTGGAAACGGTATCCCCGACTGCAACCTTGATATCCAGGATCGTGCCGGGCATGGGTGCCTGTACCTTCTCCCCTGCACCGGCAACAGGTGCTGCTGCGGGGGCGGGAGCTGCTGCAGGAGCAGGAGCCGGTGCAGGCGCTGCTGCCACAGGTGCAGGTGCCGCAGCAACGGGAGCCGGTGCTGCGCCGGTGATCTCCTCCACTGCTACATCGTATGCCTTGCCATTTACGGTTACGCTAAATCTTTTCATTGTATGTACCACCTTTTCTCAATATAAACCGCTTAGAACGGAATGTTGTTGTGCTTCTTGGGCAGCTTGCTTACCCGCTTGCCGCTGAGGATATCCAGGGCGGAAAGCAAGGTCACTCTGGTGTCTGCCGGTGCGATTACTGCATCCACGCCGCCCTTTTCCGCTGCGCTCTGTGCGCTTGCCAGAGTTGCTGCATACTCCGCAGCCAGTTCCTTGCGCTTTGCATTTGCATCCGCAGCGCCCTTCAGCTTATCATGCCACAGGAATTCTACAGCAGTCAGGGGTGCCATGGGAGAGATCACAGCCTGATCCCAGGCATAAGTAAAGTCTGCGCCGCATGCTGCACCAGCCAGAGCAGTGAATGCTGCGCCCACGGCATTGCCGGTCACAACGGACAGCTTGATGGTGGTTGCCTCTGCGTAGCATGCTGCCAGCCGGGTCATAGCCTGGATGCTGCCGGTCTGTTCTGCTTCGGAAGAAGCGGCAAAGCCCATGGTATCCACAAAGGTAATCACCGGAACGGAAAAAGCATCGCAGGTGCGCATGAATCGAGCCAGCTTTGCACAGTCCTCCGTATTCAGCGGATCCTCGGTCTTATTGGTTGCGGCAATGCCCACCGTGGTGCCTCCAAGGGTTGCCAGGGCAGTGTATGCTGCCTTGCCATAGTCCCCATACAGCTCCAGCAGGGAATCTGCATCTGCCACAGCCTTTACCAGATCCGGCAGGCTGCGGGATGCCTGGCTTTCGCTTTCCGCATACTCAAACATGGGTGCTCCAGCCAGGTTGTTGATGGGCATCAGGTTCACCAGTGCTCTTGCCTGCTCCATGGCAGCGGTATCATCCTCGCACACCAGTGCGCAGATGCCGGCCTTGGCAGCGGATTGTGCGGTTCCTGCATGCTCTGCAAAAGGCGGTGCTACAAACAACTCTGCGTCCTTGGTCATCACCACAAAATCGGAGCCGCATGCCAGCAGTGCAGCGCTTCCTGCGCAGGTGCCAGCTACCACTGCGATCTGGGGCACCACGCCGGACAGCTGTGATGCAGCCTCCAGCATTCTGCCATAGGCTGTCAGGGAATCCACTGTACCGTTGACAAAAGCACCGTTGGAATCGTGAATACCCACAATGGGGGTACCGGTCTTGGCAGCCAGTCCGTACAGCTTTGTGATCTTTGCTGCATGCTGCAAGCCTACCGCACCGTTGTTTACGGTTTTATCCTGGGAAAATGCATAGACTGCGTTTCCGTTTACATAGCCGTAGGCACAAACGACTCCTGCCGCATCTTCTGCTTCCTTGACAGCTGCATTGATCTCGGTAAATGCACCATCGTCAAACAGAGCGGCAAGGCGTGCATATGCCCGGCTCTCCATGTTTTTTTCCATGTGCGGATCTTCCTTCCTCATATGTAATAGCCAAAAAGTCAAGACAGCACCTCACAAAGCCTGTGGGTGTTGAGGCGCACCGCACAATCCCTGTACGGTGTTACCTTGACTCAATATACATGTTTTATTATACAACATTTCTGCGCAGAGTGCAAGTGTTTTTACACGAATTTTCGGCTTCTCCGGGAAACAAACGCCGGGAAAGAAAATCAGGAGCACACGGACACGCCGCATGCTCCTGAAATTTTTCTGTGGTTTGATTACGCACGCTCAACCTTGCCGGAACGCAGGCATCTGGAGCAAGCATAAATATGACAGGGAGTACCCTTCACAACAGCCTTTACGCGCTTTACATTAGGTTTCCAAGTCCTGTTGGAACGTCTGTGGGAATGGGAAACCTTAATACCAAAAGTAACGCCCTTGCCGCAAATATCACACTTAGCCATGGTAGGTTGCACCTCCTTCATGCATCGTAGAAAGTCAATAGTCTTATTCTAGCAGATTTCTTGAAAAAAAGCAAGGCTTTTTTGAAAAAAATCAAAAATTTTTTACGGCACTGAAAGAAAGTGCAATTTTGGCTTGTAAATAGCCCAGAATTCATGTATAATAAATGGTGTATACGATTACAAACTGAAAGAGAGGACGCAATCTTGAATCTGGATCTTTCCACCTTTTTGGATTTTTTCACACGACTGATCGTCATCTGCATGGTCACCCCCATCCACGAATGTGCCCACGCCTATGCGGCGTATAAGCTGGGGGACGACACCGCCAGCATCCAGGGACGCATGACCCTGAATCCTCTGGCGCATTTCGACCCGGTTGGCACCATCTGTCTGTTGTTTGCCGGCTTTGGCTGGGCGAAGCCCGTACCAGTCAACCCGAATCGGTTTGACCGGAAGATCAGCATGCGGGGGGGCATGGCAATCACAGCCCTTGCCGGGCCTCTGTCCAATCTGCTGATGGCCGTCCTCAGCATGGTCATCTACCGGGTGTTCTGCTGTTTCCAGGTGGTGCAGACTGCCGTGGTGGATTACTACACAAGCGGCGGGGTCAACACCTATTTCGTTCTTTACTACATGCTCCAGGCGTTTATTTTCATCAACCTTGGGCTTTCCATCTTCAACCTGATCCCCATTCCGCCCCTGGACGGTTCCCACATTCTGGGCTACTTCACAAGCTCCAAGGTGGACGCCTTCTTCTATAAGAATCAGCGGGTGATTTCCATTGTATTTATGGTGATCCTGGTGACCGGCGTGCTGTCTGGCCCCATTGGATTTGTAGAACAGCACATATACAATTTGCTGCTCACTCTGACCAACTGGATCCCAAATTTGCTGGGGACACTGTAAATGGAACAGATTTCATTCAAGCTGCCTGTGTTTGAGGGGCCTTTGGATCTGCTGCTGCATCTGATCGCCAAGCATAAGCTGAACATCAACGACATCGAGATCTCCAAGCTGCTGGAGCAATACCTATTATATATAGAGCAATGCAGCGAGCAGGACTACGAACTGGCAGGAGAATTTCTTGAGATGGCGGCACGGCTGATCTACATCAAGACCGTGTCCTTGCTGCCAAGCCCGGAAGAGGCGGAGGCAGTCAAAAAGGAGCTGGAAGGTGCCCTCATCGAGTACTCCCTTTGCAAGCTGGCTGCGGCAGAGCTTGCAAAACGGGATATCGGGGACTGCATCTTTGTCCGGCGGCAGATGGCGGTGCAGATTGATCCCACCTACCGGCATCAGCACGAACCGGAGGTGCTGCGGCAGGCGTATCTGCAAATCGGAGCAAAGCCCCAGCCCAACGCCAAGGCTCCCCTGACGGACCGGATCCAGGCTGTGGTACAGCAGCGGGTGGTATCCGTCATTTCAAAAGTAGTCTATGTGCTGCGGCGGCTGTATGCGGAAGGCTCCGTCCGGGTGGACAACCTGTACGAGGGCATGACGGATCGCTCCGCCCGGGTGGCGACCTTTCTGGCGGTACTGGAGCTGACCAAAACCGGCAGAACCCGACTCAATGCGGACAATACGGAACTGTCCTTCTGCAAGCCCCATGCCATTACGAAAAAATACAGGATTGTGAGAGAACATGCAACTGAAGAATAAAATATCGGAGGCGGAAGCCGTCCTCTTTGCCTACGGAGAGCCCATTCCGGCGGCACGGCTGGCAGAGGCATGCGGTCTGGAGGAGGAAGTAATCCCCAAGGTGATCGCTCTGCTGAACGACCGGTACGATGCCCAGCAAAGCGCCCTGCGGGTGTTGCAGCTGGAGCAATGCTACCAGCTCTGCACCCGTCCCGCCTTTGCGGAATCTATCAAAAAAGCCATTGAGACCAAGCGTACCGCTCCCCTGTCCAACGCAGCCATGGAGGCGCTGACCATCGTGGCATACAACCAGCCGGTCACCAAAAGCTTTGTGGAAAATGTCCGGGGCATCGACAGTTCCTCGGTCATCAACAACCTGGTGGAAAAAGATCTGCTGGAGGAGGCAGGGCGGCTGGATGTACCCGGCAAGCCCATCGCCTACCGAACCACCAGTCGGTTTCTGCGATGCTTTGGACTGCATTCCATTGAGGAACTGCCCCCTCTGCCCGGAAAGGATCCCCAGGGCAGTCTGCTGGATCTGGATCCGGCGGATGCTCCTGATCCGGATATTCCGGAGGAGCTGTTCCCGGAGGAATAAACACACGGAAAGGAGGCGCAAAGGCAATGATCCTGCGGATCATTCTGCTTACCCTGCTGCTGATACTGCTGATCCTGCTGTTTGCGCCGGCACGGGTCTGGCTGTCCTATGACGAAGGGACATTTTGCTGGCGTGCCCGGTATCTGTTCCTCCGGAAGGGGGCGGATTCCCCGCCCCCCGGCAAGCAATCTGACGAGTCGGCACCCCGGCAGTCCCCTGCCCCGGATAAGCCGCCGATGACGTCTGAACCAAAGCCGGCATCTCGCTCCCAAAAGCCGGAGCAAACGCCCCAGCCCCAGGAAGCATCCAAAGCCGAACTAGAGCCTTCCAAAGAGGAATCGGATAAGAAATCCGGCGGTATATTGGCCAAATACAAGCCCCAATCCCTTTCGGAGGGTATCGACCTGGCGCTGGATCTGCTGCATACGGCAGGGAAGCCCCTGCGGTGGCTGCTGCGGCGGATCACCATCCGGGACATTGACCTGGACTTGGCCGTATCCGATCCGGACGCTGCGGCATGCGCCATCCGATTCGGCAAGGTGAACATTGCCGTGTACAATACCTTAGCGCTGCTTTGCCAGTTCTTCCGGGTTCGCAAAAAACAGATCCGGATCTGCTGCATCTACAACCAGCCTCATGGCACCTACCGGGGCAGCTGCCAGATCCGGGTATGCCCGGCGGTAATCCTCGGGGCAGTGATCGGCTTTGGCGCACGGTTTCTGTACCGACAACACAAAGCTGGAAAAGCTGCATAATTCTGCTGTATCCCGTCCATGCTGACCAACATGGACTCCTATATCAATCGGCTGCCGCACAGCCGCCCAAAATCCAACCGTGCGGAGAAGGAGTAAGCGATGAATAACACTGAGCATCCTATCAACGATCTGATGGGCGTAACCATGGAAAAAATCCGGGAAATGGTGGACGTGAACACCATCGTGGGCACCCCCATCACCTGCGCAGACGGCGCAACCATCATCCCCATCTCAAAGGTATCCTACGGCTTCGCATCCGGCGGCTCCGATCTGCCGGCAAAGGTGGAGAAGGATCTGTTCGGCGGCGGCTCCGGCGCAGGCATTTCCATTCAGCCGGTGGCGTTTCTGGTGATCCTGAACGGAGAGGTCAAGCTGATGCAGCTGTCCATTGACGCCTCCACCCCCAACGCACTGATTAACCTGGTGCCGGATGTGATGGAAAAGATCTCCGGCTTTATGAGCAGCCGGAACGGCAAGAATCCAAAGGCAGAATAATCAAAGCCCGTCTCCCATATGTTTATACAAAAGAACATCGGGAGGCGCTTGATGAAAAAATGGCTGAGTCTGATGCTGGCGGTACTGTGCTGCCTGCATCTTTGCTGTCCGGCGGTGCATGCTGCCGACCCTCTGGGCATTTCCGCCCAGGCTTATGTGCTGATGGAGGCAGACACCGGTAAGGTGCTGTTGTCCAAAAACGGGGACGAAAAGCGCCCCATCGCCAGCACCACCAAGATCATGACCACCCTGCTGTGCCTGGAAAGCGGCGGACTGGATGACTGGTTCGTGGTGGATCCGGAAGCCATCCGGGTGGAGGGCTCCTCCATGGGACTCCAGGAGGGGGACGTGGTCACCAAACGCATGCTCTGCTATGGCATGCTGCTGCCCTCCGGCAACGATGCGGCCAATGCCACAGCCGTCCGGCTGGCTGACTCCATCCCGGAATTTGCAAAGCTGATGAATGCACGGGCTGCCCGGATCGGCATGACCCACACCTGCTTTGTGACCCCCTCCGGTCTGGACGCAGAAGGACACGGGGCATCCGCCCGGGATATGGGGCTGCTGGCTCGGACAGCCATGCAGAATCCGGACTTTCGTGCCATTTGCAGCCAGTCCCGGGCAGAGGTGTGCTTCGGCAATCCGCCCTACAACCGGTGGCTGAAAAACACCAACAAGCTGCTGACCATGTATGAGGGCGTGGTGGGCGTCAAAACCGGCTTTACGGATGCAGCAGGCAGATGCCTGGTGTCCTTCTGTGAACGGGACGGGGTATCCCTGCTCTGTGTGACGCTGCATGCCAAGGACGACTGGAATGACCACATGAAGCTGTACGACTACGGCTTTGCCCATGTGGTATCCCAGCCTGTGGAGCCGCCGGATGCCCTGTCCGTCAGCGTGGTGGGCGGCACGGCGGATACCGTTGCCCTGCGCACCCGGGATCCCCTGTCCGTTGGCACGGATAACGGAGATCTGCGGCTGTTGACGGTGCAGGTACAGGTAGAACCCTTTTTGTATGCCCCTGTACCGGAGAATGCCCGGGTGGGCAATCTGGCTTATTATTATGAAGGACGGCACGTAGCCGATGTGCCCCTGTATACGGTAGATGCGGTTGCTGCCCAGGAGCAGGAACCGGAAACCCCCGGCTTCTGGCAGGCATTGCTTGCCCGCATCCGAAGCTGGTTCTGACACGGATCCCTGTGGGGATGCCTGGTTCCAGGAGGAACGGATCATTATGGAAAAGACAAGAATTCAAAAAATCATCGCAGACAGCGGCTATTGCTCCCGGCGAAAGGCGGAGAGCTTGATTGCCGCCGGACAGGTCAAATGCAACGGCAGACCCGTGAAGCTTGGGGACAAAGCCGGCAGCCGGGATCTGATTACCGTCAACGGCGAACGAATCGCCATTCCGAAAAAAAAGCAGAAGCTGTACCTGATGCTCAATAAGCCCCGTGGGTATGTGACCACCATGTCCGATGAGCTGGATCGCCGGTGCGTAATGGATCTGCTGGAGGATGTGCCGGAACGGGTCTACCCGGTGGGGCGGCTGGATCGGAACTCGGAGGGTCTGCTGCTGCTGACCAACGACGGGGACTTTGCCAACAGCATCATGCACCCAAGCCGCCACGTCTCCAAAACCTATCGGGTCACAGTGCGGCCGGACATTACCGACCAGCAGCTAGTACAGCTATCGGAGGGGGTGGAAATTGACGGCAAGCCCACTCTGCCCGCAACGGTGAATGTGCTGACCAAGGAACCCGGACGGGTGGTACTGCTGATTACCATCAGGGAGGGGCGAAACCGTCAGATCCGCCGCATGTGTGAAGCGGTAGGGCTGGAGGTTGCACGTCTGCGCCGGATCAGCATCGGCCCTCTGAAGCTGGGCATGCTCAAGCCAGGCACCTATCGGGAGCTGACTGCTGAGGAGCTGCGTGCCCTGCGGACAGCCATCGGGAAGGAGTAAGCCATGCTGGAAATTCTGGAGGCAAAGGATCTGACCCCCTATGCTAAATACGAAACCCCCGGCGTGACCCTGCATGCGGTGGAATCCATGACCGCAGGGGGGTGCAGCGGCTTTGCGGTATTCTCCTATGGCACGGACACGGTGACGGTGTATGCCTGTGACGCAAAGGGCGATCTGGCGCTGTATGACGGCATCGCCCGGACAGTTCTGTTCAAAGCCATGCTCCGGGGCATCGACCGGGCGAACTATCTGTGTGATACCACACAGTTGAAAAAACTGCACCTGTGTGATCCGCACAGCAACACATGCAGCAGTATTGCAGAGCTGATGAACGGCTGCGCAGGCTGCAAGGAAAAGAAGGACTGAGAAAGCTATGGCACATTTTGCAATTAACTGCTTTTCTGACTTTCTACAGATGAGCGTAAATCTGAACGTGATCCTCCCCCAGCGCACCATCCGGCACGGCTTTACCGGCTCCACGCCGGATGGTAAATTCCCGGTGCTGTACCTGCTCCACGGCATGGGGGACGATCAGACCATCTGGCAGCGCCGCACAGCCATTGAGCGCTATGTGGAGGGCACATCTCTGGCAGTGGTGATGCCTACCACCCACCTGGGCTTCTACACGGACATGCAGCACGGGCTCCCCTACTGGAGCTTTTTCAGCCAGGAGCTGCCGGCTCTGTGCCGACAGTTCTTCCCCCAGCTGACGGACAGGCGGGAATATACCTTTGCCGCCGGCAATTCTATGGGAGGCTACGGTGCTGTAAAGCTGGCACTGGGCATGCCGGATCAGTTCGGCAAGGCGGTATCTCTATCCGGGGCGTTGGATCTGGTCGGCATGGCAAAGCACACTCCTGCAACGCCCTTGATGCAGAATATTTTCGGCAGTACAGAACAGCTTACCGGCTCGGACAATGACCTGCTGGCACTGGCGGAGAAAACCTGTAAAACCCATACGAACCTGCCGAAGCTGCGGATCTGCTGTGGTACGGAGGATCCCCTGCTGCCCTTCAGCCGTTCTGCCAAGGCACGCTTGATCCAGCTGGGCTACGATGTGACCTATCAGGAAAGCCCCGGCGTTCACGACTGGGCATACTGGGATACTCAGATCCGGCAGGCGATCCCCTGGCTGCTGGAGGGTATGGAAATGTAGTCCACGCCCTGTAGCAGAGTAATAAAACAAAAACAGCCTTACGATCCGAAAACCGTAAGGCTGTTTTACTGTGGAGCGGATGATGGGAATCGAACCCACGACATCAGCTTGGGAAGCTGAAGTTTTACCATTAAACTACATCCGCGAATGAAGGAATAAAGAGAATGACGTACAAAAACTGTACGTCATTCATGGTGCGGATAAGAGGACTTGAACCTCCACCCCCTTGCGAGGACTAGCACCTGAAGCTAGCGCGTCTGCCGATTCCGCCATATCCGCTTTTGTTTTTGTGTCATCTCCCTGACGACTATTATATTATAGCACGGGTTTCTCCAAATGTCAACCCTTTTTTGAAAAAACTCAAAAAATTTTTTAGGCATGTAAAACCGGGCTTTTCTTTGCATTTTCCCCGAAAATGTGCTATACTGTACAATGAAATTGAAACCGAACACGAAAGGAGTCGGTCGGAGATCCGACCGGAAGCATCATGGCTATTTATCTGGACAACGCAGCAACCACCAAGCCCTGCCAGGCGGCGATCGGGGCCATCAACCAATGCCTGACAGAAAATTACGGGAATCCATCCTCCCTGCATCACGCAGGTTTGCAAGCCCAGCTGGCTATAGACGGGGTGCGCCGTACCCTGGCTTCCATCCTTGCCTGTGAACCGGGCTGCATCTACTTCACCTCCGGGGCAACGGAAAGCAACAATCTTGCCGTCCGTGGAGTTGCCGGGGCATATGGGAAGCACAAGCCCCGGGTCATCACCACCACTGTGGAGCATGCCTCTGTGCGGGAATCCTTCCGGCAGCTGGAGCAGGCAGGGTTCGAGGTAATCCGTATCGCCCCGGATTCCCACGGTGTGTTTGATCCCAACGCCTTTGTAGAGGCGGTAAACGAGCGCACCTGTCTGATCAGCATGATGCTGGTCAACAACGAGACCGGGCACATTCTCCCGGTGCGCCGGGTATTTTACGGTGCAAAGCGGAAGAATCCCCAGATCATCACCCACTGCGACGCCGTACAGGGCTTTCTGAAGGTGCCCATCCGCATTTCAGAGCTGAAGGCGGATCTGCTGTCCCTGAGCGGTCACAAGATCCACGCTGCCAAGGGCGTGGGGGCTTTGTATGTGCGGAAGGGCGTGCGGCTGACACCCCTGCTGTTCGGCGGAGAACAGGAGCATGGCATGCGCCCCGGCACGGAGCCTGTGCCCCTGATCGCCGGTATGGGTGCGGCGGCAGCGGAGCTTGCTCCCACCCTGGCACAGCGGAGCCAACGTGCTGCTGAGCTGCGTGCGTACCTGTTGGAACAACTGTCCCCTTTGCCAGGCATTACAGTGCATTCCCCGGAGGATGGCTCTCCCTATATTCTCAACTTCTCCGTGGCGAACATCCGGTCGGAGATCATGCTGCACTTTCTGGAATCCAAGGGCATTTATGTGTCCAGCGGTTCCGCATGCTCCAAGGGTGCCAACAGCGGCGTGCTGGAACAGTTCGGCGCCACCCGTGCCCAGGCGGACAGCGCCATCCGGGTCAGCCTTTGCCCGGAAAATGCCAAGCACGAGCTACGCAGTCTGGTGCAAGCCATTGCAGAGGGACAGGCAACCTTGAAAACTGCAAAATAGTGGGACGCTGCATAAAGATTGCGGATGATGTTCCGGCATACAAAAGCGCTCCGGCAGAAAACCGGAGTGCTTCTTTTATTTCTCGGAACGCTTCCGAAGGATCGCTGCCAGCAAAGAATACAAACCTGCTGCTGCCACCCAGATGATCCAGGTCAGATCCCAGCGATCGGTCAGAAAGCTGCATGCCAGATAGATTGCAGTGACGAGCACCCAATAGCCCCCGGACACGCCGAATGCCTTCTTGTTCCTGGGGGAATAATCCCCCTCCTGGAGTAGCTGCTGAAAGCTGCTCCAGACTGTGCCTACCCGGATAAAAAACGTAACGCCCACCGCAATCATCGCCAGCATGCCGCAGACCATACCGCACAGCAGCAGATCGTTTTCCTCGTCAATGAGGATCCCGGCAAAGAGGGGGATGACAGACAGTACGCATAAACAGGTGCCGATCACATTGTTCCGCACATAGGTTTCCCGGAATTGCTCCTTCCGCTCCCGCACCATACCGGTGACCCCATACTCCGTTTCAAAGGGTTCCTTCTCCAGGAATTCGTAGGAGGAGGTGCGGCTACCGCTGAGGATGAACATGGCAGTTGCCGCCGCAACCAGGAGCAGCAGCAGGATCATGCCGATGCCTGCCGCCACATTTTCCGGAATACCGTACTTCGGCACCTCGCTCATCGCCCCCAGCAGGATCAGACCGATGGGGGAAAGCACGCAAAGCATGGTTGCAAAGGCTATGGATCCGGCGCTGCTCTGCTTCGCCTCCAGAAAGGCGGACGCCTCCTCCAGGGACACCCGGCGCAGAGGTTCCCCCATATCCTCCCCAGGTGCAGGCTCCGGCTCCCCCTCCTCATCCTTCAGCAGATAATCCGTGGTCACATGAAACAGCCGGGACAGCTGCACCATCTTTTCCAGATCCGGAACGGACTGGGCGCCCTCCCACTTGGATACGGACTGCCGGGACACATGCATCTGCTGCGCAAGCTCCTCCTGGGACCATCCGCTCTTTTTTCTAAGTTGGATCAGTTTGTCTGCAAAAATCATAATTCGTCGCTCCTTTTCAGTTTGGATGATGTCCCTATGATACCATACACATCGGTTGCAGACAACCAACCAGCACCTTGCAATTTGTCAACCGGCAGTTGCAGTCCCGGTTTTCCGGGCTTTTGCCTACTGCACGCAGTCCTCGGTGAGAAATGTGACCTGATCCGAATTGTAGCAGTTCTCCCCTGCTTCGGACAAGCCTTCCCCATAATCCACCAGGTTGTGCTGCACGGAAAAGTCGCTGTACCAGCCGTCCACCACATACATGCGCCGACTGGTGTCCACTTCCCCGTAGGGTCTGTCCATGTACAAAGTATTGTTTGCAAAGTGGGCGTGATACCCCCAGCCGCTGACCTGCTCGTGCAGTTCAAAAGCAGCCACGATCTTGCTGTTTCCGTCCCGGTATCCGGTATTGTCGTGCACATAGCAATCATTCCCTGCGATATCCAGAAAGCTGCCGGCATAATTCTCCCCGGTCATGCCCTCCCCGTGAAAGGTGCAGCCGCTGATCTCCGTGCCGGTGGTGTATTCCTTCACGTCCACATGCTCCGCTGCCACATTCCGGAAAACGCAGCCATCCACCCGGTTGTAGTCGCATTTGTAATCAAAGCCGCTGGTGCTGTAGGCACTGCCGATGTACACCCCTTCCCCATAGCCGGGTGTAACCAGTCCTGTATCGTGAATGCTGCACTGCTGCACCAAGCAATAGGAGCTGCCGTCCCGGATGGCGACCGCCTCCGCACCGGTGTTTGCAATTTCACAGCTGCGGATCACGGTATGGTTGGAATTGTCCAGCACGATTCCCTTCTGTGCATTGGTAAGCAGCAAATGCTCCAGTACCCAGTAATCCCCGGTGATATGCATCACATAACCGTTGCTGGTTCCGGTACCGGTCAGTACCGGCGGGTCTGCCGGATCTGCCGCCTTCAGGGTGATGGGCTGCTGCTGACTGCCCTCCGCCGTGCCGTAGAATTTCTGTGCACCGCTGTCGGATACCTGATACACCCCCGGCTCCAACCGGATCACATCCCCGCGCCATGGCTTGTGCCAGCTCCGCAGCATCGGAAACCGTCACCTGTCTCCCCGCATTGGTCAGAAGTCCTCGCTTCATCAGGCAAAGATCCATCCCGTTCAGCATGCCGTCTCCGTTCAGATCCCATGCCTGTCCATCCGGCAGGGTCACTTCCTGCCTCAGCAGCCAATTTTGCAGCAATGCTGCATCCGCTGCATCAAACACCCCGTCTGCATTCACATCCCCGGCAGCATCCACTGCCTGAACGCCCATGCCAAAGGACACCGTCAGCAATGCTCCGGCCAGCAGCAGACTGATCCGATTCTTTCTTCGCATTTCATACACCCCATACAGAAACGCCCCGATTCCATCCAGGAACCGGGAGCGTTTTTTCACCACAACGCCGCACCATACTGTGCAGGTCATCTCTTGCGGAACAGTACCTTCAGCAGCAAGCCGCAGCCTCCGCCGATTAGCAAAAACATCATAACGAACTCGAACATCGTTGTCCGGGTGAACCGGATCTGGATGCTCATGATAATGGCAAGCACGATGATTGCCAGACCCAATGCAGTCACGATCCAGCCATAGATACGGCGGTCGCAGAAAAACAGCAGGATTACACCAATGAAAAACGGCAGGATCACTGCGCCACTGGGAATGGTCACACTGCCAAGCATCCACCCTCCCAGTGCAAAAATCCCACTGGTAGAAACGGTGGTTTTCTGGAACAGCCAGAACAGCCCTGCTCCCAGCATAATCAAGCCAATGAAAAATTGCAGCAGGTCATTGCTTTCCTTTTTCGGCTGTGTGCCGATCCGGGAAGCAGCCTCATTTGCCTTGCGCATCCGGCGGACGGTTTCTTCCAGCTCCTTGATGTCCCGATCTGCCATATGCTCCACCTCCTTTTTTGTTATTATACCGGAAAGAATGCCAATTGTCAAGGATGGAACACTGGGACGCATGTTACCCAAGCCCAGGCTCATACAATGAGCCGAAGGAAGGTGATGCAATGTTTTTGCAGTTTTTAAGCGGTATTCTCAGCAATCTGTTTTTCTTTGCGCTTCATGTGAACACCGCCATGGCATTTCCCAAGCCTCTGTCCCCAAAGGAGGAGGCGGACTGCTTTGCCCGGCTCGCCCAGGGGGACAGCCAGGCACGTGCCATGCTGATCGAGCATAATCTGCGGCTGGTGGCTCACATGATCAAGAAGTATTACGCCAACAGCAAGGATCAGGATGAGCTGATCTCCATCGGCACGGTGGGGTTGATCAAGGCGGTGAATACCTTTGACGCCGCCAAGGGCTCCAAGTTTGCCACCTATGCGGGGCGGTGTATTGAAAAAGCAACCGTATCATTACGGCTCTAAACGCACGAGGAGAAGCAAAACGAGAGCCTTCGCAGAGTCAGTGGCAGGTATACCAAAAGATTCACGACTCCTTCTACATCCTTTATCGATTGCACCACCACAGAGTATCCTATGCTCCCCTGTACATCCATTCCTTCTATTTTCCTTGCCATCGTCATCTAACAAAAGCGCAGGCATACTTGCTTGAAAATCCAGACCCTCAAAATATTTCTACCATCTCAGGAAAACTAAAATGGTATCGATTTCACAATGGACTTCATCAACAAGATGTTTGTAAAGCTGTCGGTATTGACCGAACAACTTACTCCCGGTATGAAGATACTGTGCTGGATACTTATTCTCTGGACAAGCTTACGCAAATAGCAAACTTCTTTCAAATAGAACCGACCGAATTACTTGATGATTACCATCTATTTCTTTATCACGGTCAAGGTGCACAAATAAAAAGACTGCGAAAGTCTCTGAACCTTACGCAGTCTCAATTTGCAAACTATATTGATGTTCCTCTCGGTACACTGAAAAAATGGGAACAAGATCGTGTCAACATACAACGAACCACTTACGAAAAACTTTCACAACTTTCTTCCCCCTCTCCACACGTCTGACAAACCTATGCAGCGTTTTTCTTTCTGCAAGCGAAAAAGCCCCCCTCCTTAAAAAGCAAGCCTTCATAGCGTTGCTGAAGGGCAATGTGATTCGTTGCTGCTACAGGTTTCATCATTTCATCATATACATTGCATATCATAAGACAACTGCTTTCACAGATTCAGGCACAAATAGAAAATTTCGAGTGCTGCATAAACAATAGAGGCGGAGCCATCAGGCACCACCTCTAGTTCTTGCTATGTATGCACAGGATTGTCATCCTCGCACACATATCTACATATCATGTCTACTAATTTTTTGGATTCCTTCTCTGTTAATTGCGGCTGCATGTCTTTTATACGATTGATAATAGATTGTGCGTGTATTTCAGCTTTCTTTTTGCTTAAAGCGATCTGTCCATCTTTACTATTTGGATAATGTGATACGATCTGCATTGCATACACCAGCTTTCAGTTCGATTATATTTTATACTGGTTGTACGTTATTCTGCGGGATTACAAGTTTCTTTTTTATCACAGTAGCTACCACATTCACATGACTGGAAATTACGGCAGTAATCCTCCATTTCTTTACGTTCCAGTACTTCATGTTGATAAGCACTCCTATAATATATTACTCTGGATCTCAGAAATTCAAGCGTTTCCGCAGTTTCTTTTTTAATTTCTAATGTGTTCTCTTTCTTTTCATCTAAAAGCTTACTCAGTTTTACAATCAGCTTACCCGCAATAACAATTTCTTCATATGAATTTTTAAATATTTCCTCGTACATAATCATTCTCCTTTTACATTTTTCTTGAATTGTAGTGCTTTCTATAAATTCTATTAACAACAACTTTTTCTTTTGTATCTTCATATTCCAAACAGACTTCTTTTGCAGATGCATATACCAACTCCTTCTTCTCTACATATTTCATCGCCTTTTTATACGTAGTTGTAAATCGAACTGGTTGAATAATCCCTCTGGAATACCCATAGAATCTCTTATGTGGAGGATAAAAGTGTAATCTTTCGGATTTCCCGGTACTATCTCCATCAGTTTGATTCTTTGTATCATCCGCTGTATCAACTCTTTTTACTAATGCTGTAAAATATGCTCCTAGGTTATCACAATCTTTCATAGCTTTTATGAACACAAACCCATGTCCCCACAGTTTTTCAATTTGCGAAACTGGCAAAACAAGTTTCCTATACTGTTTGCGTTTAATAAGAATATGAATATGCCATGCACCATTTTGATGCGGCTCCATAACCCGAATGAATTCCAGGTCGGCATAATGGTAGATAAGCCTTTTCCAAAACTTTTTGAAATCCTTGGACACCTGATTAAAATCAAGCTCTTGTTTTGAATAAGTCAATATGACGTGACGTTCATTAATTTTACCGATAAAATTGGCGTTGATAAGCTGTCGCAATTTCTCAAAAGAATGATTCATATTTCGCTGGCAAGTTCCTGCTTGTTGCCTGTACTCCCTCACCTCCCCTGTTCGAGTATCACAGTACTCATTTTGATTGATTCGTTTGATGCATCGTAAGTTTTGAAATCTTTTTTCTACGATGTGAAGTTCTGTCACATTACCTGATAAGCATACATCTGTGATTGCATCATCATCAGGAATGAAGCTGCTACTGTCTTTTACAGTAACCCTGGATTCTAGGTTCATAAAAAACACCTCCATTTAATTTATCAGGAGGGAAAACCTCCTGACACTAATAGACTCAAACTAAACATGCTAAAAACTCCTCTTTTTCAAGCGTTCACAGAAAATTAATAAAGCATTGTGTATAATAACGTCCTGATTTCTCAGGACTAAGATCATTTTATATGTTTTCGGCTGATGTAGCGGTAATAATCAAGTAAAAGAAGCATAAAAAAAGCACCTCACAAATGTGAAGTGCAAAAATATCGTCCTATATAAAATTATAAGAAAATGTACCTATTCCAATCTGTTTGTTGTTTCAGCTGTTCCACGATTCCTGGTATGTCCTCATCACTGTCCGCAACCTCAATCCCAAAAGAAACTAAACACATGTCATTATGATTTTTATCCTTTTCTGGAACCAAAAGAATCAAACCAAATCTTTTGCTTTTCTCCGTTTCATAAGGCACGCAAATAATGACTCGTCCAAAACAGTCTTCCTCCAGTACTTCAATTTCGTCATTGGGGTATTGCGTAATGACCTCATCTTCATACTGACTATTCAGTTCTCTTAAAACAGAATCGTGTGCGAAAGTTCAGTAATCCAGACTTGAAATTTGATCTACCAATTCATCAGAATCTTCATCTGAATCATACGCCAGCGGATAATCATATTTCATCATTTTCTCAATCATGGCAATCCATTTTTCACTGGTTTCGGAGTAAATAGAACATGTCTTGCCACCGCCAAAGTCAAGCCCACTGAGTTTGGAAGAAAACGATATAGGATCGGAGAACCGTTTAATCCATACAACAGATACCCCATAAATATCATCGCTGGTGAATTTTGCAGGAACACTCTTGTGCTTAAATTCCCTGTCAGTCACCATTCCGATTGCTTCCACATCTACGAATGCAGCGCCATCCTTCATACGGTATTTTTTCGCAATCAAAATGTCACCTACGTTGATTCCTTCGTAGAGTTTCATCTGCTTTTCGTTCGGATTGCCCATACACCAAAAATTATATTTACAGCAATCGTCTAAAAAGCAATCCGTACCTCCAAATCTAGTACCAACCCCATAAAATTGCATTGAAAAGCCCTCCTATTCACATATTTTTATCTATTATATCACATTAGATACTGTATGTCAAGTTTTTTCGTCTTATAGTTACATAAAAGTGTCTATAGGACATAAAATATATTTCTAATAGTCCGTTAAATCCATACTGAAAAAACAGTATAATATCACTATGAGGTGATACAATGGAACAGGGGCTTAATTATGCTGCAATCGGTGACCGTATTCGGAGATATCGGGAACTATCCAGAATGACACAAGAACAGCTCAGTGAACTTTGTTCATTATCTACTGGGTATATTGGACATCTAGAACGAGGAACACGTTCTCCTTCCCTCGAGACACTTGCTAAAATTGCACAGTTGCTTCGTGTCAGTCTGGATGACCTGGTATTTGGAGAAGCTGAAATTCACAACAATATGATAAAAATTCTCGCATTGACATTAGATGATAAGAACCCAGAAAAAGTGAAGGTTTTTTTAAAAACAGTCTGTGCACTGGCTGATAAACTTGATGACTTTTAACAAAACTGCCCGAAGATGATCCTACGATATCACAAGGCGGTTTTTGTACATTTGAAAATTTAAAAATATTTTTGCTTTTTTTAGTATTTTGAGGTATAATGAGTTTGGGGGAATTTCTTTATAGGATAAAGCGCTATCAACATATTCAAAGGAGTTTATATGGAGGATACAAGAAAGATTGCTATCTATTCGAGAAAATCAAAATTCACAGGCAAAGGTGAAAGTATCGGAAATCAGATCGAATTATGTAAAGCTGGCATTCGTACTGCATATTCAGATATTTCTGATGATGCCATTCTGATTTTTGAGGATGAAGGCTTTTCTGGTGGCAATACAAATCGACCACAGTTTCAAGAAATGATGAAGTTATGCCGCAAAAGAAAAATAAAATGTATTGTCTGTTATAGATTGGATCGTATCAGTCGAAATATATGCGATTACACCTCCATGATAGAGGAACTTAATCAATTAGATATTTCCTTTATTTCTATCACTGAAAAATTTGATACGACATCAGCAATTGGCAGGACAATGATGAATATTGCTTCTGTTTTCGCACAGTTTGAACGTGAAACCATTGCAGAACGTATTCGTGATAATATGCTGGAACTTGCCAAGGATGGAAGATGGCTGGGGGGGAATACACCGACAGGATATAGAAGTGTTGAAACCATTGGCAGTATTACAATGGACGGCAGGAAAAGAAAAGCGAGAAAGCTGGAAATCATACCGGATGAAGCAAAACTCATTCAGCTCATATTCTCTAAATTTCTTGAATTTCATTCTCTTACGAAAACTGAAACGTACCTGATTCAAAATAACTACATAACCAAAACCGGAAAATACTTTTCTCGTTTTGCCATTAAAGGGATTCTGATGAACCCGATTTATCTCAAGGCGGACGAAGCTGCATGGAACTATTTTGACACGAAAGAGGTGGAAGTTTTTTCTGATAGAAACTGTTTTGATGGTAATCACGGAGTAATTGCTTACAATAAAACCAAACAGCAAACCGGACATTCAAATAAGGTGCGTGATATCAAAGATTGGATCATCGCCGTAGGCAAACATGAGGGAATCATCAGCGGAGAGGATTGGTGTCAAACGCAGAAACTGCTTGCACAGAACAAATCCAAATCCTATCGGAAACCAAGAAGCAATGTTGCCCTTTTATCCGGTTTGCTTTTTTGTGGAGACTGTGGCAGTTTTATGAGACCAAAATTATCACAGCGAATCAATCAAGATGGAGAATTTATTTATGATTATCTATGCGAACTAAAAGAAAAGAGTAAACGCCAAAAATGTTCGATGAAACGCATCAATGGTAATGAACTGGATCAGGCGATATCTAATGAAATCAAAAAAATCACTTCGGATGAATCTGAACTTCTGCGTATTCTAAAAAAAGAAGCTGCACACGCACAAATGAGGAACACTTCCCATCAGAAAAAAATACTATCCCTGAAAAGAAACAAATCATACACAGAGTGTAAAATAAAGAATTTGATTGCACTGCTTGAAAAGGCAGAAGACACAGCAGCTCATAAATACATTCTGGAAGAAATCAATACACTTGACAAAGCAAAAATAGATATTGAGGCTCAGATTCAGGAGTATGAAGGTATGGAAAGGGTCAATGCCCTATCTGATTTAGAATTTGAAGGACTTGCAAAAATGCTTTGTTCCTTTGCTGATTCCTTTGAAACAATGCCATTAGAACAAAAACGTTTTACGATTAAAACATTTGTAAGAAAAATAGTATGGGATGGATCACAAGTGCACATTTACTTCTTAGGAAATGAAGATGATAAAACTGATATTTCACAAGACGCCCTTCTAGAGCCGCAGCGAGAGGGTTACAAATGAAATCCTCATGCACTTCCGGGGGCAGAAGAAAACAGCCAATGATGTGTACATTGACGAGCCCATCGACACGGACAAGGACGGGAACACCCTGACTCTCATGGACATTGTGGCGGACAGCAGCGATGTGTTCGAGCAGGTGGATCTGACCATCCGCTCCAAGCAGCTGTACCGGTATCTGGACAAGTGCCTGGAGCCAAGAGAGCTGGATATTATCACCCGGCGCTATGGACTGTACAACCACATGCCCCAGACCCAGCGGGAGGTGGCGGATCGGCTTGGCATCAGCCGATCCTATGTGTCCCGGATTGAAAAGCGTGCCCTCAGCAAGCTGAAAGCCATGTATGATGCCGGGGCATAGTCCGGGCTAAGGTGCAGCGCTGCCTGAAAACAGAGTACTTTTCAGCAGAAAAAGATACTGTTTTATAGTTGACAGCCCTCCCCCGTTTCGCTTATAATAAAGGCAGTACTGCACAGGTTTTGTGCGGTGCAGACTATGGAAACCAAATCATTTAAGGAGAAAAAGCAATGGAATTAAAAAATCTTTATAAAGTTCATATGGGAAAAGCCAACTGCGCCATTGACCTGGGGGACGGCAGCGAACGGGGCGAATATGTAAACCAGGACTATATCCTCGCCAAGCTGGAGCGTCCCATGCGGAGCATCAGTCTGATGTACTGCTACTACCCGCTGGACAAAGGCTGGCCGGGTCGGGCAAGTGTGGTTCACGCCAGCCCGGACGTAAGCTTCGCCTGGGATTACCCCTACGATGACTATTTCACCTATAAGGGCGGCATCGGCGGCAGCACAGAGGGGGAACCCTTCTGCTACATGCGGGAGATCCGTGCCCACGGTCAGGATGTGACCCTGACCCTCACCATCGACCCGCACGTATCCGATGAAATGCTGGCACAGATCGGCAAGGATCTGCGCCCCTTCGGCAGAATGCTGCTGCGGATCAACCATGAAGCCACCGGTAACTGGTTCTCCTTCAACAAGCGCTGCACCTATCAGGAGGTAGCGGATTTCTTTGTACGCGCTGCCCGAATCATCAAGGAAGAAGCCCCCAACGTATCCGTAATCGTCTGCATCGGTGGCGTGGAGCATGCCGACAAGCAGGAAATTGAAATGGAACAGGAATTTGCCCAGACCATTCCGGCAGCGGATATCTGGTCCGTGGACAAATACATGGCGCTGCACTGGGGCTGGCCCTATGACGTGGCAGAGCCGGGCGGCTCCAGCCACAACCGGCATACCGTGACAGAGACCTATGAGATGACCAAGCGCAGCTTTGAACGGTTCCGGTACCTCAACGGCGGCGTGGCAAAGCCCATGGTCATGTCTGAGTTCAATGCGGACGGGGATGTAACCGGTCCCTATGACCAGGCAAAGATGGTACGGGAGTTCTGTGATCTGCTGGTCAAGGATCAGGCAACCTGGTTCACAGGCTTCACTTTCTACCAGTTCCGGGATCGGGGCAGGCTGGGTCTGGAGATCGAGGATCCCAACAATCCGGAGGTCGGCATCGAACAGCCGGTCATGGATACCTTCCGGGAACTGATCCAGGAGGACTGGTTCCTGCCCAGACTGACCAATCAGGATGCTCAGCAGTTGCCGGTAACCCTGCGCTGGGGCGGCTCGGAGGATGCAGAGGGGTTGGCAATGGATCTGCATTTTGAGGGGAATCCTCACTTCTGTGAGCTGTACTTTGAGGATGACACCAATCTGATGATTGAGTTGGGTGGCAAGTGGTTCTATAAGGCACCCAAAACCCGGTTCGTGGATCTGATGCCTCTGTTTTTCAAGAAGCCTCTGACAGGCCCCTGTGATATGACCCTGCGGCTGTTTGCACCTCCTGCAAGCGGTGAGAATGATCTCACCCTGGCAGATGGACTGTTCAACAGCTACACCACCATCGAAAGACTGCCGAAGATCCGGGTTCGCTACACCCCGGTGGAGAAATAATCCTTTCAGGCAACACAAACGGACAGCCGGGAATCCCCGACTGTCCGTTTTTTAGGCTCACTTGTACGGTGCGCATTATTCTGTTTTGACCTCCACAACCTCGCTGACGTGGAGGGCACCATCCAGCACATCCACTGAAATTTTTGCCACATAGCCGCTGTGCCGCAGCAGGATCTCGGCTACCGGATCCTCCACTTTCTGGCGGATCACCCGGCGCAAATCCCGGGAACCGTAGGATTTTCCAAACGCCTCCTTGGCGATCTCCTCCAGGGCAGCCCGTGATACCTCCAGCTTGACTTCCTTTTCTGCCAGAGCCTGCTCCATTTCCGACATCATCAGTCCCGCAATATCTGCAAAATCCGTTACCGTCAGAGGGCGGAATACGACCACCTCGTCCACTCTGCCGATAAACTCCGGACGCAGGAACTCCCGCAGTGCCTTCAGCGCCTTCTCCCGGCTGATCTCCCCCTCGGTCTTGTTAAAGCCCATGCCGGTGCTCTTGTCCGTGGAGCCGGCATTGGAGGTCATGACAATGATGGTATTTTCAAAGCTGACGGATCGTCCGTGGGCATCGCTGAGCCGTCCCTCATCCAGGATCTGCAGCAGCAGATTCATAATATCCGGATGCGCCTTTTCGATCTCATCAAACAGCACCACGGAATAGGGGCGGCGGCGCACCTTTTCGGTCAGCTGTCCCGCCTCATCGTATCCCACATAGCCGGGGGGCGAACCGATCATTTTCGCAACCGCATGCTTCTCCATGTATTCGGTCATATCCAACCGGATCAGTGCTTCCGTGGAGTCAAACATCTCCTCCGCCAGCACCTTGACCAGCTCTGTTTTGCCCACGCCGGTAGGGCCCACAAAGATAAAGGATGCAGGGCGGCGGCGCTTGGAAAGCTGTACCCGGGTACGCTTGATGGCACGGCTCAACACACGGATTGCCTCGGTTTGCCCGATGACCCGCTTGGACAGGTTCTCCTCCAGATGCTCCAGCTTGGCAAACTCCGTCTGAGTGATCTTGCTGGCAGGCACGCCTGTCCAGACCTCCACCACCTGGGCAAGATCCTCCTCCGTCACTGTGATATTGGCAGTCTGCTTCTCCAGCTGTTCCCGCTGCTCCCGCAGACGGATCAGATCCGCCTTTACCTCCGCCAGAGCCTGATAATCCGGCGCTTCTGACTCCTCGATCTCCTTTTCCTTTGCTTCCTTGTCGGCAATGCTCTTGACGGTTTCGTCCAGCTTGCCCAGCTCCGGATGCCGGATGGATGCACAGGCACAGCTTTCATCCAGCAGGTCGATGGCCTTGTCCGGCAGGAACCGGTCATTGATATACCGGTCGGAAAGCACCGCACACATCCGCACCAGATATTCGCTGATCTTCACTCGGTGGAATGCTTCGTAATACTTCTTGATGCCCATCAGCACTGCAACCGTATCATCAATGGAAGGCACGTTCACCGTCACCGGCTGGAACCGGCGCTCCAGGGCGCTGTCCTTTTCAATATACTTCCGGTATTCGCTGAAGGTGGTAGCACCGATGACCTGGATTTCTCCCCGGGACAGGGCAGGCTTGAGAATATTCGCCGCATTCATAGAGCCTTCGGAATCACCCGTGCCAATCAGGTTGTGTACCTCATCGATAAACAGGATGATATTCCCCTGCTCCTTGACCTCGCTGATGAGACCCTTCACCCGGCTTTCAAACTGACCCCGGAACTGGGTGCCAGCCACCAGGGCGGTCAGATCCATCAGATAGACCCGCTTGCCACGCAAATTGAAGGGCACCTCTCCGGCAGCAATCTTCTGGGCGATGCCCTCCGCAATGGCGGTTTTGCCCACGCCCGGCTCACCGATCAAGCAGGGATTGTTTTTCTGTCGCCGGGACAGGATCTGGATCACCCGGGCAATTTCCCGTTCTCTGCCCACGATATTATCCAGCTTGCCTTCCTCTGCCCGCTGGCTCAGATTGGTGCAGTAATTGTCCAGGAACTTCAATTCCTTGCCCTTTTCCTTCTTTTTCTTACCCTTAGAGGGTTCCTGGGCATGCTCCTGCTTGCCGTTCCTGCTTTCCTCCGGCTTCGGCGCATTATTCGCATTGAACAGATTCTGAATAAAGGGCGGCAGAGTGCCGGAGCCCCCCATCTCAAAGTTGTCTCCGTCCATCAGTTCCATCATCTGGTCGGACATCTGCTCCAGTTCTTCGTCCGTAATGCCCATCTGCTCCATGTAGTCCTTGACCTGGGGGATGTTCATCTGCTTGGCGCAAAGCATACAGAGTCCTTCGCTTTTCTTTTCGTTGCCGTGCATGGTCTGAATAAAAACCACTGCAGGACGGCGTTTGCATCTGCTACATAAAACCATCATATTTCTTCATTCCGCCTCCGGAATGCTCCTTCCTTTGCTCAGTCAATTACAGCTTGCCCGACAACTGATAGATATATCGAAACAGCCGACTTTTGAGGATCGTTTCCTCGTTCAGCACCAGCATGGTGTCAGAAGCGGTCACAAACAGCAGCCGCAGGAAGATGCACAGCAGGCACAGCAGCATCAGTGCCTCCAGAATGCCCAGCAGCCCACCGGCTGTATGATCCACCACTGGATAAATATTAAAATAAATCCTGTGTTCCAGCTTTTTCGCCAATACGGCAATCAGGCTCATCAGACAGCAGAAAATCGCAACAAACAGGAACGAATTGATGATCCGGATACAGTCATCCTTCACATAGGTGTCCTCCAGATAGGCTGTGATCTGCCGCGTTGAGCCGGTTTCTCCATAGATATGCTGCATGGTTTCCACATACAGCGTATCGTTGTCCGCCAGCTTATCCTCCAAAGACAACCTTGCATACAAAGGCATCTGCTTTGCCATCAGGCTGCCGAAAGATTCTATGAACGCCCCCCGCAGAATATTCCGGAATTCCGTAGGTGTGGTCACGGTATAGTCACAGGTCTGGTTCACATACCGGTACAACTCATCCTCGAAATCCGCCTTTGCCGGCGAAAGACAAATGTCGATCTTTTTCTCGTCAAACCTAGCGCCGTATTCCTGTTTGTCCAGAGCATCCTGGATCACCGCAGTGCCGTCATAATCCGACAGCACCTGTTCAAAGGCGTACAGATTGCTTTCCCGGATCAGCCAGGTATACACCGGCTCCGCCAGCATAGCACTGGTGACGGATGTCACCACAGCGGACAAAACGTAGCCGATGATGATCAAAAAATTCTTCTTAAATCCTCTTTTGGCGTTGAGATAAATAATAAACAGCGCCAACGCCACCGCCAATATGTCATAAAACCACCAGAATTGGCTCCCCATCGTGTTGTCCTCCTACCTTGCGGCAAATTCAAATCAATTTGCAAAATCCATCCGATCAATCTTGTCATATCCAAATAAGAACAGGTATTTATCTATCCGCAGAAAATCGTCATAGCTGTCAGAAACCTCTACACTGCTTTTCTGTGTCCCGTCGAATGAATATGTTTCCATTCCCACCTTGGTCAGAACGTATGCATTTTCGTCCATTACATGCACATTTTTTACGACCATGTCAAAATCAATTTGTCTGGGATCCGCCCCCACAGAATCCAACAAAACCAGACTGGAACGCCGCTTCGTTTCGTTTTCAAACAACAATGCCGCCTTCCCGTTTTCACTGCTCCCCCCCACCAGCGTACCGGTGTAGGCATACATGCCGGTCTGTTGTCCGGCGTTGTCATAAAAGGCACACCGGGTATCCCCCATCAGAAATACGCCGCTGTCCGTTACCGACAGGGAAATACAGAAGGTGTTCAACGGCTCGGAGGTCCACTGCTCCCCCTTACTGTCAAACAGAAAGGAGCGAACAGTTGAGAGGATCTGACCGTCCTGTACAGTAAGCAGCACAATGGAGCAGCCGTTGCCCTTTGGATTGAATGCCAGATCTGACACCCGATCCACACAATCCCGGCTGTAGATCTCCTGGCCGTTTTCGTCATACACCCGGATGGTGCATGCGCACAGCTGGGATGTGGTCACCACCGCCACATTGCCGTTGGAGCTGAGCCGGGCAAAGACGATCTGTTCGTCCAGCTCCTTGGTGTACAGAGTCTTGCTCTTGCTTTCCACCCGGAACTGGTTGCCGCTGCTTTCGTAGATCAGCGCTTTTTTCCCCGCAACCTCCATCATGGCGTTTGCATAGGCATGCTGTCTGCTTTCCCGCAGGTTGCCGTCCAGCCCATAGATATAGAAATTGGCATCGCTTAAAATCACAAGGCTGCCATTCATATCTGCGGTCTCATAGTCGATGCCTCCGGAAACCGTCAGAGGAAAATTCCCCTCTGCCAGGGTTCCGTCATTTTGCCGGATGGTCTGATACCGGGTACCGATCCCCTCCAGCTTCGGATACCAGACATCCCGGCGGGCGTAGATAATCCCCGCCAGCAGCAGGAGCATCAGAAACAAAAACAGCTTCTGCATCCTGCGCCGTCGGTTCCGCCTTCGTCTTGCTACTACAATGTCCTGTGTGTTGTATTCAGTCGCCATAGTATTTTACCGGATCCATCCCGGAACGGGTACCGGCTCCATCTCCTTTTTTACAATCCGGAGTCCTTTTTTCGGCTCTGTCTGATATGCATCGTCATAGAACACCCGGTTCAGATACAAACCGCATGCCATTGCGGTTTTTCCGGCGCATCGCCGATCCCGGGCTGCCAGGATTCCGTCCAGATCCGAAAGCTTCAGCTTGCCGTCATTGACCTGCAGCATAGTGCCTACAAGGATCCTAATCATATTATACAGAAAACCATCGCCTTTGACAAGTAGTATTATAGAATCTCCGTTCATTTCTACAGAAAAATCATAGATGGTGCGGACAGTACTGGTACGCTGTGCCTGCGCGCTGCAAAAGCTTTTGAAGTCATGGGTGCCGATAAAGCGATCCGCACAGGCTTGTAGCAATGCCGGATCAATGGGGCGCCGGTAGTGACAGGCAAGATCCCGCAGAAACGGGTTGGGAGATTCACTGTTGTGGATCAGATACAGGTATTCTTTCCCCCGGCAGGCATACCTGGCGTGAAACGACGGTGCTGCATCCTCCGCACTGAGCAGGGAAATATCATCCGGCAGCCTGCCGTTGACCCCCCGCACCAGATTCAGCGGCTGGATCGGACGTTCCGTCTGAAAGGAAAAGCAATACTGCCGGGCATGCACCCCCGTATCCGTCCGGGAACAGCCGTAAATGGTCACCGGATGGTTCAGCACACTGCCCAGTGCCTGCTCCACCACCTCCTGGACGGTGTGGGCATTATCCTGCCGCTGAAAGCCGTGATACTTTGTGCCCCGGTATGCCATCATGCATTTGAGGGTTCGCATGGGTGCACCTTCTTTCTTCGTTTCTTCCATACATATGCCGCTGCCAGATCTGCCCCCAACAGCAGCACACTGGCTCCGGTGATGAGAACACCCTCCCGGAATCCATCCGGCACATAGTTCAGCCGGATGCTGTGGGTTCCGGGGGTCAGCCGAATGCCGGTCATGGCACCGCACAGAGGCACCAGCTCCGCCGGCTCCCCGTCCACCTGGACACTCCAGCCCGATTCAAAGGGAATGGAGCAGTAGAGCATGCCCTCTGTCCTGACCGTAACATTGCCCGACACGGATGTATCCTTCACCTGAAGATCCGTCAGAACCTCATCCCCCAGGCGCTGATACCCCTCCTCCAGTACCTGCCGGTTCAGCCGGTACACATACAAGGTCAGATACTGATCCGTATCCGCCGGGATCTCTCCGCCAATGGAAACCGTTTCCCCGGCGGAAATGCTGCCCAGGGGGAACAGATAGGGACGGCGCTCCATGTTGTAGCTCTGGGGCTGTATACCCAGCCGGTCTACCTCCACGTTTTTGATGCCGCCGCCGCTGACGTAGGCATAATAGATTCCGTCCTCCGCAGGGGTGAAATCAAAGGCAGCCCTGCCCGGCGCAGAACCGGCGCAGATGTGATAGCTGCCATAGTGATTGCTGTCGGCGGTAATGTCTGTATGCCGGGTGCCGGAAGGCAGCTCCGCAGAAAACAGATCCTTCGGGATCCCGGTCATGGCGGAAAACAGTTTATTCTGGTTGTGAAATACGTTGCCGCCACTGGTCATAGCACAATTCAGCACGTCCTCCTCCACCATATAGCCCAGGGGCAATGCATAATTTGTCCGGTATGCGGTCACAGGAGCAGCGGAAAGTACCTCCGTGTACAGGGCTGCATCCGGCAGATACCCATCCACCGCAAATACATACCTGACCCCAAGCAGCATATTGGTGAAGGGGGTGGAGGCACTGTAGCAGTACCGGTTGGCATTCTCCCCGGCGGACAGACCGATCCGCTTGAGCATGCCGGTCACTGCCACATTGGCAGAGGAAGAAAACTGGGATACCCCGTTAAAGCCCATCAACGCCCCCTCATTGAGGGTATAGGTTCGGCTTTCCTCCGCCCGGTAGAAGTCCGCATCCTGCAGGGACATCTGCTCCAGCAGGGTTTCCATCTGTACATTGTTCCGGGGGTACACTTCCCGGTTGGTGGATCCCACCTGCTGGTTTCCCAGCCGCACCTGGAACAGCATTTCCACTGTAACGGCAATCACCAGGATCCGGTTCAGTTCCCGGCGGCTGCATTGCCGGAACTGCCGGGCAAGCAGCAGAAGCAGAAAGCCGATCCCCAGCAGACCGCTGCAAATCACGGCAAATCTGGTCTGCCGTCCCCAGGAACGGATGCAGAGCGCACCTGTACCAAGGAGGATGGGCACAAATTGAAACCGCTGCCATCGGTCCAGGGTGCAGTATGCCCGAAAGGACAGCACCACCAGTACGAAAGAGATCAAAAAGGAGAACCGGTAGGGCAGCATGTTGGTGAAGTGGAATCCGTGCCAGATATAGTTGAGGATGTTCAGACTACAGCTGGCAAAGAGAAATCCCAGCAAGGATACTGCGCAAAGCTTTTCACGGAGGGGAATTTTCTTTGCGGAAATGAACGCAAAGAACAGCACCACACAAAGCATGCCGCAGGACACGTTGGGCAGTCCCTCCAGGGAGGTAGGGCGCTGAAAGCTCAGCAGATTGGACAGCATGTCCCGCCAGTCCAGCTGCCACAGGGCTTTCTTCGGGAACTGACTGTTGGCGCTGTAGCTGAGCCCCAATGCCCGGTATGCAGGCAGCAGCAGCCAGGCGGACAGTCCGCCGCCGATCAGGGAACAGTATGCAAACCGAATCCCTGCCAGCAGCCACTGCCGGATGCTCCGACCCAGACAGATGCACAGTACAAAAAACGCCAGTACGCTGAAAATGCAGGTCATATAGCCGATATAGTAGTTGGAAATCAAAGACAGCCCCAGTGCAAGGGGATAGAGCCAACGCTTCCCGTCCCGGACAAGCCAGACCAGACCCAGCATGACCAGGGGCAGCAATGCCACCGTATCCAGCCACATAACGTTCCAGTAATAGCCGGTCATATAATCGCACAGGGCATAGAGCATGGAAAAGCACACCAAAGACATATCCCGACGGCGAAACAGATCCTTCAGCAGCATGCCGCAGAACAGCCCGGCAAAGCCCACCTTCATCATCACGAACAGGGTCAGAGCCTCCCGGAGCCATACTGCCGGCACAAACAGCACCAGCAGATTCAGCGGACTTGCGGTGTAATAGGAAGCAAGGCTGAGAAAATTGGTGCCCAGTCCGGAGCGCCAGGTATAGAGCATGGAACCGCCGGTCTGGAGCTTTTCCTGCAACAGCCGGAGAAAGGGGTAATATTGGTGCCACAGATCCGTCACCAGAATCTGGGCATTGCCGAAGGGATAGATCCCCTGGATCACAAAGCCAAAGCCGAACAGCAAACAGGGCAGCAGAAAGCACCACAGCAGCGGATGCCGTTCTGCCCTGCGGCTGATGCGTCCTGCCAGTTTCAGCACACGCTGCATCATGGATCCCTCCGGTCAGATCAACCGGGGCAGCACGATGGCTGCCGCCAGAAAAACACAGGTAACGCCCAGGGCTATATAATCCCGGGCACCGGACTGCATCTGCCGCAGCCGGGTGCGTCCCTCTCCGCCCCGGTAGCACCGGCATTCCATGGCGGTGGCAAGCTCCTCCGCCCGGCGGAATGCGGACACGAACAGGGGGATCAGAATAGGGATCAGCGCCTTTGCACGCTGCATCAGACTGCCGCTTTCCAGATCCGCCCCCCGTGCCTTCTGCGCCGCCATGATCTTGTCGGTTTCCTCAATCAGCGTAGGGATGAACCGGAGGGCAATGGTCATCATCATCGCCAGCTCATGCACCGGCACATGCAGCTTTTTCAAGGGAGAAAGCAGTCGCTCGATAGCGTCAGTCAGCTGGATGGGGGACGTGGTATAGGTCAGCAGAGAAGTGCCGGCGATCAGGAAAATGATGCGGATTACCATAAACACGGAGGTCTGGATGCCCCCCTGGGTAATGTGGATAAACTTCCAGGCAAACAGCACCGTTCCCTTGTCGATGAACAGCAGGTTCAGCAGGGATGTGAAGATCAGAATGGGAACGATGGGCTTGATGCTTTTGACAAACATCTTTGCCGGAATCCGGGACAGGGCGATGGCAAACAGGCAGAACACGCCTCCCACTGCCAGTCCCAGCGCCTTCTGGGTCACAAACAGCATAACGATGAACAGGGTGGTAAGGATGATCTTGAACCGGGCATCCAGCCGGTGGATCACACTTTCTCCGGGAAAGTACTGCCCCAGGGTAATGTCCTTCAGCATGTTCCATCACCGCCTTTTTCCTTCAGATGCCGCAGCAGCATATCCTTTGCATACGCCACCGTATACACCTGGCTGTCAAACCGATAGCCCCGGCTTTCCAGTGCGTTGAACACCCGGGTGATCTGTGGCACGGACAAGCCCAGTCTCCGGATCTCCTCAGAACGGCGGAACACATGCTCCGGGGTGTCGTAGCAGAACACCTTGCCCTGGTTCATCACCAGGATCTTGGAGGCGAACCGTGCCACATCCTCCATACTGTGGGACACCAGGATAATGGTACCCCCATGGCTCCGGTGGTACGTCTTCAGCTGATCCAGGATCCGGTCCCTGCCCCGGGGATCCAGCCCGGCGGTAGGCTCGTCCAGGATCAACACCCGTGGTTCCATTGCCATGACGCCGGCAATGGCAACCCGGCGCTTTTGTCCTCCGGACAGGGCAAAGGGAGGCTGCTCCAGCAGCTCCGGTGCCAGACCTACTGCCTGGGCAGTCTGCCGCACCCGCCGGTCGATCTCCTGTTCATCCAGTCCCATATTCCGGGGACCGAATGCAATGTCCTTATACACGGTTTCCTCAAACAGCTGGTATTCCGGATACTGAAACACCAGTCCCACCTGGAACCGCACCTGCCGCATATCCGCCTTTTTCAGCGCCCAGATATCCTGCCCGTCCAGGAGGATCCTGCCGGAGGTGGGCTTCAGCAAGCCGTTGAACTGCTGAATCAGGGTGGATTTCCCGGAGCCGGTATGGCCGATCAAACCAACAAACTCCCCGTCCTGGATTTCCAGATCCACATGATCCACAGCGGTTTTTTCAAAAGGAGTGCCTACACTGTACTGATAGGTCAGTCCCTCAGTTTTCAGAATTGCCAATCGTCTCTCTCCTCCATGGATATTCACGCACCGGGCGCATCCGGTGCTCCCAGCAGCTGTGCCAGTGCCTCCACGCATTCCTCCTCGTGGATGATGTGGGGATCCAGCTGACAGCCAGCCTGGTTCAGCAGATACACAAGCTCCGTCACCTGGGGCACATCCAGCCCCACATCCTTCAGCTGCGCCACATGGGAAAACACCTGCCGGGGGGTATCGTCCAGCAGCACCCTGCCGCTGTCCATCACCACCACCCGGTCACATTCCGCCGCTTCCTCCATATAGTGGGTGATCAGCACAATGGTGATGCCGTATTCCCGGTTCAGGCTCCGGATGGTGCGCATGACCTGCCGCCTGCCGTGGGGATCCAGCATAGCGGTGGGCTCGTCCAGCACGATACAGTCCGGCCGCATAGCAATGATACCGGCAATGGCAACCCGCTGCTTCTGTCCTCCGGACAGCTGGTGGGGAGCATGATGCCGGTACTCGTACATATGCACCGCTTTCAGAGCATCATCCACTCGTTTGCGCATTTCCTCCCGGGGCACTCCCAGGTTTTCCGGTGCAAATGCCACGTCCTCCTCCACGATGGTTGCCACGATCTGGTTGTCCGGATTCTGAAACACCATTCCCACATGCTGCCGGATGTCAAACAGCAGCTCCGGGTCGGAGGTGTCCATGCCCTCCACCAGCACCTTGCCGGAGGTAGGCTGCAAAATGGCATTCAAGTGCTTTGCAAGGGTGGATTTACCGGAACCGTTATGTCCCAGCACTGCCACGAATTCCCCCCGGCGGATCTGTAAATTCACGCCCTTTAGCACTTGATGAGCAGGCTTCTCCGGCTCCAATTCGTTTTCGTATGCAAAGTGCAGATCCTGCACTTCAATGATGCAGTTTTCAGCCATGATCCGGCTCCTTTCGTAGCATGGGTTCGGCAGGACACGATGCATGCCCAAAACAGGAAGCAGGGCAATGCGCGGACACTTGTCCCGCTGTTGCCCCACATACCGCCGTATCCCATACCATATTTCCGGGACACTGCCCTTATTCAGCCTGCCAGATTGCCGTTGCACCGCAGGGCAGGTATAAACCGCTTTGCTCCACCGGCAGCCCGATTTCATCAAATTGTACGCTGCCGCCCAGCTTTTTTTGCAGCACCGTTCCCAGGATATACCCCATCACCGAAGGGGAGAGCCCGGTGGTATAGCTGTTGATGAGGAAAAACAGCGGATCCTCCGAAAGCGCCCCGGCGCAAAGCTGCACCAGATCATACACGCAGTTTTCCAGCTTCCAGACCTCTCCTCCGGGGCCCCGCCCATAGCTGGGGGGATCCATCACAATGGCATCGTACTTTCTTCCCCGGCGGATCTCCCGCTGCACGAATTTTTCACAGTCATCCACGATCCACCGGATGGGTTTTTCCGTCAGACCGGATGCCGCCGCATTGTCCCGTGCCCACTGAACCATGCCCTTGGAGGCATCCACATGGCACACGGACGCACCAGCCTGGGCGCAGGCAAGGGTGGCGCCTCCGGTATATGCAAACAGATTCAATACGCTGATGGGTCTGCCTGCGTTCTGGATCAGTCCGGACATATAGTCCCAGTTCACCGCCTGCTCCGGGAACAACCCTGTATGCTTGAAGCCGGTGGGGCGGATCTGAAACGTCAGCGCCTTGTAGTGAAGCATCCAGGAATCGGGCAGCTTTCTGCGGAAGCTCCAGCTACCGCCTCCTGCATTGGAGCGATGATAATGACCGTCCGCCGTGTCCCACTGAGGTACGGCATGGGGCGTTTTCCAGATGATCTGCGGATCCGGCCGGATCAGACTCACGCCGTTCCAAAGCTCCAGCTTCTCTCCGTCGGAGGTGTCCAGGATCCGGTATTCCTTCCAGTTGTCTGCAATTCTCAAAGCTTATCGTCCTACTTTTTCTCTGATTTTATCCGCAATCTCCATTGCAAAGGTATTGATGCGCCGGAAGTCACGCCCCTCCAGCATCACCCGGATCAGTGGCTCCGTACCGCTTTCCCGTACCAGGATCCTGCCCGTATCCCCCAGTTCCTCCTCACGCTTTGCGATCAGTCCAGTGATATCCGGGTCATTCTTCCACATTTCCCGATCCTTTGCGGCGATCTTGACGTTGATCATCACCTGTGGAAAATGCTCCATCACAGTGGCAAGCTCACTGAGCTTCTTGCCGGTCTGCGCCATGATCTCCATCAGCTTTGCGCCGGACAGCTGTCCGTCTCCGGTGGTAGCCTCATCCAAGAAGATGATGTGACCACTTTGCTCGCCGCCAATGTTATAGCCTCCGTCCAGCATTTTCTCCAGCACATACCGGTCGCCGACGGATGCAACCACCACGTCAATGCCGGCTGCTGCCGCAAAATGCTGGAAACCCAGGTTGGTCATCACCGTAACCACAGCGGCATTGTTCTTCAGCTTGTTCTGATCCTTGTATGCCTTGGCGAAAATGGCAATCAGCTTGTCGCCGTCCACCAACTCGCCCTTTTCGTCCACCGCCAGGCACCGATCCGCATCCCCGTCGAAGGCAAGACCCAGGTCGCACTGATGCTCCGGTACAAACTCCATAAGGCTTTCCGTATGGGTGGAGCCGCAGTCGGCGTTGATGTTGCTGCCGTCCGGCTGATCGCAGACCATCAGCACCTCTGCCCCCATACCCTCAAACAGCTTCTTTGCTGTGGCAGAAGCACTGCCGTTGGCACAGTCCAGGGCTACCCGCAGCCCCTTCAGATCCGTATGGATCGCCTTCTGGATATAACGGATATAGTCCCGCTGTGCATCCTGGTACACGCTGATGCGCCCCACGTTGGTATGGGACTGGAGCTTGATCTGCTCCGGGTGATCCAGAATCAGCGCCTCGATCTCCTCCTCGATCTCATCGGACAGCTTATAGCCCGTGGAGGAAAACAGCTTGATGCCGTTGAATTCCACACTGTTGTGGGAGGCGGAGATCATCACCCCGGCATCCGCCACATTGAGCCGGACAAGGGTCGCCACAGCCGGCGTGGGCACAACGCCCAGCAGCTCCGCATTGGCTCCCACAGAGCAGATGCCTGCCGCCAGGGCAGCTTCCAGAATATCCGAGGAAATCCGGGTATCCTTGCCGATATAGATCATCGGCTTGTGATTCATCTTCCGGGTCAGCACCAGTGCCGCCGCTCTGCCGATCTGCATCGCAAGCTCACAGGTCAGCTCCGTAATTGCCACACCTCTTGCGCCGTCTGTTCCGAATAGTCTTCCCATTTGTCCAATCTCCTTATTTGTAGTGTAGTATTGTATGCTATCACAAGGTCAGCTGACCGTCCTGGCTCCCCTCCTGTGGAATGCCCAGATGCTGATAGGCAAGCTGGGTTGCGCATCTGCCCCGGGGTGTCCGGGACAAAAAGCCCAGCTGCATCAGATACGGCTCGCACACATCCTCCAGGGTCACAGCCTCCTCCCCGATGGCGGAAGCCAGGGTTTCCAGACCGACCGGTCCCCCGTTGTAGCCCTTGATGATCATTTGCAGCATCCGTTTGTCCAGACTGTCCAGCCCCAGCTCATCGATCTCCAGCTTGTCGAGAGCGGTACAGGCAATCTGGCGAGAGATTCTTCCGTCCCCCATAACATCTGCAAAATCCCGCACCCGCTTCAGCAGCCGGTTGGCAATACGGGGTGTGCCCCGGGCACGCCGGGCAAGCTCCATGGCGCCGTCGTATTCACAGGGAATCCCCAGCAGCATGCTGCTGCGGCGGATGATGTCGCACAATTGCTCCGGCGGGTACAGCTCCAGCCGCTGGATGATGCCGAACCGATCCCGCAGGGGGGAGGTCAACTGTCCCGCACGGGTGGTAGCCCCCACCAGAGTGAATTTCGGCAGATCCACCCGAATGGAATTGGCGGAGGGTCCCTTGCCGATCACAATATCCAGGGCATTGTCCTCCATGGCCGGATACAGCACCTCCTCCACCGCCCGGGAAAGCCGATGGATCTCGTCAATGAACAGCACGTCATTTTCCGACAGATTCGTCAGCAGTGCCGCCAGATCCCCTGCCTTTTCAATGGCAGGGCCGGAGGTGATCCGCAAATTGACACCCATCTCCTGGGCAATGATGCCTGCAAGGGTGGTCTTGCCCAGACCGGGGGGGCCATACAGCAGCACATGATCCAGAGGCTCCCCTCTGCGGCGTGCTGCTTCAATATAAACCGCCAGGTTTTCCTTGACCTTATCCTGACCGATATATTCATTGAGTGTTTTCGGGCGGAGGGAGAACTCCAGCTCCACATCCGGAGGGGTAAACTCCGGAGCGGTCATCCGGCTCTCAAACTCCATTTCACCAGTATCTATCACATGAACCTCCAACAGCTATGCCGGGTATGGCAATCAGCGCTCAAAGAACCGCTTTTTGCGGACATAGAAGGGCTCGATGCCCTGAACCGCCTTTTTCGCAGCCTCCTGCTCCATGCTCAGAAAGCACAGGCTGTCCCCGGGATGCACCACCTCTGCCAGATATTTGGACAGGGGGTAGAACAGCTTCCGGGTGCTGCCGATCATATCGAATACAAACAGGATCTGGGGCCTTTCACAGCCCCGCACCATTTCCAGAATATATGCAGCGTCCACATTGGGCTGCTTGGACAGGTATTTGGATGCAGCCTTGGTCAGATAGGGTACCTGACGGGACAGCTTCCGATACTGGATGGTTTCCTCCTCTTTCATGGAGATGGCAGGAATGTTCAGGTTGTGTGCGATCATCAGAATGCTCTGGATCTCCTGGGGGGAGAACTCCTTGCCGTAGGAATTGGGGTTCAGTACGGCGGAAGCAGACTGGATCAGATCAAACAGCCGCAGACAATTGAGCTTGTAGCAGTTCACATACCGCTTCGCAAAGACCTGGAGGGAACGGAAGCTGGTGAAAAAGGGAATGAACACATCCCCATCCGGATTGGTGGTGGTAATCAGTTCCATCTGCACGCTGCCGTCCGGATTGGGCTTCACCGGATTTTTGCAGATGACATACACATCGCTTTTGATCAGGGTCTGCAGGAACAGGGATCGCTTTTCCGGGTGAGCAATGGCCTCCCGCAGCAATTCGTCAAGATTCATAGAAAACTTTCCTTCCCTTCATGTAATATCCAAGGCGGCATGCGGTGCCGCTTCAGGCAATACTGCACAATGCACATACACTGCATAAGCGCTATGCGGTATTGCCTTATTTTTTTCTGTTGCCGATGGTGCGCAGGGTTTGCTTGATCAGTTCAGCTGCCGGCAGCTGATCGTCCAGCGTTGCCAGAATGGGCGTCACCTCGCCCTGGGTATACCCCAGCACCAGCAATGCGGACAGGGCTTCTGCAACGCTGCCCTGTGCGGTCCGGGATACCGGCTCATTGCTGCCGTCCGGCTGGGGCAGCGGCTCCTTGCTGATCTTATCCTTCAGCTCCAGCACAATGCGCTGGGCGGTTTTCGCTCCGATGCCCTTGACCTTCGTCAGCACCTTGCTGTCCCCGGCGGCAACCGTCAGCATAAACCGGGTCGGCTCCAGATCCGAGAGAATGGACAACGCCGCCTTGGGCCCCACCCCGGAGATGCTGATGAGCAGCTGAAAGCAGCGCAGTTCCTGCTGGTCGGAAAAGCCGAACAGCTCGATATTCTCGTCCCGGACATATAAATATGTATACAGGAACACTTCCCTGCCGGTTTCGCCGATTCCGCCGGATGCAGCATAGGTGGTGCGGCAGGCATAGCCAACGCCCCCGCATTCAATCACCACAAGCCCCGGTTCTTTGTGAATCAATTTGCCTCGCAGGCTGTACAGCACCCTTGTGCCACCTCCCTATAAAACGCAACCCCGCACAAGCTTTGTGCAGTGTTGCCCTAGATTCTTCCCGTGCGTTGGGTCAGAGAACGAGCACCCCGGCTGCAATGACCGTGACAGATGGCAAGCGCCAGTGCATCCGCAGCATCATCCGGCTTAGGAATCTGCTCCAGGTGCAGGATCCGCCGGGTCATTTCCATAACCTGCCGTTTTTCTGCCTTACCGTAACCCACCACTGCCTGCTTGACCTGAGAGGGAGTATACTCGGCAATCGGCACTCCATGCTGCACGGCGGCAAGCAGGATCACCCCTCTTGCCTGTGCCACGTCGATGCCGGTGGTCTTGTTGGAGTAGAAAAACAGCTGCTCGATGGCAAGGGCATCCGGCTTGAATCGCTCCAGAATAAAGCACATATCCTCGTAAATATTCCCCAGGCGCTGGGGAAAGTCCGTATGCGCCTCCGTCAGAATCGCCCCGTATTCCAGAGTGGTAAATTCCACGCCCCGGTAGTCCAGCACGCCAAAGCCTACAATGGCATAACCCGGGTCAATGCCGATGATTCGCATAATGCACACCCTTCACACGATAGTACTATTTATTATAGCATACTTCCGCACAGTATTTCAAGGGCTGGACTGACTTTTTCTCATATTGACGCCTCCCGCAAAGCGCCTCTGCCACCGTGTACTCCGATTTTTGGAAGAGTTTCCGTCATATCACACAGAGATTTCCGGCAATGTCCCTGCATTCCCCGGCGATTTCTATGAAATCTGACGAAAAAGCGGCTGTCCTGCGGTCATAAAGGCTTTGCAGGCTGCGCCTTGATTTTTTCTCTGAAATCCGGTATAATGGCATAGAATCAGAAAAACACGGGAGGCTCCCTTATGGACTTACAAGCACTGCGTGCCCAGATCAACCAGCTGGATGAAACCATTCTCAGCGCCTTTGCACAGCGCATGACCATTTGCAGACAGGTGGGGGTTTACAAGAAAGAAAACCATATGCCCGTTTTTCAGAAGGATCGGGAGGATCAGGTCATCCAACGGATCCGGGATATGGCACCGCCGGATATGTCCCAGAGCGCTGCGGCGCTGTTTGCCGCCATTATGGACATCAGCAAATGCTACCAGCAGCAGGTACTGGCGGATGCCTCCTGGATGCCTTCTTTTCAGCAGGTCAAGACGCTGTCCTGTGCCCGGGCAGGCTGTCAGGGCACCCGTGGCTCCAATTCCGAGACCGCCCTGCGGATGCTGTTTCCGGGAGCCGAGGCAAAGTTCTACGCCACCTTCGGGGATGTATGCAAAGCAGTTGGCTCCGGAGAGATCGACTTTGGCATCCTGCCCATCCAGAACACCACCACCGGCACGGTGATTCCCACCTATGAGCTGCTGCACCAACAGGTGGGCTACATTGCTGCCACGGTAAATCTGGAGATCCGGCACTGTCTGGCGATCCGGAAGGACATGGATCCGGCAAAGCTGACCACCGTCTGCTCCCATCCCCAGGCCTTGCAGCAATGCAGCGGCTTTCTCCGGGAAAGCGGACTGGAGCAGTTGTCCTACAGCAATACCGCAACGGCAGCCCGGTTTGTCGCCCAGTCCCCCTTGCCCTATGCAGCTGTATGCAGCCCCCGATGCGCAGAGCAGTACGGACTGAGGATCCTGCGCCCGGACATTGCGGACGCCAGGGAAAACGTGACCAAGTTCATCTGCTTTTCAAAGGAATGCCTGATCCCGGAACAGGCAGATACCATCTCCATCATTGCGGAGCTGCCAAACCGGGCGGGAAGCCTGTCCCGGATGCTGAATAAATTTGCGGCAAACGGTCTGGATTTGCAAAAACTGGAAAGCCGCCCGGTGGCGGACGGCAGCTTTGATGTGCGATTCTATCTGGACTTCAGCGGCAATGTACTGGACCCCAGGGTAAATGCGCTGCTGGCTGACCTGGCCGGCTCCCTGAGCGAATTCCGTTTTCTGGGCAATCATCTGACCCTGGGGTGAGTCCCATGCAGCCGGGTACACAGCAGCAGACATATCGCCGCACCCACTGTATAGCCCCCAAGATCAATCCATACGTCCTTGATCATACCGGATCTTCCGGCAACAAACAGCTGGATGGTCTCGTCCAGCAGCGCCGTCCCCACACCGCATAGGATAAGCCGCTCCCAATGCTGTTTCCATGCTTGATGCAGCAATGCTGCCAGTTCTATGCCCAGTATGCAAAATTCCGTGCCGTGGGCAAGCTTGCGCAGCACCCCGTCGGAGGCGTTCCCTTCCGGGCTTACAGGCAGGGAAATGATATGGGACAGCAGCTCCGCCGCCTTGCCGCTGATGGCACCGGAAACAGAAGCTGGCATCAGGGAATTGCCCCAGATAAAGCATATCGTCAGAACGATCAGTCCATACAGCACCGTTGGTTTTTTTCGTTTCATTTTCATACTCACCACCTGATTCTCATTATAGCATATCCGTCAAAGTGTTGTCAAAAAAAATGACAACATCTTCTACTGACAAACCTGCTTTCTTGATAGGATATAAAAGGGCAGTGTGAATTGTATAATACAAGCAACGTAAGATATCGTACAATATGACGAATTTTCAGAGAGTCATGTTAATTCAAGCGTATTTATTTGACTTTCCCGCCGAAACACGTTATAATAGACACATGACTATTTATGTGGACGTAGCGCATCGTCCGCATTCGCTTTTGAACAACGGACAAGCATTCGGCATATACTGCTTTGGTCTGCATATGTGAATCGAAACAAACAGATATAGACACTGATATATTATATAGAGAGCAGCCCATTTCCAGAAGGGAACTCGATTCAATATTTGGGGGCGAGAGAATGATAACCAACAGTACCGGTCTGGAACAGACCAGTATGACAGAAAATATGATCACCGAAGTTACCATAGAGGCATTGCAAACCAATCAGGAGGGGATCACCCAGTATCCCATCCTGGAGTTTGACGAAAATGCATTGAATCTGCTTTGCACAGGCATTCAGGAAACGCTGAAGCACAGTACGCTGAAGCCAGCAGGATCCGCTGCATACCGGGCAGTCAAGCGGATTCTTGACGTTGTACTTTCCGCACTGGGCATTCTGTTTCTTTTGATCCCGGGACTGATCGTTGCCGCTATTATCTACATAGAGGATAAAGGAAAACCTATATTTTCCCAGGTTCGACTGACGGAAAACGGAACGCCTTTCCGCATGTACAAATTCCGTTCCATGTGCATGGACGCTGAAAAGCGCTTTGAAGAAGTCCAGAAGAAAAACGAATGTGACGGCATTGCTTTTAAAAGCAAGCACGATCCCCGGATCACCCGGATCGGTGGTTTTATCCGCAAAACCTCCATTGATGAGCTGCCTCAGCTGTTCAATGTGCTTAAAGGAGATATGTCCCTGATCGGTCCCCGTCCGCCCCTTCCCCGGGAAGTGGTGCTGTATACCCCTGCCCAGATGGAGCGTCTGATGGTCAAGGGCGGTCTGTCCTGCATTTGTCAGTGCGAGGGCAGAAGCGATATGGCATTTGACGAATGGGTGGAATCCGACGTGCGATACATCCGTACCAGAAGCCTTGGTCTGGACTGCAAGTTGTTTTTCTCCACCATTGCTGTGGTACTCAAGCGTAAGGGCGCAAGATAATAGAATATACAAACAAACCGCCGCTGTATTATCTGTACAGCGGCGGTTTCCATGTAGTTTTTTATATGACATCATACATTCTGCTGGGCAGCTTTCTTTGCCTTTTGTAGCCGCACATCCGTTCCCACAAAATGCAGCCCCGTATAGGTGGCAAAGAGCCGGGACACGATCCGGTCCTCATACCGGCGCTGCACCTGCTCATGGGTCAGATTGGTGCTGATGATGGTGGGCAGGCCGCAGTTGAGCCGGGTGTTGATGATGTTGTACACAGTGGACACATAAAAGCTGCTGTCAAATTCTGCACCCAGATCGTCCAGGATCAGCAGATCACAGGTCAGCAGAATCTCCAGGGTATCCGCCCCTACCTCGCCTCTGCCGAAATGCTCCCGCTCCACCCGGCGCAGCAGGTTGATGACCGAATCGTACAGCACCCCATACCCCTTCTGCATCACCTCGCTGGCAATGGCAAGGGACAGATGGGTCTTGCCAAGCCCCGTGTTGCCGGACAGCAGCAGACTGGGGGCATGGGAATCAAACTGGGCTGCATACCGCTTGCAGAAGGCAAGGATCCGTCGCATGGTCTCGTAGCATGCCGGATCGTTCCGGTAATACTCCAGAGAAAAGCTGTCGAAGCTGCACAGCTTCACCTGGGCATGCCGGTTCATCTCCTCGATAGCAAGTCTGCCCAGCTCCCGCTTCAGACAGTCACAGTAGCACCCGTTGGCATAGCCCGTGTCATCGCATTTGGGGCAGGTATAGTGCAGCTCCAGATAATCCTCTGGCAAGCCGTTGGCAAGGAGCATCTGCCGGACGATCCGCTGCCCCTCCAGATTCCGACGGCGGATCTGCTCGATCTGCTCCTGGGTATCCCCCCCAGCCTGCAGCACATGAAACAGCTCCATTGCCGTATCCGACAGACGGCTGTTGATCTCCCGGATCTGGGGGAAGCGTTCGTTCACTTCCCTGGTGCGTGCCTCCGCCAGGGCGTTTGCCGCCGTGCGCCGTGCCTGGATGGTACGCATAGCCTCCTGAAACTGTTCGTATTTATTCATGCCGTCCCGGCTCCTTTCCTTGCTTTGCTTTCTTCACCATCTGCCGCACTGCTGAAAAGGCGGCATCCTCCCCTTCCTGTGCAAGGATGGTCAGCAGCCGCTCCAATTGGTCAGAGGTATCCGGATGGATCATTCTGCCAGGCTTTCCCCGGAGAAAATATGCCAGGGGCGCATCGTTGGAATACTGCTCCCCCAGATAGATCTTGCTGGCTGCCACCCGGTCACAGAACATTTCCGCCACATACCGGGCGGGCATGGGCACCGGCTGCATCTTCCGGGTCGGGGGCACATAGTCCGTCCAGTACTCGAAATGATGCCGGTTCCGCCCCTTGTGGTGCATCCAGGCAAGGGAATAGCCCTTGTCCTGCCGCTCCCCCTCGTTGGGGCTCCGGGTGCCGATATAATACCGGGCGCCGGGAATGAATTCCGTGGGAGTATACTTGGACAGGTCATGCCGCAGCCCCTGCCAGAGAATACCCGCTTTCCGGCAATGCCGGATTACCTGATGCCGGTGCCGGGTAATGGTACAAAAGTGCTTCCAGGGATGCATGAATCCTCCTCCATTTCCGTTCTCGAACTTGTTCTGTTTCTATTATATCGGATGGAGCGGAAAAATGCAAGGCATCCCCCACAAAGCATGTGTTGCATTTTCCGCCGGGAAATGCTATAATAAGTGTATCTGCTGCAATGCAGCAAATACAGAGAGTGGAGGCGTGTACATATGCTGACGGATATTGAGATTGCACAGCAGGCGGAGCTGCTGCCCATTCGCAACATCGCAGAGAAGATAGAAATCCAGGAGGATGACCTGGAGTATTACGGAAAATACAAGGCAAAGCTTTCTGAAGCCCTGTTCAAAAAGCTGGAACGGAAGCCAAACGGGAAGCTGATTCTGGTGACGGCAGTCAACCCCACCCCTGCCGGAGAGGGCAAGACCACGGTCAGCGTAGGTCTGGCACAAGCTATGACCCGGCTGGGGAAGAAAACCATGCTGGCACTGCGAGAGCCTTCCCTGGGCCCTGTATTCGGCATCAAGGGCGGCGCAGCCGGCGGCGGCTACTCCCAGGTACTGCCTATGGAGGACATCAACCTGCACTTCACCGGTGACATGCACGCCATCACGGCGGCAAACAACCTGCTGTGTGCCATGATCGACAACCACATGCAGCAGGGCAACCAACTGCAGATTGACCAGCGGCGGATTCTGTTCAAGCGCTGTATGGATATGAATGACCGGGCACTCCGGTATACGGTGGTCGGCATGGGGGGCAAGACAAACGGCGTACCCCGGGAGGATAGTTTCCAGATTACGGTTGCATCCGAGATCATGGCGATTCTTTGCCTGGCATCCGACCTGGCGGATCTCAAGGAGCGCATCGGCAATATCCTGGTGGCATACAACACCAGAAACGAGCCGGTCTTTGCCCGGGATCTGGGTGCCCAGGGAGCCATGACCGCCCTGCTGAAGGATGCCCTGAAGCCCAATCTGGTACAGACCCTGGAGCAGACCCCCGCATTCATTCACGGCGGTCCCTTTGCCAACATCGCCCACGGCTGCAACTCCCTGCGTGCCACCAAGCTGGCGCTGAAGCTGGGGGATTACTGCGTGACAGAGGCAGGCTTTGGCTCCGATCTGGGTGCGGAGAAATTCTTTGACATCAAGTGCCGGTTCGGCAAACTGAAGCCTGCCTGCGTGGTGCTGGTTGCCACCATTCGTGCCATGAAATACAACGGAGGCGTCAAGAAGGAGGATCTCACCAAGGAGAACCTGTGGGCACTGGAAAAGGGCATGGTCAATTTACAGACCCACATTGAGAACATGCATAAGTTCCACCTGCCGGTGGTGGTTGCCATCAATCGGTTCTGCTCCGACACGGAGGAGGAGATCGCTCTGATGCAGAATTTCTGCAAGAAGATGGGCGTAGACTGCGCTCTGTGTGAGGTCTTTGCCAAGGGCGGCGAAGGCGGACTGGAGCTTGCAAAGCGGGTCTGCGAGACC
>ERZ1673695.440-NODE-440-length-65649-cov-9.853752_pt1 | contig 65649 bp, 80 predicted proteins | sample MGYA00580225_ERZ1673695 | MGnify/ENA primary metagenome ERZ1673695 (study PRJEB41218, sample SAMN15661739) | gut metagenome | host: Homo sapiens | place: Canada: London | collected 2015-08-20/2019-03-30 | study: EMG produced TPA metagenomics assembly of... | reverse complement strand
CTTCTTGTCCGCGGCGGCGGGCTGTTCCGGCTTCTCCACACCCGCAGGGCCCTTGTCATCCTTGGGGATGGGCTGTTGTTCTACCTTGGGAACCTGCTCACCAGCCTTCTTGTCGGCGGCGGTGGACTGTTCCGACTTCTCCGTGCCCGCAGGGCCCTTGTTGTCCTTGGGGACAGGCTGCTCCACCTTGGGAATTTGTTCGCTGATTCTTTTGCCCGGGATAGGAAGAGTCGGCTGATTTTGTACTCGCTTGTGGTATTCCACCGCCTCCTGCAATGTCATTTCATAAACATTGGCCGGTATCTCCTTGATTTTTGCCAGTTCACAGGCACGGCGACGGCGGTACCCGTCCACAAGCTGATACTCTCCGTCCTCCCGCAAACGGAGGGTCACGGCCTCCTTTACTCCGCTTGCCTGGATGCTGGTCACAAGGCCACCGTAGGATTTGTCCGGCAGCTTCGGAATGAATACACCGGGCAGGTCGTGGATTTTTGCCAATGGGATGCTCTGGGGTTTGCTGGGTTCATTTGCCATCTGATTCCCTCCATTTGAATTTTATTTGCCTGGAATCAAACCTCACCATGAGATTTGATTTTTAGCTTAGATCACTTGGTTTCGGTCGAAATTTGCGTCTCACGGTGAGATTTATTTCTAACCGAAGTCATGTCGTACAGCAGCGGAATAGTATGGGCCTATCGTCACCGGCGCGTTATACAGCACCGTAAGAAGATAGGCCCGGATATTATTGATTTTTGTGGTGGTCTGCTTCAGGGAGTCAATGATGTACTCAATATGGCTGCTGTCTAATTGCCTGAAACGTTGCTTGACATCTTCCGCAGGCAATACCTCGCCGCCAATGCGTATCGTAGAGGCTGCGCTGCTCACCACATCTACCATGAGTTCCAGCAGGCTTTCCACATCGTCGTATGGGCACTGCCTTTTGAGGTGTTCATAGTCGATATGTTCTTTCAGCTCTTCTCTCACGGCAGACCGATCCATCCCATCCCGAATGTGCGGCGGGGAGCCGCGAGGGGAGATAAATGGATCAGGATAGCTCAAATCAGGATGACTATGCTCAGTATAATTTGGGTCGGATTTCTCGACTTCTGCAAGTCGGGATTTCCGACCTCTTGAAGTCGGAAAATTCGACCTCTGAACGTCGGGAAAATCGACTTCTGGAGTTGGCATGGGGGGCCTCGGCTCCGGTGGTGCCTGTTGGGGGACGGTACGGGTGGTGAATCGCTTGACGTAGAGCTTCGTCGGTTTTCCCTGGCCCTGCCTGGTTCGCTTGATAAGTCCGACCCCTTTTCCAGTATCGAGTTCGGCCAGTAGCTTCATGGCCTTGTCCCGGCCGCAGTTCATGTCCTCGCAGATTTCTTCCACGGTATAGTAAATATAAACGCGCCCATCTTCCTCGAACCAGCCGTTTTTTACGGATAGGCCCATGCGGTCTAAGAGCATACCGTACAGCAGCTTGGCATCTGTGGATAGATGCTTGAATCTGACATCCGTGATAAGTTGACGAGGGATGCGGAAATATGTGAATTGTTCCGCTTCATCTCCATAAAAATAATCCGATAGGATGGCCTCCTGCATGGCGATGCCCTCCTTATTTTTATCCATGTTGACTTGGGTATGTAGCGCAAATGCTCCCCACAAGGGTTACGCTCCCTAAAGCGGTCCTGCCCATCAAAAAAGAGGTGCCCAATATACCGAACGATCGGCATGGGACACCTCTTCATATCACAAAGGCATATTCTGTCTCTCTATTTTTGACTGATTTTATAATTTTTCTACATTTTTCGCCTCATTTTAGGGCGCATATAAGTGTTACGCATGGGAGAGCGTACGGTTCGCATCCGTAAGGTCGTGGGTTCGAATCCCTTCAGGTCCACCATAAAAAGCCGTGAAATCAAACGATTTCGCGGCTTTTTGCAACTATTTGGAGAGATTTATATGGATGCGAACCGAGCGTTTCCGGCGAATTTTGGAGATTTTAGGGAGTATTGACCCCAATCGGTTCGCATCCCTTGCGATCATATACTCTTTTCAAACCGCATTACCTTACCGTCCCGCCGGTGACGGAGGAACTCCTCAAGGCCTTGCCGGTACTGGTGTTTGCCGTCTTTTTCAGCGATGACCGCAAGGACATTCTGCCCGCGGCCATGTCCGTCGGCATCGGCTTTTCTATTTTGGAGAACACCGCCATCCTCGTGCAGAACCTGACAGTGGTAACGTTGGGCTGGGCAGCGCTGCGCGGCTTGTCCGCCAGCCTGATGCATGGCCTGTGCACCATGATCATCGGCGCGGGACTGCCCTACGTCAAAAAGCAAAGGAAGCTGTTTTGCACCGGTATCTTCGGACTCTTTACCGTTTCCGCAACGATGCACGCCCTGTTCAACCTGCTGATCCAATCCGATTACAGCTGGCTGGGCGCCTGTTTTCCCATGGCGTTGTACGTACTGTTCTATGTCGTCCGGCGCACCGGCCGGGTAAAGCTGCCGTTCCTGTCGTATTAAGAAAAATCTTCAGAAATCTTGCAAACGACTTCTGACTGCTTGAGCCAGAGGTCGTTTTCCAATGGGGTCGCTTTTACTTTCGCGGCCAGCCACTGTACCGCGGCAGGCTCAGCGCCCGGATACACTTTGTAATCAGCAGGTCAGGTGTTCGAGTCACCCCACCAGCTCCAGAAATGACCGGAAATCGAAAGATTTCCGGTCGTTTTCTATGCACATTTTAGACTGGATTTTCTGCTATATTCGCGTGTTTTCGCCGCTTTTCCAACAAATATGTAATTTTTCAGAAACAACCTTTTATCAAGTCCGAAACAAGTTTGAAACGACTTTCTGACAGGTTTTGAGCAAAAAATAGAGCAAACTGTTGCACTTTTGTTGCACCTGTGTTGCACCTATTTGATATGGCAATATTGGACAATGTTTTATTGACATTTTGCTGTTTTTGGTATAAAATGCATATATTATCAAAGAGAGTTATTTCAATGGGGCACACAATTTTTCATTGCTTCGTAGTTCCAAAACAGCTGCATGATAGGCATAAGGAGTTTAATGATCGTCAATGGAGCGAATCAAGCAGATGCGGCTGCAAAATAAAAGCATTTGCAAATTTATGACATAAGGAGGGTCCCACTATGTTGATGGAACAGGAAGCTCCCCTGCTTTTTCATACCGTATTTGCCGGGGCGGTCATACTGACTGTGGCGTATCTGCTGCATTGGCGGGGCCATTCTCCGCAAAAAAAGCCGCTCGAGCTGATCCTTTATTTTGTCCTTTTACAGATCCCGGCCTACATCTTGGTCTTCTACGCTATGATGTGTCCCGGTTCCGGAGAGAGGACCTTCGCTTTCGCAATGGGAGGTTTTTGCTGGCTGATCGGAATTCTGGTTCTCATGCAGGGGATTCGCGATCTGTTGGATCACAACACAAATAAAAAGGATCCGCCCAAATGAACAGCGATATGGAGAGGAGTACCTCAAAAAGGTACTCCTCATTTTTTACCGTATCAATCTTCATCGGGCCATTCGCTCTCCGGCACGGGCCGGTCGGGCAGCTCGCCTATCCGATGGAATGCTGCTGAGCAGAGAGGTATACATAAAGCCAAAGGGCGCGTTCTTTTGAACGCGCCCTTGCTGTTTAGCCGGATAGCTCCCGGATCTCATCCTGAATGAGGCGGCCCGCCGCGGCGGCAAGCTGGTCGATGCGCCGGATGCGCGCGAGGTCGCGGCCATAGATGGCGTTCGCCGCCGGAACGCTGGTGTTTTCGCCCATGAACACCGCGGCGACGCGGATGCCCTGCGCGCGCAGGGCGCGGACCTCGGCGGCGGTGTCGTCGATGCCGGGCTGCCCGTCGTAATCGCGGCTGAGCGGAATTTTGCCGCTCGGGAGAATTTTGTGGCTGTCGTTCGGACTGGCGTCGGTGAGCAGAATGAGCAGGTGCTTGTCCGCGGGAGCCGATTTCATCAGCTCGCCCATACCGCGCAGAGCCAGACCGTCGCGGTTCCAGCCCGCGGCAAAGTAGTCGAACACGCGATGCTCGCCGTTTTTGTCCCCGAAATCCTTCAAAACGCGCAGCACCGTGTAGCCGCGCAGGCTGCAGAAGCCGGTCACGCGCACGGGGATGCCGCAGGAGGCGAGGCTTTTGGCGAGAAGATAGCCCTGAATGGCGATGCTCTCCTGACAGTGCAGGCGCGAGGCCGAGGCGTCGAGCATCAGGTCGACGGTGAAGCCCGCGCGGCTCTCCTCATCCTTGCGGAGAAAGACGCGGCCGTCGTGCAGCACCGGCGCGCGCCAGACGCGCGTACCGTCCAGCCGCCCCTCGCGGGCGAGGATGTCCTCGGGCTGCTGATGGATGAGCATACAGTTGCGGATCTGCTCTGTCAGGCGCAGGAGAGCGTTCTGATGCAGTGCGCTGTCGCGGACGTAGGCGGCGCGGTTGCACTTGGCCTGCTCGGCAGCCTGCTCGAAAAGACGCTGCGTGTCGGCGCGCATGGGCTGGCCCGGCACGCGCTCGCCGCGGGTGAACCAGAGATGGCAGCCGAGGTGATCGCCGGTGCAGCAGCGCTGCTCGATGCGCGCGAGCGCCTGCGGGGAATAGAGGCTGCGGCCGAAGCAGCGCTCAATGTAGTCGTGATCCTCCGCTTCGCGCTCGTTCGAGCGAAGCTGGGCGCGCAGCGCGTTGGACGCGCGCACCATGCCGTTTTCGCCGGCGACCGCAGAGCGGCCGACGGTCAGCTCGTCGGTGCGGACGACCTCGACCGGCAGGAGCTTGGTGAGCAGCGGCGCCCAGCGGTCGCTGAAATGAAGGCGGAACGGTGATTTTTTATGGGGCGTGCCGTCAAATTGCAGGTATTTCTCAAACGCCGCGCGGACGGCGGCCTCCAGATCGTCCGCGTCGAGCGTGCCCGGGCAGGCGAGGGCCTCGGAGAGTCCCTTTTCCCACGGGGCGAGCAGCGGCGGCTTCTGCCCAAGGACAGATCTCCAGCGGGCGGACTGGAGCGAATAGACGAGCTGGTTCTTGTCCATCCACTCCTGCCGCGAGAGCTGATATTCCGAGGCAAAAAATTCTGCGGCGTGGGCGCGGCGCAGCTCCGTGAGCACGGGACGGACGGGAAGCTCCTTTTCATAGACGGCGTTTTCCAGCGCGAGCCACGTGAGGTCGTCGAACGCGGAGCGCCGTGTGTCGTCCGCCCAAAGGGCGAAGAGACGGCGCGGCATCTCGTCGCCCAGCCACTTGCGGACCAGACCGATGACGCAGTTCATGTAGAAGTCCGGCGTGCCGTCGGCCTTGAGGGCGAGGAACTGCGGCTCAAATTGATAGTCGCCGCAGGCGGTCCAGACCAGATTGATGGCGCGGCGCTGGTTGGCGCTGTAGCTGTCGGTTTCCATATCAGTCGGTGAACAGGCGGCTGCGGTCGAGCTTCGCGGGGATGCGCGCGGCGATAACGTCGCGGATGAGGCTCTGCTCGTAGGCGTCGAAGGCCTTGTTGGTGATGCCCATGTCGAGCGCTGTACCGGCGCTCACGCCGCGGCGGATCAGGCGCAGCGCGTCCAGAAGCCCGCGCAGGTCGAGCGCCTTGGAGGAGATCTCCGCGCTCCCGCACTTCTTTTGCAGGTCGAGAAAGAGCTGCACGAGCTGTCCGCGGTACTTTTTCTCCAGCGTGGGAAACTCCTCGCCGAGCAGACGGTCCAGACCGTCCTCCGCGATGGGCGGCATCTGAATGACAACAAAGCGCGAGGTGAGCGCTTCATTCAGCTCGCGCGTGCCGGCGTAGCCGTAGTTCATCGTGCCGATGAAGCGCGCGGCGGGGTCGACCGTCACGCGGTCGTAGCCGGGGACGTCGATGGCGCGGCGGAAGTCCAGCGCGGCGTGCAGCACGGCAAGAGCCTCATTTTTGGCCATGTTGATCTCGTCGAGCACGCCGAAGCCCCCGTGCTTCGCGCAGAGGTAGACGGGGCCGGGGCGGAAGGTCACCTGTCCGTTTTCAAAGGTGTCCATGCCGATGAGTCCGGCGGCGTCCATGCTGACGTGGAAGGAAACGTCCCACGCGGGGCGGCCGAAGGCCTGCGCCAGATTTTCGGCCAGCACGTTCTTGCCGGTCGCCTTGCTGCCGGCGAGCAGCAGGTTCTCGCCGCACAGCAGTGCGGCGATGGCGGCCTCCCAGACCTCTTTCCCATAATAATGATAGCGCGGCTGCGGGATGCGGCCCTGCAGCGCCGGCTCGGCGGGGTATTGTGCGCGGTAGGCGCGGACGCCGTCGAGCAGCGCGGGGCTGATGTGCTCCTGCTCTAAAAATTCCAACAAGCTCTCCTCATCCTCTCTTTCGGAAATGCGCGCGTCGCGCGCTTCGTTTCGGCCTCATCATAGCACAACGCGAGGGCTTTGCAAGCCCTTTTTCCGTCAAAATTTCGGACGGCTGCGGCACGTTTCCTGGACGCTTTGGCGCGAGCGGCGCAAAAAAGAACGCCGCCCGGCGGGCGGCGTTCCCTGAACGGATCAATCCTTCGTGAGGACAATGGGCATTGCCGGTCCTTCGCCCTTGCCGTCGGCGCTGTTGTTGGCGGAGGGCATTATCTCGCGCGTGAGCATTGCCGAGAGCCGCGTGCCGTCGGTCAGCTCCGCATGGAATACGACCTGCAGCTCCGCACCGTAGGGAAGGCCAAATTCCACGCCCTCTGCGCCATAGATGCTGTAAACGCCGGCGGTGCTCTCATCGGGAATGTCGCTGATCCACCACTGTACGGCGGAGCGTTTGTCGTCGACCTCCATGAACCGGAGCGTGCTTTGCGCGGCGCTCTTTCCGTCCACCCGATAGTCGAGCCACGCGGACCGGAGGGCGGCGTCATAAGCGCCGAGGTAGAGGTTCGCGGTGCGGTGGTCCTCGTCCTCCCAGCCCTTGACGCTGCATCGGATGTCCGAGACGGAATAGGAACGGCTGAGGACGTAGCCGAAGGAAAGATCCTCATAGAGCTTCGGCAGCGCCTCGTCGGCGAAGCCGGGCAGGTCGCGGATCGTCTCGAGCTGACGCTCGCCGCCGGTATCGTAGGCGGCGGTGGCTTCGAAGCCATCATCGTTCATCGAAAGCACGGTTTCGCCTCGGTAGACGTCGTACTCGTCGCGGACCAGCTTGACGGCGGCCGTTCCGTCGTCGGAGGCAAGGGAGCGGAGACGGAGGGAGACGGCAAGGTCTTCCTGCACCGTCTTGGGCCGGAGGGCGAAGGCAACCGTGCAGGTGTAGGTGTCCAGGTCGAAGCGCTTGACCGTGTAGTCGAACTGCGCGGTCAGCGTGGCGCTCTCCTCCATCGCTTCGCGCACGGAGCTGCTGATGCCCGCGATCTGCGAGGAAAGGCTGGACTGCACGCTCATGATCTGTGATTGCAGAGAGCTGACCTGCCACTCGAGCTGCTTGACGCGGTGGTTATTGTAGAGTGCCAGACCGACGGCGAGGGCGAGGCAGACCGCCGCCGCGCCGAGAAGGAGCTTTTGCCGGCGAACCTTCTTCGGCGCGGCAAGGGTATCCTGCGCAGGCGCGGGCGTGGAAGAGTCGACAGACGAGGCGGCCTTGGCGTCACCCTTTTCCGCTTCCTCAAGGCTCAAAAGCTCATCGACGCTCACGCCGTAGAGACGGCTGAGCTCCACGAGCTTGCTCAGCTCGGGCTGGGCGGCGCCGTTCTCCCACTTGGAGACGGCCTGACGGGAGACGTTCAGTCTTTCGGCCAGCTCCTCCTGCGAGAGGCCCGCCGCGCGGCGGAGCTCATAGAGTTTTTCACATAGCTTCATGGGCGCTTTCTCCTTTGCTTTGATGGCATCAGCTTAGCAAAAACAGCCGTTTTGCGCCACCAACCGGGTGTTTCGTTTTGTCAACCAATGGTTTCCTTTTGACCAAATGCCCTTTTTCGTGCAACCTTTCGCCGCCGCGCGCATATACTGCATGGTATGGCACGGGGAGGTGAGAGCATGAGAGAGTGGCAGGGCGTCCGCGGCGACGTGGACGACATGATCTTTGTGGACGACTGGTTCGTCAGCGAACGGTAAGTGAGAAAAGGCTCCGCGCGTTTCAGGGAAGGAACGCAGGCGGAGCGTTTTTCGTTTTTATAGAGCCTTGTCGATGGTCGCGCCGCCGGCGACGGTGTCGCCGCGGTAAAAGACCACGGCCTGCCCCGCGGTGATGGCGCGCTGCGGCTCGTCGAAGTCCACGCGGACCGCGCCGCCGTCCAGCGGCGTGACGGTCGCGGCGCTTTCGCGCTGGGAATAGCGCGTTTTGGCGGTGACGCGCAGCGGCTCTGCGGGCGGCGTAATGATCCAGTTCACGCGCAAGGCGAGCAGGGCGGAGGAAAATAGCTCCGCGTCGTCGCCGAGGAGCACGGTGTTGTGCTTCGCGTCCTTGGAAAGGACGTAGAGCGGGCGGTCGGCGCTCACACCGAGGCCCTTGCGCTGACCGGCGGTGTAGGCGACCAGTCCGCGGTGACGACCGAGGACGCGGCCGCTCGTATCGACGAAGTCGCCCGGCTCGGGCGTGACGCCGCCGAACTCGCGCAGGAAGCGCACATAGTCCCCGTCGGGGACGAAGCAGATGTCCTGCGAGTCGGGCTTCTGCGCGTTTTCAAGGCCGAAGTCTGCGGCGAGGGCGCGGATCTCCGGCTTGCTGTATTCGCCGACGGGAAGCAGCAGATGCGCGAGCTGGCGCTGCGTCATCTGGTAGAGCACATAGCTCTGATCCTTGTGCGCGTCCACGCCGCGCAGGAGCAGGTGACGGCCCGACGCAGCGTCGAAGCCGACGCGGGCGTAGTGCCCGGTGGAAATATAGTCGAAGCCGTGGTCGAGCGCCCAGTCGAGCATCGCGCCGAACTTCAGCTCGCGGTTGCAGTCCAGACAGGGGTTCGGGGTGCGGCCCGCGCAGTATTCCGAGACAAAATGCCCCATGACCTCGCGGCGGAAAAGGTCGCACAGGTCGAGCACCTGATGGGAGATGCCCATCTGCGCGGCGACGCGCGCGGCCTCCTCGATGTCGTCGGCGCTGCCGCAGGTGCCGGGACGGTCCTTATAATGGTGCAGCTGCAGCGTGACGCCGGAAACAGCATAGCCCTGCCTTTGCAGCAGGAGGACGCAGGCGGCGCTGTCCACGCCGCCCGACATACCGACTAAAACCTTCTTTGCCATGCGTGCCGCTCCCTCAATCCAGGTATTTTTGCAGAAACGCGCGGCTCGGCAGCGCGTCACTCAACTCCATGAGAACATGGTCGAAGCCGCCGGCATAGTCAAAGCGGCGGTCGGACAGCGACAGATCCGTCGAGCGGGCGTTGGGCAGCGAGAGCGTGAAGGCCGTGCCCTTGCCGACAGCGGATTCCGCCACGAGCATCCCGCCGTGGCCCTGCGCGATGCGGCGGCAGAGGGACAGCCCGACGCCGAGACCGTGCGGCGGCGCGGGGTCGAGGCGGTCCGTATCCAGATAACGCTCGAAGATGTGGGCAAGGCGCTCCGGCTCGATGCCGCGGCCCGTGTCGGCCACGGTGAGCTGAACATGGCGCTCGCCGCATTTGACGCGCACGCTGACCGTGCCGCCCTCCGGCGTGAATTTCAGCGCGTTGGAGAGCAGGTTCAAAAGCGCGCGCTCGAGCATGGGGGCGTTGAATGCGATGACGTGGCTCTCGTGGCTGGCGGAAAAGCGCAGCGCGACGCCGCGCAGCGCGAAAAGCGGCTCGGCACGCTCGCAGAGCGCGTGGCAGAAGCCGACGATATCGTCATTGCACAGCCGGAAGCGTCCGCCCTGCACCAGCTCGCTCGCGGCGGAGAGGTTGCCGACCAGACGCAGCATTTGATGGCAGCTCATCGTGAGAATGGCTGCATTTTTATCCAGCATGGGGTCGGCCTCACGCGCTTCCGCCGGCGCGAGACGGTTCGCCGCGGCAAACACGTTCGCCATCGAGGAGCGGAGCTGGGCCGAAACGTTCGGCAGGACCTCGGCCAGAAGCTGGAGGTCTTTTTCGTCAAGCGGCATCATAAAGTGCGCCTCCTTTGGGAAAGCTGTTCATATCCTTTGCAGGACGGCGCGATTTTCGCGTGGAAAAAAGTACCGCAGCGCGATGAGCGCAATGTGAGATAATAAGTAGAATACCAAACTCCTGTCGAAAATACAAGAACTTTCGTGTAAAGGAAAAATTTTTGAAAAAAACACTTGCATTCGGGAAAGAGTATGCTATAATACCAAATGTGCCATACATTTGATATATTCCGTAAAAACGAAAGGGAGCGCATTTTATGTCTATTAAAATCGGTATCAACGGCTTTGGCCGTATCGGCCGTATGGTGTTCCGTGCCTGCCTCGAGCATCCCGAGATCGACGTGGTCGGCATCAACGATCTGTGCCCTGCCGATTATCTTGCCTATATGCTCAAGTACGATACGATGCACGGCCGCTGCAAGGCTGACATCGAAAGCCGCGAGAACGCGCTGGTCGTCAACGGTCAGGTCATTCCCGTGTTCAGCGAGAGAGACCCCGCGAACCTGAAGTGGGGCAAGCTCGGCGCGGAGTATATCGTCGAGTCCACCGGCCTGTTCCTGACGAAGGAAAAGGCTGCCGGTCACATCGCCGCCGGCGCAAAGAAGGTCGTCATGTCCGCGCCGAGCAAGGACGACACCCCGATGTTCGTCATGGGCGTGAACCATAAGAACTATACCAGCGATATGCAGTTCGTCTCCAACGCGAGCTGCACCACCAACTGCCTCGCCCCCATTGCCAAGGTTCTGCATGAGAACTTCGGCATCAAGGACGGCCTGATGACGACCATCCACTCGGTCACCGCCACACAGGAGACGGTGGACGGTCCCTCTCTCAAGGATTGGCGCGGCGGCCGCGCGGCTACCGCGAACATCATCCCCAGCTCCACCGGCGCAGCCCGTGCGGTCGGCAAGGTCATTCCTGAGCTCAACGGCAAGCTGACCGGTATGTCCATGCGCGTTCCGACGCTGGACGTTTCCGTCGTTGACCTGACCGTCAACCTCGAGAAGCCCACCACCTACGATGAGATCTGCGTCGCCATGAAGAAGGCCAGCGAGGGCGAGCTGAAGGGCATCCTCGGCTACACCGACGAGGCCGTCGTTTCCTCCGACTTCCTCGGCGACTCCCGCACCTCCATCTTCGACGCCACCGCCGGCATCGCCCTGACCGATACCTTTGTCAAGGTCGTCAGCTGGTACGATAACGAGATCGGCTACTCCAACAAGGTCCTCGAGCTCATCGAGCACATGTATGAGGTCGATCACGGCCACTCCGCCAAGTAAGCGCGGACAATAAGCCAACTTCTGAGAGTTTCCTCCTCTCGTTCGTTGTAGAAAGAGAAAGCCTGATATTACTGGATTTTCCAGCAATATCAGGCTTTTTCTTAACTTTCATCTTGATCGATTCTGCCCGTTTCTGCCAGTCATAGCGGGATCTGTGAACACAGTGATGAACACAGAAGCTCAGCAAATTATTTCATCGTTGCCAGCTTGCGGATCAGGTCGCTGCCGTACTTGTAGGCCGCGAGGTAGTCCATCGTCTTGTCCTCCAGCCCTGCGCGCTTCTGGAGCTGCGCGCGGTAGTCCGTGTACTTCGGGCGGTACGCGCCGAGCACCAGCGACAGCTTACGCTTGCGGCGGTAGACCCCGTCGCCGTTGCTCTGGCTGCCGGTGTTGCCGTTGGAGGTGTTGCCCTCGATGGCGGTGACGTACTGCCCGCTGACGCTCTCGCAGATGCCGCAATGGTCGGTTTTGTACGCCGTGCCGGGGAAATCATAGATCAGCACGTCGCCGGGCTGGTAGCCCTTGGTGACCCACTGATCGTGTGTCTGCGCCCAGCGCATCAGCTCGCCGCAGGAGGCCGTCTTGCCGCCGCCCATAAAGAGCGCCTTGTCCGCCTGCTGGAAGCACCACCAGACGAACTGCATACACCAGTACACGCCGTCCATGCCGTAGGCCTTGCCGTACTTCTGCCGGTTTCCGCTCTGCTCGACCGTGCCGATCTCTTTGACCGCCACGGCGAGGATGTCACTTGCCTGCGCCATTGTCTTTGTTGTAGTTCGCCGTGGAAATGCCGATGAGCGCGCCCACGAAGGCAACCACGGCGTTGATGGTGGTCGCGACCTCCTGCGCGTAGGGCCAGCCCCAAACGCCCGCCAGCGCGCTGTAGAGCACGGAGAGCGCGGGCAGCGCGATGAGACACAGCCACTTGAGAATGTCGTAAACCTTGTCGTTGAATTGCAGTTTCATTTCAATCGTCCTTTCCTTTGATCTTGATGTTGGCCAGCAGAGCAAGCTCCGCCGTCCACGCGGCGAACCACGCGACGGTCAGGCTGTCCGGCACGGTCTTGTCGTTGGCGGTGAGAATGAGGCTCACGATGCAGTACCACGTCAGGTTAAAGATGGCTGCCCAGACGTACCGGTCGCGCTTGTGCATGGTCTTGAGTTTTTCCCGTGCGGACTTGTAGAGGTCGACGCCCAAAAGCGTCATGCAGACCACGCACACGCCCGCAAGGATGGTTTCGGCCCAATCCATCAGCTTACCACCTCCCACTCGTCGATCTCGCTTTTGATGCGGTCGATAAAGCTGTTGCCGCCGAGGGCCTTATAGCCGCGGTAGAGATAGAGAAAATCCTCCAGCTCGTACTGCCGGATGGTGTGGTCCTCCCGGTGGCGGTAGTAGGTGTGCAGCATGTCGTGTCGGAGCTGGCATTTGAGCGCGTCGGTCAGCTTGTCCAGCCCGAGCAGCCTGTTGCGGATGGGCTTAATGAGCATGGCCAGCGCGGCCAGAATGACCGTGATCTCCGAGCAGGTCGATGCAACGGTCGATAGGTTCATAGGCATTCTCTCTCTTTCCGGCGGTAAAAAAGCCGCCTTGTCGTTCTTGACAAAGCGGCTTCATGTGTGCTATATTTAGGCCAGTAAGAACGGCTGCCATTGCAGGTGGCGGTCGTCCCTGTTGCAAGTTTAGAGCTTGAAGGAAACGCCGCTTACCGCTATGGTGGGCGGTTATTTCTTATGTCTTGTGACCGTGAAGATCAGAGACGCAAGACCGATGAGCACAAGCGAATATGCAAACATATCAGCGTATGTAACCATCGCGCACCTCCTTTGAAGGAAGTGGACAACCTCGCCGTTCTTACTGGCAGCCGAATTATAGCACAGTCTGCCGCGCCTTGTCAATTTGCCGCCCTCGGGCGGCTTTTTCATTTCCTGTGCATTGCAGCTAAGTCACAGGCATTCCGTCTGTCTGGGGGACGATCACCACCTCCTGCCTGTTACGATCTCGCCGGGCATCGGCCCCGTCCGTTCCGGCGGCGGAAAAGGTGAAAAGCAATGTGATTCGAGTGATTCCCTTGTCGAAAAAATCAACCGGCAGAAACGAAATCTCGGAAACTTGGAATGGGCAGCCGAGGATTGAATACGGGTGTCCGCTGGACGCTTGTGGGCTGTTCGGCGGGAGCTGCTTCCTGTGTTCTTGATCTCTCGGAATGCCCGTGACTTAACTGCAATGCACGGCCTCGCCTGACGGTCAGGCGGCTCTTGTTATTTTCACGCGGAAAGCCCGCAGGAGCGCGCGTAGGCGCGCGAGGAGCGAGCCGGTACGCTGAGCCGCCGCGTCTTCCAACGCACGCAGGAGACGGCTCTGCGCCGCTGCGCGGTGCCTTCGCTGGCCCCATATCGGCGCCGTTATCAGCGCGCGATCCGGCGTCCGCTCCTGCCGCTTTTGGGCTCCGGAGGCAGTCGCCCTGCGTGCCGCAGCTCTGGCCCGCTCCGGGATCAGATCGTCCGCTGCGTGCTGTTGGTAGAGCGCATACAGTGCCGGCTCGAGCGCGTCCACGCCCAGCAGCTCCACGCCGCTGCCGTCGGTGCAGAGGGCACGGATGCGGCCGGCCGCGCGATGGATCGTGCGGCAGACGGTCGAATGGTCCACGCCCAGCAGTGCGCCGATTGAGCGCATATCCAGCCACTCGCCATAGTAGAGGTAGAGATACACGGCCTGCGTCTCCGTCAGACGCGAGAGCACATAGCGCGCCGTTTCCGGTTCGGCCAGGTCAAGACGGTTCGGATGCTCGCGCAGATCCTCCTGGCGCAGATCCTCCGACTTATCGTTAAGGACCTTCTTCGCGCGAAGCAGTGTGCGGGAGACCGTGGCCTTGTTCACGTCGAGCTGCTCGGCGATCTCCGTCGCGGTCTTGCCCTGCAGGAGGAGATCGAGCATTTCGCGCTGGCGGTCTGAGACCGCCGCGCGGCCGCGCCGGAGTGCCCTCATGAGCCGCGCGCGGCTCTCGCCATTGTCCGAGCCGAGGTCATCCCAACGGACTTGATTTCCTTCGAGGTCTGCAAAGGTCAAGTCGCAGCGCTCGAAGAAGTCAAAGCTGTTGACATCGGCTCCGGCAGCACCGGTGTGTATGACCGTCCGCTTGACCGCCTTGTGCCGCTTTTCCTGCGGTGGGCGAAGATATTCCAGCCGCTCAAGGCTCTCGTGGTACATCTCGAACAGGATGCGAAGACGGTGCTTCTGCTCTCCGCGTCTGCCGGGGTCCTGCTCCTGCTTGATCTCCTCCCGGACGAGCTGAATGCGCGCATAAAGCTGGTCTTTCTCCCGGACGGCAGCCTCATAGGCGGTCACATCAGCCCTCCCAGTCTACCCAGCCGTCCATGTAGACCTTGATCACACCGTCCACGCGGTAGAAGGCGTTGTTGATGAGCGGCACGCCCTCCGTGTATTCGATGGGATTGTCGGCGCTCGTGCCGACCGGATTCTCCTGCTCGACGTAATCCTTTCGGACGTCCACGTCGTTGACGGTGAAGATCCTCCAGTCAAAGCCGAGCTTGTCGCTCTGCTCCATGCGCTGCGTGATGCCGCCGGCGGCTTGCACGAGCTTTCCATCCGTGATTGCGCCCTTAATGGCATTGAGCTTTTCAGTTTGCATCATAGGTGGCCTCCAGTTCCGCCAGCTGCGCGTTGGCAGCGGCAAGGTTTTCTTCGCTCTCGGTGAGCTGCGTATCCTTCTCGGCGACAGTGGCGTTCAGGCTCTCGATCTGCGCCTGATACGGCATAACATCGCCCCAATGCTGCTTGTCCGTTTTGAGAATGACGGTAAAGTAGCCCTGCTTTGTGTACTCGATCTCCTGCACGGCAAAGGTGTAGCCCTCCGGCAGCGGGCAGGCCGGATAGTCCGTGCGGACCTGCTCAACCGTGACATTCTGCCAGTCGATGGCCTCGACCGCCTCCAGCGTGTTTTCCTCGTAGCAGCGCTCGAAGATCACACGGTATACTCCATTCAATGCCTGAACAAAGCCGACGCGGTGGCCGTTGATCCTGTAATTCACTCCGTAAAATCCGCTCATACACTCCTCCTTATCCGATCAGCAGCACAGCGCCGTCGAAGGCGGACGATGTGTGCAGTGTAATGGTCCCGTCAGCGGCGATCATGGCATAGGTCTCAAGGCTTGCCCATGTGCCTTTCCGATAGGCGCCGCTTGACAAGATAGATGCTTGCGCGAAAACGTCATTGCCCAGCAGCCCATGTTCGCTTCGCGGGATGCTCATGGTCGCCTCCGCATCGGTCTGTGTCCACTGGGCAGCGGTGAAGGTCTTGTAATACGATGCCGCCCCGCTCGGCGTTTTCCATTCCTGTCCATCGGCGGTCTTCGTCAGTACCTGACCGGCGCTGCCGCCGGGGACAGCAGGGAACGCGCCGACATCCTCGGCCGTATATTCGGGGGCACTTGGCTCACGCGCCCACTGCGAAATGCCGGGGTCGCGCACAGGGATCTCGACGCCGTTTACTTCAAAGCTATCAATGTAATTTGTATTTGCCATGTGCTCCTCCTTAGATGGTGAGCGTGTGCTCGTTGATCGCAGCCGGCGAGAGCTTCAGCATCGTACCCTCCTGCTGCATCGTGCGGGAGGGTACATCAACGAGCCTGACCACGGACCCGTCCACGTTAAACTCCTTCGCCACACAGATGCCGACGATCGGCTCGCCAGCGGCATTGTGCGCGATGACGCCGGCCATGAGCGTCTCCGGCGTTACGGTGTCCCCGGTCAGGTCAAGCAGGACTGTTCCGTCGCTGAACTGGACTTTGTTGTTGGCCATGCCGCACCTCCTCAGCCGATGGTGACCGTCTTGCCTCCCTGCGCATTGTCGGTGTAGGCAATCGGGATCGCCGCGACCGTGACAGAGCTGAGACAGTTGTACCCCTCGTCGGGCAAAATCTCCTGCGAGGCAAACGTGGGCGTGACACTCTTGGCCTGCGGCTTCATGCCCTCGCTGCCGGACATCGTGCCAGTCACGCCGAGGACGGTGATGCCCTCGCGGATGTTGGCGGGGATCAGCTTCGCCTCTTCGGCTGCGTCGATCTGCGCCTTGCCGCTGCCGTCGTGGTAGCCCTGGGGGATGGTGACCGGCTTACCCTTTTCCGTGATATTGAGCGTCTTGGCCCCGTTGTTCGGCATGGTGCCGATGACTTTGCTGCCGGTGACATAGGCCGTCTTGCCGGCCAGAATTTCCGCCGCGCCCGCGGTGGCGTCGCCGGTGTCCGCGTCAAACTCGCAGGAGCCGGTGATGGGTGCGCCGTCCTTGCCGTGCGCGGTAAAGCCCTTGAGGAGCTTGTCCGCAACCACGGTGTCCTGGGTGAGGTCCATGAGGACTTCGCCGCTCGAAAGCACGATTTTGCTGTTGTACTGATTTTCAGCCATTGAAAATACCTCCGATAAAAATCGTTTTTCCGCCCGCGGGGTTTTCCACACGGGCGACCGCAATGGGGTCAACGGTCACATTGTCTTTCAGAAGCTTGTCCTTTGTGGCAAGCTCCTGCGTCTCAAAGTTGGGCGTCACGGTATATGGGCCGTCGTACGGCTCGCCGCCGCCCCCGCGGATGGTGACGTCAAACGCTACCGAAAGCGCCGTTTTCTGCGTTAACTCGAACGTGACCATCAGATCACCTTCCTACTCAGCGCACGCTTGACGTCAAGGCGCTGCATTTCCGAGCCGATCACGTCGCCGCTCGGGAACTTCACGCGCACCTGCATGGGGCAGACGGTCGGAAGCCCGAATGTCTCCGCCTGCGTGAGGGGAAAGTGAAATTTGCCGTCGGAAAACGTGACATCGCCCGGATAGGTCTTGACGAGGTTCAGCAGCGCGATCTCGACCAGAGAGACGGCGGAGGGGCTGAGTACCTGGCCCTCGTTGGTGATCTCCACGTCGATGGAGTAAGCGTCGCCCTGTACCATTACGTTGTCACCTCCGTTGCGCTGACGGCGCCGGTGTCGTCCACCGTCAGTTTGAATTTTTTCGTGCTGCCCGCCGTCGAGGAGGGGATAATGATCTCGCCCTCGTCCACGCGCTGCAATAGCTCGTCGGTCTTCTCGCCGGTGTAGAGCATGGTGTAATAATCGTTCGGCATAAAACCCTCCTTAAACGATCATTCTCCGCCCGAGGGAATCGAGCAGGCCAAGGTTGTTGCTGGTCACGAGCGGGCCGGACTGCAGCTCTTTCTTTTTGCGGTAGTAGATGATGATGCAGCCGTCGCCGCCTTGCCCGCCGTCCGAGCCCTTGCCGCCGCCGTTGCTGCCGCCGGAAGATGCACTGAGGTTGGCTTGACTTACGGTATAGCCTTTATTGGGCCACCGTTGCCACGATGAACCGCGTCCAGCGCTTCCACCGCCTCCGCCACCATTTCCGCCTTTCCCGCCTTTTCCACGTCCAGCGGTTTCTTTTGGGGGCGCAACCGCATCTCCCCCTTTTCCGCCGGGGCCCGTTGTGACCCGTGCGCCATTCGAATAAATATAGCCAGATCCATTCCCGCCTGCCGAACCATTGTTTCCGGCTGCGGGGCCTCCGCCAAGTGCTTGATCGTAAGACCAACCCATCGAATGATACGGTTCGTCTTTGTACCCGCCGTTAGATGCCTCGGATGCTCCGCCGTCTGCGCCCTGTGTATAGGTCACGCCATTATAGGTAATTGCTGGGCTTGGTTGGTCAACGTAGCCAGTACCTTCTTTAACTTTCCCGTGGCCTTTTGAGCCTGCAATACCGGTGTCGCCTTTGAGGGAAAACCTTTCTCCGGTCGTCGGGTCAGTGTATCCGTTTTCGCTGTGTGAGCCGCTGTTGCTGGACGAGCCGCCCATCGTGGTCGCGGTCCCCTCAGAGCCATTCACGCTGCCGTCGGCAGCATAAATGCCTCCTGCGCCGCCAACCCCGCACGAATACGGCACTTCGGTTCCGGGCACGGCATTCTGGACTGTTTCAACAAGTATTTTCCCGCCCATGCCGCCAAGACCGGCTTCGCCGCCTGCGCCGCCTTCCGTCCAAAGCATTCCGACATAGCGGTCGGAACTATCCGTGACAGAGCTTGATTCTGATGTTACGACCTGTGCAGGCGGATCGCCGCCTTTTAACCCGCTTGCGCCGCCCTGCCCGCCGCCGATAAGGACGCGGGTGTAGCTCGTGACGCCCTCCGGGACCGTCCACTCGCCCGAGCCTGTGAGGATGACGCGCTCGTCAAAATACTCCGATGATTCCGGCTGCGGAGGAAGAAAGCCGACGAGCGCCGAGGTGCGGGACTTGAGCAGCCCGGAGATCTTCGTCTCGCGCGAGGCGATGCAGGCGAGCGTCTGCTGTTTGTCCCACTCGTTCCAGAGCGAGACGACGTGACCGGCGTGCTCGGCTGCTGGGTTGACGTCCACGGTGAGCTGCTCGCGGCAGGCGTAATAGGCTGCCATGCGCTGCGCGACCGCGGAGGAGTTGACGAGCGAGACGAGCGTCGCGTCGGCGATTTCCTCGACGTTCTCCGCCGCGCCCTCGGTCACGGTGCGCGTGACGACGCGCCGGTTGTGGACGTAGCTTTTGCCGGTGAGCTTGCCGGTGCCCGCGGAGAGGACGGCGTAGTTCGCGCCGCTCTCAAGGACGGTGAAGCCCTCGGCCGCGAGCGTGTGCGCCGGCTCGTCAAACTCGATCACGTCGCCCTGCTGGGCCGTGCCCTCGAAGAGCGTGACGTCCTCCGTGCCGGCAATGTACTGGTGCTCGGTGACGGCGACCGCGCTGACGGGGTCGAGGTACTTGACCTGAATGTTTGCGGCGTGGACGCTCCCGGGGCCGATGATGCTTGCCGTGCCGTTCCAGAGCTTCTGCACGCGCAGCGTGCCGTTCTCGTCCGTGTGCAGCCACGCGCCGATGGCAAAGAGCACCTGCACAAGGCTGTCGCGCGCCGAGGCGATGGGCAGCCAGCCGTAGAGCTTGATGCCGCGGTAGACGGTCTCGACGAGCACGGGGATGTCGCCGCAGATCTCCGCGACGACCTCGGCGACCGTCTGCCCGGTGTAGATGCCGCCGCGGTGTGGCCGGACGATCAGCAGCCCGACCGCAGAGAGCGCGGAGAGCGTGTAGAGCTTCGGCCCCACGCGCGTGACGCTCTGCAGGTAGTAGACGCCGACGCGGCTGCCGGAGCGGAAATACTCGACTTTGTCGTTTTTCTTGAAATTCCGGATCGTGCCCGATTCGGACAAAACGGTGATGTCGAGCGTGTCCGCCTCGAGCGCGTCCGCGCGCAGCTCCTTATACTCGCCCAGCACGCCGGGGGTGTCGGTGCTGATGCGCTCATCCTCGGCGAGGAGTTCGCCTTTGTATTTTACGGTGTTCAGACTCATCACTTTGCCCTCATGGTCACGCGGAAGCCCCTCCACCAATGCGTGCCGCTGTCGTCGAGCAGGACGGAGACGGTGTCGACCGTGGGGTGCGCGGTGATGGTTTTCTCCGCGCCGGTCCAGAGGTCGAAGTAGCGGAAGAGGACTTCGTTTTTGAGGCAGGCCGTCAGCAGCGCGGTGATGCGCTCGGTCGGCGCGTCGTTGGTGGTGCCGACGATCGTCGGCTTGATGGCGAGCAGATCGCGCTGCTCCTCGCCGGAGCACATGAGGCCGCCGTTCTCGCCCTCGCGGAACTCGTAGGTGACCTCGTAGCCGTATTTGTGGAACAGGTCGGTGAAGTCCTGCCCATCCACGATAGCTGGATATTTCGCCATCAGGTGCCCTCCTTTCCGGCCAGCGGGGTGCCGCGCCGGCGGCCCTCGGCCTGCATGAGCGGGTACTGCTTGCGCGCGAGCGTCTGACCGTCCAGCTCGAGCGTGACGTCAATGGTCACGTTCTCGCGCCGTGTGGCGCTCTGTACGGTCGCGGGGAGCGCGGCAGGGATATACGCCGGCGGGAGAGTGCGCGCGCCTGAGCGCCCCACAGAGCGCCACAGCGCGGCCTCCTGCGCGTTGAGCACCGCCTCGTCCGCGTGGAGCTCGGCGAGATAGCCGTCGTAGGGAACACGGTCGAGCCCCGCGGCGTGGGAGCCAGAAAGCCACTTAGCGCCCTTGTAGATGTTGTAGGGGATGTTAACAAATGGGATTTGGGAGACCATTCCTTCTAAGGAAATATCTCGAATCCAGCCAAGGCTTTCTTTTGCAACGCCAACGGCTGCATTTCGCTCGGCAAGCTCATCGATCGCCTGCTTGGCCTCCTGTACGCGCTGGATAAAGTTGCCCATCTGCTGGACGGCACCGACAATCGCATTGACAATATCCGTGATGGTCGGCGCAAGCGTTCCCGCAAGGATGCGTTCGAAGGCGTTGGTCTGCTGTGATAGACGGTCAAAGGCGTCCTGCATCTCGCCGAGGGTCGCAAGCATGTCCTCGTCGAGCACTGCACCGGCCTCATGGGCCTCCTGCCGCAGTGCGTTGATCTTATCGGCACCCGCCTCAATGAGCGGGTTGAGATCCTGTGCACTCTTGCCCATCAGCACCATCGCGTAGGCGTCACGCTCTGTCTCGTTGCTCATCTGACCGAGAGCTGTAATGACCTCGTCCCATACCTCCTGCGCATCGCGCAGCGAGCCGTCGGCGTTGGTGATCTGAATGCCGAGCGCGGCGAAGGCCTCCGCCTGCTCGCCCGTGCCGTCCTTGGCTTGCAGCATGTTGCGTGTGAGCTTGGTAATCGAGCCGGTAATTGTCTCGACTGAGACGTCCACGAGGTCGGCCATATATTGATACTCCTGCAGCGCATCGGTTGAAAGGCCGGTGACCGTCGACATGGTGAGGATATCGTCCGCATATGCCGCGCCTGCCTTCGCCACATCCCATATCTTCTCCGCGACCTCTTTCAGTCCGCTGACAATGGCCCCGCCGACCAGCAGGCCCTTCATCGCGCCAAGCGACGAGACGATCCCGCCGATGTCACCGGCCGCTACCGATTCCTTAAGGCCGGCAAGGGTGTCGCTAAACTCACTCAGGCCGTCCGTGGCTCCGTTCGTCTCGTCTGCGGCCTTCTTGACCTCCTTGCCGTAGCCGTCGATGCTCTTCGCGCAGCCGTCGGCGCTGTCCTCAGCCTCTTTAAGCAGTTTGTCGTTCTCGCTCAGCTCGCTGTTGAGCTTGGCGAGCGCGGTCTCCGCGCTGAGCAGCTGCCTGCGGTAGCTGTCGGTGCGGGCGTCATTTTCGGTGTAGGCCTGCTTTGCTTCCTCGAGCGCCTCTTTGAGCGATTCGACCTTGCCGACCTGCTGCTCAATAGACTGCTTGAGCAGGTCGTGCTTGGCGCGCAGCGCCTCGGAGCTGTTCGCCTGCCCCTTAAACTGCGCGTCGACGAGCTTCATCTCCGCGCCAAGGTTGCCGAGCTCGCGGTTGACCGCGGCCAGCTGCTTTTTGTATTCCTGCTCGCCGTCGATAGCGAGCCGTGTGGTGATCTGGCGTACTGCCATCACGCACCCTCCTCTCGTTTGAGTTCGCGCCGCCGCTCCTCAAGCGTTTGCAGGTCCATGACCTGCCCCGGCGTAAGCAGCAGGCCCTCGCGGACGCTCAGGCGCAGGAACTGCGTCAGAAGCTGGAGCCAGAGCGCACGCGTCACGGAGATTCCGTTTTTTTTTGAAGCTCCACAAGGCCGAGGTCAAGGTCGCTCGTCTCTTTCTCCTCGCGCTGAAAGCCGAGGACGATGGCGGTGCGGATGGCGTCCTTCGCCGCGGCAACATCATGAGGAGCGAGGTTGACGCGGAAAAACTGCTCGGTGAGGACGGGGCCGTGCGTCTGTCCCTGCCAGCGCCGATAGAGCTCGCCCTGCTCGGAGAGCTTAAATAGGTAATAGCACACCGCCTCGAAGCTCTTCTTGCCGCTGCCCTTGATGGGGTCGGTGATAAAGCCCTTGGTGCCAAATTTATCGTAGAGATCGAACAGCGCCTGCCCGTTGAGGCAGAGATGCAGGTGCTGCCCGCAGAGATCAACTTCGTGTAGTTTCATGGTTTGCCTCCGATTTCTGAAAAAGGCGCAGCGGGGGCGCTGCGCCTTCCTCGGTGTTCTCAGCCGCCGGCCGCGGCTTTGACCTTGCCGTTGACCCACGTCTTCGCGGCGGCCTCGGTTGTAAGCTCGTCGCTTTCGATGCGGTACTCGCCGGTGTTGCAGGCGTCCACCGAGAGCGTCAGCTTGGGGCTGTCGAGCACGATGGTCTTCTGCTTGGTGTTATAGGTGCGCCCGTCGAGGCTCGCCTTGACCTTGGGGTAGAAGATGCCCTTGTAATACTTCGAGCCGTCGGCCTTAATGTTGGTCGTGTAGAAGCCGAGGCAGCCGTAGGGCGCGGTGTCGTTGCTGGAAAAGTGGATGTCCTTCGCGCCCTCGGTGCTGTCGATCTGCGCGCCGGTGACGGCCGAGGCGGTCTCGTTGGGCAGCTCCAGCACGCCGACGGCAAGCGAGCCGTCAACAAACTCGCGCAGGTAGATCTTGCGCACATCGTCCGCGCGCGATTCGACCTCGGAGAAGTTGAGCGCTTCGGCGACGCTCATGAGGTCGCCGAGCTTCATCGGCGTGCCGTAGTTGGGCAGCGCGTCCTCCGGCTCGGGGTTTGACGCCGCGAACGGCGCCCACTGGAGATTTTTCGCTCCGTACTGAGGCATAGTTGTGCCCTCCTTTACAGGTTTTTGGATTCGAGAAATTTGTTGTAAACAGCGGCCTGCGCCGCCGTGGTCGCCGCGGCGCTCTTCTCGTTGGCGTTCTGCATCCAGCGCTTTGCCGGAATGTTGCGCCGCGGCGCGCCGTATTCATGGATAAAACCGACCTCGCTGCTGGAGGTGGCCTTCTGGTCGCCGCCGACGGTGTAGGTCCGACCGTGCTTAGAGTTCTTGTACGCCTTGGTTCTGAGCCTGCGGTTATATTGGCCGTGCTTGCCGGTGGGATAGATCAGGACATAGCGGCTCGGGCCACCGGCGGACGCTGCGTGGAGTTTTTTATGGAGCTTGATGCTGTCCACCAGATGCGGGCCGCTGCTCTCGTTGTCATACAAACCGAGCGTAAGCAGCTCATCCTTCTGCGCCTTGATCACGACCTCGCTGCCGGCCTCGAGGATCTCGTCGATGACCTCGCCGGGCAGCTCGGCAACCTGCTGCATGGAAAGCATAAAATCGCCAAGGCCGTCCACGGAGAATGTCGCCATCACAACACCTCCAGCTGCACGATCGCGCGCATGGCGGCGTAGTCCGGGTCGTAGCTGACGTCCTCCACGCTGTACGGCGTGTCGCCTGCCGTAAGCGCCGCCTTGACGTCCGCGAGCAGCGTGTCGCCGTCGGTCTGCCAGCAGATGTCCATCTGCACGCGCTGCACCTCCAGCTGCACGGCGTTGTCCGCGATCACGCCGACCGTGCCGTAGGGACTGAGCACGACGAAGCGCTTCGCGCCCGCCGGTGCCTCCCACTCATAGACGGCATCGCAGGCCGCCTCAAGTGCCGTCTTCAGCTCGGAGTATGCCATAGCTTCCCTCCATTCTCCGCAGGCTCAGCGTCGTCACGGCGAGACCGTCCTCGTCCAGCCCGTGCTGCGCCTGCTCGATGCGGTAGACGTGTCCGTCCTCCGGGATGGCATACTGCGTCGCCGTGAGCGCCTCGCCGAACGGCACGCGCACCATGCGGTCGATGCGGCTGCCGGCCTGCACGCTCTCCCAGTAACGCCTGTGGTAGACCTCCAGCTCCGCGTAGAGGTGTCCGGAGTTCTCGGTCAGCTTTCCGCCGCGCTGTGTGCCGTCCTTGAGGTCGTAGACAGTCAGGAAGTGGTCGTAGGTCATGCGTCCACCGCCTTCGGCGTCACCTTGTGGTCCACCTTGTGGTCATTGATCGCCTGACGGAGCATCGGCGGCATGGGATCTCTGCCGGCGCGCTTGCGGTAGAGCCACGCGGCGTGCATCACGAGCAGGTTAAGATCGTCCCCGTCTTCCATGTCGATCGTGATGCCCATTTTCGCAATAGCTTTCTCCGCAGCCTTGAGCTTGCTTTCCAGCAGGTCCGATACCGGGCCGGAGACCGTGTAAAAGCCGAGATCAGCCTTCAGCAGCGCGAGGGCGTATTCATGGGTCATACGTTGCTCCTTTCCGCGCGCATTTCCGTGCCCGATTCGGGCACGGAAAGCGCGTGTGTTATGCTCAGGCGGCGGCCTTCTTCGCGGTCACGACCACGAAGCCGTTCTTTACGGTCACATCCACGTCGGCCGTGACCTCACCGCGGACGGTGAGCAGGCCCTCGGCGAACTTGTAGCCCTCGTTGACCTCGACCTCGAAGCCGCCCCACAGCGCCAGCTCGGCACACTGGGGATTGCCGTAGAACATGTGCTTGGTGGCGGTGGTGGTGAGCGTCGCGGTGGACAGCGCGGTCAGATCCTTGCTCAGGCAGTAGCGGCAGGAGAGGCCGTTATTGTCCTTGATGATGCCGGTCGAAGGATTCGCCGCATCGGGAGTGATGGAGTAGACCGGCAGATACTCGTTTTTGCCGCGGATGGCGGCGAAGGCGAGCAGGTCGGCCTTGTTGAGGTACAGGCAGGCGGAGCCTTCCACACCCTCATCGCCGCCGTAGGCAAGGATGATGTTGCTCAGCAGCTTCTCGTCAAAGAGCACGCTGCCCTTGGTCGCGCTCTTGTCTGCCTCCAGCGCGTGCGCGGTGTTGAGGGTGCTCGCGAGGATGGCGTTGGCGGCGACTGCATTCAGCTTGCGGCGCAGGGCGCGGCGAGCGCTCTCGCGGACCTTCTCCTCGTAGTTGAGGGGACTCTGCTTGCGGATCTCCTTGGAGACGTAGCCGACCGTGCCGTAGTTGGTCGGCGTGAGGGTGACGGAGTCGAAGGTCGGCTCGCTCTCGGTGGGGGCGCTGCCCTCGGTGATGGCGGCAGCGTCCGCTGCGTCGCCGGTCATCAGCGCGACCTTGTAGCCGGTCATGCCGGTGCAGTCGGTGACCTTGAGCATATCGACCAGCGCGGACACGCCGCCGATGGCGTCGTTGATACCGCCGACGCCGGTGGGGCCGACCACGCCGTCGGAGCCGGTCGTCACGGCGGCGCGCAGCAGGCTGCGGATGTCGGTGTAGGTGTGGCGGCCGGACTTCTGGAAGGCCTCGGCGTCACGCAGTTCCATGTGGTTCATATGGTTCTCTCCTCTCTGGCGGCTCGCGCCTGCGGGAGCGGCGCTGCGCTCCTCACGGTTGTTATTGTTCATCGCCTCGGCCTGCGCGGCCTCGGCCTCGGTGAGCTGGGTGCGCAGCTCGGCGAGCTCGCCCTCCAGGCGGCCGCGCTGCTCGCTCGCCTCGTTCTGCTCGGTCTCGAGTGCAGTCACGGATTCCTCCACGGCGCTGCGCTCCTCGTCGGTCTCGGCGGACTCAATGGCCTCGGCAAGATCGGCTTCGCGCGTCTGAAACTCCGCATCTCGCGCACGCAGAGCTTCCAGCTCTGCCTCCTTGTCGCGGATCTGCTTAGCCAGCAGGATGGTTCTCAGCTTCGACATTTGTTGATCCTCTCTTTCATTTTCGTTTTCCACAGCTCGCCCTCGCGCCTGCGGATGGTGTCAAGGTCGTTCTTCCTGGCTTCTACGGACGTCTCCGCATAAGCGGGGAAGGTGCATACGCTGACCTCGTAGAGAACGACGTCCTTGATGATCCACCGGACGCTGCCGTCCGGGTTTTCAACAAATTCCTCGCTCTTGATATCAAAACCGAACGAGCACTGGCTGACGTCACCCCGCTGGACGCGGGCGTAGAGGTTCATGGCGTCGGTGTCCTGCTCGTTGATTTGGATCGTTCCGTAAAGGCCGTGCGCGTCCTCGCGCAGCGTGAGCGTGCCGGCTGTGGTGCGTCCGAGCACCAGCGTGGTGTCGTGGTTGGCGAGCGCGCGCACGTCGCACTCCCCGTAGTCGCCTGCGAGAGACTTCGCGAACGCGCCGGGGGCGACCTGTTCCGTCGCGCCGGGCCATAGGGGATAGTCCGAGTTGAATACGGAGAAGTAGCCCTCGATCACGGGTCCCTCGCCGTCCTTTGCCGCGCGTGTCTGGAACTGCGCGCCGATGCTGCGCACCTGCCGCAGCGAGCGCGCGGTGCTGTCGATATCATTCTTCGGCATTCTTCTTGCCCTCCTTCAGTTTTTTCTGGTCGCCGATGCGGTCGGCAGGAATAAAGTTTTCGAGGATCACCAGCACGTCAAGCCCGTCCTTCGGCGGCAGTGACATCCAGTTGCGCACCTCGTTGCCGGTCATCAGCCCGCGGATATAGAGATCGCTGCCGATCTCGCTGAGTTCCTTGAGGTCGTAGGCGTAGAGCGAGCGGGCGTTGAACTTGAAATAGCGCTTGCTGCTCACCAGCAGCTTCTTCGTCAGTTCCTGCTCAATGACCTGCGCCAGAGGCAGCAGGACGGAGGAGACGAAGGTGTTGTACTCGTCCTTGTCGTAATCGCCCACGCCCACCATGAAGCCAGGCACGCCGAAGATGGCGGCGACGTTCCGCTTGTCCAGCTCCACGCCGTCGCGGACGGCAAGGTCGGTCAGGCTCAGCGGCTTTGCCTGTACCACGTTCATCAGATCCGCAGGGATGATGAGCGGAGCGCTCGGGTCCTTCCGCGTGAGGAAGCTCTGCGTGAACGCATCGCGCTTATCCGGATCGCTCAAATCGCTGTCCGAATTAACGGCGATCACCAACGGCGGCTTGTACTCGCTGCTCATGTACGCCTTCTTCGTCGCCGCCGTCTGGGCGATGCTGTCCACAATGTCGCCGAGCTGCACGCGCGTCCCCACGCCCTGCCAGGGATAGCGCGCATCGGGGCGCAGACGGAAGTGCAGCACCTCGTCCGGCTCGAAGGCCATGCCCTGCCACACGATCTCGTAGGGGCTGCCGTCCGGGCGGCGCTGGGCGTAAGCCGTCGGCATCGGCCACAGATCGGTGAGCAAGCCGTCCCGCGTCACCGGCAGCACGAAGGCATTGCCCTCGGTGAGCAGCGTGCTCACGATCCAGCCGATGAGCGTCTGGCGCGTACCGAGGCTCCACGGCGCGACGTCCACCTTCCGCGCCAGCTCGTCCTTTACGCGCACGTCGCCGTTCTTCGCGTTCTCCATCAGGTGGATGGTCATGGAGGCGATCATGTCGCTGATGCGCCAGACCGCTGCGGCGACCTCCGGCGCGTCCGAAAGGCGGGTATAGCCGCTTGGACAGATCACACCGGGCGAGGAGAGCGTCAGGCCGACCATCGAGGCCGACCGTTTCTTGAAGCGCTTCGTCAAATTCTCAAAAATCATCATCAGCTCCTTTGCGGGAAAATAGAAAAGCCCCGTGTCCTTACAGTGAAGGACACGGGGCATCATGGCCACAGGTCAGGTATTCGGTTTGCCGCTCTCAAACCAGCGCGACGCATTCGCGCGCTTTTCAGTGTCGATGAGCATCCGGATCGTCCCAAACACCGCCGCGTCGAACACGTCGATGCGGGAGGTGTCGTTGATCTTCTCATATTGTACCGCATCATCGACTTTTTCGCAAGCCCTAATATTTCCGACGCAGTATTCAAACGGCTCCGCGCCGCAGTAGTACAGGCAGCCGATTTTCATCTTGTGCTCGATGTAGCGGAAGCCCTCGCTTTTCGCGAGATAGAGCTGCGGCTGATCCACCACCGTGAAGCCCGCCTTTTTCATCGCCGTGTAGTAGGGCCGCGCAAATTTCCGGTCATGGCCGACCTTCCGAATACGGAAGCCCTCGCTCTGCCATTTCTTGAATTGCTTCACCGGCTCGGTCGGGTCCATGCTGCTCTCGTTCGGCATATCAAGCCAGCCGTCGTCCTGCCAGCCGAAGAGCGGGATGTTATCCACATCTGCCTTTTCCGCCGCCGCCGTGCGCGGGAACCAGGCGTGCGGCACGATGACCAGCACATCCTCGCTCGGCGTCCAGTCCTCGTTTGCCGCCTTCGCCGCGGGGATCTCGCCCACAATGGCGGCAGCCGTCAGATCGTGCAGCTTGGAGAGGTCCGCGCCGCCGTACCACGCTGTTACAAGCCGCGCAAGTTCTTGCTGCGTCCAGTGATAGTGTGCGTCCGAGCGCCGGAAATCCGCTACGTCGAAGCACGCCTTGAAGCTCGACACAAACACGTTGAGCGAGCGCGTAAGAAATTCCTTTCGCATCTGCGGGTCGTTCTGTGCCTGCAGGGCGCTTGCCATCATATCGCTCGGGCGGATGGTCACGCCCCAGCTCGGGTTTGCCTGCTCCTGCGCGAGTGGGCTGAGATAGTCGACCTCGCCCGTGTCCTTGTCCGGATCGGCGCGAGCAATGAGCACGAAGATGCGGTCGGCGTCCTCGCCAGTGATCTGTCCACGCACGATCTTGGAGCAGTATTCCAGCCGCTGTGCGCAGAAGCCGGTGCCGTCGTCGCCTGCGGTCGTGGTCGCGGCGATGAGCTTATTCGAATACGCCTTCGTCGCGTCCTTCAAGCGGCCATAGGGCACAGCGTTCCGGTAGAGCTCCAGCTCGTCGAGATGGACGAGGTTTGCGTTGAAGGCATCAAAGATATCTGGCTTATAGGCAAGCGCGTCAAAGCTGATTTGTCCGTCCCAGATTGCGCCGGAGTAGCTGTGCCCGAGCGAGCTGTCCAGGACGCGCAGCCCATGCACCGCGTCCTCGCGCACGGTAAGGCCGAGCCGGTGCAGGTTGTAGCCGAGGAAGCCGAAGCCCTCCATGTTCTGCTTCGCGCTGCCGGCCACGGTCTTGATCTTCGAGTAGCTTCGGCTGTAAGCGACGCCGAGCATCCAGATCTTCGCCGTCGTAAACGGCGTCTTGCCGTTCTTCCGCGCCAGCATGGAAAACTGCTCCTGGTAACGCCGCAGCTCCGTCCCTGGCAGGAAGAAGCCGCACACGTTGTAAATGTCAAAGAGCTGCCAGGGCTGCAGGAGGAAGGGCGTGCCGCGCAGCGGCCGGCCGTCCAGGCTCTCGCCCTGCTGGTGGCAGAACAGTGTCTCGATGCCGTTGATCACGAACTCGGCAAGCTGTGTGCGAAACTCCCACTTGCCGCTTCGGCGGTCGTCGAGGTAGCGCCGCGCCGCCGCCCGAAGATCCTCACAGGCGCGCTCGTTTGCCTCAGTCTGCTCTGCCCACTCGTTTACGATGCACTCATGCGTCGCCATGCGCGCCCTCCATGAGCCGGTCCAGCAATCCCGCCAGCTGCCGGTTCGCACCGCCTACCGGCTCGCTGTCCGCCGCAGCGCCGCTGTCCATTGGGCGCAGCCGCTTGAAGGCCTTCGGCGTAAGTCCCAGTGCCTCACGATGCGCAAGAATGTCTCGGCGCTGCTGCTGGATCACGGTGTAGAGCTTGTCGGCAGCGCTGGGGGCTCTGCCGTCCTCTGCCGTGGCCTTCCATTCCTTCATCGTCCGCTGGTGCTCCCGCTCCAGGATGGCGAGCGTATGGATCTCCGGCTCAAAGGCCTTGTCATAGATGCCGAGGTCACGCATCTGCTCGGCATAGATCTGTTCCTTGGTCATGTCGTGTCCTCCGTTATGGCTTCAAGAACACCGGCAGCGGCATCCACGCCACGGGCGGGAAGATGCCGGTCCGTCGGTCGACCATCTCCATGCCGTAGCGCAGCCAAATGCCGCCCTTGCTGAGATAGGCCTCACCGACGAATACGCCGTCGGTCACGATCACGCGCTCGCCCGGATCGGGCAGTGCGCGCCGCGCGTTGTACCAGCCGGCACGATCCGGCACGGCGGTCTTTTGCGCCGCCGACAGGCGCACGCGTTCCTTTTCGCGGATCACTCCGCGCCGGATGTTTCGTTTTCGCTCCGCGTCAACCGCAGGGTTCCAGCCGCAGCGCGAGCAGTCCTCACACTTCACGTCCAGCGCGTAACTTCCGAGCATACACCCGTCGACCTTTTTCCGGCTCCCGTCCACTGTCTCACCTCATTTCTTCTGTGCCCGATTCGGGCACGATGGCCATTAAGCTCCTGCGCATCTGGCCCACCGTCGCGGCAGGCCGTCCCCGCGGCGTTTCCGCTTGCGGCGACAGCGCCGCTGCCTCGAATGCTTAGTCGCTTTCTCCGCCACCGGCGGCGCTCCTGCGCATTCCCCGCCCCTCGCGATTCGAGGGCCGCGGGGGTAGGAGAATAACATCATGCCGCCCTTCAAAGAGCGGAGAACACGCAGGAGCTTCTCACTGCATTCGTGCAGCATATTCCACATTCCGCTGCGAAAACGCAGCGTCCGCCGTTCCGGTGCAGCCCCCGACCCTCGGAGGTGCCGAGGGGCAGGGGACAGAAGCGTGAAGACTATCCGGCTCAAGAGCCGGGGGCTGCACCGGAGCATCTGGGACAAATCGTGGGGAAGTCTGGCATCAACGCATCCGCGCGGTCCGTGCGCGGTTCGCGTCCGCGGCCCGCGTGAAACAAACTATCGGGCGCATACGCGCAGGCTCCTATCACGCGCCGCTCCGGCAGTCTCCACCGAGCAGCTTTTTTGGCGCGCCCCCGGCGTTTTTCCAGCCATTTTTCTCCGGGAAAATTTTCCGCCGCGTGTGCGCGGAGTCCTGCGCCCAGCTGCAGAGACTCCACCGTCACCCGCCAGGAGGTGGGGGGACTCTATTTCGCCAGCGCTCACCGAGCGCCGTGAGCTTTCTGGTCGCGCGATCGTGCATCGCATCGTGCGCCGCGCTCGACAGGCTCACGAGGTTCCAGAGACAGTACGCATACTCCGGGTAGTCCTCGGCAGGCCAGACGTGATGCACCACCTGCGCCGCCTCGCGCCGACCGTACCGGGCCGCTTCCCGGCACCGATATCCGTCCCGCCGGAGCGCCCGCACGCGCAGCCGCTGCCAGCGCTTGTTCTTTCGTGAATAATCAAACATGGGCAAAAGAAAACACCCGCACCGATCACGTCCAACGTCTGGACTCGATCAGCACGGGCTAACAAAAGAGCACTGGCCAGTTTTGATATTCACGAGCATCTGCGACTTACACTGCGCGCAGAACACCTGCAGGTTTTTCGCCTCGGTCTCCGGCCGGATGATCTGCCTGGTTTTCATCCGGCAGACGGGACACACGATGTGTCCGTCCTTGATGCTAAGTTTAGCACCTTTCGCGATCGTTTTCAAGTCGTTCATCGCCATCCTTTCATTCTGTCACTAAAAAGCCAATAGGTTACAAGTAATGTCGCGCGCACGCGCGCACGCGATTCCTTATGCCTCGATCCAGCTCGCCACCCGGTAGCTGCCGAATTGACTGCCGCCGGTCCGCACCCGTGGGAGCACCGCGTCGAACGGTATCGTAATCGCATCGCTCTCGTCAAGCCACACCTCCGGCGGCGGCAGCTTTGCACGAAGGCTGCGCGAGCAGCTCCACGGATGCCGCCCCACCGGAATGATGATCCCGTCGCTGCGCTCCTTGGTGAGGTAGCGTGCGAGGTAACGAAAGCCGAGCACCTTGCCGTGCCGCTTATATACCGGCCAATCCGTCACCTCGCCGTACTGCCACAAAAACCGCACCTCTGCCGGCGAGAGCTGCCGGTAGTCCGCAACGAGGTGGATGTGATACCTGTGCGCCCCGTGCAGACCCTCAATGGCCGGGATGTAGTCAAGCCCGCCCTTGCCTCGATAGCGCTCCACGCGCCGCAGGAAAGCCCGCAGTGCCTTGCGCACATCGGCGAAGCGCTCCGGCAGATGCTCGTCGTCGAACTCCAGAATGTAGTGCGTGGCGTACTTACCCATGAGCGCGATCATCAGCTCGAGCCGGTCGGTGGAGTCGCGGTTGAGCACCGTGCGCCGCTGCGCCTTGAGGTCGGCCTTGGCGCGCCGGTCCTCGTCGGTGTCGGAGGGCGCATAGCGCGGCGGCAACGTCCCGCGGTATTCCTTGACCAGATTCCCCGCGCGCTGGCGCACGCAGTAGAACCGCTCAGCCATACACACTTCCGACCATTCCGGCGACCGCGCCGGTCATGTCGCCCTCAATGATGGGCTGCCTGCGCAGCTCGCAGAGCACTCGGGCAAATTCCTCGCACAGGTCGTAATACAGAACCGCGTGCGATAAGCTGCCGTCGGCCAGTGCGGCTGCCCGTGCCGCATAATTTCGGTCGCAGCCGACGCTCATCAGCAGCTTGATCATCCGTTTTCTCGTCATTTCATTCCTCCGTATCCGAGCTTGTCCAGACCTGCGTTGACCGCGCGCCAGTGCTCAATGTCAAACTTCCCGTCGTTGCGCTGCATGAGATAAAGCTTCGAGGCGTCCAGCCCACAGGCCTCGGAGAGTTTGATCATCGAGCCCGGCCCCTTTTCCGACCAGTACCGGTTCAACCGGGCAAAGATGTCCGCTTTCTCGCTCGACGCCTTCCTGGCAAACCGCGGCGTTGCCTGACCGACCGCCAACGGCAGCTTGATCTCCGTCGGCTTCGGCACGTCGGGCTTCTCCTCGGGCGGCCTCTCCGGCGGCTCGACCGGCTTCGGCTCCGGTCGGCTCACGCCATTCGCCGCGGGGATGTCGGGCAGTTCCTTCTTGGAAGGGTCCTTTTCAGTGCCCGAATCGGGCACCGAGCAGACGACGCGCCCGCCAACGACCAGCCCGCCGCCTCCGCCCGCAGGCGTCGGCCTCGGCCCGCCGATCACGACAGGCAAGGCGTTCCCCGCGACCACCTCCACCGCGCCGAGCGCGGGGAACTCCTCGACCGCGTAGGTCGTGCCAAGCGGCAGCACCAGCGCGCCCGCGCCGAGCGCGTCGCACACATAAGCGCGGAACGCCTCGAGCATCTTGACGTCGGCGTGCAGCTCCGGCAGCTTGACGATCAATACCTTGCTCCCCGTCATAGCTCCACCCCTTTCAGCGCCTTGCGCAGGTCGATGAAGCGTCCGCCGAGGCCCTTGTCCACCAGCTCCTGCAGCGCGTCGAGCGTCAGCTCGGCGTCCTTGGCGCGGTACACGTCCTCGCACAGGCACTCCATGTTGCACAGCTTTGCGGCCGTGCCGTAGAGCCGCGCCGGGCAGGTGAGCAGGCTCACGCCCTCGATGCCCCACGCCCCGTCCGGCGTCTTGTAGGTCAGTCTGCGAAATTCAGGCATTGTCAGCACCTCCGTTTGTCTGATATTTTCCGTAGCTGCAAAAGTCATCCGGATGTTCACGGTCGAGATGGACTTCGCACCATCCTACCCTCGGTTTGTTGTATGACCGACAGACCTTGCACCGCACCACCGGAGCCACATCGACGGCGCATATACAGGTAACAGATGCCATTAAACTGTCCAGCATCCGGTTTTGCGCTGGACTCCTATTCGGGCCGCGTTGACCGCATATTGCCCTAAACACCCTTTCACGGTCAATGTATTCAGGCATCGTTCTCGATCCTTTCCCGCAGCCGCCGGACCTTAAAGGCCCGCTGCTCCGCCACCGCGTCCTCGACCTCAAACTCGATCGCCATCTGGTCGAGCATGATCCCGACGTCGGCGATCTCCTCGGCAATGTTGGCGCACGTGTCACCGTCCACGCGCCCGCGCAGGAACTTGCACAGCACGTCCTGCAGCTCGGCCATTTCCTCAAAAACCATCGTGATTTGCGCCTGTCCACCGTAGTGGTAGAGCGCCGCGCAGAAGGTTCTGCGTTCCATGTCAGTCATTTGTCAGCTCCTTTAATCACTTGAAATAACACCCGTTTCTGTCGCGCAATTTTTTCTGCGGTAAATCGCTTCATCTCGGTGCGCTTTATCGGCTCGTGAAACCGTGGACATTCTTCGCGCCATTGGCTGCGCTTGCCAAGCCAGTCGCCATCAAACCATTTGCACTCATCGCAGCAAAAGCAGATGTCCTCAACGTTTTTGACCTCACCCGGCGTAAAATAGTAAGATTCCAGCTCGCAATTATAGAGGCAAAAATTGCAGGCGCACCCATAGCAGCTCACTCCTCCTCCGGCCCTTTGGGCATCCGCATCCAGTGCGTAATCACTCCGTCCTCAAGGTCCTCATCGAGCCAGTCATCGCACCTGGCCGTCCCCATCAGGATATGCTTGTCCCGATAACGCACCAGGACATCCACGCATTGATCCGGCAGGCGCTCCGTCACCGGAATCCACCGTGTTTTCTCCTGCGCCACGGCGATCTCCTCGGCGTAGCGCGCGCAGCGGTCGGTCAGGCGCTCGATCAAATCCGCGCCGTCCAGCCCGACGCGGTCGACATCGCATGAATGCATCGTGTCGGCTCCGTATATGGGCCGTTCTTCTTCCGGGACTTCCTCTTCCTTCCAGTACGGACAATGCTCGCAGGCATTCTCTCCGCCTGCGGTGGAAATGCACCGCAGCGCCCTGACGATCTCTTCGTTTTTCATAGTCATCCTCCTATCGGTTCCGCTTTGAATTTCTTGCCCATGCCGGGCACCTTGACGTTGGGGTAGCGCTCCTCACGCGGCACGAAGTCCTCCGGGTGGTCGCGGCAGATGTACCGGAGCCGCTGGTCGAGCTGCTCAAACCGCGCGTCGCTCTCCACACCATAGGCGAGGCACTCGTGAAAATACTCGCCGTGCTTCTCCGCGCGGTGGATGATGCGCATGATCCGGTCATGGCCGAAGCCCTCCTCGTTGAGAGCGAGGCACATCATGTCCACGTTGAACTGCTGCCCGACCAGAGCCCCATAGTTGAGCAGCTGCCGCCGCAGCTCCGCCTGCTCCTTTGCGTAAGCGTTTTTCATGCGCCCTCCTCTCCGCGACCGCACTCGGCAAGCGGCATCCAGCGGTCGCAGCGGCACGCGACGATGTCGTCGACCGTTGTCCCCGCGTCCGTCGAGATAAACGGGTACTCATCATCCGCGCCGCCGGCGCAGCGGGCCACGAGGTAGCTGCTGCCGCCGAGGCCGGTCTCATAGCTGAGCACGACCAGCGCGCCCTCCTCCGGCCAGTGCGCCGCGTCGAGCGGCTGCCAGACCGGCGAGCAAAGGTCCACGCTGAACAAGGTGGGAGGCTTCGGCACAGGATCGTCCGTCAGACCGCAGAGGTAGTCCATCGTCGTGCCGAGCGTCAGCGCCAGCTTGGGCAGCGAGCCCGCACCGGCAAGGCTGTTGTTTTCCCACGCGCTATAGGTGCCGGGGTACTCGCCGATGCTCTCGGCAAACTCCCTGCGCGTCAAGCCGGTCGCTTCGCGCAGTGCCTTGACGCGCTCGCAGAATTTCGGGGTCATATTCTTGAGCCGTGGGTCGTCTGCTGCCGGATTTCGGGGCACGGCAGGCTCCGGCTCCTTCGGCGGCCGCTCGGCGACCACGAAGCGGCAGGCGGTAGAGCAGGTGTCGCGGTTAAGACATTCGCGGCAGCAGCCGGCACAGCGCCACTCGCCGTAGCGATAACGGTCAGCGTACATCCGCGCGGCGTTCGGGCAGAAGCCGCCGGTATCCGGGCACTTATGCTTGCAGCAGGTCCAGCAGGTCGAAAACTCGCGCACGTTGTTGATCGACCATGTGCGACAGTGGTCAATGACCCAATCCAGCAGCCTGTACTGCGTCTCGTCGTCCATGCGGGCGATCTCAAGCGCGGCGGCCTCGGGCAGCTCGCCCTTCTCCCACCGGGCGATGATGCCCGGCACCTTGAGGCCCTTTTTGATGACCTGCAAATTGCCGACCTTCGTCGCGTTGATCTGCATCTCCTTGGCGATCCAGTCGCGCAGCCCGACCGGGAACGCCTCGCCGGCCTTTTTGCGCCGGATGTAGCTCTCCTTGAGCTTTTCCGCCTCCTGCGCGAGCAGCGCGTTGGACTTCACGCGCTGGCGGTTCGCCTCGATCACCGCGCAGACCTCCTGTTCTTCCGTCATCGCGGGCAGCACCCGGCAGAGCACGGTGGAGAACTGTTTTGCGACGGCCTCGTCTTGATTCGCCGCGAGCAGCCGCAGCGCCGCCATGCGGCTGTGGCCGGAGATCAGGCGGTACTTGCCGTCCGCGTCCGGCACGACGGTCGGCGGCTCGAGCAGGCCGTTGGCCTGGATGGACTCCATCAGCGCGCCGAGCGCGTTGTTGTCCGGGCGCGGGTAGAAATTGTGCGGATTGTCGAGGATGTCGCCGAGCGGGATCTCGCGCGTCATGCCCGAATCGGGCAAATCCGCGCGGTCGGGCAGAGCCTCGGCAAATTTCGTGATGTCAAACTTCGCCATGACCAAGCTCCTCTCCGAGATATTCCGCCACCCAGCGGCGGTAGTCCTGCGTCGCCACGCTCCGCGGGCAGTAGTCGATCAACGGTTTTTTCTCAAACGTGGTCTCCACGACCTTATCCGTGCGCCGAATGACCTGCTCAAAGACCGGGATCCCGCGTTGGCGCAGCAAGGTCTCGCCCTCGCGCACGACCTCGCTGCTGTTCCGCATTGTGACGAGCACACCGGCAATCCGCACGTCGGGACGCGCACGACGCAGGCTGCGGATCTGAGCGCGCACGCTCTCGAGACCGTCAAAGACAAAACCGTCGATCTTCGCGGGGACAATCACCTCGTCACAGGCAAACAGCGCGTTGACGCTCGCCACGGTGTACCCAGGGGGACAATCGAGGATGCAGTAGTCCGCGCCGTTGTCATCCTCCGCCGCGCGGACGAAATCATACAGAACACGCGTGCGCCGCATACCCTCGTGCAGCGCGTTGCAGTCGATGTCATAGAGCTCCGAGGATGCGGGAACAAGCAGCATCGACGGCGAGAGCGTGATGGCAGAATCGCTCCAGAGCGGCTCCGCCATGCCAAGCAAAAGCGTTGCAACGTTGCTGTCCGAGTCGGGGTCGTAGCCCGGCTTGTAAAAGTTCGTCAGATTGCATTGTCCGTCGCAGTCGATCAGCAGCACGCGCTTTCCGTAGTCATGCACGAGGATCTCTGCGAGGTTGATGGCGGTCACCGTCTTGCCGACGCCGCCCTTGTTGTTCATGATCGCAATGGTTTTCATGCTTTCCTCCTGTTTCTGTCTGTCAAAATTTGAAGCCCTCGCGGACCGTGACGCCGTCGCCGAGCGAAGCCTCGACGAGGAACCAGCGGTGCGCGCGGTTGATGTACACAATGCGGCCCGGCAGCAGCCGCGGGAGCTCCCGATGTCCGGGGCCGATGGCCGCGCCGATGTCCGCCAAAATGGCGTGGGTATCTCCGATTCTTGGCATGTCGTTTCTCTCTCTTTCTCTCGATTTTCAGAACGGCGCGTTCTCGTCCTCTGGCACTTCCTCAAGCGCCATCTGACCGGGCGCTTCGCCGTCCGTCTTTTCCTTCCGGCCCTTCTCGTCGTCGCGGGTGTAGGGCGCGAAGGTCTGGTGTCTGCCGTCAAAGGCGAACACGCCCTTGCCGCGCCGCCCCTCCTTGCTTTTGGCGATCTGAATGACGCGGCACTTCTCCTGCGAGTAGTTCTGCTTCGGGTCGGGCCGGTAGATCATCACGATCAGATCCGCGTCCTGCTCAAACTGGCCGGTCTCCTTGAGGTCGTGCATATCCGGCGCGCGCCATGCCCCGCGCTCGGGGCGGCTAAGCTGCGCCAGCTCCACCACCAGCACGCCGCGGCTCTGGGCGAAGGTGTGCAGCGCGCGGGAGACGGTCGCCATCTGCTCGCTGCGCAGGTCGCGCGGGTTGCCCTCGGGGACGATCAGCTGGACGTAGTCCACAAAGATCACGTCGTAGCCGTAGGTGATGGACTCCGCCATGATGTCGCCGGCGGTCATACCGCTCGCCTGGATCACATCAAGCCGGCGCTTGACTGCGTCCTCCGAGCAGACCGCGAAGGTGCCCCAGTCGCGGTCGGTCAGGCGGCTGCGCTTGATCGCGTCGAAGTCGATCTGCATGCCCTGCGTCACGATGCGGTCGCCGATCTTGCCGGCAGACGTTTCGAGACTGAAAAAGCCGACCTTGAGCGTCTTGGCCATGTGATAGGCCATCATCAGGGCAAGGGCCGTCTTTCCGTCGCTCGGGTAGCCGCCCAGCACCACCACGTCGCCGCGCCGGATGAAGCTGTTGTGGTCAAGCACGTCCAGCCCGAAGCCCACATAGTCCGCGGCTGCGCCGCTCGCGTGGCGGGCGGAGAAATCCTGCAAAAGCTCCAGCATCGGCACGACCTTCACGCCGCGCCGCGAGGTCATCTGCGCTTGCAGCTCCGAGAGCAGCGGACGGACGTCGTCGAGCGTAGCCGCGCCGTTGATCTGCGCCGAGAGGGCGCGGATGCGGCCCAGCGCCGCCTGCTCGCGCATAAGCTGCGCATATTCGCGCCAGCTCGCGCTCGTGGGCGTGACCTCCATCAGGTCGATGAGCTGTTGCTGCTGCGGCGAGCCGGAGGCATAGCCGAGCTTCGCGTTGATCGTGATGGCGTCGGCGTGCCCGCCCTCGCGGAACACCTCGCGCGCCGCCTGGAAGATCAGCCGGTTGGCTGTGCTGGTGAAGTCGCGCTCGTCCACCTCGGCGAGCACCTGACTGACGATGCTCTCGTCGATCAGCATCGCGCCGAGCACGGCGCGCTCGGCTTCCAAACCGGCGCTCGGCTGCGCGTCTACTCGGCCCATGTCCACCCTCCATCCTGACTATCCGGCGGCTGCTCGATGCGGCGCACCGGCTGCGCCTTGGCGCTCTGCGCCGGGCGCTTGGCCTTGGCATCCTCCCAGCGCCGGCCGTTGAGGAAGGTCGAGGCATACGGGATGCCGACGCCGTCCCGCCACGCGGGCGAGGCCTTGAGTACCTGCAGCGCCCGGCCGATGGTCTCGATCAACGCGTCGTCGGGCTTGAGCTTGTCCCAGGCGCGGACCGCGCCCATGCGGTTCTCCCCGCGGGGATAGTAAGCCCAGAAGCCCTCAAAGCGCTCCGGCTTCCATGTCGGCGTCGTTTTGCTGCGCCGTTTTCTCAGCTCCTCGCCGTCCCCCTTGGGGGGACTATAGGGGGATATATTTCTATCCATAATCTGTTCTTCTCTAATCTGTTCCGCCTTGAAACCCGTCGACGGCTCAGCCGTTGACGGTTCACACCGTTGTCGGTGTTTCCCGACAACGGTGGAATTATCCTCCTCACCGTTGACTGAAAACCCGTCCAACGGTGTTGGGCTTTCTCGGGCAGTTTCACCGTTGTCTGGTTTTCCCGACAACGGTGGTGTTTCCTGCAGAACATAGACGTTGCCGTCAAATCGCCCACCCTCGTCATGGGCCTGCTCGCGGACCAGATACCCGACAGCCTCCAGCTCACGCACCATGCGGCGCATCTTATCGCGGCCGCAGCCGGCCTTGACGGCAAGGCCGGTCACGGTGTAGTCCCAATCGGGCGGGAGGCTCAGCATCAATGCCAGCAGGCCGCGCGTCTCCAGCGCAAGCCGGTCGTCCTGTGCGGCACTTCGAGGCAGCGAAAAATACCCCCGCTCACGTATAACGATCCTTGCGTCTCCCATAGCTCCCTCCATCCAAATAAACGATGATCTTCATTAGCCGCTCCGTGAGAGACGTGATGCCGACGAGGATCAGGAAGATGTCCAGTCCTGTCATGCTCTCGCCTCCCCTCGGAAGGTGTTGACTTTCGCCTGTTTCTGCGATATACTGTGCTTGCAATGGTTTTCAGAGCTCTTGCTCTGGGGACGGGAACGCTTCGAGGTGCCAGCCTCGGGGCGTTCTTTTTTTGCGTCCGCGTAGATCACCTGATACGCCGCGGCGATGGTCTCGCGCAGGTCCTGCACGATGTCGTCGAACTCCGGGCGCTCCGCGTCGTCGATCACGCCGTCCTCGGCGATGCGGAGCAATCCGGCCAGCCGGTCCGCTGCGTCGCGCAGGCGGTTGGTCAGCGAGATGGTCGCCATCGGCAGGGGCTTTGGCTCCAGCTCCGGCAGGATGCCGAGCCGGTCGGTCGCCTTTGCGTGCTCCAGCGCCAGCCAGCTCACGCCGTAGACCTCGCACATCCGCGCCACGGTCTCGTCCGGCGGTGTGAGCCGTCCGCCCTCGTAGCGCTTGAGCGTTTCGGGCGAGATGCCGAGCCGCTCCGCCGCCTCTTCCTGCGTCAAAAGTGTCGTTTTACGCCCTCTTTGATAGATATTTGGGTATAACGCTGCCATTGTCTTTCGTCCTCCTTTGTGGTAATGTCGAATCACCAGGTAGCCATCCACCGCGCAAGCGGCACGATGGGAATGATGTACTTCTTGCCGACCTTCTTGGCCGGAAAATCCTTGTCGCCGAGCAGCGCCGCGCGGTCAAGACCGAGGAGCTTACTGCTCTGATCCAGCGTCAGCACCTCCTGCCCGGCAAACTGCTCGCGCAAAGATTGCAGCTGATCGCGGAACGCCTCGCGCTCTCGCATGGCCTATCCCTCCTCACTTTCCTGCGGCCAGCGCTCTCGCGTCTGCCGCGCCCTTGGCCGCCACCGCGGCCCTCGCCGCCTCGCTCGCCGCGCGAAGCGTCTCGTCGTCGTAGAGGTCGCCGATCTCGCACTCCAGCACGGCCGCGATGGTCGGCAGCTTGTCCGTCGTGGGCGTCTTGCTGCCGTTCTCCCACCCGATCACGGCGGGCAGCGTCACGCCGGTCATGCGGGCCAGCTCCGTGCCGGTCAGACCGCGGCGCTCTCGTAATTCTCGGATCCTCATTGGGAACACCTCCTTGCTTTTTCTCTCTCGGTGTGATATGGTTTACTGTGAGTTAATGTAGAAAGGGCGGGGTATTATGGTGCGCATTACGGCTTTTGATGATAATGGTGTGTATAAGATTGACTTTGAAATCCCTGAGCTTGATGAATGTCCGATATGCCATCACGCTCTGAAACCAACTGTTCTGAATTCGAGATATGCGATGGACAGCGCGGACAAGGAAACAACGCTTTGTAATTTATACACCATGTTTTTCTGCCAGAAGTGCCGCAAGGTTTTTCTTGGGAAATTTCGTCAAAGCATTGGTCTGGTGAGTAGCCACATAGCAAACTATATGGGCGAATATGAACTCTTTCCGATGACGCCAAACCGTGAATCCTTCAGCGATGATATCCTTGAACTGTCGCTGACCTTCGTTGAAACCTATGGACAGGCTCAGCAGGCAGAGGCCGAAGGATTGTCCCAGATTTGCGGCATCGGATACCGCAAGGCATTGGAGTATCTTGTAAAAGACTACCTTTGCCATAAATTCCCCGCTGATGAGGAAACCATCAAAGCCGAAGCGCTCGGGCAAAGTCTTCGACGAATCGAAGACGGCAGAATACAAACATTGGCTCAGCGCGCAACTTGGATTGGCAACGATGAGACCCATTATGTTCGTAAGCACGAGGATCTGGATGTCAAGACGATGAAAACCTTTATCCGTGCAATGATCCATTTCATCGACTCGGAGTTGACGTTTGAGAAAGCTCTTGGCATTGATCCCGCCTGACGGGATCGTGCACCGCGAGCTGCTTCCCGTCCATCGACCAATAGGACGTTGCCACGCGGACCGGGTCATCGTGCGTCCCATCGCCGCGGACTTCGCGGATTTCGATGACCCGAATGACCTTAGCGATCGTAACTGGGTTTGGTGCCATGTCTTTCCACCTCCTTTCACCCGGTGCGCCGCGGCTCACCGTGAGTAAATAGTAAATCGTTAATTATAGATTGTCAATAGGTTTGAAGTTAATTTTAGATTTTTGTGAATTTCAAACAACGCAGAGAGGATGTGATACCATTGAACAACGAAATCTTTGTGCGAAATGTTGAGATAAGATGCAAGCAGAAGGGAGTCCCACCTACCGTAGCCTGTCGAGAAAGCGGTGCGGGCAAGGATTTTCTGACAAACCTGAAAAAAGGGCAATCTCCATCGCTTGGCAAAGCTCAGCAGCTCGCGCAATATCTCGGCTGCACGGTCTCCGACCTGCTGGGGGAGACCGGCACGGCCACGCAGGTCCTCGACGAGCGCTATGCGCCCTTCATCGACCTCTTCGCGGAGCTCGACCCGGCAGAGCAAACCAAAGTCGTCGGCGATATGCTCCGGCGCAAAAATAGAAAATAAAAAAAGTGTCCAAATTGGGTACGAGGAGGAGAAAATCATGATTACTGTCCCAGCGAAAGTGAAAGACCGCATCGCAGCAGGCCTCAAGCGCTACCAGCCGATCCTGATCAAAGCCCGCGACAAGGACATCAATGAGAGCGACACCGTCACCATCCTGATGGACATGCTGGCCGACATTCTCGGCTATGACAAGTACACGGAAATCACCTCCGAATACGCGATCAAGCATACATACTGCGACCTCGCAATCAAGCTGGACGGTTCGCCGAGGATTCTCATCGAAGTCAAGGCGGCGGGGCTCGACCTCAAACTCCAGCACATCAAGCAAGCGGTTGATTACGGCTCCAACTCCGGTGTTGACTGGGTGATACTTACCAATGGTATTCAATGGAAGGTCTACAAAATCATTTTTGCCAAGCCTATTGATACGGAACTGGTCTACGAATTTAACCTGACGGAGATGAACGCGAAAAAGGCCGGCGATTTAGAAATGCTCTATTGCCTCAGCAGGGAAGCGATGGTTAAGTCCGGGAAGGCCTCCTATCTGGAGGACTATCACACGCAGCGTCAGCTGATGAATCGCTTCACTATCGGACAGGTCATTCTCAGCGAGCCAGTCGTCGATGCTGTGAAACGGGTGCTCCGCAAGATGGGGATCGATTCTAAGGTCAGCAATGAGGATATCTCGGACATCATTTTGAACGAGGTCCTCAAGCGTGAGATCCTCGACGATGAGAAGTCCAAGGAGGCCAAGAAGAAAATCGCCAAGGCCCTGAAGCCTGCTCCGAAGCCGAAAGAGCAGCCTGCCGAGCAGTAAGCTATCGCCGCTGGACATAAAAGAATGGAGGGTAAATAATGAAGAACTGTATAAAAATCAAGTGTAACAAATGCGGATGCTCCTTTGAAATTGATCCCGCTGCTTTCGTGCATGTACAGAGGCCCTATTGTCTGTGCTGCGCTCAACCAATGGAGCCAGCTGGATCGAATCGCTTGACGAGAACCATCGAGGCCCTGCAGGACTTTCCATACCAAATCCCAAGTGCGAATAGAGATGAGCCCGGTTTTTCAGCAATTATCGAGCAGACAGAGTAACAGCTTTCTACAAGGCCACTTATCATGACCAAGTGCTGTGCCCGAATTGGGCACGGGAAAAGCCCTCCCCGTGACAGGGAGGGCCATCAACGATAGCATCGATTATAACGTCACCAGCACCGCAGAAAAGTTCAAAGCAAACCTTGACAACTTGAAATTTGGCGGCTATACTTGGAGTACAAACGAAGGGCGCTGCCGGAACGGTCAGCCCCCTAAGAGTTCTTTGAAGTGATCGCCGTACTTGTCAGGGTGCCGGCGGTCAAAATAAAAGCTAACAAAGGGCGCTGCCGGTAGACGGTCAGCTCCCCGGTTAGTTGCTCAAAGAGTAACCGCCTGCTTGGGGAAGCGTGAGGCGGTTACTTCTTTTTTGCCTGAAAACACAGGCCAATGATCCCTATGACCACAAGACAGAACTCGAACAGCTCTGAATATGTAAGCATACGCATCACCCCTCTCTTGGAGGGGCAAGAAGTCCCCTCCGGGATGGAGGAGCCAACCGCCTACCCTGTACCGTTGTACTGGCAGCGCCACAGATAGGATAGCAGAGCTGTGTCGAAAATGCAAGGAATTCTTTCCAACGCAAAAGGCCGCCATCCATGAGGGCGACGGCCTTTGCTGAGCTCGCGCGAACTCGGAGAGGGAAAATGCGCGGAGGTCTACGGATCGCTGCGCTGGGATTCGGCTGCGAGCTGTGCAGCCAGCTCGAGGATCTCGTGCTGGTCATGCGCGGGCAGGGACTCAAACAGTGCGAGGATGTAGGCGATGTCGTACATTTTAGCTCCCTCGGGCACCCTTGTGTATTTGGCGCCGGATGGAATTATAACGCAACCGCGCGCCGGTTGGCTACTGGAATATTTAACAGAGAGGAGGCGGCGCAATGCCAAAATATCCCAGCTATTACATCCGACCGGACGGTCTGCATGAGACGATCCTCCGCATCAACGGCAAGCGCAAGGCCTTCCGCGGGAAAACCGACAAGGAAGTATGGGAAAAGGTCAAGGCGTTTGACCGAGCCCAGCTGCAAGCGGAGATCGACGCGGAGACGACCTTCTCGAGGATCGCAGAGCAGTGGTGGGATGAAGCCGAGCCGAAGCTCGAGCCGAACTCGGTGAAAAACTACAAGCCGGCGCTGCGCCGAGCCGTGGACGAATTTGGGGCACGGCAGGTCGGCAGCATTACCGCCAAAGAGATCGACGCATTCATCCGTGACTTTGCCGCCGCGCGGTCGAGGAAGACCGTCGCCATGCAGCTGCAGGTCATCCGCCAGATCCTGCGCTGGGCGGAGCTGCAAGGAAAAACAAATTACAATCCGGCACAGGCCGTCCGCGTGCCGCGCAATCTCCCGCAGGCGCGGCGCGAGGCTCCCGACAAAGACCAGATCGTCAAGATCAAAACGTCCGCCAATTTGCCCTTCGGTCTGTTCCCGGCGCTGATCTACTACACCGGCTGCCGCAGGGGCGAGGCGCAGGCCTTAACCGGAGCCGACATCGACCGCAAAGCCATGCGCGTGCATATCCGCCGATCCGTCTATTACGACCACGGCGCGAAGATCAAGGAACCAAAGACAGCCGCCGGTGTTCGGGAGGTCCCGCTCCTGCCCGCCTTGGATGCGCTTCTGCCGAAAAAATTGCCGCAAGGGTATCTGTTTGCCGAGCCGGATGGCTCACTGCTGACAGACGGCGATTTTCGCAAGCTCTACAAGGCGTACTGCGCTGCCAGCGGTGTGACGGTCTCTCTGCATCAGATCCGGCACGGCTATGCGACCGCGCTGTTTGAGGCCGGCGTAGACCCCAAGACGGCGCAGAAGCTGCTCGGTCATGCGAAGCTGTCCACGACAATGGACATCTATACGCACGTTTACGGCGACGCGATCGCCGCCGCCGCAGAGAAGATGAAAAAGAGCTTTTGACCAAACCTGTGAACACAGTTGCAAACACAAAATGCGCAGAATGCTTGATACGCAAGGGGCGAAATAGAGTTTCCTCCTCTCGTTCGTTGTAGAAAGGGAAAGCGCAGCTTCGGCTGCGTTTTTTCTTTTGTGGTTGCATTTGTCACTTTACGCGGCGCGGAAAAGCTGATAAACTGACGAAAACAAAAGCAAAGAGGTCTTTTCTATGTTTCAGGGCTTTTCGCAGAACGCCATCGACTTCCTTTGGGGCATCAGCCTGAATAACGAGCGGGGCTGGTTCATGGCGCACAAGCAGGATTTTACGGACTATGTGGACGTTCCCATGCGCGAGCTGGGGAAGGCGGTCTTTTCCGCGCTGGCGGAGGACTATCCCAAGCAGGACTGGCGGCTGCACGTCTGCCGCATCTACCGCGACGCGCGGCGGCTGCACGGACGCGGGCCGTACAAGGAGCATCTGTGGTTCACCATCGAGCGGCCGCACGAGCGCTTTGAGAGCGTGCCCGCGCTCTATTTTGAGCTTGCGCCGAACTACTACAGCTACGGCTGCGGCTACTGGGACGCGGGGGCGGCGACGATGGCGAAGCTCCGTGCGCGCATCGACAACGACCCCAAGCCGCTCGAAAGGCTGGCGCGGCGGCTGAATAAATCAAAATTCGTACTCTCCGGCGAGGAATTCAAGCGGCCCAAGGGCGACGCGGGCAAGCTGCTGAATCCGTGGTACAACCGCAAAAACATTGCCATCGGCTATGACGATAACCCCGAGGGCGTGCTTTTCACGCCGCAGCTCAAGGACGATGTGCTCGACGGCTTCCGCTTTCTGATGCCGTACTACCGATACCTCGACACGCTCGCCGGCGACATGGAGCCGAACAGGTGAATAAAAGCTGAGACGGCGTGAGCCATCTCAGCTTTTTCATCATTTGCCGAGCGTTTCACCGATCACAGCCATTTGCGCGGCATCGGGCGAGAAGCTGCGCGGATGGAACTCCACGATGCGCTGACCGTAGATGAGCAGCCAGGTGTCATATTTTTCGCCGCTATGGGCGTCGCATTCCCGCCACGCCCGGTCGGCGCCCCACGGCGCGGGATCGGTCTCGCGGTATTCGCTGCCGTAGAGATCTTCTGCGTGCAGCGTGCTTTGGAGGCAGAAGTCGAAGAGCGGGGCGAGCTTCACGTCGATGACGGTGTAGAACAGCTCCGGCAGCGGCGGGTCATTCTCGTCGCTCCAGCGCACGTCGTAGGGGAGCTCCTGACGGTATTCGACCTGTCGGACGAAGACGGAGTCTCCGCGCTCGAGGGCCTCGCAGGAGTAGCGGGCATAGTCGGTATCGGTCAGGTCCTGCACATAGAGCGGGAGCGTGTCATGGTAGAGGTAGCCGACCTGCGGACTGCCGCCGACGGTGTAGGTGTATTCCTCCGCGTTTTTCGGTACGTTGTCAAACCAGCCGCTTGATATGCCGTAGGTCATGACGCCGATCATCAGCATGACGGATAACAGGACGGAGCAAAGAACCGTGAGCGCTAAGATGAGCCTGTGTTTTTTCGGCGGTACGCTCCTTTTCCGCACCTGCTTGCCGACGAGCACGGCTCCGCCGACGGGGACGAGCACAACGCCGGTGGAGACGAGAACGATGCACAGACCGGCGCTGCGGAAAAGCAGGGGGATGACCATGAGCGCCCAAAAGACAAAGATCCAGATCGAGCGCAGGAAGCTCAGCCAGCGGCTCGAGTGGGTGGGGGTGAAGATGCCCAGCTCGCGGGCGTTGCGCTTCGCCTTGCGCAGCCAGAGCCGGTAGCCGAGCAGCTCGACGCCGAAGAGGAGGATCATGACGAAGATCATCAGCATCATGGTGAGGTCGTAGCCGTCCGCGAGAAAGGCGACCGGATCGCGCCGCAGCTGCGACACCTGAAGATAGAGCATCGTCGGCAGCATGCAGGCGACCGTGATCGTGTTGCTGAGCACATAGCCCTTCTTGGCGCGCTCCATCGTTTCGACCTGCACGACGGCCTCGGTCTCGATGGGCACGGCGTCAAGGTCCTCGTTGTAGAAAATGTGCGTGTCGCCGCGCTGCATGACGATCTGCCAGCCCGCGCCGGCGCAGTAGTCCCAAAAGGTCAGGTTCTCGTGGTTTGGTTCGTCGGGACAAAAGCTGTCGGTCTTGGGGTAGTAGACCACCGCGAAGCGGAGCTTTTTCGGCTCGCAGCGGCGGTAGCGCAGGGCGTAGGTGCCGACGGATTCAAGCATCCAGCCGTTGGCGGCCATTTTCTCCAGGTGCCGCTCGAGTCCCGTGTGGTCGTAGAAGGCGTAGAGGTTCAGTTCCCGCTTCTTGTTCCATCGGTCAGTTCGCATGGCTTGTCGCCTCCCTTCAAAAGTCGCTGGTAATCGTTCATCTGCGCCGTCAGACGGTCCATCTCGCCGTGCAGCCGCTCCTCGCCTTTTTCGGTGAGAACGTAGCTGCGGCGGCGGCCCTCGCATTTGGTCTCGACGATGTAGCCCTCGGCGGCAAACTGCTCTAAAAGATTGTAGAGCGTGCCGGGGCCGACGCTCACGCGGCCGCTCGTGAGCAGACGGATGCGCTCCATCAGATCCATGCCGCAGCATTCCTCACGCAGACAGAGGAGGACGTAAAACATCTGCTCGGTGAGCGTCTGAAATTTTTCGCGTGCCATTGTACCGCCTCCTTTTATCGATATTCGATATTCTTGGGGAGAGTATACTATCGAATATCGATATTGTCAAGAGAAAAAATCGGAAAGCCGTCGGCTTTCCGATTTTTCATTCAGGCTTTGTCCTCTTCCCGGTATTCAAGAATATCGCCGGCATCGCAGTTGAGCGCCTCACAGATCGCCGCGAGCGTGGAGAAGCGGATCGCCGTCACCTTGTTGTTCTTGATCTTGGACAGATTCACGTTGGAGATGCCGACGCGCTCTGCCAGCTCGTTCAGCGACATTTTTCGCTCGACCATCATGCGGTCCAGTCTCAGAATGATCTTTCCCATTTACACAAGCCCTTCCACATCTTGTTCCAGCTCCACGCCGCGCGCAAAGAACTGCGTCAGGCAGAGAATCACGAGCCCCATGGAGAAGCCGTAGAGCCGAACGCTCGTTTCGACGGTATCGGTGCCGAGGATCAGGCGGCACACGGTGCTCAGCGCAAGCCCCGCGAGCGGAATGGAGATGGCGAAAATGCCGATCTCGCGGAGCATACGGATATTATCCGCCTGAAAAACCGTGCTGCTCTCTGACCGCTTGATGATAAGGTAGAGATTGCGGAAGATCATCGCCATGAGGGAGGGCAGCACGACGGCTGCGGCAAAATACAGAAGCATTGCCCGCATATCAATGCCGTTCGCGGTCGGTACGCTGAACTCAAAGCCGAGGACGCTGAGCTCCAATCGACCGGTACGGATCGATCCCGCCAGAGCGTCCGCGAGAAATGTGCGGTCCGCAAACGAGTATATTCCGGCTGTGAGCATGAGAGCGGCCGTCATCCAATAGCCGAGCTCTGTAAATTTTGTGATGATCTTGGCCGCCTTGATGATCCAACGGTTCCACTTCATTTTTCCGACCTCCTCAAGATGCTTGATGAGGACAGTATAACCGCCGAGTATTCGTTTGTCAATATATTCTTATCGTTTTACGATAAATTATATATGATTATCATAAAATCATCACGCGGATATAGGCAAAGCCCCCGACCGAAGCCGGGGGCTTTGAGAAGAGAGCGTTAAATTGATTGGACGGTCGGTCACTCCAGCTCCACCGTGGCGGGGGGCTTGGAGGTGACGTCGTAGAGGATGCGGTTAACGCCCTTGACCTCGTTCACGATGCGGCGGGAGACCGTGTCAAGCAGCTCCCACGGCAGACGCGAAAAGTCGGCGGTCATGAAGTCCTGTGTCTCCACCGCGCGCAGCGCGATGGCGTAATCGTAGGTGCGCTCGTCGCCCATGACGCCGACCGAGCGCAGGTTTGTGAGCGCGGCGAAATACTGGTTGATGCTGCGCTCAAGGCCCGCCTTGGCGACCTCCTCGCGGAAGATGGCGTCCGCCTCGCGGACGATGTGCAGCTTCTCCTCCGTGATGTCGCCGATGACGCGGATGGCAAGGCCCGGGCCGGGGAAGGGCTGACGCCAGACAAGGCTTTCGGGCAGGCCGAGCTCAATGCCGAGCTGGCGCACCTCGTCCTTGAAGAGACGGCGCAGGGGTTCGATGATCTCCTTGAAATCCACATGGTCGGGAAGCCCGCCGACGTTGTGGTGGCTCTTGATGACAACGCTCTCGCCGCCGACGCCGGATTCCACCACGTCGGGGTAGATGGTGCCCTGCGCGAGAAAATCGACGCGGCCGAGCTTTTTGGCCTCCGCTTCAAAGACGCGGATGAACTCCTCGCCGATGATCTTGCGCTTGCGCTCCGGCTCGGAGATGCCGGCAAGCTTGGTGAGAAAACGCTCCTGCGCGTTCACGCGCACGATGCGCATGCCGAGGCAGTCGTGCATGGCGCGCTCGACCTGATCGCCCTCGTCCTTGCGCAGCAGGCCGTGATCGACAAAGATGCAGGTGAGCTGTTCGCCGACCGCGCGGTAGAGAAGCGCGGCAGCCACGGCGCTGTCCACGCCGCCGGAGAGCGCCAGCAGCACCTTGCCGCTGCCGACCTTGGCGCGGACCTCCTCAATGGCCTCGCTGACGTAATTCGCCATGCTCCACTCGGGGGCAAGGCCGCAGACCTTATAGAGAAAGTCCTTCAGAATTTCGGTGCCGTGGACGGTGTGCAGCACCTCGGGATGGAACTGCACGCCGTAGAGCTTTCGGTCCGCGTTCTCGATGGCGGCGTAGGCGCAGCCCGCGGTGTGCGCGATGGCGCGGAAGCCGGGGGAAAGGCGCTCGACCTCGACGCCGTGGCTCATCCAGCAGATGCTCGTCGGCTCAACGCCGTCGAACAGCAGACTCGTGCCGTCGTGCGTCAGCTCCACCTTGCCATACTCGCGGACCTCGGCTCTGCGGCAGGCGCCGCCGAGCTGATGGATCATCAACTGCTGGCCGTAGCAGATGCCGAGAATGGGCAGACCCAGCTCGAAAATGGCATTGTCGAGCGCGGGGGCGTTCGGCTCAAACACCGTCGCGGGGCCGCCGGTGAAGATGATGGCGGCGGGGTCAAAAGCGCGGATGTCGTCCATCGACATGGTGTAGGGCTTGATCTCGCAGTAGACGCCGCATTCACGCACGCGGCGCGCGACGAGCAGATTGTACTGCCCGCCGAAATCCAATACCAGTACCTTTTTCATCTCAGTCGTCCTCACGGAAGAGAATGCCGTTCTCGTCTGCCTGCTCGATGACGGCGAGGGCCTTGTACGGTACGCCGGAGGCACGGAACTTGTCGCCGCCGCCCTGGAAACCCTTTTCGACCGCGACGCCGATGCCCTCGAGTGTCGCGCCCGCGGCGTTTACGAGGTCGATGAGGCCCTGCATTGCGTAGCCCTTGGCCATAAAGTCGTCGATGATGAGAACGTGGTCGTCCGCGTGCAGCCACTCATGGCTGACGATCAGCGTGACCTTCTTTTTATAGGTATAAGAAAAGACCTCGCTCTGGTACAATCCGCCCTCGATGTTATCGCTCTTCGCCTTCTTGGCGAACAGCATGGGAACACCGTATTTCTGAGCGCAGATCGTGGCCAAAGCGATGCCGCTTGCCTCCGCTGTTAAAACCATGGTGATCTTGCTGATGTCAAAATACTTCGCAAACTCATCGGCCAGAGCCTCAAGCAGTTTGGTGTCGACGCGGTGGTTGAGAAAGCCGTCGACCTTGATGATGTTGCCGGGCAGGACCTTGCCTTCGCGGCGAATGCGTTCCTTGAGCAGTTCCATGGGACCGTCCTCCTGTCGTATAATATAAGTGCGCGAGCTGTGCTGCCATTGTAGATATTGTATCGTATGATAGAGCATTTGCGCAAGAAAAACAAGGTGACGGAGGGACCAAAAAAAGAGAGAGAAAAGCGCCCGTTTTCGGGCGCTTTTTATGGATTTACACAGTTTGATAAGCGCAGCTGATGACGAGCATCAGACGCGCGCATCGCGCTCAGCCCGCATTGGAGTAGAGACGGGCCTCCAGCGCGTCGAGCCCGGCAAGGATATTTTCAACTGCCTGCTGTGTGTCGGGGTCCTCGGCAGGACCGCTGCAAAAGAGCAGATAGGAACTTCCCTCCAGCAGCGACACCACCCCCTCGCGGAAGCGCACAAATTCCGCCTGCGTCGCACGGCGGATGTCGGGGACCGGCGCGGCGCCGTCCGCTTCGAGCACAAAGGTGATGGTGTTTCCGTCAAGGTAGCGCTCCCGCCCGCCGGCGTAGGAGATCAAATCGTAGGAGCAGCTGCCCACACCCCTGTCCTCATGGGTCTGATAGCACAGCACATCCGCGCCCCACACGCCGTTTTCATCCTCTCCGTAGCAGAGGAAGAAAGTGTCCCAACCGGTATAGTAGGGGGTGACCTCCTTGGTGAAGAGCACCGTGCCGTTGTACTTCCTCGCCTCCAGCGTGTAGCGGCATTTTGCAAATTCATCCGGCTCCGAGGTCGTGAGGACGAGGATCTCGTACTCACCGTCGCGGTCGAGGTCGGCATAGGCGAGCGGCTGTTCATTGACCGCATAGACCTCGGTAAAGCTCTTTACCCCGTCCGCGCTGTAGTAAATCTCCGTGTCGCGCCGCGCGAGGTACAGCCCGCCTTCCCCATCGGGACGGTAGGTGTCGGTGTAATACTCGGGCGTGACATGCCACCGGCAGATGCACGTCTTGTTCTCCGCATCGATCTCAAGCTGATAGGTCCAGCTGCCATAAGGCTGAAAGCTGGCGGTCTCCGCGTCGTAGAACCAGTAATAATAGGGCAGGTTGTAGGCAGGCGTGTCGATTTGCAGACCGAGGTCCGTGTAGCCGTCAAAGTTGTAGTCGCCGGTCACAAGCCCGCCGTCCGGCATCCAGCAGTTCGTGTAGCCGTCCGTACACCAGACGTCGTCGCCGACGTCGGCGGTGCGCAGCTCCTGCTCTCTGCCGTCGTCCCACAGAAGGTGGATGCGGCTCACGCCGCAGTCATACTCGCCGTCCTGACGGCCATAGAGCCGCAGCGTCGCCGTCCTGCCCTCGCAGAGGGTGAACGGCTCCTCGTGCAGCAGCACATCGTCCGCGTGCAGGACGGTCCATTCATCGTCCGTGGCGGGCTGCCCGGCGACAGGCTCCGGCGGCTTGTCGGGCAGCGGCGTGTCCGCAATATCCTTTTCGCCGCAGGCGGCGAGCGTCAGCGCGAGCGCCGCGGCAAGCAGCAGCGCGGTAAGCTTTGTTTTCATGGTGTTCCTCCCCAAGCAATGTTATTGATTTACATAATAACATGCCTTTGCGGAAAAGTCGTTACAAAAGGGTTACAAAAAAGAGAGCGCCGAGGCGCTCTCTTTCGCGGTGCGGGATTTACTTCTTCTCGTCCTCGAGCAGACCCTTGAAGCTGGCGGCAAGGCCGGCAAGGCTCTGGATCTCGCTGGGAACGATGATCTTCGTCGCCTGCCCGTCGGCGGCCTTTTCAAAGGATTCGAGCGCCTTGAGCTTGACGACCTGATCGTTGGGGTTCGCGCTGTTGAGGAGCTTGATGGAGTCCGCCAGCGCGGTCTGCACCTTCATAATGGCCTCGGCCTCGCCCTCGGCGCGGAGCACGGCGGCTTGACGCTCTGCCTCGGCGTGGAGAATGGCGGCCTGCTTCTCGGCGTCCGCCTTGAGGATGGTGGACTGCTTCTCGCCCTCGGCGACGAGGATCTGGCTCTGCTTCTGACCCTCGGCCTGCAGAATGGACTCGCGGCGCTCGCGCTCGGCCTTCATCTGCTTTTCCATGGCGTTCTGGATTTCCTTGGGCGGCAGAATGTTCTTCAGCTCCACGCGGTTGACCTTGATGCCCCAGGGGTCGGTGGCCTCATCAAGGATGGAGCGCATCTTGGCGTTGATGACATCGCGGCTGGTGAGAGACTGGTCGAGCTCCATTTCGCCGATGATGTTGCGGAGCGTTGTGGCGGTCAGGTTCTCGATGGCGTTCATCGGGTGCTCGACGCCGTAGGTGTAGAGCTTGGGGTCGGTGATCTGAAAATAGATGACCGTGTCGATCTGCATGGTGACGTTATCCTTGGTGATGACGGGCTGGGGATCGAAGTCGGCGACCTGCTCCTTGAGGCTGACCTTCTTGACCACGCGCTCAATGAAGGGAATCTTCAGGTGCAGGCCGACGTTCCAGGTCGCGCTGTACGCGCCGAGACGCTCGACGACGTAGGCGCGGGACTGCTGCACGACGTGGATGTTGCTCACAACAAGAATGAGCACGAGCACGACGAGCACGATGACGCCGATGTAGTTGAAAATGGATGCGATAGGCATATTACGGTTCCTCCCTTTCTTTTCTGACGAAGAGCTTGACGCCCTCCATTCGGACGATGGTGACCATGGAGCCGCGGGCGATCACGTCGCCGTCCTCGCTGCGGGCGGTCCATGTTTTGCCGTCGATGTAGACGGCGCCGGTGGTGTTTTCGTTGTCGATGGTCTCGGTGACCTTGGCCGTGTGGTGCAGCACGCGGTCGGCGTTGGTGGGAACGATGGCCTTATCCAGCATTTTGTGCGCCAGCGGGCGCGTTGCGATCAGCGCCGCGATGGAGACCGCCAGAAAAACGACGATCTGCAGCCAGAGCACCGCGCCGAGCTCCAGCGCGAGCAGCGCGACGACCGCGCCTGCCACGAACCAGATGGAGACCAGTCCTGCCGTCGCCGCCTCGGCAATGCCGAAAATGACGATGGCGGCGATCCATACGAATGTCATGTTGCCTCCCGAACCTCCTTTCATGCTGTGGGCAAGCGCCATCAGCGAGAGCAGAACGATAAAGATCAGCGTGCCGCCGATGAGCTTGTCATAGGGGGAAAGATTGCTGAGAAAGTCAACAAAGGAACGCTTGAGCGGCTTGCCGGCGATGGGCTGCTCGACCTCGGCCTCCTCCGCCTCGATGGGCGGAAGCTCGTCAGCGAAGAGTGCGTCGAGCGTCGTGTGGTAGCGGTGGCAGATGTAGAGGATCTTTTCGATCTCCGGGTAGCCGCGGCCGGACTCCCAGCGCGACACCGCCTGCCGCGAGACGTGCAGCTGCTCGGCAAAGGTCTCCTGCGTCATGCCGCTTTGCTTTCGGACCTCCTGCAGCTTTTCGCCAAAGGCCATTTCCCTGTTCCTCCGTTTCTCTCTGTGTGGCTATCCTACCGCCCGCGCCGTGTTTTTTCAACCAACCTGCGCTTGCGTTTTGCGTTTTTGCCTGTCCGGCGCGCAACTTTAACGTTACATTGCCCGCCGGAGGGGCATTTGGGGCTTTTCCATAGTATACCATAGGGCGAGGGGAATTACCATGCTTTTTTTGCGCGCGGACGATTGCGTTTTTGCGCCGCGTCCGCTATACTGGAAAAAACGAAAGAGGAAAGCGATGGAAACGCCATGCTGCAATTTGCCATTCCCTGCCTGCTGGGGCTCGAGAGCCTGGTGGGCGATGAAGTGAAAAAGCTCGGTCTTGCCGACGTCCGCGTGGAAAACGGGCGTGTGCTGTGCCGCGGCGAGGAGCGCGACCTCGCGCGGCTGAACATCAATCTGCGCTGCGGTGCGCGCGTGCTGCTCGTGCTCGCGAGCTTCCGCGCGACGGATTTTGAAACGCTCTTTCAGGGCACCCGCGCCGTGCGCTGGGAGGACTGGGTCCCCCGCGAGGGCGAGTTCCCCGTGACGGGCTATTCCATCAACTCCACGCTGCACTCCGTTCCCGCCTGCCAGTCCATCGTGAAGAAGGCGGTCGTCGAGCGGCTCGGGGCGGCCTACGGGCTGCAAACGCTGCCAGAGACCGGCAAGCGCTATCAGATCCGTTTCTCGATCATGAAGGACGAGGTGATGCTCTGCCTCGACGCAAGCGGCGAGGGGCTTTACAAGCGCGGCTACCGCGCCGTCGGCGTGGCGGCTCCGCTCAAGGAGACGCTGGCCGCCGCGATGGTGAAGCTCTCGCACTACAACGGGCGCGACCCGTTCTGCGACCCCTTCTGCGGCAGCGGCACCATCGCCATCGAGGCGGCGCTGATCGCCAGGAACCGTGCCCCGGGCCTGAACCGCAGCTTTGCCGCGCAGCACTGGGCGATGGTGGACAAAAAAATATGGCTCGACGCGGCGGACGAGGCGATGGACAACGAATTTCACGACAAGACCTACGAGATCTGGGGCGGCGACATTGACCCGCGCGCCGTTGAGATCGCGCGGCACAACGCGGAGCTTGCCGAGGTGGACGATACGGTGCGCTTTGAGGTAGACGACGCGACGCGCTTCCACTGGGGTGGGCAGTATGGGCGCGTTGTGACGAATCCGCCCTACGGTGAGCGTCTGCTGGAGCAGAAGGAGGCCGAGGAGCTTTACCGCGCTTTCGGCCGCGCGGTGGATAAGCTGCCGGAGACTTGGCGCGTTTATGTGCTCTCGTCGCACACGGAGTTCGAGCGCTGCTTCGGCCGCATAGCCGACAAAAAGCGCAAGCTCTACAACGGTATGCTTAAGTGCGACCTGTTCATGTACGGGAAGCGGCTCTGAGATAAAACGAACACCGGCGGTCCGCGGGGACGCCGGTGTTAATTTTTCGTTAAGGCTTCTGCACCGCGCTCCGGTTGTGACACTTTTTCATAAAATGTTCATTGCATTTTTTACGCGGTATGCGCTATGATTTAAAGAAGAGAGTCTGCGCGGGGGAGGTTTCTCCCGCCGCGTCATCGAAACGGGGGACCTGTACCTTGAAACACATTTTTATCATCAATCCGTCGGCCGGTAAGAACGACAGCCGCCAGCGCATCTACACGATGGCGGAGGCGCTGCGGGAAAAGCATGGTCTGGACGTACAGTGTATGCTCACCGCGTCGGTCGGTCACGCGGCCACGCTCGCGCGCGGCCTCGCCGAGAGCGGAGAAGAGGTGCGGCTCTATGCCTGCGGCGGCGACGGCACGGTCAATGAGGTCGCCAACGGCATCGCGGGCTATGCCAACGCCGCGATGACCTGCATCCCCATCGGCACGGGCAATGATTTTCTCAAAAACTTCGGCGCGGACTACGAAAAGTTCCTCGACGCGGAAAATCTCTGGAACGGCGAAACGCAGGCGCTCGACCTCATCGACTGCAGCGGGCGTTACTGCCTGACGATCGCCTGCTCGGGCATCGACGCGCGCATTGCCGAGAGCGTGCATAAGTTCAGCGCCAATCCGCACCTGAGCGGGCGCGGCAGCTATCTGGCCAGCGTGGCGGCGAACGGCATCTTCGGCCGCATCGGACGGCATTGGACGGTCTGGCTGGACGAGGAGAGGATCGAGGACGACTTCGCCCTCGTATCCATGTGCAACGGACGCTACTACGGCGGCGGCTCCACGCCAGTACCGGAGGCGCGGATGAACGACGGCGTGCTGCACACGGTTTTGGTGAAGAACATCAGCAAGCTTCGCTTCGCGCGGCTCTTCCCGGACTACTCCGCAGGAAACCACGAAAAGCTCCCGAAGGACGTGGTGCGCTTTTCCACAGCGAAGGTCGTGCGCATCCACTCCGACAACGGCGACATCGTGACCTGTCTGGACGGCGAGTGCTCCCATTCGCATGACGTGACACTCCGTCTGGCGGACAAAAAGCTCAATTTCTTCGGCCCCGCCGGTTGCGACCCGAACGCGACGGCGCGCTGAGAGAATTTTACCAAACTGTGAATTTTTGCAAATCGACCGGATTTTTCATAAAATCCCCTTGCAATATCGCTTGCCTTGCGCTATGATAGCACCGTTGGTTAGCACTCAATCACAATGAGTGCTAACCAACGGTGAATTTGTTTTTCAAATTTGTGAAAATATAGAAGGAGGCACATCCCATGAAACTCACTCCGCTTGCCGACCGCGTCATCCTCAAGATGCTCGAGGCCGAAGAGACCACCAAGGGCGGCATCATCCTGACCGCCAGCGCTAAGGAAAAGCCCTCGATCGCCGAGGTCATTTCCGTCGGCCCCGGCGGCATGGTCGACGGCCACGACGTCGTTATGACCGTCAAGCCCGGCGACAAGGTCATCACCAGCAAGTATTCCGGCACCGAGGTCAAGGTCGATGACGAGGAATACACCGTCGTCCGCCAGTCTGATATCCTTGCCATCGTTGAGTAAAATGCGCAAAGAGGGAGCAGGCTCCCCCTTTGGATTCCCCACCGCCAGTCTGCGGACTGGCGACGCAGCCCAAGGCGGCTGGATCAAAGTATTTTTGCCACGCACATGTCGCGGCAAAAATAATCTAAACTATTTTCGCGTTCCGCGAAATTTCTAATGGAGGTACGCTCTTATGTCTAAGCTCATTAAATCCGGCGAAGAGGCCCGCAAGGCGCTTGAAGTCGGCGTCAATACTCTGGCCGATACCGTGAAGGTCACCCTCGGCCCCAAGGGCCGCAACGTCGTGCTCGACAAGAAGTTCGGCGCTCCGCTCATCACCAACGACGGCGTGACCATCGCCAAGGAGATCGAGCTGCCCGATCCGTTCGAGAACATGGGCGCTCAGCTCGTGCGTGAGGTCTCCACCAAGACCAACGACGTCGCGGGCGACGGCACCACCACCGCCACCCTGCTCGCGCAGGCCATGATCCGCGAGGGCCTGAAGAACCTCGCCGCCGGCGCGAACCCCATCGTGATGAAGAAGGGCATGGCCAAGGCTGTTGAGACCGCCGTGGAAGCCATCAAGGCCAACAGCCAGAAGGTCAACGGCACGGACGATATCGCCCGCGTCGGCACCGTCTCCAGCGGCGACGAGTTCATCGGCAAGCTGATCGCCGAGGCTATGGAAAAGGTCAGCGCCGACGGCGTGATCACCATCGAGGAGTCCAAGACCGCCGAGACCTATTCCGAGGTCGTCGAGGGCATGATGTTCGACCGCGGCTATATCACCCCCTACATGGTCACCGATACCGAGAAGATGGAGGCCGTCGTGGACGATGCCTACATCCTCATCACTGACAAGAAGATCTCCGTCATTTCCGACATTCTGCCCATCCTCGAGCAGCTCGTCCAGAGCGGCAAGAAGCTGGTCATCATCGCCGAGGACGTTGAGGGCGAGGCGCTGAGCACCCTGATCGTCAACCGTCTGCGCGGTACGCTGAACGTCGTGTGCGTCAAGGCGCCCGGCTTCGGTGATCGCCGCAAGGAGATGCTGCAGGATATCGCCATCCTCACCGGCGGCCAGGTCATTTCCGAGGAGCTTGGCTACGAGCTCAAGAGCGCGACCGTCGATATGCTCGGCCGTGCGCGTCAGGTCAAGGTCACCAAGGAGAACACCACCATCGTGGACGGCTCCGGCGACAAGCAGGCCATCAAGGACCGCGTGTCCCAGATCCGTGCGCAGATCGCCGTCACCACCAGCGACTACGACAAGGAGAAGCTGCAGGAGCGTCTGGCGAAGCTCGCCGGCGGCGTGGCGGTCATCAAGGTCGGCGCTGCCACCGAGACTGAGATGAAGGAAAAGAAGCTGCGCATTGAGGACGCTCTGAACGCGACCCGCGCGGCGGTCGAGGAGGGCATCGTCGCCGGCGGCGGCACGGCCTACGTCAACGCCGTTCCCGCGGTTGAGAAGCTCATCGGCAAGGTCGAGGGCGACGAGAAGACCGGCGTGAAGATCATCGTCAATGCGCTGCAGGAGCCTGTCCGCCAGATCGCCAAGAACGCCGGTGTGGACGGCAGCGTGGTGCTTGAGAAGATCAAGAGCAGCCGCAAGGTCGGCTACGGCTTCGACGCCTACAAGGAGGTCTACTGCGACATGATCGGCGCCGGTATCGTCGATCCCGCCAAGGTCACCCGTTCCGCGCTGGAGAACGCCGCGTCCGTCAGCTCCATGGTGCTGACCACCGAGGCGCTGGTCGCCGACAAGCCCGAGCCTCCCGCACCCGCGGCTCCCGCCGGCATGGGCGGCATGGACGGCATGTACTAAGAGACACCGCAAAGCCTTGAAATTGCTTGATTTTTTGGACACGCAAAAGCGGATTTACGCCAAACTTACGCCACTTACGCCAAAAATTCAAGCGCATGATAGGGTAATGAAGACCGACACTCACATTTGTGGGTGTCGGTCTTTTTGCACGTGCCGCTATGACCTCGAAACATTGCCAAGGCTGCGAAGGGAAATGCGTTCTATCTCGCAATCGGCATATTCCCCGCGCGATGGAGGATTTGAAGGAATTTTGAGCAATTCGCTATAAAAATCGCCGCCTTTCTCTTGCAATTTTGGGGAAGTATAGTATACTGAACACATCTATAAATGCTATCGGCAAACCCGGCGCAAGCCGGCGGCGCAAAGCTACAGGGACCCATTGGGTCAGCCAGCTGCAATCTGTCTGCGGGAAACCGCCGACTGATTTCCCGTGTTGGTATCGCAGCTTTGCGCCTGTAAAGCTGCGGTTTTGCTTTTCCTAAAATCTTGAAAAAGCTTGTAAAAAGGGGTTGACAAGGATGAAACCGGCGCCATATACTGACAGCAGAGCAGAGCAGAGCAGAGCAGAGTAAGTAAAACTCTGCTCATTTGTGCTGCCCGCGGCCCTTTTTATCTGAAATAAAAGACGCTTTCGGCATGGGAAGACCATGCTTTGAAAGCGTCTTTTTTATGCTTCATCCGGCGTATGCACCAAAACATCCTCGACCCGGCAGGAAAGGATATTACACAAGTCATTCAGCGTAGCCGTCGAGATGTTTCGGTTGTGCTTGAGCGAGTCCAATGTGCCGCGGCTGAAGGAGTAATCCTTGATGAGCGTATAGGTCGTAACGCCCTTTCGCCGCATGGTGCTCCAAAGCGGTTCGTAAGAGATAATAAAAACCACCTCACTTGTGATTTTTATTATATTTGCCCGGTCGGGGCTTGAATATTCCCGATATAATGGGTATAATGTGAATATCCAACGAACAGAATGCAGCGGGGGGTCATGTATGAAAATGGCTTTGCGCCAGTATTGCATAGAGCATGGCCGCGACACGCTGCTGCGTGAGTGGGATGCCGCGAGGAACGGCGGCCTGACGCCGTCCGACGTTTCCTTCGGAAGTCATCAAAAGGTATGGTGGCAGTGCTCCAAGGGTCACAGTTGGCAGGCGAAGGTCTACTCCCGTTCGGCGGGCAGTGGCTGTCCGTACTGTACCGGACGCAAAGAAGTGCCTGAAAACTCGCTGGCGGTGCAAGTCCCCTCGCTTGAAGCCGAGTGGGACACGGAAAAAAACGCCCCGCTGAAATTTGCCGACCTGACCATCGGCAGCCACAAAAAGGTCTGGTGGCGGTGCCCTGCGGGACATTCCTACGATTCGGTCGTCAAGAGCCGTGTGCTGGGCACCGGCTGTCCCGTCTGTGCGGGACGTGTTGTTCTGCCGGACGAAAACTCCCTCGCGGCAAGGTATCCCGCACTTGTTGCCGAATGGGATACCGAGAAGAACGCTCCTCTATTGCCGACGCTGGTCGCCCCGGGAACGGTGAGAAAGGCCTGGTGGCGCTGTCCCAAGGGGCACAGCTACCGTGCCGCCATCTCATCCCGCGCGGGTGGTGGAACAGGCTGCCCATTCTGCACAGGGCAAAAGGTCATACAGGGCGAAAACGACCTCGCTACCCAATACCCGCAGCTTGCCGCCCAATGGGACCGACAGAAAAACGGCGCTCTGATACCGGAGGCAGTGACTTCCGGCTCCAACCGCCGCGTGTGGTGGCGCTGCGAAAAGGGACATTCCTATCCGGCTGTTATAGCTCACCGCGTGCGGAGTGGAAGCGATTGTCCGTATTGCTCCAACCACAAGGTTCTGCCCGGCTTCAACGACCTCGCGACGATAGAGCCGGTCGTTGCCTCGCAATGGCACCCGACGCGCAACGGCAGCCTTACACCGCAGCAGGTGACGCCCGGCAGCCGCCGCAAGGTCTGGTGGCTCTGCGATAAGGGTCATGCGTGGCGGGCGGTCGTCAACAGCCGCACGGGAAAACAGCGCTGCGGCTGTCCGATCTGCGCGGGCAGACCATTGGACCGATGCACAGCAATTTTAAGTGAACCTCCGGCAGAGCCGGTGAAATAAGTGCCCAAACCGCGGGGAGCCGCGGAAAAAATACATTAGGAGGACCAAAATGAAACGCAAAATCCTATCCCTCATTCTTGTGTTCGCCATGACAGTCAGCCTGTTCACGGTCGGCACAGGAGCGGTCGAACCGACCTACGGCGACACCGCAGGCCATTGGGCCGAAAGCTCCATCGAACGCTGGAGCGCCTACGGAATCATCCAGGGCAGCAACGGTCTGTTTGACCCCAACGGTCAGCTCACCTGCGCGCAGCTCGCGACCATCCTCGCGAAGCTCCTCAAGCTGCCCGCCGCGAAGGACGCCGGCTTCACCGACAACACGGCGGATGCCTGGTACTATGATGCCATCAACCGCTGCGCGGCTGCCGGCATCCTCAACGGCAACGGCGACGGCACCGTGACGCCCGAAGCGCCCATCTCCCGCGAGCGCGCTATCGTCATGCTCGGTCGTGCGCTCGGCATCGAGCCGATCCGCGAGCCCGACCTGACCAAGTACACCGACGCGGCAAAGGTCGCACCCTACGCGCAGGGCATGGTGGCCGCGATGATCGAGGCCGGTATCGTGGGCGGCGTGACGGCTGACGAGCTTGCCCCGCAGGACAACATCACCCGCGCATCCACCGTCACCATCCTCGACCGTGCCATCAGCACCTATGCCGATAAGGCGGGCGAGACCGTCAAGGTCGACGGCAAAGGCCTCGTGCTCGTCGTCGCCGAGAACGTCAAGATCACCGGCGCTCCCGAGGGCACCAAAATCGTGGTCGCGGACGGCGCGACCGGCCTGACCGTCAACGGTAAGTCCGTCTCCGACGACCAGACCTACATCGTCCCCAAGACCACTACCGGCTCCGGCAGTTCCTCCGGCGGCGGTCATAGCCACAGCTATGTTTACACCGATAACGGCGACGGCACCCACACCGGTAAGTGCTATGCCAACGACAGCGCGCTTTCTCCCGAAGCGCATAACCATAACGGCGAAAATGGCAAGTGCACGGTCTGCGGCGCGGCGCAGACCGCTGCGTCTGTCGCGTCTGTGAAGGCGGCCGACGGCACGTATACCTATTACACGACTCTCGCCGCTGCTCTTGCCGCGGCCAAGAACGGTGACACCGTGAAGCTGACGCAGGATATCACGCCCGACGAGCGCATCGTGGTCACCGGCAATAAGAACATTACCATTGACCTCGCTGAGAAGAAAATCACTTCGACGGCGGACGTTGCCATCGTGAACGACGGCAACGGCAAGTTGACCATTACCGGCAACGGTACGGTGGACACTTCCTCGTCCACGAACGATGAAAACATCGCCATTTGGGCGCGCACCGGAAGCATCGATATCGAGAACGGCACGTTCATCAACAAGTCCAACAAGGAAGCCACGGTTTATGTGGGCACCAGCGAGAACGCGAACGAGCCTGTCATCACCATCAAGGGCGGTACATTCAAAAACAGCGCAGAGGGAACATACACCTACAATTCAAGCCTGAAGCCTCTGACGCTGAACGTGCAGAATGGTAAACCTGTTACCAGCATTGTCATCACCGGCGGCACATTCTATGGCAACGACCCTAAAAACGGCGACGACAATAAGGGCGGCACTTTCCTCGCGCCGGACTATAAGTCCGTGGAAACTTCTGCTGGCAGCGGCGTTTGGACCGTCAGCAAAATGACTTGGAACGAGTATCCCGAGGATGCGTCCGTTGTGCCCTCCGGTCTTTTGATTCAGGAATATACTAACGGCGATTTCAATAGTAACAATGGCAATACAGGCACCATCACCATCAAGGACAAGGAAGCGCTGCTCTACTTTGCCTATAAGCTCAACCCGGCGGCGGCGCATGAAGCTTGCCTTGCAGATCACAGCCATTGGGATCATACCTGTATCTGGTACGGCGGCGCTTGCGCCCGGCACATCGTGCTGAACGCTGACATTGACCTTGAAAATATCACGCTGGAAAACGGCTTTGGCAATATGAAAGACTTCGACTTTGACGGCCAAGACCACAAAATCAGCAGCGTGACCATCAATTATAACGGTACCGACAACACCGGCCTGTTCGTTGGCGGAAACCGTGGCATCTCCAACCTCGTTGTTGAGAATGTTAAAGTAAATGCTCCCAATGGTACTGAGAACGCCGTCGGTATCGTGTCCTCCGATGCCAACGCTGACATCACAAATGTGACCGTCCGCAATTCCTCCGTCACCGGCGGCAAGTACACCGGCGCCATCGTTGGCTATAACTATGGCAGCGTGGCCAACTGTAAGGTCGAGAACTGCACCGTGTCCGGTCGCTATAAGGTCGGCGGCATTATCGGCTATATCTGCAACAGCAACGATGTCCCCACTTATGTTACCGGTAACGTCCTGACCGGTGTGACGGTCAAGGGTGAGAATTTGGTCGCAGGCAAGAACAACTTCGTTATCGGTAAAATCGTCGGCAACTGGAACGCGACTGTCGGCGAATGCAGCGGCAACACGTTCTCCGGCACGACTGTCGCAACTGAGGATATCGGTGAAATCGAGTCCCGCTGCATTGTCACCGTCAACGGCGTAACTCAGCTTCCACAGAATGCAACGGCTGAAACCATCAACAAGGTTATTACCGAAAGCAAGGATGCCGAAGGCAACATCGTGAAAGACGTCAAGCTCGCGCTGCCGTCGAAATCGACCTTTGAACTGAATAACGGCCTTGCACACGAGGGCGATAAGAGCCGTAAGGTCACCATCGTCGGTGACGGCACGCAGACGGTGGATGTGGCAAAGAACGCTGCTAAAGCCGAGGGCGCGAATCATCTCAATTATCAGCGTGGGTCTACCTTCACGTTCGAGAATGTCACGGTTGAGAACGGTACAGGTACTTATGACGGCATCGTCTGTGACGAGCTGATTTACAGAAACTGCACCATCAAGGGTGTTACTACCCTCTATGGCAAGGCAACCTTCATTGACTGCACCTTTGAGAATGAGATGGCCAACCAGTATTCCATCTGGACCTGGGGCGGCACGGACGTGAAGTTTGAGGGCTGCACCTTCAACACCAACGGCAAAGCAATCCTGCTCTTTGGTGAGGAGAAGACAACGAATCTCACGGTGACCGGGTGCAGATTCAACGACCGCAACAACGGCACTGCCGGTAAGGCTGCTATTGAGATTGGAGAAGCAAATTACGGAAAGCACAACAACTTTACTGTTGTCATCTCCGATTCCGAGGTTGTTACAGGCTTTGCCATTAACTCCAATGGTACGAATACCGGCTCCAAGCTGTGGGCCAATAAGAACAGCATGGATTCCGAGCATCTGTCTGTCACGATTGACGGCACAAAGGTCCTCTAATCCAAGCACATTAGAATCACCCGCAAGCGCCCGAGCATTGCTCGGGCGCTTGCCCTTTCTCTCCCAATACTTGACGGGTACGATGGAACCTGCTATACTTTCCTCATCAAAGGCTGCGTGAAAGCCCTGCTGTTTCGGATCATGGAGCGGCAGAGCGGACACGGGAACAGCTTTTGGTGCGCGACGGCCTGCTCCCCGGCGTCATGACGGGACATGAGTGCATCCGGGAATTGTAGATTGGCCATGCGTGATAGGGTGGAATTGTCATTCGGCATATTCTCGCTGAAATGACCTTAATGAGAGGAAGTAAGCTGTCAGGCGTGCGGGGGAAGCGAACCCCTGCCTATGCGCCGGGCAAGTCTGAAGCCGGTATTTTCCCGAATTGGCTGTACTTGTGACCGGCATTGCCGTTTGCGGGTACACACTTTGAGCCAAATGTGAAGCGCTTGTCCTGTGGGCGATGGGCGGCGTTAGCGTTTCTGCATGATCCGCAGGATGAGGCGAACCAAGTCCGCTGTCACACGAGGGCACGGCTCACGCAGGCTGTGTAACGCCAGTGATACCTTGACTGATTTTGGGGAAAGGGGGAAGTATGCCCTTTTCCAAGAAAAAGTGTATGAGAATAGTAGTCCTTGGACTATTAGATCAATGAAGTACGACTTTGAAGAAAGCCGTGCTTTTTTCTATCCTTTTTGAAAATATGATGGTATAAGTTGGCCTGCTGCCGGAGGGGCAATACCCATCGGTAACTCATTTCGCAGGAGGTGGTGCGTATGGTGATTTGCTGCTCTTTTCCCAGCACTTACAGCAATCCCCTTTTTCCCCGCATACTCAGCACCTCCGGCGGTTGGGCCAACAAATGAAGAAAACAAAGGTTTGCGTGACTTTAGGAACGGAATGGAACTTCCTTGTTCTGTTCTTCCAGACCGAGGCCATCTGAATTAAGCGATAGACCAGCTTGGGGCCGCTCCGTTCCAGCTCCGGCGTGCGCTCCCGGAATGCG